>Ga0070683_100000145_pt1 | contig 45857 bp, 48 predicted proteins | sample KBSC713LmetaG_FD_64662 | JGI IMG/M metagenome (GOLD analysis project Ga0070683, IMG submission 64662) | Corn rhizosphere microbial communities from Kellogg Biological Station, Michigan, USA - KBS C7.1-3L metaG | ecosystem: Host-associated > Plants > Roots > Rhizosphere ... | reverse complement strand
TGATCCGGCACCGGCGGTGCCGGGGACGCAAATGTCATGCACGAAGCGTGGCAGCGATCGCGTCACGCGGGCATCACGATGTGCGGTCGCGGCGACCCGGTTGCATCACACAGGCATCACGGCCGCATCACCGGCCGCCGCGCTACCCGCGGAGCCGGTATCCGACGCCGGTCAGCGTCTCGATCGACGTCCGCGGCACGCCGTGCTGCTCCAGCTTGTCCCTCAGCCGCCCCATGTGGGTGCGCAGCAGCTGCATCTCCTGCGCGTAGCCAGGGCCCCAGACGCTTCGCAAGAGCATGGTGTGGGTCAGCGGCCGGCCGTCGGCCAGCGCCAGCTCCTTCAGCAGCTGGAACTCGGTCGGCGTCAGGTGCACCTCGCGGCCGTGCGCGCGAACCATCCGGTGGGGGAGGTCGATCGCCAGCGCTCCGATCTCGATCACCTGTTGGCCGGAGGCACCCGCCTCGGAGCGGCGGAGCAAAGCCCGCACCCGGGCCAGCAGCTCGCCGATGCCGAACGGCTTTGTCAGGTAGTCGTCGGCACCGGCATCGAGCGCGCGGATCTTGTCGTGCTCGTCACCGACCGCCGAGATCAGCAGGATCGGCGCACGCAGCCAGTCGCGCAGCTGCCGGCAGACGTCGGCGCCGTCGGCGTCGGGCAGCATCAGGTCGAGGATCACCAGGTCGGGCGGCGCCAGCGCCGCCTTGGTCAGCGTCTCGGCAGCGTCCGTTGCCGTGTCCACCGCGTAGCCGGCCTTCGACAGCGTCACCTCGAGGGCACGGCGGATCGGCCGCTCGTCATCGGCGACGAGGATGCTCGCCCCGCCGCTCATGGCCGCCGGTCGCCGTGGGGAAGCGGGAGGGCGAGCACGAACCGGCTGCCCGCGCCAGGCCGAGTGTCGAGCGTCAGCCGGCAACCGTTGGCCGCCGCCAGGCCACGGGCGATCGCCAGCCCCAGCCCCGACCCCGGCGTCTGCGGATCGGCCGATCCGCGGTGGAACGGCTCGAAGATCCGGTCGGCCTCCTCGGCCGGTATGCCCGGACCATGATCGGCCACCGCGATCTCGACGTCCCGACCCGCCTGCCGTACCTCCACCCGCACCTCGGAGCCCGGCGGCGAGAACTTGAGGGCGTTCTCCAGCAGGTTGACCAGCACCCGCTGCAGCTGCGAGGCGTCCCCGCGCACCAGCGGCGGATCGTGCGCGAAGTCGAGTACCAGCGGCGGCTCCTGCCGGCCGCCGCGCATCAGCTCGTCGACCGCCGCCTCGACCAGCTCGCGGGGGTCGAGCCAGTCGGCCCGTGCGTCGGCGGCGCCCGCCTGCAGCTTGGACAGGTCGAGCAGGTTCTCGATCATCCGGCTCATGCGCGAGCTCTGGTCGGTGATCGTCTCCAGCAGCTCGCGGTCGTCGCCGTCCAGCCGTGCATACCGGAGGCCTCCGGCCGCGGTGGTGATCGCCATCAACGGCGACCGCATGTCGTGCGACACCGCCCGCAGCAGCGCGGTCTTGAGCTCGTTCGAACGCGACAGCGCCTCGGCCTGCACCTGCTGCTGCAGCCGCCGTTCCCGCTCCTCGCCGAGTGCGATCAGGCCGGCCAGGCTGCGGGCGATCCGCTGCGCGGCCGGTGCCCGCAAGGCGTCCGGCGGCGCCTCGATCAAGCGCAGCTCCCCCATCCACCGGCCGTTGAAGTCGAGCGTCAGCGCCGAATGGCTTCGCCCCGCAGGGGACGGGTTGCCACGGTGGATGGCGCCGTCCGCGGCTCCCAGCGCGCGGGCGGCCTGCCGGGCCAGAGCGGGCAGCACGCTGGCGACGTCGGAGGCATCGGCGATCAGGGTGGCGAACGACTCGCTCAGGCGCGCCTCCGCAGCGCGCCGGGCGGCCTCATCCCGCTCGCGGCGCGCCCGGGCCGACAGGTTCGAGGTGACCAGCGCCGTCAGGACGAATGCGCCGAGCGCCGCCCAGTCGCTCGACGAGCTGACCACCAGGGTGTGCGCGGGCGGCAGAAAGAAGAAGTTGAACGCCAGCGCCGAGGCCACGCTTGTGGCCAGGCCCCACCACAGCCCGAACAGCGACGACACGGCGAGCACGCCCACCAGGTAGATCACCCCCGCCGCGTCGTGAGGCACCGTGGGCGTCACCACCTCAACCACCCCCGTGCAGGCGATCACCAGCGCGGCCGCGGTGCCGGCAGCCGCCGTTCGCGAGCCGGCCAGCGCGCTCAGCCGCGAGACGTCGAGTCGATCCTGGGGGGCCGAACGATCGCCCTGGGTCAAGGCCATGCGGGGATTGTCGCACTCGCAGCGCGGCCGCCGGTGGTATGCGAACTGTGCCCCCGGTTGGCGCCCGCACAGCGTCGAGCCGAATCAGGAGATCCTCGAGCGGCTGTCGCTGACCGGCGAACATCTGGAGGTCGCCGGCGGTCTGACCTGTCGGTGACGGTGATATCCTCCCGGTTCTCCGGTGAACCGCTGCCGGCAAGCGCCCTGGCCCCGATCCCCCGCCCGCAGAGGGACGCCGCGCCAGCGCACGACGCCCTGGGAGGCACATGAATCGCCTAGCGCTCAAGCCTCGGACGGCCGGCACCGGCGGCGCAGCTGCGCCCGCCGACTTCCCGTACTGGCTATGCCGGTGCGAGGGCTTCGACGTCTACGGCACCGACGGGCGGCTGGGCACGGTTCTGCATCTGCGGTTCGACGGAGAGGTGCACCGGCCGGAGGCTCTGGTCGTCCGTTCGGGCCTGCTCGTCAGGCGCACGTTCACCGTGCCGGTGGCCGAGGTCGTGCGCATCGAGCCCTCCAACAAGCGACTGACGCTGGGCAGCGGATCTCCCGCCGGCGGCCGGCGGCGACGCATCACCGGCGAACGGCCGGATCGCGCTTAGGCGGCGCCGAATCCCCCTCTACAACATCAAATGCCAGGTGTGCGGGCGGATCGAGCCGCTCGAAGGCACCCGTGCGGAGGACGCGATCCGGGCCTCGGGTTGGCAGGGAGGGCTCTGCCCCGCCTGCCAGACGCGGCAGCAGCGGATCGTGGAGGCGGCAGCCGAAGACCGCTAGGCCCTCGATCGCCGCCTCCCACGTCTATCGCTGGCGGTAGACGATCCGCCCGCGGGCCAGATCGTAGGGCGACAGCTCGACCTTGACCCGGTCGCCCAGCGAGATGCGGATCCGGTACCGGCGCATCTTGCCCGACATGTACCCGATCGTCTGGTGGCCGTTGTCCAACTGGATCCGGAACAGCGATCCCCGCATGGCCTCGGTCACCTCGCCCTCGAGCTCCACCTTCTCCTCTTTGACGCTCATGCGTCTCCCATCAGCCGATCGTGTCGACCTGGGTCGCCTCAGGTCCCTTCTGACCGTCGCGCGACTCGAAAGACACCTTCGCGCCCTCGGTCAGGCTCTTGAAGCCGCTGCCGACGACCTCGGTGTGATGGACGAAAAGATCCTTGCCGCCCTCGTCGGGCTGGATGAATCCGTAGCCCTTGGCGTCGTTGAACCACTTAACTACTCCGGTTGCCATATCTCTACCTCCTCCCCTGATCTCATGAACGAGTCGGGAAGGCGGGATGCGCAACCGTCGAACGTCCTAACGCAGAGGAACTCTAGCAGGGAGCCGTTTCCCGGCCCCGGCTGCCCGCCCACCGCCGGGTGCTAGGCTGGCCGCCGATCGGAGCAGCATGGCCGTTGATGTCAACACTCAGGTCGAGATCGACCGGCCGCCCGAGGTGGTGGCAGCGTTCGCTGCCGATCCAGACAACGCCACCGCGTGGTACAGCAACATCAAGCAGGTGGAGTGGGAGACCGACCCCCCGCTGCGGGTGGGGTCGCGGATCGCCTTCGTCGCCGAGTTTCTCGGTCGGGGGCTGTCCTACACCTATCAGGTGCGGGAATACGAGGCCGGTGTGCGATTGGTGATGAGCACCGACCAGGGGCCGTTCCCGATGGAGACGACCTACGCCTGGCAGCAGTTGGCTGACGGCAGCACCCGGATGAGCCTGACCAACAGGGGCGAGCCGGCCGGGTTCTCGAGGCTGGGGGCGCCGATGATCGTAGCCGCCATGCGGCGGGCGAACCGCCGTGATCTGCAACGTCTGAAGGCGCTGCTCGAGGCCCGCTCCGGGTGACTGCGGTGCCAGGTCAGGCTCGCGACGCGCTGGGCTCGGCCGGCGAGGGGCGCTGCCGGCGCCGGCGCAGCATCCAGGCGACCACGGCCAGCGACAACGCCATCGAGGTCAGATAGGCGAACCGGTCGCCTGCCAGCTGGTCGAGCGCGCCGGCGACCAGAGGGCCGGCCAGCGCCGCCGCCGCGAACACCATGTTGAGCAGCGCCGCCACGGTGGACACGCTGATCCCAGCGGCCCGCGCCCCGACCAGGCCCAGCGGGAAGGCGATCGTGAACAGGAGGGCGGTGACCGGCGCTCGGGCGAGCAGGAACCCGACCTGCACGGGCGTCGCCTCGCTGCTCATGCCGATCAGGACGACGGCCCCGATCAGCGCTGCCGCCAGTGCCGCCCATCCCATCGTCGCTGCCCGCTCTGCGCGCCGGGCCACCAGCGCGCTGGTGAGGATGAAGATGCCGGCGGCGGCCGAGAAGGCCAGCCCCACGGCGGCTGTGGAGACGCCGTTGGCGTGCAGTTGGAGCGGCACCAGCAGGTTGATCATCGTGCTCACAAACCCGCCCAGGCCCATCAGCACGACGCTGGCGATCACCCGCGGGTCGGCGGTCGTCGCCCGCAGCCAGTGGCCCTCGTGACTGGCCTCGGTGCCGTGCTCATCGACGACCGGACACAGGCACAGCCCGGCACCGACCACGGCCGTCGCCGCCGCGGCGATCAGGAACGGCGCCGCGAATCCGAGCTGGTCGACGAACACCCCGGCAAAGGCGGGGCCGGCCACGTTGCCGAGCCCGGCCACGGTTATGGTCAGCGACACCGCGCGCTCCTTGCGGCCGGGGGCGACGTCTGTCAGCCAGGCGATCCCGGTCGTCCACAGCACACCGAAGGCCACGCCGAACAGCAGCCGGGCCCCGACCAGCAGCCGGAAGTCGGTCGCCAGGCCCTGGCCGGCATCCGCCGCGACCAGCAGCCCGACCGCTGCCAGCGTCACGTTGCGGGAGCCGAACCGTGTGCCCAGCCAGCTGGCCGGCAGCGACACCGCGAAGATGGTCAGGCTTGCCGATGCCAGCAGCACCCCGGCCTCGAAGCTCGACAGGTCGAGTCGCTGGCTCCACTCCGGGATCAGTGGCGCTGCCGCACCCCACATCGCCTCGCCGAGGAAGATGGTCAGGTAGAGGAGGATGACGACGTGCCGGCGCGTGGTCGGCGGATCCTAGAAGGCTTGGCGACGGCGGATCGCGTGTGCGGTACGCTCGCCGTCCCCATCGCATGAGGAGAAGCCCTTGTCGACCGAGGACAGCACACTCACTCAGGCCATTGCCGAGCTCGCCCGGTTCCCGTTGCTGGAAGCGCTGTACGGGAGGCGCTCGCGGCGGTTCCCGATGGGCGGCGAGATTCCGGACGGCCCGCTGGCCTACCGCTCGGCACACGACCACGTGCCGCTGTCGGAGATCGAGACGCTGCTGATCCTGACCGCGATGGCGGGCACCACCGGATGGCACTACGGGATCACCCGCCACGCCCGCTATGCGCCGCACTTTGCGAACTACAACGGTGCTGCCGCCGGCCGCACGTTCCCGTCGGCAGCGGGCTTCCACACCGCCGAGCTGTTCTACACCGACGACAGCGGCCTGTACATGTTTCCCACCCGCGACGCCGGCGCGCTGGTCGACCCGGCGGTCGAGCAGGTCACACCGGAGCTGATGATCGAACGCCATCGCGACCGGGTGGTGCAGCTGTCGGCCGACCGGCTGCATATCCCTCGCGAGGAGCCGTACCTGGAGGGCCACAACACGTGGATAGCCAACGAGCCCGGCTCGCTGCTGGCGATTCCGGTGGCAGACATCGCCCAGCACCACATCGCCAACCTGTGTTTCTTCACCCAGAACGGCTTCTGCATCTACGACGACCTCAATGGCCGCCCGATCCCCGGCATCGAGCAGTTCGCGGGCCTGGTCGACACCGCGGAGCCGGTGCCGCTGTCGTTCGTCGAGCAGTACTCGCTGACCGAGGCGACGGCGGAGCTGATGGTGGCGAGCTACAACGGCGCCCTGCTGTTGCAGGCGATGGGACTTGGCGGGTGGACGTATGACGGCATCGAGCACATGACGCTGCTGGGCGCCTCCGGCGATCCGGAGATTCCCGGCCTGGGCTTTCGCTACGACACCGATCCCCGCTGGGGCACGCCCAACCCGACCGGACGCACCGACGGCAGCTTCCACGCCTTCTGCCCACCGCACTATCCGACCATGGCGGCGGCGGTGGAGGCGTTCGCCGACCGCAAGTTCGGGCCGGGCGGCCCCTACCACCGCGACACGCCGGGGGCCTGGAACGAGTCGGCGATGATCAGATCGTCCGCCCAGCCGTACTCGGAGGAGTTCAAGGCCTGCGTCACCCTGCAGTGCGACTACACGCTGGACACGTGGGGCAAGTTCCCGGGCACCGTGCCCAGCGTGTGGGTGATGAACGTGCTCCAGGCCCAGCACATCGACCTCGACTTCTACGACGCCTTCTTCCGCGAGGGGGCGGTGCTGGACACGCACCGCCGCCACTTCGAGGTCTGGCACTGACCGCGCCGGCGCCTCAGCCGCTGCCGATCGACGGTCTGCCCGGCGATCTCGCCCGCCAGTTCGAGGGCCGCGACCACGGATCGACGGTGTCCTTCTACGTCGGCCGCTTCCCGCCCGGCAGCGGGCCGCCGCTTCACCGCCACCCCTACGAGGAGACGTTCATCGTCCAGGAGGGGTCGGCCACGTTCACGATCGACGGCCAGACCCTGGAGGTGGGCGCCGGGCAGATCGTCGTCGTCCCCGCCGCGGCCGCCCACCGGTTCGTCGCCACCGGCGCGGTCGACCTGCGTCAGGTCAGCGTGCACCCGCGCGACCGGATGGTGCAGGAGGACGCCGGAAGCTGAGCGTCGGGGCTGGACTTATATAGCCTGTATGCGATACTAGCGCTATGAGGCGCCTCTCGTTCAGCCAGATGCTCGCGATTCTGGCACCCGGCGCTGCGCTGGCGGCGGTGCTGGGATCCCAGAGCATGGGCCCGTACATCCCGGCAATCGCCCTCGCCTGCGGCGCGTTCTTCGCCACCATCGCCGCGGCGGCCGCCCGTCGTGGGGCGTCGCCGTCGAGCGTCTTCTTCGCGGTGTTCACTGCCGCGGGGATCATCGCCATCGCCGCTGTGGCCCGGGGCGAGCACGATCGCGCAGCCTGCGCGGCCGGGCAGAACGGTGACGACTCCATTTGCGCAGCTGCGCTCGGAGTCGGCCTGGTCATCGCTGTCTCGGCGATCGCTCTGGCGTTGGCGGTCGGGGGAATAGCCGCGTGGATCGTGCACCACGCCCAGACGCGGCAACGGGTCACCCTCACCAGCTCGTAGAAGGAGCCGCTTTCGGACGGCATCGCCACTGGTGGCGTCGCCTGCCACCATTGTGAACCGACTGGGGAGGATCGGCCAACGCCGGCTTCCCCCGCGATCCCGGACGGGGCGGTTGATGACTTCCGCCCAACCTGGATGGATGCTCGCCGTGGCGCCTGGAACGTCCAGTACGGTCGAGTGCGGGCGGTCAGACGTGGGGCGCCGAGCCGAAGATCTGCAGCCTGGGTTTGCGAATCATCCGGATCGGCATGTACTGATCTGCGACTCAGATGTTGCATCCATCTGATCGGCATGGCAGAATCCGCCCCGTCGGCACGACGCGGTGCCGGGCGAATCGATTTGGTGGAGCGACGAGGCTCCGGTCCCTCTGACGAGGGGTCGGAGCTTTTGTCATTTCGGAGACGGAGGAGGTTCAGGTGAGTCCGGATGATCTGACACTCGGCATCAACACGGTGTGGGTGGTGATGGCGGCCGTGCTGGTGATGTTCATGCAGGCCGGCTTCGCGTTCCTGGAGGCCGGGATGACGCGGATGAAGAACGCCGCCCACGTGGCCGGCAAGAACGTGCTCACGTTCGCGCTCTGCTCGCTGGTCTACTGGGCGGTCGGCTTCGGAATCGCGTTCGGGGACGGCAACAGCGTGATCGGGACGAGCGGCTATCTGCCCGACTCGTCGGCACTGCTGACGGTGGGCACGGCGCCGTTCAGCTTCTTCTCCACCATCCCCGGCGGCGCCGCGTATCTGTTCGAGGTGGTGTTCGCGGGCGTCTCGGTGGCCATCGTCTGGGGCGGCATGGCCGAGCGGGCCAAGCTGTGGGTGTACTTCGCGTTCGGGGCGGTGTTCACCCTGATCTACTCGGTGGTCAGCCACTGGGTGTGGCACTCCAGCGGCTGGCTGTTCGGCCTGGGCATGCAGGACTTCGCCGGCTCGACGGTCGTGCATTACCAGGGCGCCCTGGCCGCGCTGGCCGGCGCGCTGCTGCTGGGGCCGCGGATCGGCCGCTTTGGGCCAGGCGGCCGGGTCAACGTGATCGCCGGCCACAACGTGCCCTACGCCGTGCTGGGAACGATCATCCTCTGGTTCGGCTGGTTCGGCTTCAACCCCGGGTCGACGCTGGGCATCGCCTCCGGCGACCGGATCGGCTACTTCGCGTACGTCGCCACGACCACCAACCTGGCCGCCGCCGCCGGCGGACTGGGCGGGATCCTGGTCAGCTGGGCGTTCGTTCACCGCAAGCCCGACCTCTCGATGCTCCTGAACGGCGTGCTGGCGGCGCTGGTCGCGATCACGGCGGCGTGCGGATTCGTGGCCCCGTGGGCGGCCATCCTGATCGGGTTCGTTGCCGGCGCTGTGGCCGTGTGGGGGGTGGGCCTGGTCGAGCGGATGGGCATCGACGACCCGATCGGCGCCGTCGCCGTGCACGGCATGGCCGGCGTCTGGGGCACACTGGCGACCGGGCTGTTCGCCGTCCCGTCCCTGGCCTCGAACCTGGCCACCGGCCGTGGCGGTCTGTTCTACACCGGGGATCCCCACCAGCTCGGGGTCCAGGCGCTGGGTTTGGTGGCGGTGGGCGCCTTCACGTTCACGGCCTCGTTCGCCGTGCTGTGGGCCATGGACCGGCTGTGGGGCATCCGGGTCGAGGAGCGCACCGAGGTTGATGGCCTCGACCTCGCGGAGCACGGCACGTGGGGCTACCCGGAGTTCGCCGAGGTGGCCGGCGTCACCGCCGCAGCCCGCCGCAACGGGGTCGTGGCGGAGCCCAGCCCGCAGGCTGCCTGAGCAGCAGCGGCCGGCCGCGGACGTGGGCTCCGCGGCCGGCCGGCATTCGCGCATGCGTGGCATTGACAACGCATCTCCCGCTCGTTATGCTCGTGAACGTCGTTCGGCATTGTCGAATCAAAGTCGGAAAGGCCGACTATGCGAGATGCCGTGTCGAACCCCCGCAGGAGGTGCGGATCGATGGAAGAGAATGGGCTTGCACAGAAGCTGGGAGCCGAGGCGCTGGGTACTGCGGTGCTCGTGTTCCTGGGTGCCGGAGCGGTCCCGGCGCTGTTCCTGGCTCGTGGGGCGGTCGGCGGAGCGCCGTTCACCGGTTCCGAGCTGTTCGCCATCGCGACCGCGTTCGGGCTGGCCGTCGTGGCGATGGTGTACTCGATCGGCAAGATCTCCGGCTGTCACATCAATCCGGCCGTGACCTTCGCGATGGCCGTCACCCGGCGGATGCCGTGGAGCCAAGCGCTGCCCTACATGGTCGCCCAGTGCGTGGGCGCCACACTGGGAGGGCTCGCCATCTGGGGCGTGTTCGCGCACAAGGTGCACGACGCCGGCGTCGGCCATATCGCCTACGCGGCCGACACCAGCATCGGCTCCGCCGTGCTGAACGAGGGGCTGGGAACCGCCATCCTGCTGTTCACCATCCTCGGGATCGTCGACAAGCGCGGCGGAGCCGACCTGCTGGCCGGCCTGGTGATCGGCCTGGTGGTGATCGCGATCATCATCACGGTCGGCGCCCAGACCGGCGCCGCGATCAACCCCGGCCGCTACACCGGAACCCTGATCACCGCCCAGCTGGCCGACCTGAACCCGGACTGGGGGCAGGCGTGGGTGTACTGGGCCGCCGACCTCGGCGGAGCCGTGGCAGGCGTGTTCGCCTACGACTTCCTCGCCACTCCGCGGCGTGTTGCCTACGGCCGGCCGGCGGTGGACAGCCCGGACGGCAGCGTCGCCAAGTCAGCCGCCTGACCGCAGGCGTTATAAGTCATCTGAACAGAGAGGAGCGAGCCGCCATGAGCGTCGTCGCCCAGGTCGTGAAGAAGTTCATCAACGATCCAGACAATGTGGTGCCCGAGGCCCTGGCGGGCGTGGCCGCCGCCCATCCCGGCCTGGTGCGCGTCGATCTCGAGAACCAGCTGGTGCTGCGGGCCGACGCCCCTGTACAGCGAAAGGTCGGCCTGGTGTCGGGCGGAGGCTCGGGGCACGAGCCGCTGCACGGCGGGTTTGTCGGCGCCGGCATGCTGGATGCCGCCTGCGCCGGCGCGGTGTTCACCTCGCCGGTGCCAGACCAGATGGGCGCCGCCACCCGCGCGGTCGACGGCGGGGCCGGTGTGCTCCACCTGGTCAAGAACTACACGGGCGACGTGCTCAACTTCCGGATGGCCGCGGAGCTGGCCGAGGACGAGGGGATCGACGTGCAGAGCGTCGTCCTCGACGACGACGTGGCCGTCCAGGACTCGCTGTACACTGCCGGCCGCCGCGGGGTGGGCGCCACCGTCCTGGCAGAGAAGATCGCCGGGGCGTGCGCCGAGTCCGGCGGCTCGCTCGTCGAGGTGGCGGACGCTGCCCGCAAGGTGAACGACCGGGCACGCTCGTTCGGCGTTGCCCTCAGCTCCTGTGCGACGCCCGCCAGCGGCAGCCCGATCTTCGACCTCGGCCCGGACGAGATCGAGGTCGGCGTCGGCATCCACGGGGAGCCGGGCCGCCGCCGCGAGAAGCACGCGTCGGCCCACGACATCACGGAGATGATGCTCGACCCGATTCTGGAGGATCTGAAGCCGGCCTCCGGCAGCTCCGTGCTCGCTTTCGTCAACGGCCTCGGCGGCACGCCGCTGATCGAGCTGTACCTGCTGTTCAACGAGGTCAACCGGCAGCTCGGCGACCGCGGCATCACCATCGGCCGCAGCCTGGTCGGCAACTACATCACCAGCCTCGAGATGGCCGGTGCATCGATCACCCTGCTCGTACTGGACGACGAGCTGACGGCGCTGTGGGACGCGCCGGTCAAGACCGCCGCGCTGCGATGGGGGGCATGACGAGCGCGGCCCCTGACGCGCTGGACGCCGCAGCGGTCGCCGGCTGGCTGCGCGGGTCGTCGGCCGCGATCGCCGAGCAGCGCGACTATCTGACGCAGCTCGACGCCGCGATCGGCGACGCCGACCACGGTTCCAACATGACCCGGGGATTTGCCGCCGTCGAGGTCAAGCTCGGCGAGCTCGACGGCAGCACCCCGCCCGGGAAGGTGCTGATCGCCGCCGGCCAGACGCTGGTGTCGACGGTGGGCGGCGCCAGCGGGCCGCTGTGGGGCACCGCACTTCGACGGGCCGGCCGGGCGTTGGGCGACAGCGAGACGGTGGAGCCTCTGCAGCTGGTCGCCGCCCTCGAGGCCGCGGTGGCCGGGGTGGTCGAGCTGGGCGCAGCGCAGCCGGGCGACAAGACGATGGTCGACGCCCTGCAGCCGGCAGTGGATGCGCTGCGGGCGGCGGTCGAGGCGGGCTCACCGGTCGGCGCGGCCGCGGCGGCGGCGCGGGAGGCTGCAGAGGAGGGCATGCGGTCAACGGTGCCGATGCTGGCCCGCAAGGGCCGGGCGTCCTATCTCGGCGAGCGCTCAATCGGGCACCAGGATCCGGGGGCGACGTCGGCGGCCCTGATCATGGCGGCGCTCGAGCGCGCCGTCTCGCCGGACCGATGAGCGAGCTCACCCTGCGGGGCCACCCGGCTTCGGCCGGAGCGGCGCTGGGCCGAGCCTGGAGGCACGCCGGTGCCCTGGCGGCCGGCGTGGGCAGCGTTGACGACGAGTGCGAGGCGGTGTCGCGCGGCCTGAGTCTGGCGGCGGAGGAGCTGTCCGAGCTGGCGGCCGCACTGCGGGCCGGCGGGCACGCCGCCGACGCCGAGATCGTCGACACCAACCGGCTGATGGCTGAGGATGCAGCGCTGGTCGATGCGGCGCTGGCGGCCGCCCGCGCGGGGCTGGGCGCCCCCGAGGCGATTGCCCGCGCGGCCGAGCCCCACGTGCAGGCGCTGGCCGGGCTGGATGACCCCAACCTGGCGGCGCGGGCCGCCGATCTGCGGTCGATCGCCCGCCGGGCCGGCGAGCTGGCGCGGGGCGGCGGCACCGCGCCGCCGCAGGGGGCGATCGTGCTGGCGGACGACCTGGGTCCGGGCGAGGTCGCCGCCTGGGCGGGGATCGTTGCCGGCATCGTGCTCTCCGAGGGCGGCAGCACCGCCCACGCCGCAATCGTCGCCCGCTCGCTGGCGGTGCCGCTCGTCACCGGCGCCGGCAGCCGTCTGCTACAGATCGCCGACGGCGAGGAGATCGCGGTCGACGCTGACCGCGGCCTGGTGCTGCGCAGCGTGGATGCCGACACCCGCGGCCGGCTTCTGCGCCGGATCGGGCTGGCGGCCGAGGAGGCCGAGCGTGCGAAACGGGAGCGCCTGGAGCCGAGCGTGACCTGCGACGGCCGAGCCGTGCGGCTGCTGGCGAACGCCGGGTCGGCAGCGGAGGTGCGGGCCGCACTGGAGGCCGGCGCCGAGGGGGTCGGACTGCTGCGCAGCGAGCTGGCATTTCTCGATGCATCCGATTGGCCGTCGGAGGATCAGCACGCGGCGGCTCTCGAGCCGATGCTGAGCCTGCTTCAGAACCGGCTGGCCACGGTGCGCACCCTCGACTTCGGAGGCGACAAGACGCCGCCCTTCCTGCTCGCCTCGGGCGCCGACAGCATGCTCGGGCCGCGCGGCATCCGTGCGGCCCTGGCGGACGAGGGTGGCGTCACGCCCCAACTGCGGGGGCTGATGCGGGTGTCGGGCGAGTCGCTGCTTCGGATCCTGATCCCGATGGTGACCGAGGCGGCCGAGGTGGACGCCGTCCGCGAGCTGGCGCTGTTGGCCCGCGACGCGGTGTCGCCGGGGGCGCCCGATCCGCTGGTCGGCGCCATGATCGAGGTACCCGCGGCGGCGCTGAACGCCCAGGCGATCGCCCGCCACTGCGACTTCCTGTCGATCGGCACCAACGATCTGGTCCAGTACACGCTGGCCGCCGACCGCCAGAATCCCCACGTGGCCCAGCGGGCGGTGGCCTATCACCCGGCCGTCGTGCGCCTGATCTCGCGCGTGGTGGCGGCCGGCCGCTCGGCCGGGATCCCGGTCGACGTGTGCGGCGAGGCCGCCGGCGACGCCGAGCTGCTGCCGCTCCTGATCGGCTTGGGGATGGACGAGATCAGCGTCTCGCCGGCTCGCATCGGCCACACGCGGCGGATGATTCGCAGCCTGTCGCTCGAGCGCTGCCGGGCGGCGGCCGCCGAGGCGCTGCGGGGGACGACGGCGGCCGAGGTGGCGGCCGTCGCCAGGCTCGCCTTCGGCGAGCAGGGGTCAGGCCAGAGACGCGAGCAGGCCGGAGATCACGTCGAGCGCCTCTGACGCGTCGGCGCCGGATGTCTCCAGCACCACCTCGGAGCCGCCGGTGGCACCCAGTGCCAGCACCTGGAGGATGCTCTTGGCATCGGCCCGGCGCTCGCCGGCGTTCAGCGTCACCGACGCCTCGTACGCCGCCGCCGCCCGTACCAGCTTGCCGGCCGGCCGGGCATGGAGGTCGACACCGTCGGGCAGCCGCACCGTGCGCACGTGGCCGTTAGAGCTTACGGACATCCCAGGCCTCCTCTGCCGCCGAGCGCACCGCTTCCAGGTCGCCTCCGGTGGCGGCCGTCACCGCGGCGGCGATGGCGCCCTCGACCAGCGGCGCGTCGGCCAGCACGGCGTCGACGCCGTCGGCCATGCCGTCCGCCAGCACCGCGCGGATGCTGAGGATGGCGCTGCCGATGTCGGCCAGCACGACCACTCCGGCGCCGGAGTCGGCCTCGACCAGCGCGCCGGCAACCCGGCCGCCGTCGGTGCCCAAGGTGCCATCGGGCCCGCCGCCCGCGGGCACGATGCTGACGCCGTCGCCTGCAACCTCCCGGGCCATCGCGGCCAGGCCCTCGGCGATCGCGGCCGAGTGCGAGACCAATACAATGCCCGGCGAGCGGCTGTCATCCATGCGGATGATTCTACAATGTCGAACACCGTTCGACAACCACGATCTTAAGGGGACGCGTGGCGATCCAATCCATCGAGCGTGCGGCCGCCATTCTGCGGGCCCTCGCCGGCGGTTCCCGGCGGTTGGGGGTGTCCGAGCTGAGCGACCGGCTGGGGCTGGCCAAGGGCACCGTCCACGGCCTCCTGCGGGCGCTCCAGGAGGAGGGGTTCGTCGAGCAGGACGCCGACAGCGGCAAGTACCAGCTGGGAGGCTCGCTGCTTCAGCTGGGCAACATCTATCTCGACGTGAACGAGCTGCGCGGCCGCTCGCTGGCCTGGGCCGACAACCTGGCCATCCGAAGCGGGGAGGCTGTGCGTGTGGGCACGCCCCACGGTGACGGGGTGCTCGTCATCCACCACGTGTTCCGCCCCGACAACACCCTGCAGATCCTCGAGGTCGGCGCTCACCTGCCGCCGCACGCGACAGCGCTGGGCAAGGCCATCCTGGCCAGCAGTCCCGAGCTCGAGCGCTATGCGCTGGGCGAGGAGCTGCCGCGGCTGACGCGGACGACGATCACCGCGCCGGCCGCGCTGCGCAAGGCGATGGACGCGATCCGGGCCAACGGCTGGGCCGCAGAGCGTGAGGAGGCGGTGATCGGCGAGGCCTCGGTGGCGGCGCCGATCTTCGATCGCCGTGGCGAGGCCGCCGGGGCGATCGGCGTGGTCGGGCCTGTGGAGCGCGTCTATGACGGCAAGGCTCCCCGCCCCGAGCTGGTGACGCATGTCCGCGACGCTGCCCGGGCCATCAGCCGCGACCTCGGCGGCGGGCGGTACTGAGGTGGCGGCGGCCCGGCCACCGGCGCCGGCCGACCGCCCGCCGGGGCTTCATCCCGCCCTGCGACGCGACGTGCGCATGCTGGGCGATGCCCTCGGTCAGGTGCTGGTCGAGCAGCACGGCCAGCAGCTGCTGGACACCGTCGAGGAGCTGCGCCGGCTGTCCCAGGTCGCCCGGGTGTCGGGCTCCGCCACCGACCTGGCGCCGCTTCGGGAACTGGTCGGCGGCCTGGGTGTGGAGCGGGCGACCCGCGTGCTGCGGGCGTTCTCCGCCTACTTCCAGCTGGCCAACCTGGCCGAGCAGCACCATCGCGTGCGCCGGCTGCGAGAGGGGTCGGGCACCGGCGAGACGGTGGCCGAGGCGGTTCGGGCCGGGGCCGACGTCGCGGCCGCCGACCTGGTGCTGGTGCTGACGGCTCATCCCACGGAGGCCACGCGCAGGACCGTGCTGCAGGCACAGCTGCAGCTGAGCGAGCTGCTGGAGCGGATGGAGGGCGCGGCCGACGATCGCCGCGAGGTGCTTCGCGGCCAGGTGCTCGAGCAGGTGACGATCTTGTGGCAGACCGACGAGGTGCGCTCGGTGCGGCCGTCGGTCTCCGACGAGGTGCGCCAGGGTCTGTGGTTCTTCGAGCGCAGCCTGATCGGCGCCCTGGGCGAGCTGGCGGATGAGTGGGCGCAGAGCTTCCCCGGCGACCGGCTGCCGCTGCGCTTCGGCAGCTGGATCGGCGGCGACCAGGACGGCCACCCTGATGTCGGCGCCGCCGAGCTGCGCGACTCGCTGGCCCGGGCGCACGGGCTGCTGGTTCGCCGCTACCGCGAGGAGGTGCGGGAACTGGCGCGGTCACTGGGTATGTCCGACGCGCTGGCGGGGGCCAGTCCCGAGCTGCTGGCGTCGATCGAGCGGGACGAGCGCGAGCTGCCCTGGGTGGCCGCCGAGGTGGGCGAGCGAAACGCCCACGAGCCGTACCGGCGCAAGCTGACCGCCATCCACCGCCGGCTGGACAACGAGGCCATCGGCCGCGACGAGCCTGGTTACAGCTCGCCGTCCGAGCTGCGGTCTGACCTGGAGCTGCTTGACGCCAGCCTGCGGGCACACCGGGGAGGGCGGATCGCCGACGGCCGGCTGGGCTCTCTGCGGCGCAGCTTCGAGCTGTTCGGCATGCACCTGGCCCGGCTCGACGTGCGCGTGCACGTGTCCCGTGTACACGAGCCGGACCGACGGCTTGCCGACACACTGGCGGAGGCGGGGGAGGCCCGCCGGCGCTACGGCGAGGACGCCTGCCGGCGGCTGATCGTCTCCGGCGTCGAGACCGCAACCGACGTGCGGGCTGCCGTTCGCGTGGTGGAGGGCGCCGGGGTGCCGCTGTCGGTGGTGCCGATCTTCGAGTCGATCGACGCCCTGCGCGATGCCCCCGCGGTGATGGGCGAGCTGCTGGCCGACGAGAGCTACCGGCGGCTGGCGCAGGGCGAGGCCACGGTGATGGTCGGCTATTCCGACTCGGGCAAGGACGGCGGCGTGCTGACCGCGCAGGCCGAGATCTACCGCGCCCAGCTCCGGCTGGCGGCTGTGGCCGCAGAGGCGGGAATGCCGCTTCGCATCTTCCACGGCCGCGGCGGGTCGGTGGGGCGGGGCGGCGGCCCCACCTTCGACGCCATTCTCGCCCAACCGCCGGGCCATCCGCCCGGCCGCATCGACATTACCGAGCAGGGCGAGACGATCGCGTTCAAGTACATGCCGCCCGGGCTGGCCCGCCGCAACCTGGAGTCGGCCCTGGCGGCGGTGCTGCTGGCTGCCTCGGGCGGGGAGGGCGCCGGCGCCGAGGATGCCGGCCTGCTGGAAGGGCTGTCGGCCCGGGCCCACGCCGCCTACCGCCGGCTGGTGTGGGACGACCCCGGATTCAGCGGCTTCTTCCGCACGTTCACACCCGTGGAGGAGCTGCAGCTGGTCAACATCGGGTCGCGGCCGGCCAGCCGCACGCCCGGCCATGCCGACCTGCGCGACCTCCGGGCCATCCCGTGGGTGTTCGCCTGGACGCAGACGCGGGCGCTGGTGCCGGCCTGGTTCGGCGTGGGCACCGCGCTCGAGGCCGCCGCGGCGGATCCCGACGGCCTGGCTCGGCTGCGGGCGGCCTATCGCGACTGGCCGTTCTTCCGGACGCTGATCCAGAACGTCGAGATGGCGCTGGCCAAGAGCTCGATGGAGGTCAGCCGGCTGTACCTGCGGCTGTGCGGCGGCGACGCCGACGCCATGCGGGTGTTCGGCGTCATCGAGCGCGAGCACGACGCTGCCCGCGGCGGCGTGCTGGCGGTGGTCGAGAGTCGGGCGCTGCTTGATCGCCACCCGGCCGTCCAGCGCAGCATCGCCCTGCGAAACCCCTACGTCGACCCCTTGAATGCCATCCAGGTGGAGCTGCTCTCGGCCTGGCGCGACTCCGGTCTGCCGGACCAGGAGCGGCAGGCGGTGGGTCGGCCGCTGGCGCGATCGATCGCGGGCATTGCCGCGGCGCTTCGCAACACGGGCTGAGGCGGCTCCCCGGGCAGCGCCGATCGCCGCCCGTCATGATCCTCGGAATGGCAGGGTCGTCCGTGGTGCGAGGGATACGGGGCTACGGCTCGCTGGTCGCCGCTCCCGGGGCGAGTGCCGTGATCCTGTGGGGTCTGGTCGCCCGGGTGCCGATCGGTATGACCGGGCTGGGGCTGGTGCTGCTCGTCCGCGGCACCGGCGGCAGCTACGCCGATGCCGGGATCATCACGGCCGCCAACGGCATCGCGATCGCGGTGGCGGCGCCGGTGGGCGGGCGGCTGGTCGACCGCCACCGGCCGCCGTCGATCCTGCTCGCCTATGCCGCGGCCAACTGCGGCAGCATCGTGCTGCTGCTGCTTCTGGCCTGGGATGGTGCGCCGGTTACGGCGCTCGCGGCAGCGGCGGCACTGGTGGGCGCCACCTTCCCGCCGATCGGCCCCACCATCCGCAAGCTGTGGCCGCGACTCGTCACGTCGCAGGACCTGCGGCAGGCGGCGTTCGCCTTCGAGGCCACGATCCAGGAGATCATCTTCCTCACCGGCCCACTGCTGGTGGGGCTGATCACGGCGCTGGCCGGCTGGGGCGCCGGGATGGCCGGCGTCGCCATCCTGACCGGGACCGGGGTGCTGGGGTTCGTGCTGACGGATGCCGTGGCGGCGGTCAGCGCACCGGATCCGTCGGAGCACGCCGACCGCCATCCGCTGGCCGCGCTGGCACCGCCGGGGATCCGCCGCATGGTCGCGTTCAGCGTCGGGTTCGGATTGACGTTCGGTGCCGTCGAGGTGGCCATGCCCGCGTTCGCCGAGGGACACGGCGGACGGGCGCTGGGCGCTGTGGCGCTTGCCGCGTGGTCGGCCGGCAGCCTGGTCGGCGGCCTGCTGGCCGCTGGGTACACCGGGCATGATCCGCATCGCCGGCTGCGGGTGACCAGCGCGGCCTTCGCCGCCGTGCTGGTGCTGCCGCTGATCGCCGGGTCGATCGAGACGATGGCGGCGGCGATGTTCCTTGCCGGCCTGCCCATCGCCCCCAGCTTCGCGATCACCTACGGGCTGGTCGAGGACGCCTCCGTCCCGGGAACCCAGGCGGAGGTGTTCGGCTGGCTGAGCATGGCAGTGGTGGCCGGCTACGCCGCCGGCACCGCCACCGGCGGCATCCTGATCACCCACTCGGGGACGGACGCGTCGATCAGCCTGGGCATGCTGGGCGCCGCGACGGCTGCGGCCGTGGCCTGGCGCCGCGTCTAGCTGGAGCGGGGCTCGCCGACCCTGGCCACGGCGTCGATCTCGACCAGCATGCCGTCGAACAGGAAGCCGGCCAGCACGGCCGTGCTGGCCGGGTAGGGCGCCGAGAAGGTCTCGTGACGCACCCGCTTGAAGGCGTCGTAGTCGCTCGCTCTGGCCAGGTAGACGGTCAGCTTGACGACCGTCTCGAGCGACGCCCCCGCCGCCTCCAGCGTAAGAGCGAGGTTCGCGTACGCCCGCCGCAGTTGGGCCTCGAAGTCGTCGGCGTCGACCACGCTGCCGTCGTCGCCGAACCCGCCGTGCCCGGAGGTGAACACCAGCTCGCCGTCGGCCGCCACCGACTGCGAGAACTCCCACGTCTCGGCGAAGGGGAACGGATTCGGCCCGGCGCGATTCATCGAGCCGACGATGCTACCGCACGGCGGGTGGCCGCCGAGGCCCCATCGCCTGCTCGAAGGCCAGGCCCACCGCCAGCACCCCGGCGTCGTCGCCGGCTCGGCCGACGATCTGGATGCCCACCGGCAGCCCCTCGCCGGTGAAGCCGGCCGGTACGGCCAGCGCCGGGCTGCCGGTGACCGAGATCCGCGAGCACGACCGCATCCACTCGATGTAGCTGCTCATCGGCCGGCCGGCCACCTCCGCCGGCCATTCCAGCTCGACTGGGAACGGCGGCAGCTGGCTGACAACCGTCACCAGGTACGCGTGGCGGGTCATGAACGCCTGCCAGTGCTCGAGCAGCCGTGCCCGGCCGGCCTGGGCGCGGGCGACGTCCGCGCCGGACAGCAGCCTGCCCTGTTCGATGTTCCAGCGGATCGTCTGCTTGAGCCCCTGCGGGTGCTCGTCCGCCAGCTCGCCCAGGTCGCGTTCGAAGGCCAGCGCACGGAGCGTCTCGAATGCCTCGTCCGCCCCCTCCAGGTCGGGATCCTCACGGGTCACCTGGCAGCCGACCTCCGCCAGCGTCGCCACCGACCGCTCGGTCACCTCGGCAACCGATCGTTCCACGGGGAGATCGCCCAGCGCCGGGCTGAACGCGATCCGCAGCCCCTGGATGTCGACCCGCGCGATCTCGAGGAAGTTCGACCCGGCCTGCCGCAGCGACAGCGGCGCGGCGGGATGAGGGCCCGCCTGGGCCGACAGGAGTAGGGCCACGTCTGACACCGTGCGGCCCAGCGGACCATCGACGCTGAGCGGATCCCAGGGGTCGGAGGCCGGCCATGCCGGCACCCGGCCGGGAGTGGGGCGAAGCCCGACCACGCCGCAGAAGCTGGCCGGGTTTCGGAGCGACCCGCCCATATCGCTGCCGTCGGCCAGCGGCGCCATCCCACAGGCCAGCGCGGCCGCCGAGCCGCCGCTCGAGCCGCCCGCCGTCATCGCCGGCGCGTAGGGGTTGCGAGTTGGGCCGAACACCGGGTTGAAGGTCTGCGAGCCGGCTCCGAACTCGGGCAGGTTGGTCTTCCCCAGCAGCACCGTGCCGGCTGCCCGCAGCCGGGCAGCGGGCAACGAGTCGGCCTCCGGGACGTGGTCGGCGAACAGCGGCGAGCCCGAGGTCGTGCGCACGCCCGCCGTCTCGACGCTGTCCTTGTGGAGCATCGGCAGCCCCTCCAGCGGGCCGAGCGCCGCGCCCGCGGCGCGCCTGGCGTCGCTCTCGGCGGCCGCCGCCCGGGCCCGTTCGGGCACCAGCGTGACGACGGCGTTCACCGCGGGGTTGGCGGCCTCGATCCGGGCCAGGCAGGCGTCGGTCAGCTCGACCGAGGAGAGCTGGCGGTCGCGTAGGAGGGCGGCCAGTTCGACGGCCGGCCGGTCGACCGGCACGGTCACGGCTGCTGGGCTATGCGAACGACCCGGTCGCGACCGATGCCGTCGGTGCCGGCGCTTCGCACCACCGCGATCAGTGCCGCGGCGCAGGCGGGGTCGAACTGCGTCCCGCTGCAGCGCTCGATCTCCATCACCGCGCCCTCCAGCGACAGCGCCTTGCGGTACACGCGATCCTCGGTCATGGCGTGGAACGCGTCGCAGACGGCGATCACCCGGGAGCCGAGCGGGATGTCGCCACCGGTCAGACCGTCCGGGTAGCCGCGCCCGTCGAACCGCTCGTGGCTCGAGCGCACGAGGGGCACCATGTCGGCGAAGTAGGGCACCGGCTCCAGGATCCGCGCGCCGATGTCGGGGTGCTCCTGCATCCGGCGCATCTCGTCGTCGCTGAGCGGCCCGGGCTTGCGCAGGATCTCCTCGGGGATGCCGATCTTGCCGATGTCGTGCAGCAGTGCGCCCAGCCGGACGATCCTGGTGTCGGACGGGGGGATGCCGAGGTGGTCGCAGACGGCGCCGGCCAGGTCGGCGATCTGGCTGGCGTGGTCGTTGGTGTAGGCGTCCTTCGCCTCAAGCGCCGCCGCCAGCGCTCCCAGCGTGGCGATGTATGCCTCCTCCAGCCGCTCCGCCATCTGCGCCCGGGCGACCATCAGCCCGGCTTCGGCGGCCAGGGCCTGGCACAGCCGCACCTCGCCGCCGGCGAACCTGCGCGCCCGCTCGTCGTACAGCTCGATCACGGCGTACGGCTCGTCGTCGACCGCCAGCCGCAGCATCAGCACGGAGGCGTATCCCAGCCGACGCAGCCAGCGCGCCTCCGAGGGGTCGGCGTCCGGCGCCCCCCGCACGCACACATACGGGCGGCCGGTGTCGATCACCGCCTTCGTGCGCGGGTAGTCGGCGATCGTGTGCTCGGTCGCGCCGGGTGCCCAGCGGTGTGGCGGCCGGGCGTACCCAGCCCGGTTGCGGATCACCCCGCGAGGCGCGTCCACGACCGATATCAGGCACGCCGTGGCGTCGGTGAACTCGGTCAGCTGTCTCGCCAGCCCGGCCAGCATCTCGGCCAGGTCGTCGCCCCGCGCCAGCGCCTGGGCGGCCTCGATCACATGCAGCGCGGAGTCGAGCTCGTGCGCGGCCAGCGGGCGCACGCCGCCGGAGCGACCCTCGACGGGCGCTTCTGGAGCGGTCGTGTCACCTGCTGGTCGGATCCCCATAACCTGAAACCAAGGACGGGTTCTGTCCGCGCCCACGTATCCCTCTTTTGGGGGATACCGGGGGTGTAGGGCCAGAACCGGCGACCGCTGGGGAGCCACGCGACCAGCTGACGTGTGAGGACTGGACGACCGTTTGGTGGAGTGCCACTTGGCGGTCGTTGTCAATGTCAGTTGGCCGGCAAGCGAATCACCTGCAAACCCTCGTCTTTGTAGTGTCACGCCAGTATAGGAACGTGTCACGGTGAAAGCTAGCCCCATGGCGCTCGCCTGGTGCGGCCGGCCGGGTCGGGTTTGTGGCTAGCGCCGCCGGGCGAGGGCCGCGCGGGCGGCGTCGTCGAACGAGGTCAGCGGGAAGGGCACCAGCTCGCGCAGCCGGTCGTCGTGGGCCAGCGTGGGGACGCGCAGGCCGTCGATCAGCGGCCGGGCGACCGCCGCGTTGACCGGTGTGACCAGCTTCAGCCACAGGGACGACAGCCGCGGGGTGAGGATCGGCACCTCGACGATCACGGGGTGCCGGCCGCGGAGCCGGGCGATCCGCTGCATCATGTCGCGGTAGCTCATGGTCTGAGGGCCGCCGGCGTCGAACGCCTGGCCCAGCGCCTCGTCCATGCCGCACACCGCGGCCAGATAGCGGACGATGTCATCGAGCGCGATCGGCTGGGTCGGGGTGCCGACCCAGCGGGGGCAGACCATGGCCGGCAGGCGGTCGACCAGAGCGACGATCGTTTCGAATGCCGCGCTGCCGTCGCCGACCACCATCGCGGCCCTGATGGCGGTCACGGGCACGCCGCCGGTGCTCAGCGCCCGCTCGGTTTCGCGGCGGCTCCGCAGGTGCTCGGAGAGCTCCTCGCGGTCGTCGCCCAGACCGCCCAGATAGACGATCTGCGAGACGCCGGCCCGGTCGGCGGCCAGCGCCACCGTGGCCGCGGCCCAGCGGTCGCGGCGGGCGAAGTCGGGGCTGCCCAGCGAGTGCACCAGGTAGTAGACGACGTTGACGCCCACGAGTGCGCGGTCGACGTCGGCGGGGTCGGCCACGTCGGCGACCACCCACGTCACCCGAGGGTCGCGGTCGGGGTGCTGGCTGCGCGATGCCGCGACAACCTCGTGGTGCTCGGCCAGCGCCGGCACCAGCGCCCGGCCGATCATCCCCGACGCGCCGAACACGGCGACCCTCACAGCCCGGCCTCCCGGATCAGCCGGCCGAAGTACCGGCGGCTGATCCGCACGTGGATCCGGGCCTGCACCTGCCGGTACAGCTCGCCGGTCCAGGCCGGCGCCCCCGGCCGCGCGGCCAGGGTGGGGAAGAAGCCCTCGATCGCCGACGCCAGCTCAACCCTGGGTTCCTCCGACTGGGCGAATGAGATCGTCCCGCCAGGGCGCCGCGCCAGCATCCCGCCCAGGATTGGATACGTCGCCGACACCGTCGCCCCGTGCGCCCGCAGCGTCGGCTGTCCGAAACGCAGCACAGCCGGACCGCGGCCGGCCACGCGAAGCTCGATCCCCTCAGCGGTCTCGACCGTGCGCACGATCTTCCGGGTGAAGGCCTCCACCTCCTGCCAGTAGATCCGGCCCAGCCGCAGCGCGCCGGAGTCGTCGGCAGTTACCACCCGGCCGGGAGGGAACACGTGCTGCTGGGACTCCACCGCGCCGTCGGCCGCTCGCCGCTGCGACGTCTTCCAGCCATGCGGTGTCACGTCGGTCACTCCGCCCGCACGGTAGCCCCTGCTGGCGATCACGGGCAGAGCTGCGGCCAGCGGACCGACGCCCACAACAGCAGTGCCATCACCGCGGCGATGACGAGGTAGAACAGCTCCATGTGCGGATCGCCTGTCGATATCGCCTTGCCGATCGCGAGCCCCGCCCCGACCACCCACGCGACATGAGCCACCCGCCGACGATTTGCCCGATCACCCAGCATCCGCCCAGCTGTACCCGTTTCAGCCCGCGACCGAACGGGCCCGCCCGACGACCCGGTGGAGGTGTCCAGCTGCTGGACGGCGCGGCTAGGAGAGCCTGGCCGAGATGCCGATCAGCGCCGGGCCCAGGATGACGATGAAGATCGCCGGGAAGATCAGAAGCACGGTGGGGAAGAGCATCTTCACCGGAGCCCGCATCGCGTGCTCCTCGGCCTCGTTGCGCAGCCGATGCCTGAGATCCTCTGCCTGCGACCGCAGCATCTGGGCGAGCGGTACGCCCAGCCGGTCGGCCTGGTTCAGCGCCCGCACGAAGCTGGTCAGCTCCGGCGCGTCGGCCCGCTCGGCCAGTGCCGTCAGCGCCTGCGCCCGGCTGGTGCCCAGCTGGATGTCGCGCAGCATCAGCGCCAGCTCGTCGATCAGCGGCCCACGAAGCCGCTTCACCAGCCGCTGCAGCGCGTGGTCGAAGCTCATGCCGGCCTCGATCGACAGGGTCAGGAGGTCGAGCACGGTGGGCAGCCCGGCCACGATCTTGTCGCGCCGTCCGCGCACCCGCAGGTCGATCGCGAAGGGCAGGCCAATGTAGGCGACGGCGCCGGCGCAGAGGCCGCCAAGTGCGCCGACCGGCATCGAGATGACACCGACGGTGGCCACTCCGAGCACGGCCAGCGAGGCTGCCAGCGGCAGCACGATCTTGAGCCCGGCCGCCTCCTCGGGCGTGATCTTGCGCGACCAGCCGGCGGCCGCCAGCTTGGCGCGCAGCGACTCGGCGGCCTGACCGCTGCCGCCGGGGGCGACGCGGCCGATGCGGGCCAGCCAGCTGCGCAGGTCGTTCGACCGCTGGGCGGTGGTGTAGCCGTAGCCGGGGATCCGGCCCAGCGTCGCCTCCACCTGCAGCCGCTTGGCGGTCACCGCGCGAAGCAGGAAGAAGAGGCTGCCGCCGACCAGGACGATCGCGAGTGGGAACAGCATCAGGCCACCGCCCTCGGCCGCACCATCCGTCGCAGCACCAGGTAGCCGGCGCCCATCATCACCAGGGCGACCGCGATCATCCAGTGCCCTGTGCCGGTGCTGAGCAGCGGATCCATGTAGTCGCGGTTCAGCAGCGTCAGGATGGCTGCGATCGCAAACGGCATGGCCAGCAGCACCCGTGCCGAGAGCACGCCCATTGCGACCAGTGCCCGCACGCGCGCCGCGAACTGCTGGCGCTTGCGCACCGTCTCGGCCACCTGGTCGAAGATCTCGGCCACGTTGCCGCCGATGCGGCGCTGGACGTCGGTGGTCAGGACCACCAGCTCGAAGCTCTCGGAGCCCAGCCGCTGCGACATCTCGTCGAGCGCCTGCTCGATGGGCACGCCCAGCCGCACCTGATGCTGTGCGCGGCGAAACTCCATCCGCGCCGGGTCGGCCGCCTCGTCGACGATCGTGTCGAGCGCCTGCGCGAACGACCGGCCGGCGCGAAGGGCGCTCGCCCACACCGACAACAGCTCGGGTAGCTGGGCCTCGAACTGGCGCTGGCGGCGCACCGCCTGCGCGCGCAGGACGGCGACGGGAACGGCGGCCCCGGCCAGGCCGGGGATGGCGAACAGCGGCCCGAACACCACCGCCAGAAGGACGACGGGGACGAACCCCGAGGCGGCAACGATCAGGGCCACCTTGGCGGTGGGCGCGGAGATGCCCGCCCGGTCTGTCAGGCCGTGCAGCCGCTGCCACGCCCAGCGGTCGCCGAACTCATGCTCAAGGGCGTCGTACAGCTCGGCCATGATCGACTCGTGCTGGACGCGCTCGGTCTTGGTGTCGGCCGAGTAGGGCGACAGGCGGCTGGAGAGCGTGCGGGGCCGGTTGGCCGCCCAGTTCAGAAGCAGCAGGCTGATCACCAGCACCGAGCCGACGCCGATCGCCAGCACCACCCAGTGCCCGTGCGTCCGCCAGAACCCGTAGCTGGCGCCGGAGACGCCGGCGGGAAGCGACAGGCGGGCGGGCGGCGCGCCCTTCACCGATACCTCCAGGCTGCGGGCGGTGGTGTGGGGGAGGGAGATGTCGACGGCGTAGCCGGTCGAGAGCCGCTGCTGGGCCAGCTGGGCCGTGATCGGCTCCAGCCCGGCTGCGGAATCCGTGGAGACGTACCGGCCGCCAGTGGCCGCCGTGATCCGGCGCAGGGCGTCGTCGGTGAACGAGCCGGAGGAGGTCAGGCCGACGGCCTCGATCTCGACAGGCGTTCGCGCCAGTGTCGACAGCACATCTGCCAACTGCGCCCGCGACGAGGTGTCGGCGCCGTCGGAGAGGACGACCACGACCCGCTCGGCGTTGGGGTTTCCGGCCGTCATCCGCGCCGCCTGCAGCACACCGTCGTAGAGCGCGGTGCCCTGCGCGGTCGAGATGCTTCCGAGCGCGTTTCGCACGGCGTCGATGTTGGCCGATCGGGGCGCAACCACGCGCGCCTGATCATCGAACACCACCAGGCCGACCTCGTCACCCTTGCCCACGGCCTCCAGCAGCCGCTGGCCGGCGGCGATGGCCGCGGTGATCGGCGAGCCCGCCATGCTGCCCGACGTGTCGATCGCGAGCACCAGGTGCAGCGGGCGGGCGGGGCCCGAGCGCCTGACGCCGGTGATCAGCGCCGACTTGCCACCCAGCTGCGCCGCCACCTGGGACGCATCGAGGTCGCCGGCGGCCTTCAACTCGACGCGCACGGAGTGCGCGCCCGCAGGCGTGACCCTGTCGACCACGGTGCCGGGAGACCCGGCGGCGCCGGCGGATGCGACCGGCACCAGCAGCGCGAGCAGCGCTGCCGCACCCCTTATGGCACGTCGCATCAGGCGCTCCTCCGCTGGCGCTGGCCGCCGCGCCGCAGCACGTCCACCTTGGCGCCGGCCTGGTCGTTGAAGAACGCCTTGGGCAGCGTGACGCCGTTCGACTCCAGCTTCTCGAGGAAGCCGGGCCGGACGCCGGTGTACTTGAGCTTGCTGGTCACCTTGTCGTCGCCGGCGTCGTCCACGTGCGAGGCCAGGAAGATGTCGGCCAGGGTGATGACGTCGCCCTCCATCCGGCCCACCTCGGTGATGTGGGTGATCCGCCGCCGGCCGTCAACCAGCCGCTGGGTGTGGATGATCAGGTCGAAGGCGCTCGACACCTGGTCGCGGATCGCCTTCAGCGGTAGGTCGAAGCCGGCCGTCAGAACCAGCGTCTCGGTGCGGGCCAGCGCGTCGCGGGGGCCGTTGGCGTGGATGGTCGTCAGCGAGCCGTCGTGGCCGGTGTTCATGGCCTGCAGCATGTCGACGGCCTCGGGGCCGCGGCACTCGCCGACCACAATCCGGTCGGGTCGCATGCGCAGGGCGTTGCGCACCAGGTCGCGGATGGTGATCTGGCCCTTACCCTCGATGTTCGCCGGGCGCGATTCGAGCGCGATCACGTGCTTCTGGGACAGCTTCAGTTCGGCCGCATCCTCGATGGTGACGATGCGCTCCTTCTCCGGGATGAACGACGACAGCACGTTCAGCAGCGTCGTCTTGCCGGTGCCGGTGCCGCCCGATACGAGCACGTTCAGCTTGCCGGCGACGCATGCCTCGAGGAAGGCGGCGGCCTGGTGGGAGAGGGTGCCGAACGAGACCAGATCGTCGATCGTCAGCGGCTCCCGCGAGAACTTGCGGATGGTCAGCGAGGGGCCGGTGATGGCCAGAGGCGGGATGATGGCGTTGACGCGTGAACCGTCGGGCAGCCGGGCGTCGACCATCGGGCTCGACTCGTCGATCCGGCGGCCGGTCTGGGCGACGATCCGGTCGATCACCTGCAGCAGGTGCCGCTCGGACGCGAACTGGATCTCGGTCTCCTCGATGTTGCCGGCCCGCTCGACGTAGATCGTGTGGTGGTTGTTGACCATGATCTCGGACACGTCGTCGTCGGCCAGGAAGGGCTCGATCGGGCCGTAGCCGAGGATGTTCTGGGAGATCTCCTTGACCAGGCGCGTGCGGTCGGCGGACGAGAGCGGGGTGCCGGCCTCGGCCAGCGCCGCGTCGATCGCCTTCTGCACCTGTCCGCGCAGCTCCTCCTCGGGCACCTCGCCTTCCAGCAGGCCCTGTCCCAGCTCCCGCACGGCCTCGGCCTGGGCGCGGTTCTTGATCTCGACGAACGGGTCGTGAACGACGTTCTGCTTCGGCACCAGCGGCTTCCCGGCCGCCTCGGTGCGGCGCAGCCGCCCTGCCAGCGAACGCTGACGGTCGGGGGGAGTCACCGGGCGCTCCGTGCCTTGGTGACCAAGCCGAGGGCCATGTCCTGGAGGGAACGGGAGACCCGCGACTTGGGCGCGTCGACGACCACCGGCTGGCCGCGGTTGACCGACACCGGGATCGCTTTGTCGGACGAGATGGTGTAGGTGATCTGGCGGCGCAGGGTGCGCTCCACGTCGCGGTCCTCGAGCCCCACCTTGGCGCCCGAGCGGTTCATGACGATGCGGACGTCCTTGACCCGCATCTCCAGCAGCTCCAGCGTCTCCAGGGCGATCTTGAGGCTCTTGATGGTGGGCACGTCGGAGGCGCCGACCAGCAGCAGCGTGTCGGTGTGATCGATGGCCAGCAGGGTGGCCGGCGAGAACAGCGACGAGGTGTCGATGACGACCACGTCGTAGCTCTGGCGGGCGATCTCGATCAGCGGCTCCAGCCGCTCGATCGACACCAGCTCCTCCTCGTCCGGCCGGGTCGGCGCCGGCAGCAGATCGACGCCGCTGGAATGGCGGGTGACGAAGCCCGCCAGCTTCTCGGCGTCCAGGTCGCCGGGCGACTGCACCAGGTCGAGGATCGTCCAGCGCGGGGACAGGCCCAGCACCAGCGCGTCGTCGCCGGAGTGCAGATCGAAGTCGATCAGCAGCGTGCGCTTGGCCTGGCGGGCGAAGCACACGGCCAGGTTGGTCGCGATCACCGTCTTGCCTGAGCCGCCCTTGGTCGAGAACACGGTCACGATCTGCGCCTCACGGCTGGCCTTGGCATACGCCTGGCTCTGCACCACGGCGAACCGCCGGCTGCGCATCGCCTTGGCCTTGGCCGCGGCCATGCCCAGCGACTCCGGTGCCTGGGGCAGCACCAACACGTCGTCGACGCCCAGCGCCAGCGCCTCGGCGAACCAGGGGCTCGGGTGGCGCTCCGTGACCGCCACCACCGCGGGGCCGTGGGAGTCGTTCAGCGCCAGCCGCATCTCGGCTGGCAGCTCGTCGCAGTCGGCGTCGACGTGCCAGACCAGCACCTCAGGCGACGACTCGACGATCTCCACCATGCCCGAGCGCTCGAAGAGATCCCGGAGCGAGGCATCTTCGCCCTGAAGGGCAACGCGAATCATGTTGTCCTGCATCGTCCGTCTCCTCTATTTGGCGGGAACGCCGTGGTTGGGGAACTTGCCCGGCAGCTTGATCGGATCGAGCGGGGCGTAGGTGGCCCCCGTACGGCCGACCGCGACCACCCAGATGTTGCTGGAGTTGCCGGTCGAGCTGGCCAGCGCGCCGGCCAGGATCAGCGCCTGCTGCTCGGTCACCTGCAGCAGCAGCGAGCCGGCATTGCTGTTGGGGGAGGCGAAGTTGCCGGTGTTGACCACCGGGGCGTCCACCGAGATCACCTGGGCGTTCGGCACGGCCAGGTAGGTGGACGTGGTATCGCCGTTGCGGTAGCTGGTGATCACGTCGACGTGATCGTCGACCTGGAGGTCGCGCAGCAGCCCGGAGTTGGGGTTGAAGGGCACGCGGATCGCCCGGAAGCCGCCGGTCACCTGGCCGGCCGCGGTCTGCGAGTCCTGCGCGCCGACCCGGAAGCTGGTCAGCTGGTCGTCCTCGTACAGGGTCTGGGTGGCGATCCTGCCGGTGATGGACGCCGGGTCGCTCAGCGCGCCGGCGGCCACCTCGCTCTGGCGGATCGGCCGCTGCTCGATCCAGCCCTTGGCCTGAGCATCGTCCAGGTTCGTGCTGGCCGGGATCTCGTGGGTGGCCACCAGCACCGAGATCGTGTTGTCGGTGCGGTCGGCTGAGCTCCGGACCTGCGAGGTGTAGGCGAAGATCGCCGCGCCGGCGGCGATCGCCAGCACCACGCTGATGATGATGTTTCGGCTGAGGGTCGGCATGGGGAGTGCGGTTCTCCTTGGGCGGGCGACGGCCCTACGTGCCCGCCGCCGGCTGTGTCCCTAAGGACGGTCGGCGGACTGGCAGGCGGAGCGTCACGAATGCATTACCGGGTTGGGGGGAAGGCGTGCCGTGGTATCGGCGTGGGCACGCAGAAGCTTGAGATTCGGACTGGGGACGGTCGCGCGGCCCGCGTGCCGCTGGAGCGTTCGTGCGGGCCTACTTCACGTGGTAGCGGACACTTGGCGCTTTGTCGACGGCCGGCGAGCGATCTCCCCCATAAGGGAGATGCCGGCAGCCCCGCGCCGCGGGTGAACACAGGTGTCAGACACTCTTGTTCACCCCTCCCCGTGATGGTGGACACGGGTGTCTGACACGTTTGTTCACCCCTCCCCGTGATGGTGGACACGGGTGTCTGACACGTTTGTTCACCCTCCCCGGTGGTGGTGAACGCGGGTGTCTGACACTTTTGTTCACCCCTCCGCGGCGGCCGGCGGATGCGGGGGTATGCCGACCCGGTCAGGCGGTACGCTGCCGCCGTGGCACCACTCTCGATACCGAGCCCCGGCGATCCGTTTCTGATCAATACCGACCTCTTCCAGGTGCGGTGGTACGGCCTGCTGCTGGCGCTCGGCGTGCTGATCGCGGGCTGGATGACGCGCCGGGAGTTCCGTCGCCGGCAGCTTGACCCCGAGCTCGTGTACTCGATCGCCGTGTGGGCAGTTCCGATCGGCCTGATCGGCGCCCGGCTCTACCACGTGGCCACCGACTGGGATGCTTTCAGCGGCCACCTGGGCGACGTCCCGGCGATCTGGAACGGTGGCCTCTCGATCTTCGGCGCGGTGCTCGGCGGCATGCTGGGCACCTGGATCGGCTGCCGGCGGACGGGCATGCGCTTCTGGGTGGTGGCCGACTGCGTGGCCCCCGGGCTGATCCTCGCGCAGGCGCTGGGCCGCTGGGGCAACTACTTCAACCAGGAGCTCTACGGCAAGCCGACCGACCTGCCATGGGGCGTCAGGATCGACAACCCACCGCCGCAGTACACGCCGGGCTCGGCCTTCCAGCCGATGTTCCTGTACGAGTCGATCACGAACCTGCTGATCATGTTCGTGCTGCTGTGGTTCGTCCGCCGGTACTGGAGACGGGTTCCCGCCGGCACCGTGTTCGCGCTCTACGGGACGCTGTACAACGCCGTGCGGATCCCGCTGGAGACGATCAAGATCGACCCCGCCGACCACGTGTTGGGCCAGCGGATCAACGTCTGGGTGTCGCTGATCCTGTTCCTGATCTCAGCGGCGGCGTTCTGTCTCCTGTTCCGCCGCCGGCGGGAGGCGCCTGGGCCGGCCGCCCGCCACGGGCGGTCAGGTGAGCCGGCCACCGCAGCTGCCGGCCATGCGCCGACCGAGCGGCCGACCGCCGCGATCGAGGCCCGGCGCCGCACTCAGCGGCGCAAGAAGAGCTGACGCCGCCCGCTCAGGCGGCGGTGTGGTGCTCGCCGCCGGAGGCCAGCAGCCGCTCCAGCGCCCGCACGCATTGGGGGTCGAACTCGTCCTCGCCGCCCGACCACAGCCCGGCCAGGGCGCGTCCGGCGCCCGACGAGGACAGATGGCCGTCGGCCTGCACGAAGCTGCCCGCCACGTGCAGGATGCGGGTCTCCAGCGGCCGGTCGGCCGCGGGCCGGCCGCGGGCCAGGATCCATTCGGCGGCCTCGGCGTCGAGGGCGTTCGCCGCCACCCGGGCCGCGATCCGGGCCCGCTCGGCCTGCTCGCCGCCGGGAGCGGTGGAGTCGTAAACGAAGGCCGCGATCCGCAGCCGGTCGGCGCGGTCGGCGTCCAGACCCAGCTCGCCGGCCAGCAGGCCGGCGTACTCGCTGGCCGCTCGTGAGCGCGAGGAGCCGCCGCGGCTGGCCTCGAGGGCGCGCAGCGTGCGCTCGTGGTCGCGCTCCGGCGGCGCCTCTCCGGCGTCGGCCCGGCGGGGGTCATAGACCGAGATGCGGCCGCCGCCGGCGCCCTGGGCGGCGACCAGGGCTGCCCCAGCCAGCCGCACCAGCTCGGCCTGGGTGCCCGCATGCTGGGGGAAGCTGGCGACGCCGCCGGACACGGTCAGCGCCTGGTCTGCGGGAGCCCATGAGGCGAAGGTCGCCGACAGCCGGCTGACCAGCGTGGCGGCCGACTCGGCCGCCATCCCCGGCAGCACCAGGGCGAACTCGTCCTCGCCCAGGCGGCACACACAGTCGTAGCTGCGCACCCCGCGGGCGAAGCACTCGGCCGCCAGCCGCAGCATCCGATCGCCCTCCGGCCGGCCATGCTTCTCGTTGTAGGAGCTGAGCCCGTCGATGTCGAGCACGCACACTGCCAGGCTCTGCCCGGTGCGCTTGGCGCGGGCGAGCTCGCGGGCGAGCACGGTCTGGAAGCCGCGGTGGTTGGGCAGGCCGGTGAGCAGGTCGAGCGTTCCCGCGCCGGCGCCGGCGCTCTCCCACAGCCGGGACGCCTCGGCGGCCTGGGCGGCGACGGCGGCCACCACCCGTGCCCGGGTCAGGCCTTCGCGCGCCTCACCGTCGACCACGATGCAGCCGAGCACCCTGCGGGCGCTGACCAGCGGCAGGATGGTGCGGCCGGCGCCCACGGCGGGTTCGGTGTCGGTCAGCGGCGCCATCTGCTCGGGGCCCTCGCCGGCGGTCAGCACCAGCGCAGCGCCGTCCTCCGACACGATGTACGCGGCGGCCGGGCCGGCGCCCAGGGCGGTCGAGACCGCCCGGCAGGCGGCGCCCAGCACCGCCGGCAGGTCAAGGCCCGCCTCGAACGCGGCCGCCAGCGCCGCCAGATCTCCATCGAAGTCCTTGCCTGCCATGGTCATCCTCCGCCTCGAAGCTTTCCTGCCCCCACCAGAACCCGGACCGTCGTTCCCTCACCGGGGACGGCATCGACATCCAGCCGGCCGTTCAGGATGGCGGCGCGTTCCCGCATGGACGCCATGCCGTGATGGGGGAGCCCGTCGTCCGGGTCCCGCAGCACGCCGCTGCCGTCGTCTGCGATCTGAGCCTCGAGCCCGTCGTCCGGCGATCCATGCACGCTGACACGTATCGTCGAACAGGCGGCATGCTTGAGCGCGTTCTGCATCGCCTCGCGCACGATGCCGAACAGATACACCTGATCGTCGACCTCCAGCGCCTCGGCCGCGTCGACGTCGAGCTTCACCGTCACCCGGTGGGCCTGCTCGAACTGGTCGGCCATCGCCCGGATGGCGGTGGCGAATCCCTGGTCGCGGAGCGTCCACGGCTCGAGCACGAACGAGAGCTCCCGCATCTCCTTGATCACGCCGCGCTGGCGCTCGCGGGCGGTGTGCAGCACGGCCAGCGCCTCATCCGGCTTGCCGGCCCGGATCGACTCCTCGACGGCGTCCAGCATCATGCCCACCCCGGACAGGGTCTGCACCGGGCCGTCGTGCAGGAACGTCGACAACCGGCGCCGCTCCTCCTGCTCGGCCGAGACCACCCGCCGCGACAGCTCGGCCCGCTCCGACTCGCGGATCCGCGCCTGCGCGAGCAGCGCCTCGACGCGGTCGAACAGGGCGGCGTTCTCGGCCGCCTGGGCGGCGAACCCGGCGAACAGGCCGACGTGGCCGAGCTCGGCGGGGCCCAGCTGGGAGTCGGAGCCCAGGTCGAGCAGCACCAGCACGCCGTGCAGGCGGTCGGCCGCGTCGATCGGCGCCGCCAGCAGCGACCGCGGTCGAAGCCGCGCGCAGAGACCGTCGACGGAAGGATCGGATACGGTGGCGATCGCCGGCGCGCGGTCGCGGACGGCCAGCGCGATCGCCGAGCCGGGCGCGTCGATCGACACCTCGGTATCGGCCAGCGGGCCCAGCGCGATGCCGGCGGCGGCCACCGGTCGCAGCGTCCGCTCTCCGGCGGCGGGCACGAGCATCACGGCCGCGTCGGTGGCGAACAGCCTGTGCGACTCCCTGGTCACCCGCTCCAGCACGCCCGCGGTGTCGAGCCCCGACGCGACCGTGTGCAGGCTGCCGACGAGACCGTCCAGCAGACGGCCTTGGGCGACGAGCTCGCGGCGGAGCCGCGTCTCCTCAGTCGATGATTGCTGTGCGGAGTGCGATTGCGACGGCATGCGTGCGGGTGTCCGCCTCGAGCTTCGAGAGGATGTGGCGCACGTGGCTCTTGACCGTCTCCTGGCTGATGAACAGCTTGGCGGCGACATCCGCGTTCGACATCCCGTCAGCCAGCAGCTGAAGGATCTCGCGCTCGCGCGCCGTCAGCATGTTCTCGCGCTCCTTGTTCAGGAACGCCGGCATCAGCGCCGGATCGACATAGCCGTCACCGTCCGCGACCTTCTGGATCGCCCGCAGCAGCGTCTGATGCGGAGCCTCCTTGAGGATGTACCCCTTGGCGCCGGCCTCGAGGCCGCGGGAGAGGAGGCTTCGCTCGGCATATGCCGTGAACATCAGCACCGAGGATTCGGGCACCTCGGTGGTGATCTCCTTGGCCGCCTGCAGCCCGTCCTTACCGGGCATACGGACGTCCATGATGATCACGTCGGGCTTCCTGCGGCGGGCCAGCGTCACCGCGGCGTTGCCGTCGGCAGCCTCGCCGACCACGCGGATGTTCTCGGACCGCGACAGGGAGAGCCGCAGGCCCTCACGCACCACTTCATGGTCATCGCAGATCAGGCAGGTGATCGGTTCGGTCACGTGTGCTCCACTCGTCGCAGCATTGCTCCGTGAGGGGATATCGGCAGGGACACCCGGGTTCGTTAGCCCCAACGTTCCGGGCAAGGCTGCGACGACGCCAATCTTCGCTCCAGAAGCGGGTTTCCCTGCGCGGCGAGGGGGCTTCCGAGCCCGCTGATACACTGCCGTGGCTTGAGCGACGAGCCCCCGAGTACCTGTCCGGCATGATCACCGCGCTCGAGTTGATCGCGGTCGTTCTGATCGTGGCCGCCAATGCGTTCTTCGTGGCCGCGGAGTATGCGCTGGTCACGGTGCGGCGGACGCGGGTGCAGGAACTGGCCGATCAGGGCAGCCGGGCGGCCCGCCGGGTGCTCAATCTGCAGGCCAACCCGGCGCGCTTCATCTCGGCGATCCAGCTAGGCGTCACCCTTTCCAGCCTGGCGCTCGGTGCGATCGGCGAGCCGGTGGTGTCGAGCCTGCTGGAGGCTCCCCTGAAGCGGCTGGGCGAGCCATGGCACACGGGCATCGCACTCACCGTCACTGCCATCCTGGCGTTCACGATCCTGTCCTACTTCCATGTCGTATTGGGCGAGATCGTGCCGAAGTCGTACACCCTGGTGCACGCCGAGCGGGTGGCCCTGGCGGTCGCCGTCCCGATCGACCTCTTCTACACGATCTTCAAGCCGTTCATCTGGGTGCTGGTGAAGTCCAGCGAGGTGGTGCTGCGCTGGATGGGCCTGCCGCCGAACGCGCGCACCCGCATCGTCCACTCCGAGGAGGAGCTGAAGATGCTGGTGGCGGCCAGCCGGGAGGAGGGCGTGCTCGAGGAGGAGGAGCAGGCGATGCTCCACAAGGTGTTCGCGTTCGCCGACAAGGACGCCGCCGACGTGATGGTGCCACGGCCCGACGTCGTCGCGCTGCCGCTCGACACGCCGGTCAGCGAGCTGCTGCGGACGGTGCTCGACCATCCCTACACGCGCTACCCGGTCTACGAGGCCGAGTTCGACGACGTGGCGGGGGTGCTGCACGTGCGCGACCTGTTCTCGGCGCTCCACGATCGCGGGATCGACCGGGTGGACGTTCGCTCGCTGCTGCGACCGGCCATCCTGGTCCCCGAGACCAAGCCCCTCGACGAGCTGCTGGCCGAGTTCCGCTCGACGTCGAACCACCTGGCGATCGTGGTCGACGAGTACGGCTCGGTGGCGGGTCTGGCCACGCTCGAGGACCTGATCGAGGAGATCGTGGGTGAGATCGGCGACGAGTTCGATCTCCCGGAGACCGGCATCCGCCGGATCGGCAAGGGCCGCATGCGGATCGGCGGGTCGTTCCCGATCGAGGAGTTCAACGAGCGGTTTGGCACCGACCTCTCGGGCAACGACTACCACAGCATCGGCGGGTTCGTTTTCGGCCAGCTGGGCCGGGCGCCGCGGGTGGGCGACACCGTATCTGCCGATCAGGCCAGGTTCGAGGTGTCAGCCGTTGACGGGCCGCGGATCATCGAGGTCGATGTGACGCTGCAGGAGCCGGCGCCGGCGCCGCAGCCCACGACCGACGACTAGCCGGTCAGCGCAGCTCGTCGGAGCGCCCGGCCATTGCGACGTCGTCGCCGGTGATCCCGCCCGCGCTGTGGCTTACCCAGGCGACCTCGCAGGCGCCCCAGCCGACCAGCAGGTCGGGATGGTGGTCGGCCTGCTCCGCTGCCTCGGCGACCCGGTTGGCAAAGGCCATCGCGCCGGCGAAGTCGTCGAACGTGTAGCGCTTGCGAAGCGCGCCGTCGCGCACCTCCCAGCCGTCGAGCTCGAGAACCGCCGCGGCCAGCTGGTCGGGGGAGAGGACGCTCATGGCGGGAGACTACCCCGCCCGGCTGCCCGCGAAGCACCTCCGCGACCCACCGGCGCTATCGTTGGCGGCCTGTATGCCGAAGGAGCTGAACAAGGTCGATCGCGACATCATCGACATCCTCCAGCGGGAGGGGCGAATCACGTTCGCCCAGATCGCGTCGGCCGTCGGGCTGTCGCCGGCCGCCGTCCACGAGCGGGTGAAGAAGCTCGAGAACCGCGGCGTGATCACCGGCTACCACGCCCGAGTCGACCCCGCCGAGGTGGGGGCCGGCGTGACCGCGTTCATCTCGGTGTCCCAGACCGCCGGCCCCAGGGGCGTGCTGGAGGAGATCTTCGAACGGCTGCCCTGGATCGAGGAGTGCCACCACATCGCCGGCGAGGAGAGTCTGCTGCTGAAGGTGCGCGCCGAGACCACCCGCGCCCTCGAGCACATCATCTGGGACATCCGCGCGCTCGACTCCGTCGAGCGCACCAAGACGGTGATCGTGCTCGCCACCTCTTTCGAGGGCCGGCCCGTCGTCCCCGCCACCCCCGACGAGGAGGTGGACTCCTAGCTTCCGCCATCCTGGGCCGTTTGCGACTGTCGGGGTGGTGGTGGAAGTCGTGCCGAAACCTGCACCGGGGCCGTCGGGGCCGCGCTCGGCGCACCTGCACGGTGGGCCAGCCGTGCGACGCGCAGCTCAACAAGAACGGCTAGGCACAGCTCCTGTCGTTCGGACGCACAGCGGCAGAGGCGCAGCGCGCGGAGTGTTACGGCCACACGGCCTGGGAGGGCTTGGCCATTTGGCCGGCGTACTGAGTGTCATTTGGTCGTGCCGCGTACCTCCTGCAAACCGTGGAGATCAGCGTGTAGCGGCGGTACGCCTATGTGTGACGGGCGCCGTCGCACCCCCGTGACAGTCGGCTCTCATCGCTTTACCGCTTCGTTCAGCCGTGCGAGGTGTTGCCGCTGCCGCCAGCTTCAGGGAGCGTTGGCGAAGTCGACGTCCTGAGTCTTCATCGTGCCGGCCGTCCGTCCGGGTGCCGATTGGTGTGTCCAGTACAGGTTCGTGTGCGCGATCACCTGATCAGGCGGGGGCGCTCCCCATTCCGTCGAGTCCTCCGTGGTGTGGGCGTCGCTGACAAGCGTGGCGTCGTAACCTCTGGCGAAGGCGCCGTGGAGGGTCGAGCGGATGCACGCATCGGTCTGCGCGCCGACGACGACGAGTCGCCCGACGCCGAGGCCCGACAGCACGGTTTCGAGCTCGGTGTCCTCGAACGAGTCGCCGTAGCTCTTCTCGACCAGCGGCTCGGCGTCGTCCGGAGCCAGTTCGGGGACGATGTGCCAGTGGTCGCTTCCTCTCACGAGGTGGTTGTCGGAGTGCTGTACCCAGACCACGGGCACACGTTCCCGGCGCGCCTTCTCGACCAAGCTGCCGACATTGGCGACGACCGCGTCGCGCTCCGGAGTGCCCTCGAGCGGGCCGTTCTGTACGTCGACGACGAGCAGCGCGGTGTTCGGCCGGTTTTCGAGTGTGGTCATGGCCTCCCCTTCCTGACACTGGGCTCGGTCACCTTACGAGCCCTACCCGGCCGGGCGCTACGGGAAGCGCGACACGTCGCGCAGCCCGACCGGCGCCAGCTCCACCCGGCGGCCGCCGGTGAGCAGGGCGCTTCGCACTCGATCGTCCTGCCGCTCGATCTCGTAGCCGCAGCGGTGGCCGCTGTAGCTCTCGAGATCGGCGCAGGTCTCGCGCAGCGCCTCGTGCAGCGCGGATTCGAGCACGATCAGCAGGTCGAGGTCGGTCAGCACCTCGATCGATCCGAAGATGGCCTCCAGCGTCTCGGCGTGCAGCGTGCGGCGGGGCCCAAGTGGCGCCTTCCGGCGGAGCTCCGTGCCCACCACAAGCGCGATCGCTTGGAAGTCGAGCGCGTCCCTGGCCCGCATCGTCATCGGCCGGAAGGCTACCGGTCGTCCCGGACGCGGCCGGGCGACAGACCTACTCGAACACCAGCTCCTCTTCGCTGATGTCGAACGCCTCGATTCGGTACCCCTTGAGCTCGACCCCGCCGCCGGCCAGCGACACGATCACGTACACCGCGTCGGGCCAAAAGGCCTGTTCCGCATCGGTGCGCGACGGGAAGGCGGGAGACGCCACGTGGGAGTGGTAGATGCCGATCAGGTCGAGCCCGGCGTCGTCGATCTCGTTCATTATCCGGATCTGATCCCGGGCGTCGATCCGGTAGTAGTAGGGGCTCGGCTCGTCGGGCTGGGCGGGGAAGAAGCGCTCCGCACGGCCGTCGCGCCCGGCGATGATGCCGCAGGCCTCGTTGGGAAGCCCGGCACGTGCGTGCGCGACGATCTCGTCGCGCATCGCCGCCGGGATCACCACCAGACGCGCTCTTCCATCCGCTTCTCGAGCTCCTCGATCGGCTCCGTGAAGAGGCCGGCGCTCATGTACTTCGAGCCGCCGTCCGCGAACAGCACGACCACCTGCTGCGACTCGTCGAGCTCCGCGGCGACCCGCCGGGCCACCGCCAGGGCGGCGCCAGCGGACACGCCGGCGAAGATGCCCTCCAGATCGAGCAGCTTGCGCAGTGCCAGCACCGACTCGGTGTTCGACACCAGCACCTTGCGGTCGAGCTCGCGGATGTCGAGGATGGGGGGCGTGTAGCCGTCCTCGAGGCTGCGAAGGCCCATCACCGGGTCGCCCTGCAGCGGCTCGGCGGCCACGATCTGCACCTCGGGGTTTACCTCGCGCAGACGCCGGCCGGTGCCCATCAGCGTGCCTCCGGTGCCCAGGCCGGCGACGAAGGCGTCGACCTGCCCGCCCGGGATCTGGTCGAGGATCTCGAGGGCGGTGCCGCAGTAGTGGGCGGCCGGGTTTGCTTCGTTGGCGTACTGGAACGGCATGTAGTAGCCGGGATCCTGCTCGGCCAGCCGGCGGGCCATCGCCACCGCCCCATTCGAGCCCAGGTTGCCGGGCGAGAACAGGATCTCCGCGCCGTACATCCGCAGCAGCTCGATCCGCTCCGGGGTGGACGATTCCGGCATCACGACCGTCACCGGGTAGCCCTTGACCTTGCCGATCATGGCCAGGGCGATGCCGGTGTTGCCGCTGGTCGGCTCCAGCAGCCGCCGTCCCGGCTCGAGCTCGCCGTTCGCCTCGGCCACCTCGATCATGGACAGCGCGACCCGGTCCTTGACCGAGCCGGTGGGGTTCTGATCCTCCAGCTTGGCGAAGATTCGGGCTCCGCCGTCGGCCGTCACGCGGGGCAGCTCGACGAGCGGGGTGTTGCCGATGGCGGCGAGAGCCGCGCAGCGTGGAGTCTCTAGGCAGGTCATCGAGTGGCAGTCTTTCAGGTCGGGGACCCACCGGCCATGGCCGGCAGCACGATCACCGTCGACTCGGAATCGACCGACGTGTCGAGGCCGTTACCCAGCCGCACGTCCTCGTTATTCACATAGACGTTGACGAAGCGGTTGAGCTCTCCACCCTCGTCCAGCAGATGCCCCTTGATCGCGGGGTAGCGGCCGGTCAGGTCGTCGAGCAGCTCGCGTACCGTCGCGCCGTTGGCGTCGACCTCACGCGCGCCGCCGACCGCCTGGCGCAGGATTGGGGGCATCCGGACTGTGCTCAAGCAACGGCCTCCTCGATGGTGGTCGCCGTGGCCGCGCGGGCGGGCATGGCGCAGAACTGCTCGTAGTCGATGAACTCGATCTCGCTGGGATCCTTGCTGCAGACGGGGCAGTGGGGATCGCGCCGCATCTTCAGCTCGAAGAACTCCATGGCCAGGGCGTCGTAGCGCAGCTGGCGGCCGATCAGCGGCTCGCCGATCCCCAGCAGCAGCTTGATCGCCTCGGTCGCCTGAATCGTTCCGATCACGCCCGGCAGCACGCCCAGCACTCCGCCCTCGGCGCACGACGGCGCCAGCTCCGGCGGCGGCGGCTCCGGATACTGGCAGCGGTAGCAAGGGCCCTCGAACGGCTTGTAGACCGTGGCCGAGCCCTCGAACTGGTAGATCGAGCCGTGCACCACGGGGATCCCGGCGACCAGGCTGGCGTCGTTCAGCAGATACCGGGTGGGGAAGTTGTCGGTGCCGTCGACGATCACGTCGTAGCCGGTGATCACGTCGAGCACGTTGGAGCTGTCGAGCCGCTCGGTGTACTTGACGATGTTCACGTCGGGGTTGATCGCCTTCATCGCCTCCTCGGCCGAGTCGACCTTGGGCGTGCCGATCCGGTCCTCGGTGTGCAGGATCTGGCGCTGCAGGTTGGACCGGTCGACGATGTCGCCGTCGATGATGCCCAGCGTTCCCACGCCGGCCGCGGCAAGGTAAAGCGCGGCGGGCGAGCCGAGGCCGCCGGCGCCGATCAGGAGCACCTTGCTGTCGAGCAGCTTCAGCTGGCCCTCCTCACCCACCTCGGGGATCAGCACATGGCGGCTGTAGCGCTCGAACTGCTCCTTGCTGAGAGCGCGCGGCAGCCGCCACTGGTAGCCGTTCTGCTTCCAGCGCGAGAACCCGCCCTCCAGCGAAACGACATCGGCGTAGCCGAGCTCGGCGAGCGTCTTGGCCGCATACGCTGAGCGGTTGCCGGCGGCGCAGTAGATGACGATCGGAGCCTCGCGGTCGGAGACGTGCTGCTCGATCCGGGACTCCAGGTTCCCGCGCGGGATGTGCCGCGCGCCGGGGATGAAGCCCTGCTCGTACTCGTCGCGCTCGCGGACGTCGATGAAAGCCGGGGCAGCATCGCTCGCGAGCAGTTCTGCGGCCCTGTCGGCAGAGATCTGACGGATCTGCTGCTTCACTGCCGCGAGATGATCGCGGGGAGATACCACGCCCATCACCTACCCTTTCCACAGTCACCGGCCCAGGTTGTTGCCGGCGCAAACTTTCCCTCAGTATAGCCTGAGTATGGATCCAAACTCCGCCCCAGGTACTCCCTCTAACGGCGCGTCAACCCGCGGTATTCCCGACGGCCGGCGGCGACGGATCGCGCTGATCGCAGCGCTCGCCCTGGCCGCCGGGATCGCGGCGGCGGCGGGCGTGCTGCTGCTGGGCGGAGACGATGGAGCGGGCCAGGAGGCAGCCAGCGGCAAGCCGCTGGCGGGTCAGCCGCTGCTCGTGCTCGACCTGCCCGGAAAGCCGCTACCCGCGCACGCCTCCGCCCAGCAGGCGCTGGCCACTGCCGAGCAGCGGCTGCCGGCCGGCGACCCCCGGATCTCGATCGGGCGGGCGGTCGCCTCCTACGACCGCAGCGACCCGCTGCGGACGATCGACGCTCTGCGGGCGATGTCCGCAGACGATCCCGCGGTGGCCCTGAACCTGGGGCTGGTCGAGGCCTGGTCGGGCGACACGGCGAGCGCGGCCAAGGCCTGGCGACGGGCCAAGGAGCTCGATCAGTTCGGCTACTACGGCACGATCGCCGACAACCTGCTGCACCCCGAGCAGACACAGAACTATCCGCCATACTTCCCACCTCATCCGTTCGGCAAGGGGACGGTCGCCCAGCTGCGGGCGGCGGCGGAGCGCCACCCCGATCAGGCCGCCCGCTGGCTCGCGCTGGCGGTCGCCCTGCAGCAGGACGACCGGGCTGCGGCGCTGGCCGCGGCCCGCCGGGCGGCGGAGCTCGACCCCACCGGCATCTCCTCGCGGGTGGCGCTGGTGGTGCTGGGCTACGACAAGGACCGGCCGAGCGACGCGTTCGGCAGGCTGGGGCCGCTGCTGTCCCAGTCCGACGACCCCGACGGCGAGATCCGCTTCCACATCGCCCTGCTCTCGCTGTGGTTCGGGCTGCGCGACAAGGCCGCGGGGGAGTTCCGCCAGGTGCTGCGCGAGCATCCCGACGGCGGCTACGCGCGGCTGGCAAGGGCGTTTGTGCAAGAGCTCGAGAGGTGACACCCCGCGCGGCGGTCGCGGCCACCTTCCTGGGCCATGCCGCGATCGTCGGCACCTGGGCGGCGCGGGTGCCGGCGATCAAGCACAACCTGGACCTGTCCGACACCCAGCTGGGGCTGGCGCTATTCGGCATGGCGCTGGGGACGGTCGGGGGCAGCCGGGTGGGCGGCGCGCTGATCAGCCGGTTCGGCTCGCGCCGGGCCGTGCTGGCCGGCATGCCCGCGATGGGGGCGGTGCTCGTGCTGGCCGCGCTGGCCGGCGGCCTGTACACGCTGGTCGTCGCGCTGGCCGCGTTCGGCGTCACGCTGGCCATCGTCGACGTGGCGATGAACACGGAGGCGGTGGTCGTCGAGCAGGCGTACGGCCGGCCGCTGATGTCGGGGCTGCACGGGATGTGGAGCGTCGGGCTGCTGCTGGGCTCCGCAGTGGGTGCTGCGGCGGCCGGGCTGGGCATCCGCCCCGTCGTCCACTTCGCTGCGGTGTCCGTTATCGTGGCCGCCGCCACCGTGCCGCTGTTCCTGCGGCTGTCCGCCCGCGCTCCCGTCGCGGTGCGGGAGGGCCGGGCATGGGGCGGCTGGTCTGTGGGCCTGGTCGTGCTGGGCCTGATCTCGTTCTGCTCGTTCTTCGCCGAGGGCGCCGTGATCGACTGGGCGGCGGTCTACGTCCATGACCGGGGCGGTAGCAGCGCCGCCCTGGGGGCGGTGGCGCTGGCCAGCTTCTCGCTGTCGATGGCCGCCTCGCGGCTGGTCGGCGACCGGCTGGCGATGCGCTTCGGGCCGGTGTCGCTGGCCCGGAGCTTCAGCGTTCTGGCCGCGGCCGGGCTGGCCCTGGCGCTGCTGCTGCCCGGCGCACCGGCCGGAGTGGTCGGGTTCGGTCTGGTCGGCATCGGCCTCGGCCCGATCGTGCCCACCGCCGTCAGCGCCGCCGGCAACGCCGGCCTGGGCGATCCCGAGACCGTGGTGTCGCGGATCTTCATGATCTCGTACGTGGGATCGATCATCGGCCCCGCGCTGATCGGGTTCGTCGCCGGCCAGACCGGCCTGCGCGGGGCGCTGGTGATCCCACTCACCCTGATCGTCTGCATCGCGCTGGCGTCGGGGCGGCTGTCGTCCGCTGCGGCCTAGGCGACGCGCACGGCGCCGGTGTACTCGGAGGAGTACCAGCCGTTCATGCTGTCGATGCGGACGACGGTGCCGGTGTGGGGGGCGTGAATGAAGCGGTCGCCGCCGAGGTAGATGCCGACGTGCCCGCGGCTGTGGAAGAACACCAGGTCGCCGGGCCGCAGGGCGCTCCGTGAAACGTGCCTGCCGGCGCCCCACTGCTGGTAGCTCACCCGCGGCACGCTGATGCCGATCCGGCTGTAGACGTACTGCACGAGCCCCGAGCAGTCGAACCCTGACGGGCTCTCGCCGCCCCACACGTAGGGCACGCCAAGGTAGCGGCGGGCGAGCGCCGCCGCGCGGGAGCCAGCCGTGGAGCCGTTCCCGGAGCGCCCGTCGCCGCCGCCACTGTGGCCGCCACCGCCGCCTCCCAGCTTCATGTGGAATGCGTGATGGCGAACGCCCCCGATCAGGTGTAGGCCCAGCGAGCCGAGCGTCTGAGGCCCGGCCTCGCCGTCGACCAGCAGCCCATGGCGGGCCTGGTACCGCTTCACCGCCTTCTTCGTCCGGGGGCCGAAATCACCGTCGGCCTGGATGCCCAGCGCCCGCTGCAGCGCCGTCACCGAGGGGCCGCGGTCCCACAGCCGCAGGATCACCGACGAGCTCTGGTGCGCCCGCTCGCCGGCCAGCAGCGCCCGCCGGGTGTGCGGTCCCACCTCGCCGTCGGACAGCAGGCCGTGCTCGCGCTGAAAGGCCCGCACCGCGTGCCTCGTCTGCGGGCCGAAGATGCCGTCCGCAGTGATCCCCAGCAGTCGCTGGAGCCGGACGACGTCCGGACCGGTGTCGCCCTTGCGGAGGATCCGCTCGCTGTGGAAGCGGCTGCCGGCCCGGGCCTGCTGCTGGTGCTTCGACCCGGCCGCGAAGGCCGGCGCGCCGACGCTGGTGGCGGCCGCGGCCATCACCAGCGGCACGCTCATTCGCCGCGTGCGCTGCCTGCGGCGGAGCGACTCACGTCCGCGTTTGGCCCGCAATCGAGATGATTCCCAGACCTCTGGCAGCCCCAGATCGCGCCCCATGCGGCGAGGCTACGCGAGGAATGTCAGGGCTCCATGGAGAGCGTGTAAAGGAATCCGGCTCACGGCGTCGAACGGCCGCGGCCGAACCGGGCCGGGCTGAGCTGCGCCAGCTCCGGTCGGGGGCGGCCGTCCAGCAGTTCGGCGACCAGGCGGCCGGTGACCGGTGCCAGCGTCAGTCCGAGCATGGCATGGCCGGTGGCGATCACGAACTGCTCGCGGCCCGGCAGCCGGCCGACGATCGGCAGCCCGTCGGGTGAGCAGGGGCGAAGGCCCGCCCACACTTCCTGAACGGCGGCATCGGCCCAGCCGGGGAGGGCGCGGGCGCCGGCCGCGCGGACGGCGTCCACCCGGCGGCGATCGAGCCGCGGGTCGAGGCCGTCGAACGCCATCGTCCCGGCCAGCCGGGTGCGGCCTTCGAGCGGAGTCACCCCGATCCGCGCCTCCTGCAGGATCAGCGGCCGCCGGAGCGGGCGGCGCTCGCCGGCGGCCAGATCGACCGTGTAGCCCTTCCCGGCCTCGAGCGGGATCCGGCCGCCGGTGATCCGGGCGATCGGCGCCGACCACGCTCCGGCGGCGATCACCAGCGTCCCGGCGGTGACGTCGCCGGAGGTGGTGCGGACGCGCACGCCGCGGCCGGCGGACGCCAGGTCGAATGCGTCGTGCCCGGTAAGCAGCCGCGTCCCCCGGCTCTCGGCGGCCGCGCCCAACCCGCGCACGAACCGCAGCGGATCGCAGTGCGCGTCACCGGGGTTGAGGATGCCACCTGCCAGCTCCCGCTCGAGCGCAGGCTCCTCGGCCCTGGTCTGCTCAGCGGTGAGCACCTGCGAGCCGTCTGCGGCGTGGGCGGTCGCCTGGGCCAGGAGTGCCTCGGTCTCGTAGACCTCGAGGATCCCGTCCTGGCGGAAGCCGGCCTCGACGCCCGCGGCGGCCAGGGCGCCGTGCAGGGCCAGGCTCTCCTCGCACAGCGCCAGCGAGAGCCGGCGTACGCGCTGCTCGGTGGCCGGGCGCGTCGATGCCAGCAGGCGGGTCATAAAGGGCGCCAGGCCCGGGCGGGGGCGGACGGCGAAGGGTGTGTCCGGCCGCAGCAGCCAGCGGGTCGCCTGCCACAGGTCTCGCAGGTGGACGAAGTGCCCGGCGTGGCTGGGGGAGACGAATCCGGCGTTGCCATACGAGCAGCCAGTGCCCCAGCCGTCTCCCCGCTCGACGACCACCACCTCGGCGCCGGTGCCCGACAGCTCATAGGCAACGGCGGCACCGATCACTCCTGCGCCCAGCACCGCCACGTCAGCCATCGGCGGCCCTGCTGGCTGCGGCGGCCACCGCCAGATCCTCGAAGGCGACCCCCACGCACTTGAACAACGTGATGTCGTCATCGCCGG
>Ga0070683_100000134_pt1 | contig 47958 bp, 27 predicted proteins | sample KBSC713LmetaG_FD_64662 | JGI IMG/M metagenome (GOLD analysis project Ga0070683, IMG submission 64662) | Corn rhizosphere microbial communities from Kellogg Biological Station, Michigan, USA - KBS C7.1-3L metaG | ecosystem: Host-associated > Plants > Roots > Rhizosphere ... | reverse complement strand
CCAGATCGCGGATGGCGACTTCTTCGCCGATGCCGATGTTGACCGGGTCCGGGCCGTCGTATCGCTGAGCGGCGAGCACGATCGCCTCGGCGGCGTCGTCTACATAGAGGAATTCGCGGGTGGGCGAGCCATCGCCCCAAAGGGTTATTTCGGCGGCGCCGGCATGGCGCGCCTCAACGCACTTGCGCACGAGCGCGGGGATCACGTGCGAGGAATTCAAATCGAAATTGTCGCGAGGCCCGTACAGATTGACGGGCAGCAGGAAAATGGAATTCATGCCATACTGCTCGCGATATGCCTGGCATTGCACCAGCAGCGCCTTTTTAGCAATGCCATACGGAGCGTTGGTCTCTTCGGGATAACCGTCCCAGAGCGCTTCTTCGCGGAAGGGCACGGGCGTGAATTTGGGATACGCGCAGATGGTGCCGAGCACCACCGTCTTCTCGACGCCGTACACGCGGCAGGCCTCGATCAACTGCACGCCCATGATGGCGTTCTCGTAGAAGAACAGGCCGGGATTGTCGCGGTTGGCGCCGATCCCGCCCACCGCGGCCGCGGCGTGAATCACTAATTGCGGCTGGAAATCGCGCATCAGGCGGTCGATATCGGCGGAGCGCGTGAGATCGAAATCGCGGCGGCGCGGTACACAGATATCCGGGCAGCCGATCGCGCGCAACCGCTCCACCACATGAGAGCCCAGGAAGCCGGCGCCGCCCGTCACCAGAATTCGCTTGGAAGCGAGATCGCTCATCATCAGTTGCCCTGGGTTTCGGAAACGGGCCGGAGCGCCGCGGCGCCGCCTTTGAGTTTGCGGCGCAGATCGGCCACGTCCGCATCCACCATCATGCGGACCAGTTCCTGGAATCCTACCCGCGGCTCCCATCCCAGGATGGTGCGAGCCTTGGTGATATCGGCGCACAGATTGTCGACTTCGGCGGGCCGGAAATAGCGTGAGTCGATGCGCACGTGATCCTGCCAGTCCAGGCCGGCGTGGCTGAAGGCGGCCTCGACAAACTCGCGGACCGAGTGAGCTTCGCCGGTGCCTATGACGTAATCGTCGGGCTGATCCTGCTGGAGCATGCTCCACATGGCGCGGACATAGTCGCCGGCAAAACCCCAGTCGCGGCGAGCGTCGAGATTTCCCAGATACAACTTGTCCTGCAGGCCGAGCTTGATGCGCGCCACGCCCATCGTGATCTTGCGGGTGACGAAGGTCTCTCCGCGGCGCGGCGATTCGTGATTGAACAGGATGCCGCAGCAGGCGTGCATGCCATAGCTTTCGCGATAGTTCACCGTAATCTGGTGCGCGTACACCTTGGCGCAGGCGTACGGACTGCGCGGATGGAACAGTGTGTTTTCGCTTTGCGGCGGCGGCGTGCTGCCGAACATTTCGCTCGACGAGGCCTGGTAGAAGCGGCACTTCAGATTGACGCGGCGGATGGCCTCGAGCAGCCGCACGGTCCCCATGGCGACGGTGTCCGACGTGTACTCCGGGATATCGAAACTCACGCGGACGTGGCTCTGTGCGCCGAGATTGTAGATCTCATCGGGGCGTATCTCTGCCAGCGGATACGCCAGCGAGCCGGCATCGGTGAGATCGGCGTAATGGAGAAAAAACTTGGCGCCGGAATTATGCGTATCCTCGTAGAGATGATCCACGCGGTCGGTATTGAAGGAGGATGCGCGGCGCTTCAGGCCGTGAATCTCGTATCCTTTGGCGTGGAGAAATTCGGCTAGATACGATCCGTCCTGCCCTGTAATGCCCGTAATAAGCGCTTTCGGCATAGCTGTGGGAATGCCGTATTGTAGCATTCGGGCATGCGCCTTCCCATTGGGAACAAAGCACAAAAGCGTGGACATTCTTAGTGAGCCTTGCAAAAATGGACGATTGGATCTCTGAATGTTATATGGAATTCTAGGGGCTTTGGCCGGGTTGGCCGGACTCGCCGCAGCCCTGCTGGTACTGATGCGTGCGCGCGAGGCTGGAATCGCCATGCAGCGGGCGCTGGGCCAGATCAACGATGAAGCGAGCCAGTTGCGAACCTCGTTTCAAGCCGCTCAGTTGAACCAGGCGCAGTGGTCGGAACAGTTTCACAAAGAGATGACGGGCGTGCGCGACCAGTTGCTCTACGAGACCCGAACGCGGATCGCCGAGTTGCACCGGACGGTAGAGGAGACGACGCAGATCGTGGTGCGCAAGCATCTCGAAGTGCTGTCGCTGGATACGCGGCTGGCGCAGGACGGCGGCGAAGAGAAGCTGCTGCGCTATGCGGAAGCGATCGCCATCCTGCGGCCGCTGGTGCCCTATCCGCGGTGGACCACCGACGCCGATTTGAACAATCCCGATTTTTCTTATCAGTTGCGCCGCTGGCTGTGGCAATACTTTCACGATCGCAAAGGCGAAGCTCCGATCACCGTGGCATGGCATGGCGGCACGCGGCTGCGCCTGCAGCTCGGCAACGACGAAAGCGCGCAGATTTATGTGGCCGGCTGCGTCGAGCCGAATGAGTTCGCGTTTCTGGATCGCTTGCTGCAACCCGGAATGACCTTTGTGGATGCGGGCGCCAACGATGGTATCTACAGCGTGTTTGCGGCGAAACGCGTGGGTCCGGAGGGAACGGTATGGGCATTCGAGCCTAGCCGCCGGGAGCAGGAGCGTCTGCGTTGCAACCTGGAACTGAACGGCCTCAACGCGCGAGTGTTTCCGATGGCGCTGGCGGACGTTCACGGCCAGGCGGAATTCACAGTCAGCGATGCGGAGCACCAGGGACAGAGCACGCTCGGCGCGTTCGCGCATGATGGCGTGCAGGTGCAGGGTAAGGAAATGGTAGAGGTGCGCCGGCTGGACGACCTGGTGCGCGAGCATGCTCTCACGCGCATCGACGTGCTGAAACTCGACGTAGAGGGCGCCGAACTGCGTGTGCTGCGCGGCGCGGCGGGCGCCATCGAGCGCTACCGGCCGTACATTCTTATCGAGGTTTCCGAGGAGTCGCTGCGGCACCAGGGGACAAGCGCGGAGGAGTTGCTGGATTTTCTGCGCAACCAGCAGTATCGCATTCACGGTTTCGACCGCGTGACGGGTTTGCCATTTCCCGCCGCGCCGGGAGTGTACTCGGACAACATGATCGGCGTGCCCGAAGAGCGTCCGCTGCCCGAGGCCGCGGTGTCGCCTTGGCCGGTGCTTGCGTAGCGTATGGCGCAGCCCTACATCTCGGTAATTGCCACCGCCCGCAACGACAATCACGGCGGCAACCTGCTGGGACGGATCCAGGTGTTTGTGGACGCGTGGATCAATCAGGCGAAGCGGCACAATCTGGCGTCGGAACTGATCCTCGTTGAGTGGAATCCGCCGGCGGATAAACCTAAGCTCGCCGAGGCGCTCCGCTGGCCCAAGGACACGGGGCCCTGCGAGATCCGGATCATCGAAGTGCCGTCGGAAGTGCATGTGCGGTATCAGCACGCGGCGGCGCTGCCGTTGTATCAGATGATCGCCAAGAATGTGGGCATCCGCAGAGCGCGCGGCGAGTTTCTGCTGATCACCAATATCGACGTCGTGTTCTCTTCGGAATTGGTGGACTTTCTGGCGAAGCGGCAGTTGGAAAACCGCCGGCTGTACCGGCTGGATCGGACCGACGTCGATCGCGATGTCCCGGTCGACGGCACGCTCGACGATCAACTCGCCTACTGCCACAGTCACGTAATCCGCCTGTTCACGCGGGACGGAGTCTTCCCGCTGACGCCCGAAGGATTCCGCGTGTACGAGCAGCACGACATCGTCGCGACGGATTCGGGGATCTGGTTTGGCAGCGGCTGGTTCGAAGTCGAGTTGTACACCGACGAGCATTTCCGCTGGATGCGCGACGAGGCGGAACTGCATCTGCGCGTGCCGGCGGGTGGCGGTACGCTGCAATTGGAATTCGAGGCGGGCCCGGGCGTGGGCGCGGCGCCGCATGTGCTCGAAGCGCTGGATGGCGATAGCCGCAAGGTGGCGGAGTGGAGCGTGACGGGGCGGGCCGTGGTGCGGCTGGTCGTGCCCCCGGCGGCAAGCGGGCTGCAGGTGGTGCGTCTGCGAGCGCCCGACGGAGGCCGCGGGGTGCCGGCGGACCTGCGGCCAATGAATTTTAGATTTTTCCGGATTGAGTGGGTGGGGGCGAGTGCGCCGGACGGCAACATGCTGCCGCTGGGGGATACGATCCAGGCCACGCGGTCCACGCTGGCGCGGATGGTGGATGCGGGGGTGCGGGCGGGAGCCGGTTCGGCTCTCGCCACGCCGTGGAACGTTTGGCAAAGCATCGGCCTGCTGCGCAAGCGCGGCGCGGATATCTTCGATGCGGGCGGCGAATTCCAGACGGGTCCCGGCTGGTATCACCTGGAGAAGTACGGCCCGCAGCGGTTCCGGTGGGCTTCCTCGAACGTCGAGTTGCAGGTACGGCTGAACGACGGGAGCGCCAGCCTGGGCCTGCTGGTGGAGCCGGGTCCGGCGATCGGCTTTCGCCCCTTCGACCTGGTGGTGACCGCCAAGGGCGGCGCGCTGCTCAAGAGAGCGCGCATTCGAGGACTCACTTACGTGGAGTTCGCGGTGCCGGCCGCTCCGGGAGAGCAGTTCACGCTGGTGCTGAATCCGGAGAATAGCGGCACCGGCGACGCGGTCCAATTCGAGGGCGACGCGCGCACCATGAATTTTCGGGTCTACGGCTGCGTTCGGGGAAGCCGCAAAGTTGCCGCGCCGCGGGCTTCGTCCACGCCTTGGAGTGCGCGAGTCGTATCGCTGCGTCCTCCTGACATGGACTGGATGGATTTCTACAAGAATCAGCAGCGCGAAATCGCCGAGATGGGACGTCCGGCATTCCTGCACCTGTTTGCCTGCGGCGATTTTCAGATGATGGCGCGGCAACACTGGTTCGACATGCGCGGGTACGCGGAACTGGACCAGTACTCGATGCACCTGGATTCGATTCTGTCCTACGCCGCGCATCATATGGGAGTGCAGGAGACAATGCTGATGCCGCCCCTGCGGGTCTTCCATATCGAACACGATGTGGGCACGGGCTGGACTCCCGAGGGCGATAAGAAACTGACAGAACGTCTCGCCAAGAAGAGCATCCAGACGATTGTCTATAACGACCTCGCGCTGATGGTGACGCAGATGCGCCGCCTGCAGACGCCGCTCATCTTCAACCTGGACACATGGGGCCTGGGCGATTGCGAACTGGAGGAAAGCCATCCCTAGCGATCCTTACATTTCGGTAGTCGTAACGGCGCGCAACGACAATCACGGCGAGAACATGCTGGGGCGCATGCAGGCCTCGCTGGATTCGTGGATCGAGCAGGCGCAGCGCTACGACATTCCGTCGGAGATCGTGGTGGTGGAATGGAATCCGCCGCGGGACCGCGCGCCGCTGAAGGACGCATTGCGCTGGCCGCAGTCGACGAGCCCTTGCGCGATCCGCTTTGTCGAGGTCCCGCGCGAGGAGCACGACGCGATTCCTCACGCGAAGGCGATTCACCTGCACCAGATGATCGGGAAGAACGTCGGGATCCGGCGGACGCGGGGAGAGTTCGTGCTGGCCACGAATATCGACATCATCTACTCGGCGCAGTTGATGCAGTTTTTTGCGGAGCGGCGGCTGGAGCGCGGCGCGATGTACCGCATCGATCGCCACGATGTCGCCAAGAACATTCCGGCGGATGCGACGCTGGATCAGCTCCTGGCGTATTGCCGGAGCCACATCATCCAGGTGTCAGCGCGGGAAGGCAGTTGGAAGACCGGCGGCGATTCCATCCGTCCGGTCGATGAGCGGGATATCGTCACCGCTGGCTCGGGGATTCGATTGGGCGCCGGATGGTTTGGCATCGAACGGCATCACACGGGAGTCATCCGCTACCTGGGACCCGAAGCCGAGGTCGTGTTCAATCGGCCGCACGCCGCCGCCATGGAATTCAATGTCGAGCCCGGAATGAGCGCTCGCGAGGGCAAAATCGAACTGGCAGTGCAGGATGAGGCAGGCGCCGAGGTGGGCTGCGTTACCGTCGAGGGACGCGCCAGGGTGCGCCTGAATATCCCCGACGGAATGAATTTCGGCAAGCTGCGCCTGCTGGTTCGCAATGGCGACGTACCGCTGCTGGAAGATCCGCGCATGCTGAATTTGCGGGCCTTTCAAATCGCATGGAGCGACCCGGTGTACAGCGCCATCGATTCGTGGAGCCTGGAGATTACAGAGCAGACTCCGGCCGTGCATTGGCCCGGCGCAGCCATGCCGAGCCCGTTCGCCGCGTATATGAAGAACCCCGCGTATCTGCACACCAACGCCTGCGGGGACTTCACGATGCTGGCGCGTGAGGACTGGTTCAAGGTCCGGGCATATCCCGAGTTTCCGATCTGGCCCATGCATGTGGATTCCCTCTTCTGCTATGCGGCTTACCACGCCGGCTTTCGCGAGGTGATTCTCGAGCCGCCGATGCGGCTCTATCACATCGAGCACGGCGCCGCCCAGGGTGCGACTCCCGAGGGAGAGCAGGAACTGCAGGAGCGGGTCAGCCGCAAGGGAATTCCGATCATCGATTATCAGTCGCTGATTCAGTATTTCCACGAAATGCGGCGCTTCAACGTGCCGCTGATCTTCTGCGGCGAGAACTGGGGACTGGGCGACAAGGAACTGCCGGAAACGGCACTATAGATTATGTGGAACGGCGACTACGGCTTCCTGCTCGGCAATCTGGTGAAGAAGGATTTCACCGTCCGCTACCGCAATATGTCGCTGGGCATTTTCTGGTCGCTGCTGAATCCCCTGGTGACGATGAGCATTCTGACGTTCGTCTTCACCATGGTGTTTCCGTCCGACATCAAGAATTTTCCGGTGTTCGTGCTTTGCGGGTTGGTGCCGTTCAACTTCTTCACGATGGCCTGGAGCAGCAGCACGAGTTCCCTGATCGACAGCGGAAATGTCATCAAGAAAGTGCCGGTGCCGCGCCAACTGGTGCCCATCGCCACGGTGCTCGGTAATTGCGTGCATCTTTCGATTCAGATCGGACTACTGCTGGGGTTCACGCTGATCTTCGGGCTCGGAGTGAATCGCAACTGGGTGTGGCTTCCCGTGGTTTGGGCGCTGGAAGTGATGTTCGTCTGCGGACTGTCGCTGATCTCCGCCGCGGTCAATGTATATATCCGCGATACACGGTACGTGGTGGAGTCGGTGAATACGATCCTGTTTTGGATGGTGCCGATCTTTTATGATTTCTCGAAAGTTCCGGAGCGATTCAAGAGTATTTATCAACTGAATCCGATAGCCGCGCTGGTGATGGCGCTGCGCAACATCCTGATGGACGGCGTGCCGCCGGGGCACATCCTTTTGCTGAAACTCGCCGCGAGTGCATTCGTGATGCTGGTGGTTGGTTTCCTCGTTTTTCAGAAGCTCAAGACGGGATTCTACGACTATCTCTAACCATGGCTCTGATCGAAGTAAAGAACGTATCGAAGACATTTCCGCATGCGGGCGAGGCCAAACTGCTGCGCACGCATCTGCAGGAGCAGTTGCTCGGCAGAAAGCGGAACGTCTTTTACGCGCTGAAGAATATTTCATTCGAGCTGAACAAGGGTGAGAGCCTGGGCATCGTGGGAAGCAACGGGGCCGGCAAGAGCACTCTCTTGAGTCTTTTGTCGGGTTTGTGTCTTCCCAACGAGGGACAACTTTCGGTCCAGGGCACCGTGGCGCCGCTGCTGGAACTGGGCTCCGGTTTCCATCCCGACCTCACGGGGCGGGAAAACGTGTTTCTGAACGCCTCGCTGTTGGGGCTGTCGCGCAAGCGAACGCAGGAGTGCTACGAGCGAATCGTGGAATTCTCGGAGATCCGCGAATTTATCAATGAGCCGGTCCGGACATACTCGAGCGGCATGACGATGCGGTTGGCCTTTTCGGTCGCGATTCATGTGGAGCCGGATATTCTGCTCGTGGACGAGGTCCTGGCGGTGGGCGACCAGTCGTTTCAGAACAAGTGCTACGACCGGATCCAGACATTTCGGAAGAACGGCAATACGCTGCTTTTCGTCTCGCATTCCCCTCTACTGGTATCGAATTTCTGCGAGCGCGCCATCTGGTTGGATCATGGCGCGTTGATGATGGCGGGGGCGACGAAAGAAGTCCTGGAAGCGTATCAGCAGAGCAAAGTGAATCCGTAGTGTCAGAGCTCCGGACGGCCCGAGACGAGTGTTTCCTTCAGGTCGGAATCGGCCAGTCCCCAATTTTCATGGTTGAAGATGAAGGGCGAATCCAGTCGCTGCATCTGCGCGGCCCAGCGAAGCACTTCGTCGTTGTCGAGGTACGGGATGCCGGCCGCGGCGAGGCGTTCCCATAGTTTGGCCTGCCCTTCGGGAGTCCACCCGGATCCGCTGCCGTGTTCGATGTGATAAGTCCGCATCGGCTCGTTCAGAATCACTTCGGTCGCGCCGCCGTTATGGGCCGTGGTGCAGAAGAGCGAGTCGATGTTCATCGAATACATGTCGAACTCGGGATAGCCGCGGAAGTCGAACCAGTGTTCGCGAGCCAGGAGTGTGAAATCGCCGCAGGCGTTCGTGTGCAGGAATTGAGGCGCGGGAACCGCCGGGGCCGTCGATGCGGATCCGGGCGCGTTCTTGCGAAAGCGGAGATACCGATGCACGAGCGTGCGCATCCGTGACGAGACCGGAAAGGTGAGAGAGACCCGGTCGCCGCCGGTGGCCAGCCGTTGCGCGGCATGGTCCATCAGGTTGAGCAGAATGCGCAACCGGGCCAGCATGCCTATCGGTTTCAGGCGGACCGAGGAAGCGCGGCTGCCTTTGCGGTAGTCGACCCGGAAGGCACGGAAATTCATAATGCGCGGATCGGCGCTGATGCGGTTGCCGCCGTTTTTTGTGTGGAACGTCAGACGCTCGGGCACGGGTTCCGGCAAGGGCAACTGCATGTGACACCGCCAGCCGACCTGGACTTCCGCGATCGGTTGCGAGCCATCGCCGGTGATTTCCAACTGCACGGGAAGGCCTGCGGTGCCGGGGCCAGGTTCGAGGTCCATTTCCAGTACCGCGGATTGGCCGGGTATCGGCTCCAGGTACAACTCGGCATATTCACTGGCCCAGCGGAAGGGCTCCTGGTTGCCGTATTTTTCGACCGAATACCAGCCGCGGCCGAAGACGATGCCGGTGCCGGGGGTGGCCAGATCCTCGCGATACAGCTTGCGGCGGCCCTCCGGTGTCACCGGATAGGTGCCTTCGCGCCCGTTGATGCGGATCAGATGCGTCGCGCAGTATGCCAACTGCTCCTCGATGGAAGCATCCATCGGAATGTCGCTCATGACATCGTGGCGATCGATGCGATACATGCGGCCGGTTTCCAGTTTCTCCTCCGCAAGATAGGCGGCGAGCTCACTGGAAAACAGGATGTCGATATTGGTGGCGAGCACGAAGCGGCCGCGGGCGCGCCGGATGCCGGCGTTCTTGCCGATCATCTGGTACAGCGGCATCGCGGCGGCATGCTGGTAGTGGCGATGGAGATCCGGCGGTACTTCGATGAAGCGAACTTCGCAGCAGCCAAGATCGGCGGGCCAGTGGAGGACGTCCCGCAGCGGCGGACGATCCTGCGGGGGGTTCCACTCGACGATGATTAACTCGGAGCGGATGTGGTGACGATTGGCCTGTTCGATCCAGCCGCTGAAAAATGCCTGGGTGCGGCGCAGCAGGTCGCCCCCATGATCGTCGTTGCGCGTGGTCACTACCAGTGAGAGGTAGGGTTCGTTTGCCGACGGCATTACTTCGTGACGTCCTGAAAGGACTCGGCCGAGTTCATCATGCCTGGTGGTGATGCAAGCTCCAATTATAGCGGGTGGATGCGATGGCAGCCGCGACGGCTCCTACTTCCACGCACCTAGCACTTGCACTTCCGCCATTTCCAGGTAATTCGTCCCCGATAGCTGCACCCGCACGTAGCGTCCCTGTGCTCCAGCGGTCGTGATCGACCAGGATGGCGAGGGCGCGGTCGTCTGGTGGCTGCTCCAGGTGCCGGGCCGGGCTTGCAGAGTTGCCGGGGTGTCGGTGGAATTAAAAGGCGTATCGCTGACGAAGACCCAGTAGTCGTTGAGCCAGCTTGTACAGCAGTCGGTCCGCCCCCAGATTACGATCGAACTCACGGCGGCCGAAGCGCCCAGATCCACCTGCCACCAGGCATTGGCATCGCCATTGGTCAGCGACAGCGATGAGTGAGAGTAATTGCCGTCCGTCTTGCCGTCGACCGCGAGGCTTGCCGTACACGTCGCGTAGGTGCTGCTCTGCGTGGCGGTTTTTCCTTGCGCCAGATTCGGCGCCGTGACCGTCGCGGCGGAGAAGTTCACTAGCTCGTTGGCGGTCAGATTGTTGATCGCCTGGCTCGCTGGCGTAAACGTGTAGCTTCCGCCCGACGGCGTGGCGACGTAACTGGCGCCCGATGTCAGGCCGGTAAAGGCGTAATTGCCGGACCCGTCCGTCGTCGTGCTGCCGCTCTGGCTGCCGCTCAGCGCGACCGTCAGGCCGGCGATCCCCGTTCCAGTCCCGGTGGCAACCTGCCCGGAAATGGTGTACGTCGATGTTCCACTGCTCCAATTGCCATTCACCTGGACCTCGGCTATTTCCAGATGGTACGTGCCAGTCAACTGGATTCGCACGTATCGCCCCTGCGGGTTGTTGGCCGTGACGCTGGACGAAGGATTCGGCGCCGTCGTCTGGTGGCTGCTCCACGTCCCGCCGCGACTCTGCAGCGTTGCCGGCGTGTCGGTGGCATTGAACGGCGTGTTGGAAATGAAAATCCAATAGTCGCTCAGCCACGTTGTGCAGCAATCCATACGACCCCAGATTGCAACCGAACTGACTGAGGCCGATGCGCCCAAGTCCACCTGCCACCAAGCATTCGCTTCCGTATTGGTGGCGGAAATCGAGCCGTGAGCGAAGTTGCCGTCGGTATTCCCGTCGACTGCCAGACTGGCGGTGTACGGGGCATACGTGCTGCTCTGGCTTGCTGTCTTTCCTGCCGCCAGGTTGGACGCCGGCGGCGGCGCGGCTACCACGGTCCCAAACACCTGCACTTCCGCGATTTCCAGGTAGTTGGTCCCCGATAATTCCACCCGCACATACCGGCCCTGGACTCCAGCCGTCGCGATCGTCGTCTGCGGATTGGGCGCAGTGGTCTGATGGCTGCTCCATGTGCCGCTCCGGGCCTGCAGAATCGCCGGTGTATCGCTCGCATTGAACGGAGTGTCCGAGACGAACACCCAATAGTCGTTCAGCCATGTGGTACAGCAGTCCATGCGGCCCCAGACGGCGATGGAATTGAGCGCCGCCGAATTTCCGAGGTCCACCTGCCACCACGCGTTGGTAGCGGAACTGGCCACCGATACGGATCCGCTGCCGAAAACGCCGTCGGTGTTGCCGTCTACCGCCAGGCCCGCGGCATACGTGCCATACGTGGAACTCTGGCTCGCGGTCATGCCTTTCGCCAGGTTTGCCGCCGCCGCGAAGTCCAGCGACTGGCTTGCCGACAGGCTGGCGACGGATTTTACTGCCGGGGTGAAGTTGTAATTTGCAGCCGATGGAGTGAGCGTAAAACTGGACCCCGCTGGAAGGCTCGCAAAACTATAAGCGCCCGAAGCGTCGGTGGTGACCGAGGATGTCTGGTCGCCCGTCAGCGAGATCTTCACATCGGGAAGCGCCGCACCCGCCAGCGTCACGTGGCCGGAGAGAGTGTATGTCGCACCGGTCAGAATCGTCGTGATGTCCACCGCGGATCGGACCGTCAGGTCTCCTCCTCCTGTCATGGTTGCCGTATTCTGCTGCGGAGAGGACGCCGTCGGCGCCACCTGGACAGTCACGGTAATCGGGGGATAGCTGCCGCCCGCGTTCAAGACGTCGCTGCGGCTGCAGGTGGAGCCCGTACAATTCCAGCCCATGCCGGCCATAGACTCCAGCGTCAGTCCCGAAGAAACCGAATCCGTCACCACGACGGTGCCGCTGCTGCCCGTGGTCAGTGACGGGTTGTTCACGACGACGCTGTAGCTTCCGCTCTGATTTTGCGTGAAACTGCCCGTGTGCGTGCAAGTGATCCGCAGCGCCACTTGCTGCATCTTGAGCACAAATGCGCCGTAGTTGCCGCCGTTCGTCGATTGCAGTTGGTGCAGCAGCGGAAAATTGGTGGACATCGTCCAGCCCGCCAGATACATACTGCCGGCCGGGTCCAGTCCGATGGCGGTCGCGGTATCCCCGCCCGTTCCCCCGAGATAGCTCAAGTACGTGAAGGCAGTCCCGGAAGCGTTCAGGATACCGGCAAACGCATCCACGTCGCCCGCGGCCGCGACAGACGGCTGCTGCGCATTCACCACTGGCAGATCGGTCGAGTAGGTGTAGCCCGCTACGTACGCATTGCCGCCGGCATCGACTGCGATCGCGTTGCTCACATCCACACCGGACCCGCCGAAATAGGTGCTGTACACCGGCCAGCCTGCAGCACTGAATTTCGACACAAACCCATCCACCCATCCATTCAGCGAAGCCTGTTGTGGCTGGATCATTGGAAAATTCGGGGAACTGGTCATGCCGGTGACGTAGACATTTCCCTGCCCGTCCAGCGCAATTCCCTGCCCCGCTTCCGGATAAGATGCACTGCCCCCGCTACCGCCCCAATACGTGCTGAAGATCAACGAGGTGCCGTCGCTGCTCAGACGTGTGACAAAGGCATCCTGTCCGCCTGCACTGGAGGGCTGATACGCGTTCGCAACCGGAAAGTCGGTAGAGAACGTCGAGCCCGTGGCAATGGCCTCCCCGCTCCCATTGACCGCGATCGCCGATCCATGGTCCATGCCGCTTCCGCCGAGGAACGTGCCATACACCAGCCGGCTCCCATCGGAACTAATCTTGGTGACGAACGCATCCTGCGATCCCCGATACGACTTCTGATACCCATTGGCTGGAAAAGCCGGCGAAGTGGTATCGCCCACAAGATAGGAATTGCCGGTCGAATCCACCGCGACATCGTACGCAATGTCGCTGCCGCTGCCGCCCAGGTAGGTGCTGAAAACCAGCGCGTTACCCGACGCATTCAGCTTCGCCAGGAATGCATTCCCGGTTCCCGCCAGTTTTGCTTGCAAGCCATTGCGGACGGGAAAGTTCTTCGATGCCGTGGACCCCGCTACATACGCCGACCCGGCGGCATCCACCGCAATCCCATACGCCCGATCGTCTCCGCTGCCTCCGAGGTATGTGCAATAAACCAGCGCCGTTCCCGCGGGATTCAACTTGGCGACGAAGACATCGTTGCCGCCGCCGTTCAGATTCTGCACTGGATTGGCGGTCGGGAAATCGTAGGACGCCGTGAAGCCGGCCAGGTAGACCGCGCCCGAGGCATCCACCGCCAGCGAGATCGCCGCATCGGAAGACGAACCGCCCAGCAGCGTGCTGTACGAGATTACCGGGTCGATAATCAGCGGCAGCGACGAATCGTAGCTGTTTACGATGAAACCCACGGTCCCGTCCGCCGCCAGGGAATACCGGGCTTCGACCGGAATGCGCCGTCCGCCGCGCTGCTGGTATGCCACAGGCCTCTCCTCGCGCAGTTCCTCGCCGTCGATCCCGATTACCAGCGAACCGTCTCCCGCAATGCGAGTCGCGCGGGCACCCGCATAGCGAATTTGGATGTCCGAAACATCCGCTCCCGCCGCGATCATAAATTCGGACTTCAGATTTCTGCCGTTGCTCCCGTATCGCATGTCGACGCCGGGGTACAGCTCGCGGTAGAAGACGGACCCATACATGGGAACATCCGTTCGCCAGCGTTCGCCTGTGCCCTGCAGGAAGTTGGCCCGGCCAGCCAGCCGTTCCCTGCCCTCGACGCGGCATTGCGGATCGGCGCCCTCGAAGACCATCTCGATGGCGGTGCCGCCTATGCGGAAAGCCACGCGGTCGGGAGAAAATGCGGCCGTCAGGCCGGAGCCTTTCGCGACGAACTTTGCCGACTCGGGCCCCTGCCCCGCGCTCGGAATAAAGAAGAGAGGGATCTGCGAGCTCGGACGCTCGGCGGCAAGCGCCAGGCTGTGGGCGAGCAAAGTGAAGACTAGAATCCGCGACGTCACGACCATGTATCGGCGTGACTGCGGAAATACTTTAGAGCGACTTCACGGCCTCATGCGGGACAAAGTCCGTGAGGCCCTGCAAACAACAGTCGTTGACCACCATTTCGCGCACCAGTTCCTGGAACCCGATCTGATGATTCCACCCCAACACATGGCGGGCCTTCGACGCATCCCCTTGCAACAATGTGACTTCCGAAGGCCGGTAGAGGTCGGTGTCGGTGACCACGTACTCCGCGGAATCGAGGCCGGCATAAGCGAAGGCCAATTCGACGAATTCGCGCACCGAGTGGGTTTCCCCGGTCGCCACCACGTAATCGTCGGGCGACGGCTGCTGCAGCATCAGCCACATGGCGGCGACATATTCGCTGGCGTGGCCCCAGTCCCTCTTGGCGTCCAGGTTTCCCAAGCGCAGTTGGCGAGTTTTGCCCGCCAGGATCCGCGCAACCCCCGCGGTAATTTTCCGCGTCACGAATTCGTAGCCGCGCCGTGGCGATTCGTGATTGAACAGGATCCCGCTGGAAGCGTGCATGCCGTACGCCTCGCGATAATTCCTGGTCAGGTCGAAGCCGGCAACCTTGCTGATGCCGTAGCTGGAGCGCGGGTGAAACCGCGTCTTCTCGGATTGCGGCACTTCGTCGGCCTTGCCGAACATCTCGCTCGATCCGGCAAAGTACAAGCGGCAGCCGGGGCAAAGGTTCTTCAACACGGCGAGAAGATAATGCGTGCCGTTGATATTGGTTTGCAGCGTGGAAAACTCGTCGTCGAACGAGTAGCTGACATAGCTCTGTGCCGCCAGGTGATAACACTCGTCCGGACGGACCGTGTCCACGACCTGGTGCAGGCTGGCATAGCTTTCCAGCGACGCTGCGTGCAGCCTCAGGCGGTCGCGGATTCCTTCCACGCGGTTCAGCCGGTTCTGCGGATCTTCGAGGGCCACCCGCCTGACAATCCCGTGGACCTCGTAGCCCTTGGACAGCAGTAACTCCGCCAGATAGGAACCGTCCTGGCCGGTGATGCCCGTGATCAGGGCCTTCTTCTGGGACATGGAAAAACTGATGGTAGCACCGGCCGGTCAGCGGGCCAAACGCCGCAGCCGCGAACCCCATTCGCGCCAGTAGCGCCAGAGGTGGCGGTAATTATAGTAGCTGCCTACCGCCAGGCTGCCCACATACGTGAGAGCCGAGTGCTGCAGCGGCTCGAAAAACTGGTCGCGGCCGTCGCGGAGAAACGTCAGATACCCGTAAACCCAGTTGACCGGCACATAGCCGTATTCGCGGCGCAAGAGCGCGATGTTCTGCTCGAATACCTTGCGGCGGCCGCCCAGCGTGATACTGCCGCGATGCATGCGGGACCGCGCGAGGGTCTCCGGCACGGCGAGGAATCGGTGCTTGCGCGCGATGCGGATCCAAAGATCGTAGTCCCAGCACGAGTTCTGGTCGAGCTTGAAGCCGCCGGAGTCGAAGAAAGCACCGCGGCGCAGGAAGGCGGCCGGCTGGCAGATGCCGCATTCCTGTTCGAACATCCCTTCCCGGTAGGGTGAGGTCGTGGGGTACGGTCCGATTTCGGCACCGCTCTCGTCAATCCAGACAGCCTGGCCGTAGACCACGCCGGCTTGCGGGTGTTCGGTCAGGTGTCGGACTGCGGTGGTCACGGCGCCGGGCGTATACTCGTCGTCCGCATTGAGCCAGGCGAGGATGGCGCCGGTCGAGCGTTGGAAACCCTGGTTCACCGCGTCGGCCGGTCCTTTATCTTCTGCCGAGAAGTAGACCAACCTGCCGCGGTAGCGCTCGAGGATCGAAACCGTGTCGTCGGTGGAACCGCCGTCCATAACGATGTATTCAATATGTGGGTAATCCTGGGCCAGCACGCTTTCGATCGTCCGTTCGAGGAATCGGCCGGAATTGTAAGACGGGGTCACGATACTGACTATCGGCGACTGGTCCATACTACATTCCCACTTTAATCGTCATTTTCACACTTTTGCTTGTTTTCGCTGAGTAAGTACAATAGGATGATTGTTAATGCGCCGCGGAGCCACTAGCCAGGATATTCTCACTTCAGCCAGAGTAGCGCGCATTCTGGGAATTACGAAGAGAACTTTGCATAACTGGATTAAAGCAGGAAAAATACCGGGGCCCGACGTGAATCCGGACAACGGATACTTACAGTGGACTATGACAGATGTAGAAGTCGCGCGGAATGTACTGACGGAGGAACCGAGTGATTCGACTGGTAATCGCTAATCAGAAAGGCGGCGTGGCCAAGACTACCACCACGCTCAGCTTGGCCCGCGAGTTTGCCGAAAGGGGTCTGAAAGTTCTGCTGATCGACATCGATCCGCAGGGCTCGATCGGCGCGACTTTGGGCCTGAAGGCTGCCAATTACCTGTACAATTTCGTGATCTCTAATTACCGGTTCAAGGACTGCCTGGTGGCCGCGCACCCCAATATCGACGTCCTGTGCAGTAATCGGGAAACTACTGATATTGAAGGGATTCTCACCCCACGCACGGGCCGTGAATTGATTTTTCAAGTTCTACTCACGCCGGTCGAGAAGGACTACGACGCCATCATTATCGACTGCCCGCCGGCCATTTCCCTGCTCCAGAGCTGCGCGCTGATGTACTCCCAGCAGATCCTGATTCCGTTGACCATGGATCCGCTCAGTTTGCAGGGCGCCTATGCGGCGATCCAGACCTCGGCCACGCTCAACCGGCTGTTCAAGGCGAGCATCCAGCCCGTCGCGGTCCTGCCGGTCCAGGTTGATCGCCGGCTGCAGATGACCGACGTCATTCTAGACAGCCTGCAGTCGCTGTCGCGGGAGTACAACATTCCCCTGCTCCCCTCGGTGCGGACAGATTCGACAGTGCCGAAGGCGACCCGCGGCCGCAAGTTCCTACTGGACTTCGACCCGAAGTGCAAAGCCGTGGAAGATTACAAATTGGTGGCCGATCAGCTTCTGGTCCACCTCAAAGGACAGTTGAATGAGCGGCAGTTCTCGCTCCCGGCAGAAGCGTAAGCTGGAGCCCATCAGTCTCGAGGAGTTGGCCGGAACCACGGGGATGTCCGGGTTCTGCAGCTTTCTGACTCGGGATAATTCGGTAGCGGTGCCGGCACTCGATCATATCGAAACAGGTGCACCTGTTATACCTGCACTTACATCAGATGCTCCTGTTATTGCTGCAGTTGAACCAAGTGCGCTTGAAATACCTGCTCTTGAACCTGAATTGGCGCCGTCTACAGCGAGTGCGGTCGATATAGATGCAGTCCAAACGAGTGCACCTGATTGGGATGAGGGAGAATCGAGTGCACCTGATTATGTGTTTCGTCGTAAGGTGCGGATCCGCGAGGCGACTACCGTCCAGGATGGCCATTCGCTGGCCGAGCAGGCTGTTTATGACGCGATGTACAGGGCAGGGAAGCCTTATCAAGGAGAGTCCCGGATCCTGACCATCGGACTCCGCACTCTGGCCGACCTTTCCCGCATGGCCTACAGCAACTGCAAAGCGAACGTCCGCTCGCTGGTAGCCAAGCTCGCGATCGAGGAGCGGCCCGGCTTCAGCTATACCGACGGCCGGACGTATGTAGTCTACAGTTTCCGCGAGATCCTTCGGCGGCGGAAGGGCGGGGGACTGACGCACGTGATCCGCAACCGGGGCGTGGCGTTCGTGGATCCAGCCACGGGTAAACCCTTTCTGGATCGCCAGATATTTGAATCGAGTGCACCTGATTCAACTGCATCTAAAACGAGTTCGCCTGGTTCGGGTGCATTCGCTGCATCAACAAGTGCGCTCGAATCAGACCGATCAGGTGCACTCGCCAACCCTCAATCAGGTGCACCTGCAACGCTCTCACATATAAAGAATAGGCAGTTAATTAGGAACGAAGGCGAGTCAGCGGCGTCTTTCCTGGGGCCGATCGTCGCCGCCCTGCGGAAGCACATTCCCGACGTCGACGACGACGCCGCAGCCGAGTTGTGGCATCGCTGCAAAGAGAACGCTTCCACGGCCGAAGTTGCGGAAATCGTGCATTTCGTTGATTTGAAAGCCGGAAAGCCTGGCATCCGCATGCCCCTTGGATTCCTGCTGTCCACGGTTCCTAAGTGTTTTGCCGGCGACTCCTACCGGCAGTTTCGCGAAGAACGCGAGGCCCTGCGCCGGGCCGGTCAGACTCGAGACCGCCAGTTCGCCGAAGAGATCCTGCGAAGTCCGGATGCCGATGAAGAGCAGAAGCAGTGGGCCAGGGAAGTGCTTACGGCGCCTTAGGTCCGGACTCGATGAAGGCGCGAACGGCTTCGTAATCGTTCTGGAGCGCGAAAATGACGGATCCGACCCTTTGCAGAAACTCCTCCGGCGACGAGAAATCGATCGAAAGGTGCTTTGGTGTCAACGTGATACCGGCAGGCAGGCGCTCGAAGCGGGTGTTGATCAGGTCCATCGCCCGGTCCTCGGTGGCGACCGTGGTCCGGCGGGATCGGCCGACCTCGGCAAGCCGCTCGAGGTATCCGGTCAAGCGCTCCCGCCGCCGGCTCTCCCGCTCGAACTGGCCGGTCTCCTGCAGGCGACGCAAGGCCGCGACCAGTTCGTCACGCCGGCAGATGAGCGTATTGCCGGGTCCATCGACAGCGCCACAACGCCGCAGGATCCGCCAGGCTACGGTCTTAGAGACGCCGAGGACCTGTTCGACGGTCGACCGGTCCACCCAGTCGTTGTCCAATCGCCCAAACACCTCGCAGGCGTCGCCAAGACGATGAAAATACGCGGGAACGGCAGGCACGTTTCAGAATAGCCCATATTCACTTCGTTGTGAAACGTTCGTTCCACATTTCAAAATATGGCTCATTCTAAATAGCTGCTAAAGGACGTTATCAGATATACTTGGGGAGTGAACAGCCTGGTCCCCACCAACCAGATGCCGCCCGTCCTGTTCCTGGCCAACGACCACGCGGCGCGGCGATTCTGGGAGTTCTTCACCGCCAACATCCCCAATCCCAATACCCGACGGGCCTATTTCGGCGCCGCCGGACGATTCTCCGCCTGGTGTTTGCGCAATGGCCTCACCGAGATCGCCGGCATCCAGCCCATCCATGTGGCTGCCTGGCTGCAGGAATTGGGACGCGACCATTCGCGTCCCACGGTGAAGCAGCACCTGGCCGCCATCCGCATGCTGTTCGATTGGCTGATTGTCGGCCAATTGCTGCCGTATAACCCTGCGGCATCCGTCCGCGGCCCGAAGCATTCCGTAAAGCGCGGTAAGACGCCGGTCCTTTCGACCGAGGAGATGCGCGACCTCCTCGACAGTATCGAGATCGACACCCTCCTGGGCCTCCGCGATCGGGCGCTAATCGGACTCATGGCCTACACCTTCGCCCGTGTCGGCGCCGCCGTCGCCATGCGGGTCGAGGATTATTATGTCCAGGGTCGCCGCGGTTGGGTCCGCCTGCACGAGAAGGGCGGCAAGGTGAACGAGATGCCGGCGCATCACCGGTTGGAAGAATTCCTGGACGCGTACATCGAAGCGGCCGCCCTCGGTGACGACCCGGAGGGTCCGCTGTTTCGCTCGTGGCGCAACGGCGTCCTGGTGCGGCGGCCGATCAATCAGTCGAACATTCATCACATGATCCGCCGCAGGGCAGGGGAGGCGGGCATCGCGACCAGGATCGGATGCCACAGCTTCCGCGCCACGGGCATTACCAACTATCTGAAAAATGGCGGCCGTCTCGAAGTGGCGCAACAGATGGCCAGCCACGAATCATCCCGCACGACCGGCCTGTACGACCGCCGCGGCGATGAAATTTCACTCGACGAAGTCGAGCGGATCTCCTACTGAATTAGTATCGCTGCTGCTCCAAAACGCTGGACTCGGCAAACAGGCGATGCAAGCGTGGCTTGGACTGGGCCGGACGATCCAAGGCAGTCACAAAAGCCTTCCACTGGTCCCCGGTCAACGAGAAGCGGCGTTGGTCAGCAAGGAGATTCAGGCGCCACAGGTGAATGCTTAACAGCAACCGCTCCGTTTAGAAGCTGTGAAAAAGTCCGTTTCCGCAGGAGATTTCGGCGTTCGCTCGGCATAGCGTAGGCCTCAGGCCTACGCTACAACATCCCGGCAGATCGCGATCGTCTGGGCCGCAATGTCTTCCCACGACGATGGGTACGACCGCTCGATCGCTGCCCGATCCCACTGCTTCTTTCCAGATTCCGAGATGGCCGCCGCCAGTGCCTTCGCATCGCCCCGCGGCACCACGATGCCCGATTCTTCGTTCAGCAGTTCCGGGATCCCGCCGGCCCTCGTCCCGACGACGTTGCGGCCGCAAGCCAGCGCCTCGATCACCACGTTGGGGAGACCCTCGCTTTCGCTCGGCAGACAGAACAAGTCGCAGGCATTCAACCATGTCGCGATCTCCCGGGCAGGCAGGCGTCCGAGGAAGCTCACCTGCGCCGCGATTCTCAATTGTTCAGTCAGCGCCCTCAATTGGGCCTCATCGTGACCCTTGCCGATCAGCGCGGCGTGCCAGACCTCGCCGGCGTCCTTCAGGATCCGGATCGCATTCAGCAGCAGCGGCACATTCTTTACCGGGACCAGATTGCCGACAAACGTGATCAGGCGTTCGGCTGTCGGGATGCCCAGGACACTGCGCGCCTCCGCCTGCTCGACCGGATAGAAGATCGAGCGATCGACGCCGTTGCGTATCAGATGAATGTTCTTCGCACCGAGTGAACGCGCGATGCTTACCAGGTCCTCGCTCACGCAGAGCACCGCGGCCGCACCCCGCAACGCCTCGACCGTGTCGTGGTGGACCAGCCCTTTGGGCGGCAGTTTCTTCAGGTCCGAACCGCGCGAGCTGATCACGGCGGGAATGCCGAGCCACTTCCCGACAGCTACGGCCGCGTACCCATCCGGATAGATGCGATACGCCAGAATGACGTCTGGCCGCCGCTCGAGAACACGGCGCTCCAAAGCTCGGGCGAGCAGGCGCCCGTTGAACCACCTCGTGATACCAGGCACCGCAAAGTAGTCCAGAATGCAAGCCGGCATTCCGGGACTCGCCTCCGTATCGACACTCCCCGGATACACCAGGTAGCTCCGCGGTCGAAGGACGTTTCGGACCCACTGCGGACTCCGCGCCAGCGAGCAGTTCACTTCGAAATCGACCTTGCCTTGGAACTTCTCCAGGGTCGCCCAGATCGGGGCCCCTCGGTTCGGTTCTTCCGGAGTCGGATAAGCAGTCGTTACGACGGAAACGCGCATCATGCCGGTCGAAGCCGTCATAGTAGCACGTGCGTCCACAACCACTGCGAGGTGGACGCCTTACGCGCTTGCGGCGATAATGCCTTATGTGTTGGGAGGAATGAAAAATCGCGTTCCCATTCTCATCTATCACGGTTTTTACGACCGGGACGATGAGATCGCCGGCGTGCCTGGCCCGGAACGCCGATATTTTCTATCGATGGATTCCTTCGCGCTGCACGTGAAGCGCCTGGTGGAACTCAACTATTCGATCAGTTCGATAGAGAAGGTTTCCGGACCGCGCGGCGTCTCCTTCACTTTCGACGATGGCCATCTTTCCAATTACACGTCCGTCTATCCGCTATTGGTAAAACACGGTTTTAGCGGCACCTTCTTCATCGTCGCCGATTGGATCGGTAAGGCCGGGCGGATCGATGCGTCGCAGTTGCGGGAGATGGCATCCAACGGTATGTCGATCGGTTCGCACGGCTTCACCCATACCTTGCTGGCCGGCCTTTCGAGGGAAGCCCTGGACCGCGAGCTCATCGCATCGAAAGAGCGTCTCGAACAGCTACTGGGAACGGAAGTCACGACCTTCGCCTTGCCCGGCGGCCGGATGGACGGCCAGGTGTTGGACCGCGCCCGCGCCGCCGGCTACCGCCGGGTTTGCACCTCGAATGCCGGACTAATGACGGGCGGATATGCGGTTCCCCGGCTCTCTGTCACCAGTCATACCGGCCTGCAGACCATCGAGGGATATGCGCGCCGCGATTCCCTTTTGATTGCCCGGGCTAGGGCATCCCACGCCGCTCGCGTGGCCGTGAAGAGCGTTGTCGGCGTCGGCAATTACGAAGCTCTGTGCCGCAGTCTCCTGAGAACTCCATGACGGCGCGCCCCCGTTGGAAAGCCGGAGTGAAGCGGATTCTGTTCTGGTTGTTCTACTACTCCGGCCTCGAACTGCTCGTAGCGCGCTGTATCAACGTTAATGCCGCGGCCGTCATCATGTATCACGGCGTTTGCAGTGACTCGCGCCTGCCTCCCGAAGTCGACTTCCATCTCACCCCTGACGATTTCGATCGGCACGTGCGGATGCTGAAGCGCCGCTATCCCGTGATCTCGCTGCGCCACTTGCTCGAACGGCTGGAACGCGGCGAACCGCTCCAGAAAGCAGTGGTCCTCACGTTTGACGACGGCTATAGGAACAATGCCACCGTGGCGCATCCGATCCTGGAACGCCACTCACTGCCCTATACAATCTTCCTGTCGACAGCATATATCGGTAAGGACAGTTGGTTACCGCTGAACCAGTTGTACGCTCTCTGGAACTTCGGGCGGATCAGCGGCAGCCGCATGCAAGAACTTCGGGGCGAGATTCGCCGCCAACCCGTCAGTGCAGCCGGCCGTCTGGTTCAAGATGCCGGCGTGCTGCTGCCGGGCGAGAAAAAACTCGCCGAAACCAGTTTTGGGATGCTGAGCTGGGAGGAGGTACGGCATCTTGCCGGACAAGGCGTGGAGTTCGGCTCCCACACCCATACTCACTGCAACATGGCCGCGGAAACATCTGTTCAACAACTTGCCGAGCTACAGTCCGCCCGGGACTTGATCCGCGCCGAAACGGGGGAGGACGCCGCCACCTTTGCCTATCCGTTCGGCCGTTCCGATAACTGGAGTCGGGAAACACGCGCCAGCGTCATTGCCGCCGGCCATCGGTGCGCCATTCTCGCTAACGGAGGCCTAGTGAGACCGAACCAGGACGTCTTTGCCCTGCCCAGGGTGGGATATGCGTCAAAGGATGCCTGGGCTTTCGCCTGCCAACTAACCGTCCTGTTCCTAAAGGACTATCTGAAGCGCTAAACGCCGCCGCCATGCAATGGTATTGACTTTCACAGTTCCTCGCTCAAGACCCTAGTTCTTTAGTCCTACCAAAAACGTAAATTTGGCTTAAATGAAGCAAATCTTCACGGGAAAGGTGTTAAGCTACGCAATACTTCACCTGGTATTACCAGTACCAATTTACGGGGTTCCCCTGTGGGCAAGGCCGCTGCACCCGGCCAAAAGTGCAGAGCCTGCCCTAAACCCAAGCCGCTAGTTTTTTGTAGCAGCAGATTTCATCAGGAGAGCGCTTTGAAAAACACCTTTGGTTTGAAGTTCAATCGTTTGGGGGCCGGTCTTCCTCTCTTTCTCTTCCTCGGGCTCTTTTCCTCTAGCTTCCCCACCAATTTACGCGCCGCGACTACCTATGATGTAGGCGCTGGGCAACCTATCCTCACGCTAGCGAGTCTTCCCGTTCTCCAGCCAGGAGACGTGGTCAATATCCACTGCGGCGTCTATAACGAAGTGAGAATCTGGTCCGCCAGCGGCGCCGCCGGCAGCCCGATTACCCTGCGAGGCGTTTGCGCCAGCGGCCGTCCTGTGATTGACGGATCCGGGTTGGACACGTCCGGAAATGGCGGGCCTAGAGCCGACTGGGAAATCCAAGGGCAGTATTACAATATCGAGAACCTGGAATTCACGAATGCACGAAATGGCGCTAACGGCGCCGGTCTTCGCGTGATGAACGCGAACGTGACGGTCACGAACTGCAAGATGGACAACAACGACATGGGCATCATGACCAGCACGACGAACGTGGACAACCTTCTGGTGCAAAACACCGAGATTGCCTATAACGGCGACGGGTCAGATCAGTCTCACAACGTCTACGTCACTGCCGGCAACACCGTGACCTTCGCTTACTGCTATATCCACGATTCGACCAGCGGCGAAAACGTAAAGTCGCGAGCGCACTACACACAGCTCTTTTACAATTACATCGCCTTCGGCGCCGAGAGCGAAGTCGAAGGCCTCGACGGAGCGGCCACGGTTGATCCAAACAGCAACATGACGATGATCGGCAACATTCTGGTCAGCACGCCCAACCGAACCGTCAACACGACGAAGTTTGTCATTTTCGGACAGGATATCGGTGGAGCGCACAATGGGACTCTCTACCTGATCAACAACACGCTGATTGCCGGCAGTTCCAGCATTGGCTTCCTGCGTTCCAGCGCCAGCAATTCCGCGATCGTCGCCGCCAACAACGTGTTTTACGGCAGCGACACCATCGTGCAGGCCGGCTGGACTACCAACGTCTCCGGCAGTAACAACTGGATGTCGAACACGGCATCGATTCCGGGAGGATTTAGCCAAACCGTGACCGGGACGCTTCCCGGCTTCGTCGATGCTGCTTCGTATAATTATCAACTCACGGCCGCTTCACCGCTTCGCGACATCGGCCTTGCGGCGCCGGTCTACGTCGACGGTAATGGAGTCAGCCATTCGGCCATTCCCACCTTCTCGTATGTCCACCCGCTGAGCAGTATGCCCCGCGCCAGCGACGGCAAACTGGATGCGGGCGCCTACGAATTCTCCGGCACATCCACCACAGTCACCAGTGCGCCGGCCGGACTTTCTCTGGTCGTCGATGGCGCCGCGTGCACCTCGCCGTGCAACTTCCAGTGGACGCCGAACTCCACGCACACCATCGGGGCGGCCAACCAGGCGGGGGCGACCGGCGTGAATTATCTCTTCTCGTCGTGGTCGGATGGAGGCGCCGCCTCCCATACCGTCACCGCGGGAGCCAACGGTGGCACATACACCGCTGCGTTTAATACTCAGTACCTGTTGACCACGTTCGCCAACCCCTCGGCCGGCGGGTCGATCAGCCCGGCGACCACATGGGCCAATGCCGGAGGCGTAGTGGCCATCAGCGCCACAGCTTCGACTGGCTATCAGTTCTCCGGTTTCGGCGGAGCGCTCACCGGAACGACCTCACCCCAGAATGTCACGATGAACGGACCCGCGTCGGTTACCGCGAACTTCACTGCGGCCGCCGGCGCATCCACGATCGTGACCAGTACGCCCGGCGGACGGTCTCTGACCGTCGACGGCGCCGCGTGTACCTCGCCGTGCACCTTCCAGTGGGCCCCGAGTTCCACGCACACGATCGCGGCCGCCACTCAGGGCGGAGCGACCGGCGTGAATTATCTCTTCTCGTCGTGGTCGGATGGAGGCGCCGCCTCCCATACCGTCACCGCGGGAGCCAACGGTGGCACATACACCGCCGCGTTTTCGACTCAGTACCTGCTGACCACGTTCGCCAACCCCTCGGCCGGCGGGTCGGTTAGCCCGGCAACTATGTGGGTCAATGCCGGAAGCGTAGCGGCCATCAGCGCCACAGCTTCGACCGGCTATCAGTTCTCCAGTTTCGGCGGAGCGCTCACCGGAACGACTTCACCGCAGAATTACACGGTGAACGGGCCCGCAACCGTTATCGCGAACTTCGCCGCGGCCTCAGGCACATCCAACACTGTAACCAGTGCGCCGGCCGGACGTTCTCTGGTCGTCGATGGCGCTGCGTGCACCTCGCCGTGCACCTTCCAGTGGGCCCCGAGCTCCACGCACACGATCGCGGCCGCCACTCAGGGCGGAGCGACCGGCGTGAATTATCTCTTCTCGTCGTGGTCGGACGGAGGCGCCGCCTCGCATACCGTCACCGCGGGAGCCAACGGCGGCACATACACCGCCGCGTTTTCGACTCAGTACCTGCTGACCACCTTAGCCAGCCCCGCAGCCGGCGGGTCGATCAGCCCGGGAACCATGTGGGTCAGTGCCGGAAGCGTAGTGGGCATCAGCGCCACAGCTTCGACCGGCTATCAGTTCTCCGGTTTCGGCGGAGCCCTAACCGGAACGACTTCACCGCAGAACTACACTGTGAACGGGCCCGCAACGGTTATCGCGAACTTCGCCGGGGCCTCAAGCACATCCAACATCGTAACCAGCGCGCCAGCCGGACGTTCCCTGGTCGTCGATGGCGCTGCATGCACCTCGCCTTGCACCTTCCAGTGGACCCCGAGTTCCACGCACACGATCGCGGCCGCCACTCAGGGCGGAGCGACCGGCGTGAATTATCTCTTCTCCTCGTGGTCGGACGGAGGCGCCGCCTCTCATACGGTCACCGCGGGAGCCAACGGTGGCACATACACCGCCGCGTTTACGACTCAGTACCTGCTGACCACCTTAGCCAGCCCGTCGGCCGGCGGGTCGATCAGCCCGGGAACCATGTGGGTCAGTGCCGGAAGCGTAGTGGGCATCAGCGCCACAGCTTCGACCGGCTATCAGTTCTCCGGTTTCGGCGGAGCGCTCATCGCAACAACTTCACCCCAGAATTACACTGTGAATGCGCCCGCATTGATTGTCGCAAACTTCGCCATAGGCTCCAGCAGTTCCGGACCTGCATGGTACGGAGTGGGCGGCACCTGGAGTAGCCGCAAGGCCCTCACAATCAATCACACGCAAGTCTCGGGATCCTCGGCGATCACCGGCTTCCCGGTGTTGGTCTCGATCACCGACGCCAACCTGCAAGCCATGGCTAAAACCGACGGCAGTGATATTCTTTTCACCGCCGCCGACGGGCTTACCAAGCTCAGTCACGAGGTTGAACAATACAACAGCGCAACCGGGCAACTCACCGCCTGGGTTACAATTCCCTCGCTTTCTCCGGCCACCGATACGGGGATCTTCGTCTACTACGGCAACCCCTCCGCCTCCCAGCAGCAGAATCCGGCGGGCGTGTGGGACATCAACTTCAAAGGTGTTTGGCACTTCGCTAACGGGTCGAACCTGGCGGATTCCAGTTTGGGAGGCAATAACGGAGTAGGCGTTTTGTCCCCAGCAGCAGCAAGCGGCAAAGTCGGCGGAGCAGTCAACCTCAATGGCTCCGGCCAAGCGATCAATGTAGGCCAGAATTCCACGCTCAATGTCGGCGGTTCCTTCACCGTCGAAGCGTGGGTCAACCCGGCAGCGCTCGATTCCCGTTTCGGCTTGTTTACGACACGTTCCGGTGGCAATGCCGGTTCGTGGCAAGTGGAAATTGGTAATGACGGCAATGGAAATGGCGCCGTCGCGCTGACGGGCACAAACAACTCTGTTGCAGAAACGTCCGCCGGCCTGCTGTCGATCGGATCCTGGGCTCACATCGTCGTCACGAAGAACGGCTCCGGAGACTCGGTATCCATATACGTCAACGGCAGTCCCGTTTCATTAGTGCGGCACACCGGCTACTCGACGCTCGATAACGTCAGCACGAAGTTTATCGGCGAGGGGGCCTCAGGCAACCAGTTCTTCGTTGGCGGCATCGACGAGGTGCGGTTGTCGAATACGGCACGCAATCCGGCATGGATTGCTACCGAGTACAACAACCAAAACGCGCCCGGAACCTTCGTATCGGTCGGCGCACAGCAAGTCCATCCGTAAGTCCTCAGACGATCGCGAAAGCTGCCGGTGGAGTAACATCACGCCGGGGCTTTCGCGAGCGTCGATTTCAGAACGTCCAGTAGATCCCCCAATCTTTTCAGAGAGACTGCCCAGGGCACTATAGCCGCGGCCAATGGTATTATGGGCTGCAAAGGTACTATGGGGATTTGAGGATACCGCCTCGCGATACCCTGTAGCAGTCCTGCGAACGCGGCGAATTGTGGATTCTAAAAGCGCCCTTTTTTCCACCGGCCGTGGCCCATTCGACGTTTCACCGGCCGGACTTTCCCTTCAAGACGATGGAGGAACAATGAAACGTTTCCTGCAATTACTCGCAATCATAATTGTTCTCGCCGTACCCTTCCTGTTAACGCCTTTGTTCGGCCAGAATCCTCGTTCCGTCATTACGACTCACCCTCGATTGCTGATGAATGACACCGTCCCGGACACCTGGGAACCCGGTAAGCCGAGATTGACCGCCGTGCAACAGCGAGCGTTTGCCGCAGCATCCGCCGACCTCGCGTCGTTGAAGAAACTGGCCTCCTCGGCCAACCCCACCTTCTACAATGCCAACGACGAAGGCGCCCTGAATTCCGTGCTCGCGTATGCGATGCTGTATGCCATCTACCACAAGGCTGGACAGGATTCGACAGCCAACCCTTACGCCGAGGCTTTGTGGAATACCATGAGTTCCTCCCATGTTAGTAGCCCGGTCTATTACATTACATCGATAACTACCGACAGTAGTGGCATCGCCACCGCAACGCTTTCCTCCGCGCCCAATCCACCGATTACTCCCGGGGTGTACCACTTCGCCGTCTGGGGAGCCAAGGACGATGCGTTATGCGGACCGGTGAACGTCGTCTCTGTGCCGTCGCCCACCACCCTGACGTATCGGACGACCGTCAAAAATGCCAGCATCACCGATTCCGGCATGTTGGGATCCACCACTTTGACCGGGGTCGACCAGACAGGCCAGGTCGGCCGCGTGCTGGCCCAGTGGTCGTATTTTTACGATTGGTGCAACGACTGGCTGTTGGCCAACGGCCACGACCAGTACGCCCGCGACCAGATTAAAGCCGTCTACTGGTCCTCTACCCTTACAAGGTCGTCCAGCCAGTTCAATAACAGCGTGCGCGAGTCGGATTTTCACAACTACACGTCGTGGCTCGAGAGCGGAATCATGGAAGCCGGCCTGGCGCTCTTTGGCGACGATCCTTTAGGCGCTACGATGCTCAACGAGGGCGCAGGGTATTTATGGGAAGGCATCCAGATTAATCCCGCGGCATGCTGTTCAGAAACCTATGAATACAACCTGAAGAAGAGCGTGGACGCCCTCACGGGCGGCGCCATGAACTGGGAGGGGCCCACGTACTGGCGGGCCGGCACCATCCGATTTCTACGCGCGATCGAAGCCTTCGACTCGGCCACCGCCCGGCGCAACAACATCTGGGTCTCTCAATTTCCGACCGTGAAGAATGCCGGCATGTACAAGGTGTACCTGCGCAATCCCGCTGGCGGCATGGCCGCTTTCGGGGATGGCGGTAATGCAGGCGTGTTCGCCGGCCGCGACAACTTCGGCCTCGCCATTCTGAACGACCGCTTTCCCGATCCTCATTTCGTCTGGATGATGAACAATGACTCCCCCAGTAACTGGGACTCGGGCTCCGGTGGCGTGACGGGCCTCGTCTACAAGCTGCTGTTCTATCCTTACGTCAATGGTCCCGGCTCTCACGATTCGTCCGATCTCCCTTTGGCCGCCCAGTTCGGACCTGATCTCATCCTGAGATCGGGATGGGGCCCAACCGATACCTTCATCACCTATAGCAGTTCGCTCAAAGGCGTCTACCACCGGCATGACGATGCCGGCACCTTCACGCTTTTCAAGAACAGCCCTCTGGTCCAGAGCCAACCGTACACAATTATTGACAACGTATACAACAACTACAATCGCCGCACGATTGGCGGCAATACGTTGACCATCTTCGACCCGGCGGACTGCTGGAAGGACAACTCGCCATCCTGCGGTGTGGATGCCGCCGGCAATAAGTTAGTCAACGATGGCGGCCAGCTTCGCACGCTGCGCCGATACTTTCACGAGTTCAACAGTTATGAGTTTCAGATATCGCGCATCTGGTCGGGCTCACTGTATTCGGATGGCAAATATAGTAATGTCTACAAGGAAGTGTCGGACGTCGGCCAACCTAACTTCGCGATCGGGACGGGATACGAGCACATCAAGCAGGACCTGACCAGCGCCTATAGAAATTCCCACGCCGGCGAGGGCGATAACCCGCACGCTAAGGTTGCCGCGAATAACGGAGTTATTCGGGAGTTAGTTCATTTCCAGGCAACATACGGCAAGTTCGATCCGCTCGTGATCTTCGACCAGGTTTCCGCCATGGATGCGAACTTCAAGAAGTCCTGGCTGATCCACACGGTAAACGCTCCCACCGTGAACGGTGCGCAACCGGGTCCGGGAGACACGACAACCAATAACGCTACGCTGACGACTGTAGATAACGACACTGGCCGTCTCTTTGTCAGCCATGTGCTTCCCGCGTCTCCGAATGTGCGGGCGGTGGGCGGAAACGCCTGTACCCCTGTTCCCATTCAATCCGCGACGAATGGCAACCCGGCAGTTTATTATGCGCCTTCTCACGGTCTGAAAGCCGGCGAGTCGGTCCGCATGGACACGGGCACCGTCGCCGCCGCCGGCACCAACTCGCAATGGTGGCCCAATTGGCTGTTTGACCGGACATACGGCAGTTCCTGCGGGTTTACCGCGGTGGCGAGCGTCCCGGATCCCGATCATTTCACCATCTCCGGCTGCGGTTCGAACAGTTCCACCTATCAGCCCTGGTCTACGGCATTCACCAGCGGCCGGAAATCGCCGGGCGGTGCGGGAGCGTTTGCAGGCCAGGTCTACTACCAGACCGATGCTCGCGCCGGCAAGACCGTTTGGCAGTGGACCGGATCCGATTGGGTGAACCTTGCCGACACCGGCCGCGCAGACCCATTCGGCTACACGTCGCCCGTCATATACAGCCACTCTAGTTGCAACTGGTCCTACCATGTCGATCAATTGGGACCCCAAGGCAGTGGCGGGGCAAACCTCTGGGAAGTCGCCATGGATGCAGGGCCCGCCGATACGCTTCCGAACTGGCTGGTGGCCGAATCGCCTTCCAGCAGCAACGCCACCGACTATTTTCTGAATGTCCTGACGGCGACAACGACCAGCGTGAACTCGCCCCCGGCGACCAAGCCGATCACCACCGGCAAACCCACAATCACGACACTGACTCAACAAGACGCCCGGCAGGCATCCGGACGGGATAACCGCGTTTACGGCGTACTGATTACCGACACGGGCGGATCGTATATCGCGGTGTTCTCGGCATCGGCGGGCGGTACGATGGCCATGGATTATTCGGCGCAGCATACCGGCTTCGCGCTTCATGTAGCCAGCGGCCTGGTCCAGGGCAAGTACATCGTAATGCAGAATGGCCAGCCTCTCCCAGGCGAGTATACGGCTCGCAAGGATGGCACGATTTCGTTCAAGGAGAAGGGCGGGGGAGACTTCCGGATCACATCGGCGGTCGAAGGCGGCGTCACTGCCAAAGCCCTTCAACCTTAACCCGGCTTAAAGCGCGGCGGTCGGTTACTTGAAGGTTCTGGCCCGCAACGTCGGCGGTTGCTTTTCGGCGTGCGCAGCGATCCAACGCGCGGCGTCTTGTGGAGTCGACACCCTCTTCTCGAGAATCGCCAGGACCAGATCCCCGGTAAGAAGAGAATTGAATGGAAAGTCGACCTGTATTCCTTCATCGGAGCCGGCCATCTTGAGAATGAACGGAATGCGAGGGTCGGTTTTGCCGTCGAGGTGTACGGATGCCCGCGAGCTATGATCGGTCATCAAGAGCACGGTCGTCGTATTCCAAAGCCCGGACTCTTCCAATCGCCGGCGCAACTCGCCTACTGACTTGTCCACAAGCGCCAGGTTTTGCAGATACCCTGTGGACTTAGTCGTGTTCAGGTCGAACGTGCCGTTATTGGTGTCATAGAAATAGGGCGAATGCGGAAGCGGGTAGTGGACATACAACAAGCCGAGTTGGTTATTGGCCGCTTCTTCCAGAACGCTCGTTTGCTCCGCGGCGTAAGTACGAACCCGATGTTCGGTAGCAAGAGCCTGACCGAAAATCGACCAAAAGGCGACTTCCTCGCCCGAATGCAGCTTGAACTCGAGCAGGCTGCGGGGTTCGTTGACCAAGCCCGCACCGAAAGACACGCCTTTGGAATTGTATTGCAGCTCCATACCATTCCAGTCGCACGAAACCAGGTCTTTGGAAAACAGCCGGCAATAAGGGAGATACCAGCCAAAGGCTGCGGCGTTGACACCGGCCTCTCTGGCTCTCGTGAAGAGAGTTGGAAATTGAGCCAGGCTGGCCCAGGATTTCTGTCCCTCAAGCCGCACATCCAATCGTGAAACACCCACCGGGCGCACGTCCGCGACGTCTTCGCCCGTGAGGAGAGCGGGCACGGAGAAGATCGTAGCGGGCTTGGGTGAATGGGCATTTGTGGCAAACAGGGCGCTCTGCCGTAAGCGGTCGAGATTCGGTAGACTCACTCCGGCTTTGCGATCCTCGAACGTCAGCCGGTAGTCCCATTCATCGAAGAGCGCCAGTATTACGCGCGGATGGTCTTTCTGCACAGCTAACCAGGAAGCAGTCGGGTGGTTTTCGAATGGCTTCGGATTGGCGGTCGCGATCTTATAGACCGCACCCCCAAATGTGAGGAGCGCCAGGGGAGCGCAGGCAACCAGCGCGGAAGATGCTGCCTGAACAAGTCGCGATTCCCAGCGCGCTCTATTCCACAACAGGAGAATCACCGCAAGAACTACCGGGAGGTTGACGATCGCCGATGGAGCTGTGGTTCGCAGGAATTCGTGGCCGAACACCGTAGTCACCTGCAAGAGCTGAGCTCTGATGTGTTCGAGAGGAATAACGAGAATCAGCAAAAAGACGAGCCGTCCAAGGGTGGCCAAATGTCCGTTAATCCGGGCTGCAAGGGTGGCAAGCAGGAACAGGAGCAGCGCTTGCAGCAGGACAGCCGTCATCAATGCCAGGTACTGCGCCGGATTCGGCGCCGATTTCATCAGGAACGAGTCACTTTTGGAATACGCGAGGATTGATAACCAGCTCTGTAAGTAGCAGAGGTTCGCGAGTGAGAATGCGATTGCGCCTCGGCGCAGCAGTTTCAACCCGGAACCTCCATCAAATACAGGCGGCGGTCCGATCCCGTAACTTCCTCGGAGCGGACAATCCGGAAGTACCTCTGCGCTGTTGCCTCGAATGCCTGCTGGTTATAATCTTCATGTAGGTGGCCTCTGCCGCGCGTGACGCGGACAAACATGGAATCGGAAGGCCCCACATATTCCACGATCAACCACTTCTTCGTCAGCCGCCGCGCCATTTCGAAGATCTGGGGCAGAGGCACGCGTTCGCTGACCAGCAGATGATGAATCAGGGCCAGCATCAAAACTGCATCGAACGCGCCGGTCGCCCTGTCTAAAAAGGACCGGCATTCGCCATTCGCCCAGCCCAGCGCCGGGCTGGGTCGGCCCAGATTGACCACCAGCGGGAGAACCGACGCTTTCTTTTCCTTGGCTGCGCGCCACAGATTGCCGATCACCACAGGGTCGTAATCCACCGACACCACGTTGGCGCCCTGTTCAGCCGCCAGCACGCTAAACACGCCAGTGTTACAGCCGATATCGAGCACTTTGGCCGGCCGGTTCTTCGCCAGGCAGTCGCGCACGAATGCGACCTTGGCAACGAAGCCGCTCGACGAGTAGTTGTTGTTCCCGGTCATGTAGTCCGACCACGACGATTCACGGCCGGTCTTGGGGCGAACGCGATCCAGCGCCCGCTCCCGTCCCTTCAGGAGTGTGTCGAGAACGAACTGGGCCTGCTCGGCGTTTTTCAACAGCCTCGGCTTGTAGAGAGCTTCGCTTTCCGCGCTCCGTTTGCCGAACCAGACGGGAAAAGAGACGAGACTGAATAACTGCGGATTCAGACGCTGCAAAGGCCGCAGTAAGGGATACACCTCCTCCGGCTCAAGGCCATCGCGCCTGGCCAGAAAAATCTCGTTCAGGGGAATTCCGTACCGCCGGTTCACCAGCAAAGGCAGCAAAAAGGTCCGCACGAATTGCGCATTCGGCAACCACGTCGGATCGTGAGGGTCGCGCTTTTCAAAAGAAAGCACGTCCAGGAATACCGGCTTCGGCCCCCAGAACATCACATTCGTCGGAGTGGCGTCCTTGACCCCGATGCCCGCCTTCAGGAGATTGCGCGCCAGCCGGATCGTAAGTGCGCCCGCGGCGTGAAGCATCTCCGGCGGCCACTCGTGGGGATAGTTGGCGAACGGCGCTGGTTCGTGTTCCACCAAAGCCGCTACTCCCATGTCTTTCAGGAAATCCAGGCTCGGATCCGCTAAAAGCTCTTTAGATTCAGCCGGATCCAGAAAGCGCGTCGAGACGATACCTGCCGCGGTGAGAGACTTCCCGGCGGCCTGCCACACCTCTCCCAGCGACGCCGCACCAGTTGCGTTCAGCGCCCGGATGACTCTGCCTTTGTAAAAGAATAACCGTCCCGCGGGATCCCGAAAGGAGGCTTGCTCGATCGGTGTCACGTGTTAAGACGGATCGCTGAGACTGTCGATACCCTCGACCTGCTTTTCCCGCTTTTTGCGGAAAAAAAAGATGACTTTACGAAAATAAAAGGAACCGGCGACTACGCCTACCGCGAGCATTTGCCACAGCAGTGCGCCGCTGCCCGGATCTGTATATTGCACTGGATTCTCCCCAACCCCGGGCAACCTTGCGCCTCAGAAACGCAGATATACCCTACTGTATTTTTTTGGCGCTTGGTCGCAATCATACCACAGGAATGAGGTGAACGTCTATTCCATCACACAAGCTACTATCTTTAGTATATGTAGGGTTTAGGAATGCGAACTTCGTGCTCTTCATTACATATTCTAGTACTCAGGGAATGCCCCCTCTTTTCCCAGAAAACACCGGGCTTGATTCAGCACGTGGTCAACGGAGGATCGGCCCATTTGTCGCAAACTTTCGCTATTGTATAATAGCGTCATCTTCGGGACAGGTCCCAAAGCATACCACTTACGAACTCCCGAACGCCGCCGCATGATCACCATTCGGGGGAGCCTGATTCTCCCCAAATAATCGTATGCCTTTCAGAATTCTGGTTGCGCTCGGCGTTGAGATCCTTGCGTCGGCCGCGTGTCTTGCGACGCCCTATTGGGGCTTCCTGTTCTTCATGTTCTGGACCATTCTGAGGCCCCAGGATGATCGGCCCAACATTCAAGGACTCCATTACCCGATGGTGCTCCTCATCAGCGTGCTCTTAGGCACCGTTCCCCGCATGGCCGCCGCTTCAGCCTTTTCGATGGTCCGCGCTGTGCAAAAGCTAGGCTTGGTTTATATGTACTTCGCCCTGATGATCATGTCAGCCGTGGCTAGTGGCTATACGCCGGCATCGAGCTATCGTGTCACCGAATTCCTGACGGTTGTGCTCACTTGTCTCATGTTGATCTATTGGGGCTCGAACGCGATGAGATTGTGGGGCATTCTGGCCGCTTTCTTTGTCGCCGGCATGCAAATTTCGAGGGATGCGCTGACGCGCTCGCATGTGATGACGGAGCAGATTGGCGCGGAAAAATTCGACCGCCTCAATATGTTGAAGCTGAACGGGAATTTTGGGCAAACCAATTATCTCGCCCTGCTGATGTCAATTCTAATTCTAATCTGTCTCAATTTTTTATATACCCGCTATTCCAAGTGGTTTAAGTTTGCGGCTGGGGTTGGTATATGTGTCTTTTTCGTTAGCTTTCTAAAAGCCAACTCACGAGGCGCCAGCCTGGGGTTGGCGGCCGGCCTCCTGGTGTTTTTCCTCTTCCAAAAACGCAAGGCGGTCACCGCTCTCATACTCGTGGTCGTCGCGTCGGGACTGCTCATGTTCGCCCCGGACGCCTATTTCGACCGCCTGAAGACAATCGGGTCCTACCAGCAGGACGCGTCCGCCACCCACCGGTTGGAACTCTGGGAGATCGGCCTGAACCTGGTCAAGAGCCATCCAATCCTCGGTGTCGGTCCCGATAATTTCATGGAATATGCCTTCAACACTCCTCACGACGCGTACATTCAAGCCGCCGCGGAGATGGGCATTCCGGCCATGCTTGTCTATTGCCTGATTGTGCTCACCGGCTTCATTTCCGCCATCCAGGCTCTTAGCCTGGTAAAGAACCTGCCCGATAGCGAGAACCTTCGTGCCTTCTGTGTTGCCGTCGCCTGCATGATTGCGCATATTATCGTACAGGGCTTTACTACCGGGTTCGCTCATCGGGAGTTTGTGTATTTCTTTATAACGTTGGCTTACGCGGCGCAAATGGTCGCTCGTAACATGCGGGAAAGTGCGGTCCATCCACCCCAATTCACCACACCCGTGCTGGTGGGTCATACCACCTGACAACTGCGCCTCTTTTTCCCTTAGGCTAGGCGCCGTCGAAGCAGCTTCATTGCGGCATCCCGGATATCGCTCGAGCTCAATAAGCATGCTGCCGTCACTACGCTCCACACGGCGCCGCGCAGCATTAGCCGCGGCAGCAAGCCTGGAAGTCCGGGAGTTGCCGATACGAATACCACGCACAGGAGTCCTGTCAGTGCGGGCAGCCGCAGCGACTTGAAGTAAGCCGCGAAGGAAAACCTGAGGAACGTCCGCACCATGAACAGCGCCAGCAGCCAGATCGCCGGGTAAACGATGCACCACGCGATACCCACGCCCCGTATACCATCCAGCTTGCAGCCTATCGCAAACGCCGATGGCAGCAGCACGAAATTGGCGAGCGTGAAACGCAATCGTAAGTTGGCTTTCCCTAACGCGTTATAGATGTGAATGATCACCATAACCAGGCTTCTCAGCACACCGACCAGGCAGAGAAAGCGCAGGGGAACCACCGCCGGCAACCACTTTTTCCCGTACACCAATAGGATTAGATCATTCGCATTGACAAATAGAAACGACAGAAGCGGCACATTGATAAGCGACATAACGCGGGATATCCCAAACCAATGTTCGATTACCAGCTCCGGTGTTTCTTTAACCGCGGCGAACGATGGAAACGCTACCCGGTTTACGAGGACCCCAATTCTTTCGTGTACAAGAGTTGCCAATCGAAATGCCTGCCCGTAAATCCCAAGGGCCTCGGGACCTATCATTCTGCCGATCAGCATGGAATCGGAATTATCGTAAAACTGATGCAGCAGATTGGACGCAGTCGTCGGAGCGCCAAAGTCGAGCACACGACGCATGACACCCCTGTCCGGATGGAGCGTAAACCGGGGAGGCACCATGTAAAAGCAGCCGGCACACTGAAAGAAAGAAAATAACAGTAGGTTGACAACCAGGCTCCAAACGCCCATACCGAAGAAGGCCAGCCCGACCGCGATGCAGCCGGCACAAAGCGACGACGTCATCTCGATGAGCGCAAGCGGTTTGAATTGCAGCCGCTTCGTGAGCAGTGCCTGCGAGATGCCGCAAATGCTCGTTGACGCAATTGTAATCGCGAGAACACGTAAAAGCAGTGTCAACTCGGGTTCTTTATAGAAATCCGCAATGGCCGGAGCACAGAAAACCACGACCACCGTGAGGAACAATCCGAACAGGGCCGACGCGGTGAAAAACGTGGGGATCGCCGTATCGTCTTCGTCCAACCGGACTACCGCCATTCCCACGCCCAAATCCTGAAAAGCGGCCAGCATGGACAGAAATACGAGGACCATGCCGATCAGCCCGTAATCTTTGGTTTGCAGCAGGCGGGCCAGCGTCACGGAGATCGCAAAGCCGCCGAAGTAGCGGATCGTGTTCCCGGCGAAAGTCCAACCGTAAGCCTGACGAATGCGCCCTTTTAATTCCGGGGTGTCCTGAGTCTTACGCATTCAATAGCCCGAAAGTAATTACCATTACCGTACTCTGCTTTGGAAAGGTTCCCATTTTCTTCCGTTTCATTATACTGAACGAGAAGATGTCCTTCAGCGCCGTCGCCATTAACCTATCCACGGACGTCCGAACTATCCTGAGAAATCCCAATTGCGCCAAACTCCCAACCCTGGCGCAATACTGGACGATTACTGCCAGGTACCTGGCTATTCGGTACGGCTTAGTACGGACTCGCACGTCTGAAGTTATCGGACGTTACAGTGCCCGTTTTCGAACTTACGGGATGTTCCGCTCGATCTGGCGCGAGATATACACCAAAACTCCTTATTACTTTCGAACAAATAAGGTCGACCCCGTGATTCTCGACGTAGGGAGCAATGTAGGATTATCGGTTCTCTACTTTTTGCAGTTGTATCCAAACGCCCGAATTACCGCCTTCGAGCCGGATCTCGGCACGTTCCAACTGCTTTCGGAGACTGTCGAATCCAATAATCTGAATGTTGAGCTCGTCAATAAAGCGGTGTACTCCTACACTGGCTCATTGACCTGGCACGGCGGAGAGCCCGGTTCCCTATCGAGCAGCATCCTTTCACGAGACGCCGGCCACGCCACACCGAATACCGCCACACTCCCCTGCGTGCGGCTATCCGACTACATCAGCGGCCCGGTTGATCTGCTGAAATTGGACGTGGAGGGAGTCGAGATCGACGTCCTCACCGAACTCGCCGAAAGCGGAGCGATTCGCCAGATCCAGCGGATGGCGATTGAGTTTCATCCCTGGGCGGGAAGGGCCATCACTGAGTTAACCGGCCTATTGACCCGGTGCGGCTTCACCGTCACGGAGTCGGCCGACTTTAAAGATATGGTCTTCGCCGAACGCGCCGCCTGATTCGCCTCACCGTATCAAACGAAACCAAGGAACCCCAATTCCGCCTGCCCCGCAAGAACAGAACGGTGGGCCCAGTGGCACGTCCTCATGTCCGCCTTGACCGCAACAGACCGTTTGCTGCTATGCCATTCATCCATTTGCCGGTTTCTGTGGGTTGGCAGGCATAAAGGACTATAACTACTGGGACCGTTTTTATCCGACTCATCTTAGGAAGCGATGGGCTAATACGCTATTTACCTTATTTTCATGAATATAGCAAAAACGACCACTCGCCTTAATAGGAAGTATTACTAAATAGCCTGAAGTCTAGATAAGATTTCCCGCTACTGCGCCGCGCATTGGGAGGGCTTCGAGTATCCAACTGTGCCATACTGAACGACAAGATGTCCTTTAGCGCCGTGGCCCTTAATATATCAAAGGACCTTCGAACTATCTTGAGAAACCCGCATTGCGCCAAGTTGCCAACCCTGGCTCAATATTGGACCATTACTGCTAAGTACCTAGCTATTCGGTACGGCCTACTGCGGACTCGCAATTCTGAAGGTATTGGACGTTACAGTGCCCACTTTCGAACTTACGGGGTGTTTCGCTCCATCTGGCGCGAGATATACACCAAAACTCCTTATTATTTTCGAACAAACAAGGTCGACCCGGTGATTCTAGACGTAGGGAGCAATGTAGGATTATCGGTTCTCTACTTTTTGCAGCTATATCCAAACGCCCGGATTACCGCCTTCGAGCCGGATCTCGGCACGTTCCAACTGCTTTCGGAGACTGTCGAATCCAATAATCTGAATGTTGAGCTCGTCAATAAAGCGGTGTATTCCTACACCGGCTCATTGACCTGGCACGGCGGAGAGCCCGGTTCCCTCTCGAGCAGCATCCTTTCACGAGACGCCGACCACGCCACACCGAATACCGCCACACGTCCCTGCGTCCGGCTGTCCGACTATGTCACCGGCCCGGTTGATCTTCTGAAATTGGACGTCGAGGGGGTCGAGATTGACGTCCTCACCGAACTGGCCGAAAGCGGAGCGATTCGCCAGATCCAGCGAATGGCGATTGAGTTTCATCCCTGGGCGGGCAGGGCCGTCACTGAGTTAACTGGCCTGTTGACCCGGTGCGGCTTCACCGTCACGGAGTCGGCCGACTTTAAACATATGGTCTTCGCCGAACGTGATTCCGCCTCGCCGTACGAAACGAACCCAAGGCCAGGGCTCCCGCCCTGTGCCAAACGAACCCAACCAACCCAATTTGCCCTGCCCCGCAAAACCCGTTGACGCTTTTGAAAAATATATTGTGATCGTATTTTCTTAAACTTAACCAAAACCCCTCCCCTTGACCGAAAGCGGATGATGTAGCCTGAAATCGGGATAAGGTAGTGGAACGGCGGCCCGCATCAGCGCGGCCGCTCTTTTTTGCGGTCTTGCGAGTTTGCCTCAGGGCGAATCGCCTTGCACACCCGCCGTCCCGCCCGCCCTCACTTCAGTTCTTTAACGCCTCCCGGTCCATTTGGACGGGAGGCGTTTCCATTTATGGCCGCTGCGCCAATCGATTGCTAAAGGAGATCTATGTTTCTCAAAACTCTTGCGGCCGGCCGTCCCCGTGCCCTCTTGCTGGCTTCCTTTGCCTGTGCGCTGTCCGGCCAGACGACCGTTGATTTGACCAGGCAGGCCCGGCTCGGAACCGGAACGGTACTTCCTGCGCAATGCGTCGTCGGACAGGTATTCTTCAAATCCAACGCCTCGCCGGGCGCCAATCTTTACGCATGCACTTCGCAAAACACCTGGACCGGCATGGGCGTCACTCCACTCGGCGGCGACGCCACCGGCACATTGGCGGCTGCTACCGTCACCGGACTTCAGGGCCGCTCCGTCAGCAGCGCAACCCCTGCCGACCAGGACGTTATTACCTGGGACGCGACCGGCGGCCAGTGGCAGCCGAAAGCCGTCGTGAACACCGGGTCGGAAGCGCCCGCGGCGAGTTGCCGGGTCGGTGCGCTCTATGTTCGGAACGACACCGCCGCCAACCTTCATCAGTTCTACGTCTGTTCCAGTCCCAACATCTGGACCATGGCCACGGCGCAATCCGGTACCGCGGCCACCCGGCCCGCCAACTGCCTCATCGGCCAGACCTGGTTGGCGACCGACACGGGTCAAATGACATACTGCGCAACGACCGGCAATCCCGGTACTTGGAGCGCCACCCTCGCCGGACCCCAAGGGCCGGCCGGACCAGCGGGTCTGCAAGGAGCATCCGGCGCGGCCGGACCTCAGGGCGCAACCGGACCGGCAGGTTCCCAGGGCTTGACCGGACCGGCGGGTCCGCAAGGCACTACCGGAGCGGCTGGCCCTCAAGGCGCGACCGGACCAACCGGTCCCCAGGGCGTAACCGGCTCAGCCGGGGCGAACGGCGCCACGGTTCTGAATGGAACCACCACGCCGTCTCCGGCACAAGGCAGCAACGGAGATTTTTATCTGAATACCTCGACATCCTGCCTCTACGGACCGAAAGCTTCCGCTGCATGGCCGAATTCCTGTCTGTCCGTCATCGGGCCCGCAGGCCCCACCGGACCTACCGGCCTGACCGGCCCGACTGGCGCGACAGGCTCGGCCGGCGCACCGGGCACCGCGGGCGCGAATGGCAACACGCTCCTGAACGGCGCCTCCGCGCCCATTTCCGCACAGGGCGCCAATGGCGATTTTTTCCTCAACACCGGCACTTCCTGCCTGTATGGTCCTAAAGCCTCGGGCAATTGGCCGGGCAGTTGCACATCCCTCATCGGTCCACAGGGACCGGCCGGACCCGCCGGTGGCGCAGGATCCGCCGCGGGCGCCAACGGCCAGCTCACATACAACAACGCCAACACACCCGCCGGCAGCAATCTCTCGCAGAATAGCGACGGATCTCTTTCCGCCGGCTCGGGATTCAACGAAACGACCTGCAGTATTCCGTTCTCCGCCACGCCTTCCTTCGATGCCGCCACTTGCAATCGGTTCGAACTGGGAGCCATGACGGCCAACGTCACTGCCAGCGCCATGCTCCACCTGAAAGCCGGCCTGCATTTGAAATTCGTTCTGTCGGAGGACGCAACCGGTGGACGGAGCATCGCCTGGCCCTCCGGCTTCCTCAATACCTGTCAGCCCTGGCCCGCGCCCAATTCCGTCACCGTGCAGGAGGTGGACGTCATGGCCGACGGCTCCACCGCGCGCGGCACCGGTTGCACCACCGATGCGTCCGCTTCCTCTCTGGGCTCCGGCTATCTCAGCGAGACTTACCCCGTGGGGCCGACCGCCATCGAGGCGAATACGTGGGTCAAACTCACCACCGGCCAAGTCGCTCCCGTTTCGGGTGGCGAAGCAATCTACGGTGTCGCGCCCTTCGCCTGCAGCGCCAATGCCGCTTCCTGCGAGATCGCGATCGCAGGCCAGGTCAAGGTCGCCACGGAAGGATCGGTCGCACAGGACCACTATTTGATCCATGGCGCAACCAATCCCGCAAAGGCGCTGGACTCCGGCCAAACCAACCAGGCGTCTCTCTGCTCGGCAGCCCGCATTGGAGGCAGGGCCCTGGCCAGCGCCGCCAGCGGAGCCCTCGTGCCCATTCAACTCTTCGCCCCCGGCATGCAAGGCTCTCAATTGTGCGCCGCGGACCTCCCCTCCAACACCTTGCTCCGGCGGATTGCCGCTTACACGTTCGATGGAGGTGGAGGCGCCCTCACCGGTACACAGGACGCCTGCGTCGACGTGCCTTTCGCCGCCACCATTACAGGCGTAACTCTACTTTCTGACGTGGCCGGCAGTGCAACCCTCGACGTCCGGACGGTTGCCTATGCAAGCTATACCGGACCGGCATCCGTCAGTTCGATTGCCGCCTCCGCAATCCCGGCTCTGTCGAACGCGACCAAATACCAGGACACCACCCTAACCGGCTGGACCACTTCCGTTCCCGCCAATACGGTGATGTGCTTCCATCTCACGTCACCGGCTACCTTGACCTGGGCGCTGATCGACGTGAAAGGCACGGTGAACTAAATGCGCATACTGCTGCTGCTGCTCGCCGCGTCCTCACAGTTGCTGGCTGGATATTCTTATCAGCGCACGATCACGCTCGGAAGTTCAGCCGTAATTCCATCGAGCCAGAGCAATTTCACCGTGCTCGTTTGCGCCAATGGTAGTGCTCCCTGCAACACCAGCATCGCTGGACTGAATCAGAGCGGGGCTGGAGCGCACGTCACCAGCCCCAACGGGTACGATATCGCTTTCAGTTCGACCGCCTGCGCTACTCCGACGTGGATGAAATGGGAAATGAACCGCTATGTCCCGTCCACCGGAGAGTTCTACGCGTGGGTTTTGCAGCCAACCCTTTCCTCGGGTGGCACATTCTTCTTGTGCTACGGCAACTCTGCGATTTCGACGTTCCAGGGCGGATCGACGGGATCCGCGTGGGAGACCAACTACAAAGGAGTCTGGCATCTTTCCGACGGCACCACGCTTTCGGGTGCGGATTCGACAGCTAACGGGCTGAACTTGACCAATGCCGGAGCGACGGCGACGACAGGGCAGATCGACGGCGCGGCCAATTTCGTCTCGGCAAGCGCCCAACGGTTGGGCAACGCAACCGGTCCTGTTTTTACGGCGGGAAGCTCCATCACCGTTTCGTTTTGGACCTTGGTTTCATCTGCGTCGGTTAGTTCTGCTTTCTCGATTGGAAACGACGGCAACGTGGGGCACGTCGCACAAGCCCACGTCCCGTACTCCGATAGCACGTTGTATTGGGATTATGGAACCAATACAACGGGCCGCGTTACGACGAGCTTTGCATCCCGCTTAGGCTCCTGGACAAAGGTGGACCTGGTATTCAACAGTTCCAATAACCTGCACGCCATCTATCTGGGCGGGACCCTGGCTAACTCTACTACGAATGCGTCCAGCCCTACGGTGACTCTGACCGGTATTGTAATCGGCGGTAACTTAGCGCTGCCCTATTACGAAAACGGCAAGCTGGATGAATTTCGAGTATCCAATTGCGCCCGATCCGCCACCTGGATCGCGACCGAGTATAACAACCAGTCATCGCCGTCGACTTTTGCGGCGGTGGGAAGCGAGTCCGGGATCGGCGGCAGTAGCAGTGGTGTACATCGTCGTCTGATCGGAGGGGAATAACATATGAAAAAGACACTCTTCTTCTCAATTCTTTTGTGCGCCTCGCAAGTCCTGGCGCAGAATCCCCGGCACGTCGTGTCCGGCCACCCTCGACTGCTCATCAACAACACCGTTACGGATACGTGGCAGCCTGCCGCGACCCGTCTTGCGGCGCGCTCCGCCCTGGCCTTAGGAGGCGATGCTACCGCGGCCGCAAACTTCGCGACCCTCAAGGCTCTTTGTACCTCCAACAATCCGACGTTCTACAACAGCACCGACGAGGGTTACAGCAACAGCGTGATGGCGTATGCCTACGTCTATGCCATTTACCATTATGCGGGGCAGGATTCCACTGCCAATTCCTACGCCCAGGCGCTGTGGAATACCTTCAGCACCTACTACCAGGCTCCAGTTGCGATCACTTCCATCGTCACGGATGTTTCGGGAAATGCCACAGTCACGCTATCCTCCCCGCCGGCCGTTGCCTTGAGCACCGGTTGCTGCAAGGGCGTATGGGGTGCCTCGAACGACAGTTTGAACGGCGGGATCAACATTACCAGCGTCATCGACTCGACGCATTTTATCTACCATCCGAGCGTCGTCTCCGAGACGCACACCGAGTCGGGGATGTACTACACGGGAGCGTCACTGACCGGAAATGATTCCACTTCGCAGGTTGGCGTGCAGCTTGAGTCTCTCGCCTATTTCTACGATTGGTGCTACGACTGGCTGGTCGCCAATGGGCATGACGCCTACATCCGGGACATGATCAAAGCCTGGTATTGGAGTAACACACTTACCCGTTCGTCCAGTGCGTTTGGGGCCGCCGTGCGAGAAGCGGATTTCCACAATTACACCTCGAAGAACGAAGTGGGAATCCTCACCGCCGGTGTCGCTCTTTTCAATGACGACCCCTTTGGCGCCACCATGCTGAACGAAGGCGCCGGCTATCTTTGGGAAGGCATCCAGGTGAAGCCCGTCAATGGAAATTCTAATTCCTACGAGTTCAACGTGAAGAAGAGTAACGACGTGCTCGCCGACGGGTCCATGAATTGGGAGGGGCCGACGTATTGGCGGTCGGGCGCGATTCGCTTCTATCGCGGTATCGAGGCGTACGACACAGCCACGGGACGCTCAAACACGATATGGACCAGTCAGTTCTCGACGGCATATCGAGGCGCCCAGTACAAGATGTACGTCATGCTTCCGAATGGATCTGCGGCGGCGTTCGGCGACGCCAGCGCGGGTGGAACTTTTGCCGGCCGCGACAACTTCGGCATTTCCATTCTCAACGACCGCTTCCCCGATCCGCACATGGTCTGGATGTTGAACAACGACACAGCCGCGGGCAACCTGTGGGATTCGGGAGCGGGTGGCTTCACGGGTCTTGTCTGGAAGCTGATTTTCTACCCCTACGTCAACGGGCCCGGCTCCCACGACCTCACTGACCTACCGACCTCCGCACAGTTCGGCACGGACGTTATTGTTCGCACCGGGTGGGGCGTTAACGACACGTTCCTAACCTACAGTGGTTCGATGCGCGGGAACTATCACCGGCATGAGGACGCCGGAACTTTCAATATTTTCAACCGGGATTACCTGGTACTTCAAAACCCCTATACCGATGCCGTGTCTTCCACCTATTACCAATACAACCGGCGGACAATCGCCGGCAACACCCTCACGCTGAGGGATCCTGCCGATTGCTGGATGAACAATCAGGCCACCTGCGGCCTTTGGAACGGGTCTACTCCGCTGATTAACGACGGGGGCCAGTTGATCTCATGGCGAGCCTTCAACCCGCCCTTCTCTTCCGGGGAGTTCAATCAGAATCGCGCATGGAGCGGTTCAGTCTATAGCGATGCAACCTGGGGAACAACTTACACCAATGTAATGCCGAACGCGTTTCCGGCATTCGCCGCCGGCACGGGATACGAACATATCCGGCAGGATCTGACGCCATTCTATTCGACGTCATACACTGGGTCCGGACACAATCCCACCCTCAAGGTCGCGGCCTCCAACGGCGCAATCCGGGAAATCATTCACTTCCAACCCACGGCGGGAACGCTGAATCCCGTCGTCGTATTCGACCGTGTGACCTCGACGAATGCGGCCTTCAAGAAATCCTGGCTGCTGCATACCGTCAATCCACCCACGGTAAACGGGACTTCGGCTCCAACAGGGGATTCCACCACCGCGGCGGCCACCGTCACCCAAATCGACAATGGGGCGGGCCGCCTCTTCGTAAATCATCTCCTCCCGGCGTCCCCCAACGTAAGGACTATCGGCGGCAACGCCTGCCCGATCACGCCGATACTCTCGGCGACCAATGCCAACCCCGCAGTTTATTACGCTCCCTCGCATGGGTTGGTGGTCGGCGAGAGCGTCCGGCTGGACACCGGCACCGTGACTACTGACGGAACTGGCTCCCAGTGGCAACCCAACTGGGTATTCGATCGTGTGTACGGTAGTTCCTGCGGGTTTAACACGGTGACCACCGTACCAGACGCGGATCACTTTACTGTTTCAGGTTGCAACTCCAGCAGTAGTAGTAATCAGCCCTGGTCTACGGCGTTTACGAGCGGCGCAGGCTCGCCCACCGGAAACGGCACATTTACCGGACAGATTTATTACCAAACAGACGCCGCGGGCGGCAACACTGTCTGGCAATGGAATGGAGCTTCGTGGGTGAATCTGTCGATCACCGGAAGCATCCCAGGCAAATCACCGGCCTTGGGGTATACCTCTCCCGTTATTCAAAGCCATGCCAGTTGCAACTGGTCCTTCTACGTCGACCAACTTGGACCCACAGGCAGCACGGGCGCTCATCTCTGGGAAACGGCAATGGATGCCACGAAAGACGATGCGGTAGTCAAATGGCTGATCGCTGAGTCTCCAGCCTCAAATAGCCTTACCGACAATTTCCTGAACGTCATGGTTCCTACGACCACCGGTGGGTCCAATCCCGTCATCACGCAGGTCACTGGAACAGGAATAGCCGGTGCGGTCATTGCGGACTCGGCGGGGTCATACGTGGCTGCGATGCCTACCGCCCCCACGCCCCAGACGGATTTGAGCTACACAGCCGCTCACGCAGGCACTGGTAAGCACGTCGTGGGTGGCTTGACCCCTTCGGCGTCTTTCATGGTCGGACAAAATACGGCCGCACAAGTCACGACTCCCGTCATGCCGCCTGTTCCATCCACTCCTCAGAAAGTCTTCCTGAGTACCGACGTGTGCGGTGATATCGACGACGCACAGGCGATCTCGATTATGGTCAAGCTGCATCAGATGGGGTACATCCAGATAGTCGGTGCGAACGTCGATATGCAGATGGCTAGCGGCTTCTCGGGAAATGGTGGCTGGGCAGACGGTCCTAGCTTTGTCCAGTCGATCTTCAGCCGTGCCGGACTCAGTATACCAATCGGGGCATGCGCTTTCGGCTCTTGCAACTGGGGAGAGGGCGACAATTACTGCCACGCGGCAGTTACTGCCATCGGAGCACCGCGCTATCATCTCTCGGACTATGTAGAGAGCGTGGCCCTGTTGCGCTCCGTCGTCAACGCCAATCCTCCCGGGTCCATCGTACTCGTAGGCGTCGGGATCAACAACCGCACGGCCGCGTTCATGCAGACGCCCGCCAACTACAACGGCGACGGACTTCCTTCTGGAGCGACGTTGTGGGCCAAGGTCAGGTCGTTCGTATCAATGGGCGGTGTGTTTCCAAGCGGCGCAGACGGGTACAACTGGACTAACGAAAACACAGGTACTCCTCACGGTACTTCGATGGCATACATCTTCAATAACTCGGCTGGAGTTCCAATCTATGCAAATCCGGCTTCAGTTCAAATGTATACCGGGGGACGGGCTTATTACAGCCTGCCGGACACGTCCCCTCTCAAAGCCGCGATCGTTGCCTACCGCAACATTGTGCCGGATTACTTCACCTTGCCTCCGTCCCCGTACACGGCGTATGGTTACGGCCGGCAGGCATGGGATCCGTCCACTGTTCTGTTTGCCGCGATCGGCACACAAGACCCCGGCGATGGCCTCGGCCCGCATTTCACGCTCTCGGCAAACGGCACAATCACTCTGACGGTGGGATCGATTCCAACCCCAGACGCATGGGCTTCGAGCCCCCAGTCTGGACATTATTACGTGTCCATACCCCGAGTGGCCGATACCCGAGCCATCATGGAACAACTGCAGCAGTTCGACGGCCTCCCGGTCACAACGCAAATCACTACGTCCGATGCCAGCGGCGCCGC
>Ga0070683_100000126_pt1 | contig 50119 bp, 48 predicted proteins | sample KBSC713LmetaG_FD_64662 | JGI IMG/M metagenome (GOLD analysis project Ga0070683, IMG submission 64662) | Corn rhizosphere microbial communities from Kellogg Biological Station, Michigan, USA - KBS C7.1-3L metaG | ecosystem: Host-associated > Plants > Roots > Rhizosphere ... | reverse complement strand
CGGACGGCTCGCGGAGGCGACGAGCCCGGCCGCGGCCCGGGAGACCCTCGACGCCGAGACCCGGCGGGTGGAGCGGGTGCTCCTCGAGATCCGCCTGCGCGACGGGCTGCCGGTCCTCGCCCTGGACGCGCACGGGCGCGCCGCCGTCGCCGACCTCAGGGCCCGCGACCTGGTCGAGCTCGCCGCCGAGCGGCTGGTGCTGACCCGGCACGGGCGGCTCCTCGCCGACTCGGTCGTGCGCGGCCTGCTGCCCTGAGCCGGCCCGAGTCGACTCGCGTCAGCCGCCGGTCGCCCAGCCCGCCGGAGCGCGGAGCTCCTCGATGTCGGAGGAGTGGTGGACCACGATCCAGTTCTCCTTGACCAGCCCCTCCGCGAGGCCCGACGAGGGTCGCAGCACGGCCACGGTGCACCCGGTCCGGCGGAGCTCGTCCTGCCAGCCGGGTGCGACCCCTTCGATGTCGCTGTTGCGCTGGAGCTCTGCGATCGTGAACGTGTCGCCGTACCCGTGCATCAGCAGGTCGAGCTGCGGGTAGCGCCACATGAAGTAGCCACCCCAGTCCCAGGCACCGACGACCTTCGTCCCGCTCGGCAGCGAGCCCAGGGCGGGGTCCACCCACGACGGCTGGGCCGGCGGCCGGTCCGACGTGAACGGGACGGCGACCGCCAGCACCGCCAGGGCGAGCGCCGTACCACCGAGGACCAGCGCCCGCTCGGTCCGGCTCGTCGAGGCGGCGTGTGGCGCCCGCCGTCCCGAGAGCACCGCCACCGTCGGCACCAGCAGGAGCGCCGCCACCGGGACGGTGCGCCAGGACCACGCGCTGCACAGGATGCACAGGACGACCAGCAGCACGTCGAGGCGCCGTAGGGGGCGGGTGCGCAGCAGCACTACCATCGCCACCACCAGCAGCACGGCCAGCACGATCCACGAGAAGGACAGCGGATCCGGCCGCTTCCACTCCGAGAAGAAGCGGGAGCGCTCCTGCACCCGGACCAGCTGGACATACAGCTCGGGCCCGACCGGGGTGCAGGCCGCCGCCACCGCGCTGAGGAACGGGATGGCCAGTCCCCGGGTGAGCTCGCGTCGCGACAGGTCGCGGTCGAGGGCCATGCCGATCAGGGCGAGGACGCCGAGACCGATGCCGATCGGCCACATCCCGTGCACCATGGCCCACACCCAGGTGACGGGGATCAGCCACCAGCGCAGTCGTCCGTCGTCCCGCGTGCGCAGCCAGGCGCCGAGCGTGACCACGATCAGCAGGTAGCTCAGGACCTGCGGCCGCATCGACAGACTCAGGTACGACGCGCTCAGCGCCCCCAGCACCAGCAGCGACACCACGAGGCGGCTGCCCCAGCGGCGCGACACCAGGTAGAGGGTCGCCGTCAGCGCGAAGATCTGAAGACCCGAGAGCCACGCGATGCCGGCCAGGCCGAGCCAGTCCTCCACCTTGGCCATCACGATCTCCGGCAGCCACTGCGTCGGCACCCAGTGCGCGGTGGCGAACGTGCTCACCGTGCCCGGGTCGCGCAGCGACCAGCCGGACAGGAGCTCGTGGCCGAACCGGAGGTGGAAGTAGGTGTCGGTGTTGCTCAGCGGCAGGGCGGTCGCCAGCAGCAGCCCGGTGGCCGTCGCGGCGAGCACCAGCGACGGCAGGGCACGCTCCCACAGGAACCCGCCATGCCGGCGCGGCGCCGGCTGGTCCGCGTCGACCACCGTGCGCTCACTCGGGCTGACCGAATGCGTCACGTGGCACACCTTCCTCGGTCAGCCCGGGCGTGTCAGGCAGACACCCCGCGTGGGACCGTCACTTCACGACCGTCAGGGTCTGCGCCGCCGCCTTGGATCCGGTGATCCGAGGGGCACCGAGGTAGACCACCTTGATCTTGTGTGCGCCCCTCTTCAGCACCGGCAGCCTGATCGTCTTGACGCCATTGTTCTTGCCCTTGAGGGTCGTCGTCAGCAGAACCTTCTTCTTGCCGTCGCAGATCTTCACCTTGCCCGTGGGCTTGGGGAAGTTGGGCACGGCCACCGAGACGGTGATCTGGGGGTGGGTGCCCACGAGGACCGGGTTGGAGAAGAAGGTGAAGGCGGTCCCGGCGGTCGGACGGCAGAGCCCTGCAGACGACATCAACGGCGCGGTCCAGGACGTCGTGCTCGACCGGAAGCCGGCAATGGTGGCGGGCGGGTCCCGGACCAGCCCGCCCTCGGGTCCGGAGGTGTCGGTGCCCGTGAGGGAGGAATGGCAAGACTCGACAGGACCCCGATGGGGTTCAGTCGACGCCGACCGCGAAGGCGGCCTCGAGGTCGTGCCGGGAGTAGGCCCGGAACGCGATGTGGGTCTCGGTCGAGGTGACCCCGGGCACCTTGTTCAACCGGTCGGCGACGACGTCGGCCACGTCGTCGTGGTGACGCACCCGCACCAGCGCGATCAGGTCGATCTGGCCGGTCACGGAGTAGACCTCGCTGACGCCCTCGAGATCGGCGATCGCCTGGGCCACCTCGGGGATCTGCGCGACGTCGGCCTTCACGAAGACGATGGCGGTGATCATGCCCCGACCCTAGTCGGGCACGACGAGGACATGCACGGCGTGCGGCGCCGTCCCTAACGAACAGGGCGGGCGGCGACCGGCAGGTCACGACGCTCGTCGAAGGGCACCAGGTCGAGCCGTGACTGGTGGACCGCGTCGTGGAGCGCGAGGTGCCGGGTGGCCCCCCCGACCGGGCAGGTCCACTCGCCGTCGACCTCGACCAGGCGGAGCCCCGGCGCCTCGAGCCAGCGCAGGATCCGCTCGGTCTCCTCGGCCGTGGCCGCCGGCACCGGACCCGGACCGCCGCGGACGGTCTCGCCGCTGGCGACCAGCTCGGCGACGTACTGGTGGGCGTCGCCGCCAGGGGGGATCACGCCGGCCGCCGCCAGCCGGCCGTGCCGGACGACGTGCACCTCCCAGCGGGAGCGCCGTGCCGAGCCCGGCGAGGGGTCGTCCTCGCGGCGGGCGGCGACCAGATGGGGGATGCGGGTGAGAGCGGTCAGGCGCTGGGTGCGCGAGACCGCGCGGATGAACGCCGACAGCCGGTCGCGGTGGACCCCGGCCTCCTCGAACCGCTCGCCCTCGGCGAGGAGCGCCATCCGGCGGGTGATCAGCTCGACGACGTCGTCCGGCCGGTGGAGGAGGTTGTCGCGCAGCTGCCGCACCACCGCGGCGTACGTCGTCTCGTCGACGCTGCCGTCACACGGGGACAGGCAACGGCCCATCTCCGCGAGCACGCACGCGGATCCGGAGGGGTGGCGGGCGATGCGCTGGGAGCACTGGCGCACGGGAAACGTCTCGTGGAGGGCGGCCAGACACTTCTCGGCGGACCGCTTGCTGGCGAAGGGGCCGACGTAGTCGGCATCGTCGTCGGCCACCCGCCGCACGAGCGACAGGCGGGGCCACGGCTCGCGGGTGAGCTTGAGGTAGTGGACCTTCTCGGGGAAGCGCGAGCGGCGGTTGTACCTCGGCTTGTGCTCGGCGATCAGCCGGAGCTCGCGGACCTCCGCCTCGAGCGGGGTGGCGCACTCGATGCCGGTCACGGACTCGGCGATGGCCACCATCTCCCCGATGCGGGAGCGGGTCTCGGAGGCGGTGAAGTAGGAGCGGACGCGGGTGCGCAGGTCGCGCGAGGTGCCGACGTAGAGGACCCGGGACTGCTCGTCGCGGAAGAGGTAGACCCCGGGCGCGTGGGGGAGCCCCTCGGCGAGATGGCGCTTGCGGCGCTGCGCCGTCGACACCTTGGCGCTGAACGTCGAGAGCTCCTCGATGGTGTGGACGCCGAGGCCGCCGAGCCGCTCCATCAGCCCGTGGAGCACGTCGACCGTGGCGCGGGCGTCGGCCAGGGCCCGGTGGTTGGGCGTCGTGGACGCGTGGAAGGCGCGCGCCAGCGAGGAGAGCTTGCAGTTGGGTGCGTCGTCGCGGGTGATCACCCGGCGCGCGATCTTGGCCGTGTCGAGCACCTCGAACGCCGGCCACGGGACCCCCTGCCGGGCCGCGAACCACTGGAGGAAGCCCACGTCGAAGGGTGCGTTGTGGGCGACGAGCACGGAGCCCGCCGCGAACTCGAGGAACGACGGCAGCACCGACTCGATCGGTGGGGCGCCGCTGACCATCGAGTTGGTGATGCCGGTCAGCACCGCGATGAACGGCGGGATCTGGGCATGGGGGTTCACCAGGGTCTGGAACTCGCCGAGCAGCTCGCCGCCCCGGACCTTCACCGCCCCGATCTCGGTGATCATCGAGCCGGCCTCGGGCGACCCGCCGGTGGTCTCCAGGTCGACCACGCAGAAGGTCAGGTCGCGAAGGGGGCGACCCAGCTCGTCGAAGGAACGCTGGGCCTCCCACCGCTGGCGGGCGAGCGTCCGGGCTGGCACGGCCGCGTCGCCGGGGAGGCGGAGCGGCGCGGCGGTCATGTCGACGACGCTAGGACGGCGCGCCGACAGGCCGTCGGCACCACCGCTCGACACGCCGGGAGACGGCCGGCCCACCTCGCGAGCACGCGCGCCGGTCTCCCTGCGGTCGCCGCGCCCCGACTCCGTCGGATCGCCACGTCCTCGCTCGACTGTCGGTGGTCCCTGGAACCCTCAGGGACATGACGACGAGAATCGACTGCGACACCTGCCTGGTGCGTGGGCAGGCCTGTCACGACTGCGTGGTCACGGTGCTGCTCGGGCCGCCGCCGGAGCTGACCCTGGCCGAGGACGAGTGCCGGGCGCTCGACACCCTGGCCGCCGGTGGCCTGGTGCCGCCGTTGCGGCTGGTGACCGCCGTCGACCCACCGGCCATCGAGTCCGCATGAGCGTGGCGGGCTCCTGTGGACGGAGTGTGACAGATGGGGCTGGTGTGACTCATGTGACACCCGCTGGCGCCCGGTCACGAAAATGTCACGACAGCCTGGTTGAAAGTTTGGCGGACCCCTTCGGGTGTGGTTAGTGTGACCGCTCAGATGCCCGTGCCGATGGACCAGTCCGGTGTCCATGCGGGTGTCGCGCCGAGTCACCGCCGTTGCCGCTCGGGGTTGCGACGGAGAGCCGGGGAACCAACCCACCTGGGGTGAATCGCCGCCAAGGCGCAGGTGCACGAGAGTGCGCCGGCGAGGAGGCGGTGTAGGGCCTGTCGTGTCCGAACCCGTCAGCTCACCTGGTAGGCGTACGACAAGCAAGGGAGTCCTTCCGCTCGTGCTCAACGGCCGGAAAAGCCTCGTCACGCTCATTGCCACCTCCGCCGCCGCGGCCGTCACCTTCGTCGGGACGATCCCCAGCGGCACGGCAGAGGCCAAACCCACCATCCAGGACGTCCAGCATCGCGTGGACCGCCTGTACCACGCGGCCGAGCAGGCATCGGAGCGCTACAACGCGATCCGCGTCCAGCTCAAGCAGATGCGTGGCGATGTCGCGGCGCTGCGTGCCGACCAGACGCACCAGCAGAAGCAGACCGAGAAGGCGCGGCGACTGGTCGCCGACTCGATCGTGCGGCAGTACGAGGGCGACTCGCTGTCCGCCGTCGGGCAGGCCGTCGTCTCCAGCGACCCCAACGCCTTCGTGTCGCAGCTGACCACGATGTCCGCCTTCAACTCGATGCAGGCGGGGCAGTACTCCTCGTACCTGACCCAGGCGAAGGCGCTCACCATCCGCCAGAAGGCGACCCAGACGCAGCTCGCGAAGGTCGCCGAGCTCGAGCGGCAGGCCGCCCAGGACAAGGCGACGATCGACAAGAACCTCACCGCGGCCAAGAGCCTGCTCGGCAAGATGCAGGCCGCGGCCCGCGAGCGGATGCTGGCCGCCTCTCGCGACAGCACCCGCGTCGCGCCCTCCGACATCCCGGTCTCCGGCCGCGCGGCCGCCGCGGTGCACTACGCGATGGCTCAGGTCGGCAAGCCGTACGTCTACGGCGCGGCCGGCCCGAACTCCTTCGACTGCTCGGGCCTGACCATGGCCGCCTGGGGTGCCGCCGGCGTGGGCCTGCCGCACTCGTCGAGCGCGCAGTTCGGCTCCGGGACCCACATCTCGACCAGCCAGCTCCAGCCGGGCGACCTCGTCTTCTACTACCACCCGATCAGCCACGTCGGCATGTACATCGGCAACGGCATGATCGTGAACGCCGAGAACCCGTCGGCGGGGATCCGCGTCACCGGCCTGTACTCCATGCCGTACGTCGGCGCCGTCCGCCCTGGCTGACCCCGCGCCTCGAGCGCGTCGAGAGGCCGACCGCCCCCGCTGGGGGGTGGTCGGCCTCTCGCTGTTCCTGGTCGTGGTCGTCGTGGCCGTCGGGGTCGTCGTCTGGCGGACGCAGCACGACTCGACGTACCACGCACCGCTCGACGGCCGGCCGGTGCCGCACGTCGACCAGGCCGGCGCCACGTCGCTGCTGGACGACCTCCAGAGCGCCGTTCGTCGCGACGACGTGACCTCCGGGGCGTCGCTCGGTGCCACCCCCGAGTCGCGGGCCGCCCTCGGCGGCGTCGTCCGCAACGGGCGTGCCCTGCACGTCGCCGACTTCTCGCTTCGCTACGTCGCCGCCTCCGGTGCGGTCGCGCAGGACGGCTCCTGGGCGGCGGACGTCGCGACCACGTGGCGGTTCGCCGGCTTCGACGACCGGACCGAGCGTCTGGAGGTCCGGGTCCGGTTCGCGCGTGCCGGTGACCGGCTACGGATCGCCGGCATCGGCGGGGGAGACCACCGGACCCCGCTATGGCTCTCGGGTCCGCTGCAGGTCCGCAGATCCGCCGACACCATGGTCGTCGTCGACGGCTCGGCCGAGGAGGCGGCACGCCTTGCCGCCCTCGCCCGGCGCGCGGTCCCACAGGTGCAACGCGTCCTCCCGGGCTGGCGTGGCGGCCTGGTCGTGGAGGTGCCCGCCTCGCAGGCCGACCTCGACGCCGCCCTCGGCGTCCATCCCGGCGCCTACGACGGCATCGCGGCCGTCACCACCACCGTCGACGGCTCGAGGTCGCGCCGCTCGCCGAGCCATGTCTTCATCAACCCGCAGGTGTTCGACCCGCTGCGTCCGCGCGGCGCCCAGGTCGTGCTCACCCACGAGGCGACGCACGTCGCCACGGACGCCGCCACCAGCGCCGCGCCGACCTGGCTGGTGGAGGGCTTCGCCGACTTCGTCGCCCTCAGCTCACAGCGGCTGCCGCTCACCACGACCGCGGCCCGGGTCATCGCCCTCGTGCACCGCAGCGGCGCCCCGCGCCACCTCCCCGACGCCCAGCAGTTCCAGGCCGGTGCGAAGGATCTCGAGGCGCGCTACGAGAGCGCGTGGCTCGCCTGCCGGCTGCTCGCCCGGGACGGTGGACCTGGCGCATTGGTGGGCTTCTACCGGGCGATGGATCGCGGTGGCGAGCTCCGCCCGGAGCTGCAACGTTGGTTCGGTCTGACCCCGGCCGCCTTCACCGAGCAGTGGCGGACCCTCCTGTCACACTTGCCGGCGTGAGCGAACGCCGCTGGTCCGTGGTCACGATCCTGGTCGCCACGGTCGCCTTCGTGCTCGTCGCGGCCTGGCGTATCCCGTGGCACCCGGTCCCCGGTGGCACCCCTCCCGCGGTGCCGGCGTCGCAGGTGTTCACCCCCGCGGAGATCGCTCGCGCCAACGCGTACACCGACCCGGCGCGCTACCTCGGCTGGGCCTCGCTCCTGGTCTCGCTGGCGGTGACGCTCGTGCTCGGGCTGACCCCGCTCGGCGCTCGCCTCGCGGGACGTCTGCGCGGCTGGTGGTGGGTGCGGGTCCTGCTCGCCGTGGCGGCGCTGGCCGTGGTCGGTCGCCTGGTGACCCTGCCCTTCGCGATCATCGGCCACCACCGGTCCGTCGCGTACGGCCTCAGCGACGAGGCGTGGGGTCCGTGGACCGTGGACCTCCTCAAGAGCCTGGTGCTCTCGATCGTGGTCTCGGGGCTGCTGCTCCTGGTGCTCGTCGGGTGTGCCCGTCGCTGGCCGCGCGCCTGGCCCGCGGTGGCCGGGACCGTCCTGGGCGCCCTGGTGATGGCCGGGTCGTTCGTCTACCCGGTGCTGGTCGAGCCGGCGTTCAACCACTTCACTTCGCTCGAGAACGGCCCGCTCCGGACCCAGATCCTGCATCTGGCAGATGAGGAGCACGTGCACCTCGACGACGTCCTCGTCGCCGACGCGTCACGCCGTACGACGACGCTCAACGCCTACGTGTCGGGGTACGGCAGCACCCGTCGGGTCGTGCTGTACGACAACGTGGTGCACGACCTGCCGCGCCCGGAGATCCTCTCGATCGTCGCCCACGAGCTCGGTCACGCCCACCACGACGACGTGCTCACCGGCTCGATCCTGGCGGCGCTGGGCACGACGTTGGGCATCGGTCTGCTGGGCCTGGTCGTCTCCGTCGTACGTCGCGGCCCGGGCGGCATGCGCGACCCGACGGTGGTACCCCTCGTGGTGGCCCTGGTGGCGATCGCGACGCTGCTCTCGAGCCCGGTCAACAACGGGCTGTCGCGACTGATCGAGACGCGGGCCGACGTCGCGTCGCTCGAGGCGACCCGCGACCCGACCGCGTTCATCAGGATGCAGCGCGAGCTCGACCTGCACTCGCTCAGCGACGACCCGCCGGCGTGGTCGCACTTCTGGTTCGGCTCACACCCCACCACGCTGCAGCGGGTCGCGATCGCCGAGCAGCTCGGTCAGCGGATGGGCGTTCCGCAGCGCGCGGTGCCCGAGGGCTGAGCGCGACGCGCGACACGAGACCGAAAATGTCGATGGCCGCGGACCCCCCATGGATCCGCGGCCATCAGCGCGCCGGAACGAACTGGGGGGTCAGCAGCTGGTACCGCTTCCGGCGCTGGATGCGACCGTGTGGCAGGTGCTCTGGAACAGGCCGTTGAGGACCACACCACCGAACGCGTAGACAACGAGAGCGATCACCGCGGCGATGCCGGCGATGAGCAGGCCGTACTCGACGGCGGACGCACCGCGCTCGTCCATCCGGCTGAGCCGGGCGTGGAGCAGGATCCGCAGGTAGTCGAGCATCGGGAGGTCTCCTTGATCGCGCGCGCTGTGCTTCTGTCCACCAGTGTGGCGGCACCGGGCCCCGTGCCGGATCCGACGTTCGATCGAGATGGCCTGACCCGGATGGACTAGCCGGACGTGCTCAGCACGCAGGTGCGGCCTGACCGATCGACGGGTTCGGCACAGCGCGGAGCCCCGACACGCGGACGGGGCCGCGGACCTGGTTCAGGTCCGCGGCCCCGCCGGTTGTCGAGGACGACGTCAGCAGCTACCGCCGCCGGACGCGCCGACGCTGTTGCAGGTGGTCGAGAAGATGTTGTTGATGACGCCGCCGAACGCGAAGACGACGACGACGATCAGGGCCGCGATGCCGGCGATGAGCAGGCCGTACTCCACGGCCGACGCGCCCCGCTCGTCCAGGGCCGCCAGTCGGCCGTTCAGCATGATGCGCAAGTAGTCGAGCATGATGAATCCGTTCCCCCTATGAGTGTGCGTTGAAGAGTGCGTTGCACGCTTTCAAAGGACGACGGGGACAGGGAGACCGGGTGACGCCACTTCGTGGCAAAGCCGCCAAGATGACTCACGCCGACCAGAGCTGCTAGTCAGCCGGAATCGGCGCACCCGGGGTATTTCTTTACCAAGGTAAATGACGAAGGCCGCGGACCCGTTCGGGACCGCGGCCTTCGGGTAGGTGCTGAGGTCAGCAGCTGCCGGTGCCGCCGGCGCTGGCGCCGACGCTCTTGCAGGTGTTCGAGAAGACGTTCTTCAGAACGCCACCGAAGGCGAACACGACCACGACGATGAGGGCGGCGATGCCGGCGATCAGCAGGCCGTACTCGACCGCGGACGCACCGCGCTCGTCCATCTTCGCCAGGCGGGCGTTCAGCATGATGCGGAGGTAGTCCAGCATTTCGTTCTCCTACAGATTGTTGACGTTGGCGCTTGAGAGCCGAGAAGGCCGGAGGCCTCCGTACTCAATGATGGCCTTTATCGGCCGATCGCGGATCGAGTTTTCGGTCGAAGCCGCCTAGTCACTCAGGACCATTTGGGGCACTGCAGAAGGAGGAAATCGTCGAATTCGCTGACAACGACCGCCGAGATGTGCTGTCAGGTGGACGGGCGTTGTACGGCGGAGAGCAGGCCGATCCGCATGGCCGTGACCAGGGCCTGCGCGCGGTTCTGCGCACCGAGCTTCTGGTAGATGCGGGCGATGTGCGACTTCACCGTGGACTCGCTCATGTACAGCTGCTGGCCGATCGCCGCGGCGTTGGCGCCGTCGGCCAGGAGCAGCAGGACGTCGTGCTCGCGCGTCGAGAGCCGCGTCGACTCCGCGCTCATCCGGCGCATCATCGCGCCGGCCAGGCCGGTGCACATGAACGACCGCGGCGAGACCGCAGCGTGCCGGGCCGCGCGCACCACCTCGGTGGAGGGGGCGTCCTTGCCGACGAACGCCGATGCGCCGGCCTCCATGGCCGCGAAGATCTGGTCGTCGCCGGAGTGCATGGTGACCACGACCAGGCCGATGGTCTCGTCGCGCTGGCGCACCTGGCGGATGATGTCGAGTCCGGTGCCGTCCTGCAGCTGGAGGTCGGTGACGATCACGTCCGGCCGGTCGTCGCCGTACATCGCGACGGCCTCGGCCACGGTGCCGACCGAGCCGACGACCTCGGTGCCGTCCTCGCGGGCGAACGCGCCGACCAGGCCCTCCCGGACGAGCTCGTGGTCGTCGACGATCAGAACGCGGAGGGGAGTCGTCAAGGTGGTCATGCGCGTTCCTCGGGTCGTCTCGGACTCATGCGAGCAGGGTGTCGGGTTCCACGGGCGCCTCTTGCGGCGACACGCCGGAAGAGGTGTCCAGACGTACCGACACCACGGTGCCGTGCGGGGTGTTGTCCGAGACGGTGAGCGCTCCTGACACCAGCGCCGCGCGCTCGCGCATGATCTCGAGCCCGTGCGAGTCGTGGCGACGCGCGCCGAGTCCGCGGCCGTTGTCGGCGATGACGATCTCGGCGGACGGCGGAGCCACCGAGCACTGGACGTTGATGGAGGTCGCACCCGAGTGGCGTACGGCGTTGGTCATCGCCTCCTGGGCGATGCGCAGCAGCTCGCTCTCGATCTCGGGTCGCAGCCGGGTCGTCTGCTCGTCGAGGGTGACGTGGATCGGGATGCCGCTGCTGGCGCTCAGGTGTCGGGCCAGGGAGCCGATCGCGGTGCCGAGGGAGTCGCTCTCGCCGATCTCGGTGCGCAGCGTCTGGACCGAGCGGCGTACCTCGCCCACGACCATCGTCAGCCGCTCGCGCAGCATCGTCAGCTGGCGCGCACGCGTGGAGCCCTCGGGCTCCTGGTCGACGAGGGTGTCGACGAAGTAGCCGAGCGACGCCATCTCCTGGGCCACCCCGTCGTGCATCTCGCGGGCGAGCCGGCGGCGCTCCTCGACGGTCGCGGAGTCGCGGAAGGCGAGGAACAGCACCGCGGTGTCGAGCCGCACGGTCGCGGGGCTCAGGTGCCGGTCGAGCGCGGACAGCCGGCGGGGCAGGTCCATGGCCTGCGGGTCGAGGCCCGGGGCGAGCACCCCCGAGACCACGGCCGCGACGCCACCGCCGCTGTTGAGGGGGAAGGCGAAGCTGTGCCCGGAGATTCGGACGTTGCCGGTCATCAGGCTGTACTGCGCCAGCTCCTCGCTGACGGCGAGTTCGGGCGTGGCCAGCCCGGAGTCGCCCACGAGGGGCGTCAGCACCTCACCGCGCGGGATGTGGACGGTCAGGGCGCTGACGGGCAGCTCGTCGCGCACGGCGCTGGCGATCTGACCCCCGAGCGCGACCGGGTCCAGGCCCGAGCTCAGCCGGCCGGACAGCGTGATCAGCTCGCGGATCAGCGTCTGGGCGTCGCGATAGGCCCGCTGCGGGTCGTTCACCTGCAGGAAGGTCCTACGCAGGAACGCCGCGATGAGCCCGAGCCCGAGCCCGGTGACCGCCCACGTGAACGCGGCACTGCCCTGGTCCTGGTTGAGGCTCGAGGTGGTGAGCACCACCACGACGTACGCCGTCAGCTCGGCCGACAGCGACAGCACGACGCCCCGGACCCCGCGGCTGAGGCCGGCGGTGAACGGCGGGACGGCGATCGCGCCGAGGATGGCGGTCGTCGAGTGCGACGACAGGCCGGCGACCGACCCCACCATCAGCGCGTCCACGACCAGGATCAGCGTGGCCGGGAGCCCGAGCAGCTCCGCGGCCGTGACGGCCGCCCAGATCGCGGCGGTCGCCAGCAGGGCGAGGAGCAGCAGCTGGTTGTTCTTGACGATCAGCGGCATGACCAGGCTCAGGAGCGCGAACGTCCGCGCCCCGACGGCGAGCCAGGTGTGCTGCCGGCCAGCACTGCCCCAGATCATCGGACGAAGGTCACCCCGCCCCTGAGAACGAGTCCATGATGTGGATGACGGCCGGGCCCATGACCGCGATGAACAGGCACGGGAGGATGCAGAAGATCAGGGGCACGGTGATCTTCACCGGCACCTTCTGGGCCTGCTCCTCCGCACGCTGACGCCGCTTCATCCGGATCTCCGAGGACTGGATGCGCAGCACGTTGGCGATCGGGATGCCGAAGCTGTCGGCCTGGACCATCGCGGTCACGAAGCTCTTCACGTCGTCGACCTCGGTCCGCTCGGCCAGGCCGCGCAGGGCGTCGGCTCGGCCCTGGCCGATCTGCATCTCGCGGAGCACGCGCGAGAACTCGTCGGCGAGCGGGCCCTCGGTGTTGCGGGCCACCTGCTGGACGGCCGCGTCGAAGGCGAGCCCGGACTCCACGCTGATGGTCATCAGGTCGATCGCGTCGGGCAGGTCACGCTGCATCCGCTTCGAGCGGTCGTAGACCTTCTGGTAGAGGTACAGGTTCGGACCGAGCCAGCCGACCGCGGTCGCGCCGGCCACCACGACGATCCGCACGGTCAGGCTCGTCCCCAGCACGGCGGTGAACGCCACCGAGGTCAGGAACAGCACGATCGCGCCGATCACCTTGCCGGCCTGGACCCGCTCCACGGTCCAGCTGGCCGGGTTGCCCGCGACGTCGAGCCGCTTGCGGATGCGCTCCGGGGCGTCGCTGCCGGAGAACCGGCGGGCGATCTTGGAGGCGCGCTGCTGCAGCGGCGACATGATGCGGTCGGCGAACGACTCGTCGTACTCCTTGATGAGCTCGGTCGGGGCGTTCGTCAGCGCCTGCACCAGGGCGACCGAGCGGTCCACGCCGGTGACCGACTGACCGCCCGCGGTGGTCCCGACCGCAGCCGAGATCAGCACGATCGCGAGGAGAACGAGCGCGGCGCCGAGAATCAGCAGCAGAGTCATCTCACACCTCGACCTTGACGATGCGGGACATCCAGAAGATACCCACGGAGAGGATCATTGCACCACCGAGCAGCATGGCGATGCCCATCGGACGCGTGAACAGGACCATGACGTAGCTCCGGTTCGCGAGCACCAGGTACAGCAGGAACGCCGGGGGCAGGCCGCCGAGCACCATCGCGGAGAGCTTGCCCTCCGCCGCGAGGGCGGCGACCTGGCGCCGGATGTACTCCCGCTCGCGCATCGTGGCGGCCACCGTGTTCAGCAGCTCGGCCAGGTTTCCACCGACCTGCCGCTGGATGTTGATCGCCATCACGACCCACTCGAAGTCCTTGCTCTGGAACCGGTCGGCGACACCCTGGAGAGCGGTCTCGAGCGACAGTCCGAGGCGAGTCTCGACCAGCACCTTGCGGAACTCGCTGGAGATCGGCTCGGTGCCCTCGCGGACGATGGTGTCGACGGACTGGGCCAGCGAGAGACCGGCCGCGAGCGATCCCGACATCAGCTGCAGCGTGTCCGGGAGAGCGGCCTCGAACTTCTTCCGCCGACGCTTCCTGCGGAACCCGAGGTAGAACCACGGGCCGATCGCGCCGACCAGGATGAAGACGATCCCGATGATCAGATCACCCTTCCCCAGCAGCAGTCCGACCAGCGACACCAGCAGGAAGAAGCCGGCGTGGAACAGCAGCCACTCGGCCGGGCGCCACTTGCTGCCCGCACCCTCGAGGCGCGCAGCGATCTTCGACTCGAGGCCCTGGTTGCGCTTGAGCACGTTCGCCGCGGCGGTCTTCGCGGACTGCAGTGCGGAGTCCTCGGGATGGCTCTGCGTGGGCATCGGGGCGGCGCCAGGCATCCCGGCGGCAGCGCGCTGGGCATACTTCACCACCCGCTCCTCGGTGGAGAGCGTGCGCTCGCGAGGGACGGCCAGCACCAGCAGGAGGAGCACGCCCAGGCCGAGCGCGCCCAACCCGGCGTACATCAGCCAGCTCGTGTCCGCCGCCGAGCTGGCGAGGGGGAGGACCAGGGTGCTCATCGGGTCACCGCAGCCCGTCCATCGCGAACAGCATCGGGTCCACGTGCACGTTCGAGTGCTCCATCTTGTCCAGGAACTTCGGACGCAGCCCGGTCGAGCGCAGGTAGCCCTGGGCACGGCCTTCCTTGTCGAAGCCGGCGGAGTGGTCGTACACGAAGATGTCCTGCAGCGTGATGATGTCGCCCTCCATCCGCTCCACCTCGGTCAGGCTGGTGATCCGTCGCGAGCCGTCCTTGAAGCGGGTCTGGTGCACGATCAGGTCGACCGCGGACGCGACCTGCTCGCGGATGGCGCGCACCGGCAGATCCATGCCGGCCATCAGCACCATCGTCTCCATGCGCGCCAACGTGTCTCGGGGACCGTTGGAGTGCAGCGTGCAGATGGAGCCGTCGTGGCCGGTGTTCATGGCCTGGAGCATGTCGAGCGCGGAGGCGTCACGAACCTCACCGACGATGATGCGGTCGGGACGCATACGCAGGCTGTTCTTGACCAGGTCGCGGATCGTGACCATGCCGCGGCCCTCGATGTTGGCCGGGCGCGACTCGAGCCGGACCACGTGGTCCTGCTTGAGCTGGAGCTCCGCGGCGTCCTCGATGGTGACGATGCGCTCGTCCTCCGGGACGAAGGACGACAGCACGTTCAGCGTGGTCGTCTTGCCGGCACCGGTGCTGCCGGACACGATGATGTTCAGGCGACCGCGGACGCAGGCCTCGAGGAACTCGACCGCCTTCTCGCTGAGCGTTCCGAAGGCGATCAGGTCGTCGGAGGTCAGCGGGTCGGCCGCGAACTTGCGGATGGTCAGCGAGGACCCGTCGACCGCCAGCGGCGGGATCACGGCGTTCACACGGCTGCCGTCAGGCAGCCGCGCGTCGACCATCGGGCTCGACTCGTCGACGCGGCGGCCGATGCGGGAGACGATCTTGTCGATGGTGCGGCGGATGTGGGCCTCGTCGCTGAACTGGGCGTTGGCCTTCACCAGCTTGCCGCCCTTCTCCAGCCAGATGGAGTCGTGGGCGTTGACCATGACCTCGGAGACGTCCGTGTCGCGCAGGAAGGGCTCGATCGGGCCGTAGCCGAGGATGTCGTCGCTGATCTCCTGCGTGAGCCGGTTGCGGTCGGCGTTGCTGATCGGCCGGTCCTGCGAGCTCATCAGCTGTCCCAGGACGGCCCGGACCCGCTGGTCCAGCTCGGCCTGGTCCAGGTTCGCGTCGTACAGCTGCGGACCGAGCTGCTTGAGCAGCTCGGTGTGCACGTCCTGCTTCAGCTCCTCGAGGCGGTCGTGCTCGGCGCTGCCACGGCGGGCGATCCGGGTCGCCGACAGCGGTGCGGTGCGCGGACGTCCGCCGTCGTCGCCGTCGTCGCCGCCACGGGGCGGAGCCGCAGGAGGTGTGTCCTGGGGCTCGGGGCCTCGCGGAGGCGGGGGAGGCGTCGGGTTCGCCCCGGCCTCGCTCTGCTTGCGGGCCGCGGCCAGTCGTTCGGCGAGACTGCTCACGATGTCACCTCTTGATCCGGAAGAGCTTGGCAAACCTGTCGTTCTCGGAGTCCGCCGCCAGCCCACGGCCCGAGTCCGCCACCCCCGCCGGCTCGCCGGCGATCAGGGTGGACAGGCTGCGGAACGCCGAGCTGGACGGGTGGTGCGGGCTGGCCGCGATGATCGGCGTGCCGGCGTTGGTGGCGGCGGCGATGTCGATCGACGTCGAGATCTGCGATGCGACGTTCATCCCGAGGATCGTCTCCACCTTCTCGGCGCCGATGCCGACGGCGTCGTCGGCTCGGTTCAGGAGGAGGTAGCGGTGACCGCGCCCGATGTTGAGCATCTCGAGCGTGTCGAGGGCGACCTTGACGTTCTTCAGGGTCGGGACGTCGAGCGTCGCCACGATGATGCACTCGTCGGTCTCGTCCAGCGCCGTCAGCGTCTGCTCGTCGAAGGCCGGCGCGGTGTCCACCACGACGTAGTCGTACATGGTGCGCAACGTGCGCAGGACCTTCGAGATCAGCAGCGGCGTGATGCGCTCGCGCACGTCGGGGTGGCTCGGGGCGGCCAGCACCTTCAGGGCGTCCTGGTAGCGGGTCAGCAGCGAGTTGAGCATCGGCGCGTCGAGATCCTCCTCGGACCCGATCGCGTGCTCGATCGTGTGCGACGGGAACAGCTGGAGCGTGATCGCGACGTCGCCGAAGGCCAGGTCGAAGTCGACCAGGCACACCTGGCGCGAGCCGTTGTCGGTCAGCGCCAGGGCGAGGTTGACCGCGACCGTGGTCTTGCCGACACCGCCCTTGGGTGAGAAGACCGAGATCACGTGACCGTTGTGCTTGGAGGCCTCGGGACCGCGGAGCGCCTGCGAGAACGTGTGCGCGCGGGAGACGGCCCCGGCGACCAGGTGCAGGTCGTCCATGGCGACGACCTCTCGCGCACCTGCCTGCATGGCCCGAGCGAGCAGCGCGGTGTCGAGGGCGGGTCTCACGAAGACGACGCTGGTGGCCGGCCGGGAGACCCGAAGGCTCTCGCAGACGGTCACGCCGTCGCCGAACGAGATGTTCGGCCCCAGCACCACGACGTACTCCTCGGGGTGCTGGGCCAGCCACGGCAGCAGTCGCTCGGTGGTGTCCACGGACTGGCAGCCCGGGGGCAGGGCACCGAGCAGCCGCCGGGCTGTCGTGCTGTCGGGATCGACGATGACGGGCATGTCAGCTCACTTGCCGAAGAGGGACTGGACCAAGGTGGACGTGCCCGGACCGGGACTGACCTTGCTGTCCGGGGTGAGCAGGCCGAAGGTGAGGTCGAGCGCCTTGGACGCCACGATCACCTTCTGTGCCTCCTTCTGGCTCACCGCGATCGTGAGCAGGGTCCGCGGCAGGGTCTCGGTGGTCTGGACGCCGCTCTCGTCGGTGGACGTCGAGGTCGTCGGCGGCTGCGGCGAACCGACGTTCAGCACGGTGACCTTGGGCAGCAGGAGCCGGGTCGTCTGGGCGTCGCCTCCCGCGGAGGCGCCGTTCGCCGTGTTCGTGAGCGTCCCGGTCACGAAGATGGCGACCGCCGAGCCGTTCTGGATGTTGCCCGCGACCCGGTCGGGGTCGGTCAGGTTGACCGAGATCGCGATCATGCCCTTGGGGATGACCAGCGAGGACGACGTCGCCGCGACCGTGTCGCCGAACTGGCTGGCGATGATCTGCTGGCCGGCGAAGATCGGCACCGAGGCGATCTTGCCCTTCAGCGCGGTCGTGGTGGTCTGGTACCCGCTGTTCAGCTGGTTCTGCGGAACGGGCTGCAGCGAGATCTTGCCCGAGGACAGAGCCTGGTCGTAGTTCTCACCGGCGGCGATGTCCTGCGTGGCCTTGAGGACGCTGACGTTGTCGAACTTGTCGTTCGCACGCTTGTCGGCGCCTTGGACGTAGAGGAAGACGAGTGCGGTGCCCATGACAGCAACGAACACGGCAAGAATGAGGAGCAGCCTGCGGCGATCCATGGCCGATTTACCTTTCGCTCGGACATCTGCCGTCCAGCGGATGGCGGGCTGGCAGTACGTGATGCGCGCGAACCGTGCTCGGACGGAGTGGATTTTCGCCCTGGTTGAGCCCGGAACTCGCGAGACAGATGGTAGGTGTGAGACCACTGCGCTCGTGGGAAAATGGCAAAATCCTGCGTCCGACGACGCGAGATCGTGACGCCGCGGCCGGCTGGCGTGACCGGGGAGCTCGGCCACGCGGGTGATGGCCGGTCGGCCGCCGAGCGCGGTGTGGCCGCTGCGGTGGCTGCCGGTGTGGAGCGACTCCCCTCCGGAGGAGTTGACGACGCTGACTCTCCCTTCGCCCGGAGGGTCCTCCCTACGTCGAGACGTCAACGACGTCCCGGGGCGCGGCAGCTAGGCGAACAGGGCCGCGATCTCGTCCTTGTGCTCGCGCACGACGACGTTGCGCCTGAGCTTCAGGCTGGGGGTGAGCTGACCGGCCTCCTCGGTCCAGTCATGGGGGAGCACCGCGAACCTGCGGATCGACTCCGCCCGGGACACCGCGGCGTTCGCCTCGTCGATGGCGTGCTGGACCTCGGCGAGCAGGTCGGGATCGTCGACGTGGGCCGAGATGTCGTCGGTCTTGTCGTGGGCGGCCGCCCAGTCGGGGAAGGCCTCGGGATCGATCGTCACCAGCGCGGCGATGAACGGCTGGCCGTCGCCCACCACCAGGCACTGGCTGACCAGGAAGTGGGCGCGCACCCGGTCCTCGAGCACGGAGGGAGCGACGTTCTTGCCCCCGGCGGTGACCAGGATCTCCTTCATCCGGCCGGTGATCCGGACGAATCCCTCCTCGTCGATCTCGCCGACGTCACCGGTGTGGAACCAGCCGTCGCGCCCCAGGACCTCCGCGGTGGCCCCGTCGTTCCCCCAGTAGCCGGCGAAGACCTGTGGTCCGCGGAAGAGCAGCTCGCCGTCCTCGGCGACGCGCACCTCGGTGCCGGGCAGGGGCTGGCCCACGGTTCCGATCTTCAGGGCGTCGGGGCGGTTCGCGGTGACGGCGGCGGTGGTCTCGGTGAGCCCGTATCCCTCGAGGACGGTCAGCCCGATCCCGCGGTAGAAGTGACCGAGCCGGTCGCCGAGCGGTGCACCTCCGGACACGACGTACCGGCAGCGGCCGCCGAGGGCCGCGCGCAGCCGGGCGTACACGAGGCGGGAGAACACGGCGTGCCGGGCGCGGACCGCCAGCGGGACCTTGCCCCGGTCGAGCGCGCGGGAGTAGGCGATCGCGGTCTCGGCCGCCCGGTCGAAGATGCCCCCGCGGCCCTCGGCGGTCGCGCGCTGCGACGCGGTGTTGAACACCTTCTCGAAGACTCGGGGTACGGCGAGCAGGAACGTCGGCTGGAACTCGGCGAGATCGGGCAGCAGCCGCTTGACGTCGCTGCTGTGGCCGAGCCGCACCCGGGCCTTCACGGCGCCGATCTGGATGATCCGGGCGAAGACGTGGGCGAGCGGCAGGAACAGCAGCGTCGAGGCGTCGTCGGCCTCGAACAGCTGGTGCAGCTCGGGGACCGCTACCCCGAGCTCGGCCATGAAGTTCCCGTGGGTGAGCTGGCAGCCCTTCGGACGGCCGGTCGTCCCGGAGGTGTAGATGACCGTCGCCAGGTCGAGCGGGGTGGCCCTGGTCCGCCGGTCCTCGAGAACGTCGTCGGAGATGTCCTCGCCCAGGCGGCTCAGGACCTCGACCCCGTTGTCCGCCAGCGACCACACGTGGTTCAGGTCGGTCAGGCGGGAGCGTCGCTCGGCGATCCTCGCGGTGTGCTCGGGGCCTTCCGCCATCACGGCCACGGCCCCGGAGTCGCCCAGGATCCACTCGATCTGGTCAGATGACGACGTCTCGTAGACCGGCACGGTCACGGCGCCGGCGAACCAGATCGCGTAGTCGACGAGCGTCCACTCGTAGCGGGTCTTGGAGATCAGGGCCACCCGGTCGCCGGCGCCGATGCCGGCCGCGACCAGACCCTTGGCGACCGACCGGACCTCGGCCAGGAACCGCGCGGCGGTCACCTCGCCCCACCCGTCGTCGGTACGGCGCGCGAAGACCACCGCGGCCGGGTCCTCCGCCGCGTTCGTCACCACGTCGTCGGTCAGGTTGCCGGTCGCCGGGATCTCGACGGTCAGCGGAGCGGAGAACTCACGCACGCTGCCTCCAACGCTCGCTCCGGGGTGGGTCAGGGGTCCGGGGGGAGGTTACCGCCGGGTGCCCCGAGGGCGATCCGATAGTCTCGCCGGGCCGGTGAGGCGGCGCCGCGGCGTGGCGCCGTACCGGTCTCCGACACCGAGCCTGAAGGGGTCACGATGGCCGACCAGACCACGTCGTCGATCGTCGTCGACGCCTCGCCCAGCGAGGTGATGGCGGTGATCGCGGACTTCCCGGCGTACCCCACCTGGGCCAAGGGCGTCACCACCGCCGACGTCCTCTCCGAGTTCCCGGACGGTCGCGCCGAGCAGGTCTTCTTCAAGCTCGACGTCTCGCCGATCAAGGACGAGTACACCCTCGCCTACGTCTGGTCCGGCGACGACCAGGTCACCTGGACCCTGGTCGAGGGCAAGATGCTGCGCGCGCTCGACGGGGCCTACGTGCTCGTCGACCGGGGCGACGGCACGACCGACGTGACCTACCGGCTCGCGCTCGATGTCTCCATCCCGCTGATCGGGATGCTCAAGCGCAAGGGCGAGAAGATCCTCATCGACACCGCGCTCAAGGGGCTGAAGAAGCGCGTCGAGTCGCTCGGCTGACCGGGCAGAGCTGACGGCGCTGGCTCGTGCGGATCCTCCTGTTCACCGGCAAGGGCGGCGTCGGCAAGTCGACCGTCGCGGCGGCCACGGCCGCGCTGGCGGCGGAGTCCGGACGGCGCACGTTGGTGCTGTCGACGGACGCCGCGCACTCCCTGGCCGACGCGTACGCCGTGAGCGTGGGCAACGAGCCGGAGCAGGTCGCGCCGAACCTGTTCGTGCACCAGGTCGACGCGCAGCGCCGGTTCGAGGAGTCCTGGGCCGAGATCCAGGGCTACCTGCTCTCGGTGCTCGAGGTCGCCGGAGTCGACCCCGTGGCCGCCGAGGAGCTGACCGTCATTCCCGGCGCGGAGGAGGTGCTCGCGCTCCTCGAGCTGCGGCTGCACGCGCTGTCGGACGACTGGGATGCCGTCGTGGTGGACTGCGCGCCCACCGCCGAGACGCTCCGGCTGCTGGCGCTTCCCGAGGCGCTGGGCTGGTACATGACCCGGGTCTTCCCGGTCGAGCGCCGGGTCGTGCGAGCGCTGAAGCCGATGCTGTCCCGGGCCGCGGGGGTGCCGATGCCGGAGGACGACGTGTTCGGCGCGGTCGAGCGGCTGCACGCCGAGCTCGACCAGGTGCGCGCCCTGCTCGCCGGTCCCGACTCCGGTGTGCGGCTCGTGCTGACCCCCGAGCAGGTCGTGCTCGCCGAGGCCCGACGGAGCTTCACGACGCTGTCGCTGTTCGGCTACCGCGTCGATGGAGTCGTCGCCAACCGCGTGTTCCCGGACACGGGGGGCGATGCCTGGCGCGCGGGCTGGGTGCGAGCCCAGACGGAGGTCCTGGCGGAGGTCGAGCAGTCGTTCGCGGGCATCCCGGTCTGGCGGTCCGAGTTCCGGCCGACGGAGCCGGTCGGACTGGCCGAGCTCCTCGACGTGGGCCGCGCCCTGTACGCCGGCGCCGACCCGCTCGACGTGCACCGGTCGGAGGAGCCGCTTCGGATCACCCGCAGCTCCGAGGGTGCGGTGCTCCGGCTGAGGCTCCCGTTCGTCGGCCGCGGCGACGTCGACCTGGCCAGGGACGGCGACGATCTGGTCGTCACGGTCGCGTCGTATCGTCGTCTTCTCACCCTGCCCGCCGGGCTGGCCCGCCGTCGCGTGGCCGGCGCAAGGGTGGACGGGGGCGAGCTCCAGGTGAGGTTCGCCGGCGAGCGGAGCGAGAGGTGAGCCGAGAGGTGGCCAGCGGGTGACTGAGAACGACGGTCCCGCACCGGTGGGCAGCGTGGCCGAGGAGGCCGCGAAGCTCCTCGGTGCGCTCTCGGGGTGGGCCCGCGAGCACGGCGACGGCGTATCCACCATGGCCGGGTCGATGGCCGGCTCCATGGCGGACGAGCTCCATGAGCACCTGGCCACCGGGTCACCCGAGTGCGCCTGGTGCCCGGTCTGTCGCACCGTGGCGGCCATCCGGCACACCAGCCCCGAGGTGCGCGCCCACCTGGCCGGTGCGGCGTCGTCCTTCATGCTCGCCGTCTCGGCGATGATGGCCCCGCCGACCCATGCGCGGGGCGATGGTGTCGAGCGGATCGACCTCGACGACGACGCCGACGACTGGCCCGAGGACGACTCGTGAGCCTGGCCTGCGGCATCGATGTCGGCGGCACCAAGATCGCCGGCGGCGTCGTCGACGAGCACGGCACGATCCTCGAGGAGCTGCGGGTCGAGTCGCCGGCCACCGACGTCCCCGCCATCGAGGCCGCGATCGAGAAGCTGGTCACCGAGCTGAGCACCCGCCACGCGATCGAGGCCGTGGGTGTGGGCGCCGCCGGATACATCGACAAGGCGCGTGCAGTCGTGCTGTTCGCGCCGAACCTGGCCTGGCGCGACCTCGACCTCAAGGCCGACCTGGAGCAGACCCTGCACCTCCCCGTGGTGGTGGAGAACGACGCGAACGCCGCGGCGTGGGGCGAGTTCCAGTTCGGCGCCGGACACGACGTCGACGACCTCCTGCTGGTCACCGTCGGGACGGGCGTGGGGGGCGGCGTGGTGCTGGACGGGTCGCTGTACCGGGGGGCGTTCGGCGTCGGAGCGGAGATCGGGCACATGCGGGTGGTCCCGGGTGGGATCCTGTGCGGCTGCGGCAACCATGGCTGTCTCGAGATGTACGCGAGCGGCTCGGCCCTGGTCCGCGAGGTGCGGGCGGCCGCCCGCGCGGGCTCCCTGCTGGCGGCCGACCTGCTCGACCGGGCCGGCGGCGACCCCGACGCGATCACCGGGCCGATGGTGTCCGAAGCCGCTCGTGCCGGCGACACGTTCGCGATCGAGCAGCTGGCGGACCTCGGCCGCTGGCTCGGTGAGGGCATCGCCTCCCTGACGGCCGTGCTCGACCCGGCCGTGGTCGTGGTCGGCGGCGGCGTCAGTGCTGCGGACGACCTGCTGCTCGAGCCCACGCGGGCCGCGTTCCGGGCCCAGCTGACCGGTCGCGGGCACCGGCCCATGCTCGAGATCCGCAGGGCCCGGCTGGGCAACCGGGCGGGCCTGATCGGCGCCGCCGATCTCACCCGGCACTGAGGTCGGGAACGCGCGAACCCACCGAAATCGCCCGATGCCTGCTCACCGGCTGCCACGATCGGGCCATGGGCGAACGTGCGGTGCGGTGGGCTCCACCCGCGCTCGTGCTCGTGCTCCTCGGCTGGATCGCGGCCCGGGCCGCGCGCCCGATCAGCGATCCGGACGACTGGTGGCACCTGCGCCTCGGCAACGACCTGATCTCCCAGCACTCGCTGTCGACGCCGGCGCACTGGTCCGGATACGCCACGGTCGACTGGGTGCCGACCGAGCCACTGCCCGAGATCGCCGCGGCGTACGTCGACCGCTGGCTCGGGCTCCCCGGCCTGGCCGTCCTGTACGCCGCCGCGGGCATGGTCGTGGTCCTCACCGTCCACCTGACCTGTCGTCGCTTTGCCGCGCCGCTGCCCTCGGCGCTGGCCACGGTCCTCACCGTGCTCGCCGCCTCTGCCTCGCTGACGTCACGGCCGCAGCTGATCAGCTTCGCGCTCTTCCCGATCGTGGTCTCCGCCTGGCTGCGCACGGAGCAGGACCACCGGACGCGCTGGTGGCTGGTCCCGCTGGTGTGGCTCTGGTCGCTGTGCCACGGCTTCTGGTTCCTCGGCGCCGGCTACGGCGTCCTCTTCGTCGTGGGCTTCGCGCTCTCGCGCGCCATGTCCCGACCCGTGCTCCTGCGTCAGGCCGCGGTGGCGATCGCGTCGTTCGCCGTGGTCGCGCTCAACCCGGTGGGGCTCGGTGTGCTCGAGGCACCCCTGGCGGTGAACAGCACCGCGCCGTACATCGAGGAGTGGGCCCGTACCGACCTGACCAGCCCGGCGGCGCTGGGGGCGCTGGTGATGCTGGTGGGCACCGCGGGACTCTGGGTCGCGACCCGCCACGGTGCCACCTGGCCACGGGTCCTGGTGCTGGTCAGCGCCGTCTTCTGGACGTGGTACGCCGCGCGCACCGTCGCCGTGGCGGGCCTGGTCGTCGCCCCGCTGTTCGCGGCCGCCCTCGACCGGCTCGTCCGGGCCGGCACCGAGGGGCCCGCCGAGGCGACTGCCACGCACAGACCTGGTCGTACCGAGACGGCGTCGCTCGCTGCTGCGGCCGTGGTCGCGGTGATCGCCGTCGCGGTGCTGGCGCCGAGCACGTCCGACCGTCCCGGCGACGTGCCGACCGGCCTCGACGCCACGCTCGACCGGCTCCCACCCGGGACGCGGGTGTTCAACGCGTACGCGCTGGGCGGCTGGATCGCGTGGCGCCACCCGGACCTCGAGCAGTACATCGACGGGCTGATCACGCCGTACTCCGAGCGGCACGCGCACGACTACGCGATCGCCGCGGCCACGGCTCCGGGCTGGTACCGCGTGGTCGAGTCGTCCGGCGCACAGGTCGCCCTCCTCGGGGAGGACTCGGCGCTCGCCGCCCGGCTGAGGGACCGTGGCTGGGTCGCCGGCGGGACCGACGCGGGGTACGTGCTGCTGGTGCAACCGGGGGACCGCGCGCCGGCGTGAGCCCGGGGCCCGAGGTCGCTCAGACCCGGGCGCCGTCGTCGTCGGGGTCGCGCGGGGCCATCGTCGCGACCAGGTAGCCGAACGAGGCGATGAAGGCGACGACGAGCCCGAAGGTGAGGATGCCGGGCAGCGCGTAGTCGATCAGGTTGATCACCACCAGCAGGACCGGCGACGCGACCAGGCCGACCCACGCGACCCGGCGTTCGGGAGAGATCACCGGCGGTGGGGGGAGCGGCGGCGGCGTGAACGACTCGTCGTCCTCGAGGTCGAGGTGGAACGGCTCCTCCGGCCCGGCTTCGGGCTCCGGCAGGGGCGAGGTGAGCTCGATCAGACCGGCCACGTCGGGGCCCTCGCCGTAGTGGTCGACGATCTCGCGCCAGGCGAGCTCGTCGGCCCGGGCGCCGTCCCCGGCGTCGTCGTCGCGCATGCTCACCCGACCAGCCTAGGCGGTGTGCCCAGGGCGGCTGACAGACCTCGGCCGTCGTCTACGCCGCGCACACCCGGGCGACGAACTCGGCGGACTCGCTGAAGATCCGCTCGGCGTCGTGGTCGAGGGTGGCCACGTGGTAGCTGTTCTCGAGCGTCCGCTCCTCGATGTCGGCCGACGAGACACCGTGCAGGATGGTCGGTGACGAGGACACGTCGATGACGTGGTCGTCGTTCGACCGGAAGTACAGCAGAGGCTGCGTGACCAGCTTCAGGTCCGGGACCACCACCTTCCACATCGCGGTCACCTCGGCGAGACCCTTCAGCGGGAGGCGGTCGTACCCGTGCTCGTCCTGGTCGGGCTTCTTGATGTCGTTGGCGACGCCGCGCAGTGCCGGGACCACGTGCTTCAGCACCGGCAGCAGGTGCAGCTCGGTGCGCATGCTCGCCACGAAGGGGTTGACGAGGATGACCCCCGAGACGTCCGCGCCGCGCGTCTCGGCGAGCCGCAGCGCCACCGACCCACCCATCGACAGGCCCGCGACGACGACGGCTTCACAGTCCGCACGCAGCCGGTCGAACGCCGCCTCGGCCTCGGTGCACCAGTCGTGCCAGGAGACGCGGTTCAGGTCCTGCCATCGAGTGCCGTGCCCGGGCAGCAGCGGCACCTCGACGGCGTACCCCTGATCGGCCAGGGCCTGGCCCCACGGCTTCAGCGACGCGGGGGAGCCGGTGAAGCCGTGCACGAGGAGGACCCCGATCGCACGGCCCCCGGTGCGGTCGGGCTGCGCCGGGAGGGCCAGCGGAGCGGTCGGAGACGGATGGGTCGGAGCCACGGCCATGCGGGAATCCTGCCGTACGCCGTACGGCTTGTCAGGGTTCGCCCTGCGCGAGTGCTACTAGGGTGTGCCGGGACGGTGGCGAGTCGACGTGCGAGGAGGTCGAGGTGCTCTACTGGTTCCTGAAGTGGATCGCGCTCGGGCCCTGGCTGAAGCTGGTGTTCCGGCCGCACGTGGAGGGCGCGGAGAACGTCCCCGCCTCCGGCCCCGCGATCCTGGCCAGCAACCACCTGTCGTACGCCGACTGGCTCTTCATGCCGCTCACGCTCCCGCGCCGGGTCACCTTCGTGGCCAAGGCGGAGTACTTCACGACGCCGGGCGTCAAGGGCTGGTTCCAGAAGAAGTTCTTCTCCGGCGCGGGCCAGGTGCCGATCGACCGGTCGGGCGCGAACGCGGCCGAAGGGGCGTTGGCCTCGGCGCGCCACATCCTCGGCCAGGGCGAGCTGTTCGGCATCTATCCCGAGGGCACCCGTTCGCACGACGGGCGGCTCTACCGCGGGAAGACCGGGGTGGCCCGGCTCGCGCTGGAGACCGGCGTCCCGGTGATCCCGGTCGCGGTCCTCGGCACCGACGTGGTCGCGCCGCCGGGAAAGACGTTCGGCACGTTCACCCGGCCGGGCGTGCGGTTCGGCAGGCCGCTGGACTTCTCGCGCTACGAGGGCCTGGAGAACGACCGCTACATCCTGCGGGCCGTCACCGACGAGATCATGTACGAGATCATGCAGCTGTCCGGCCAGGAGTACGTCGACATGTACGCCGTCAAGGCCAAGGACCTGTCGCAGAAGTCGGCCGCCGAGGCCAGGCGGGCCGAGCGCGAGGCTCGTGACCAGCGAGCGGCGGCGGCCGGCGAGCAGAAGCAGGCGTCCTGAGCGGCCAGCACCATGCCCGGCTGACGCCGGGCCTGAGGCTCCCGGTCCGGCCCACCGAGCCGGCCGCGATCGCGGTCGAGGACCGGATGTACCGCTGGCTCGCGGTGCTCCGCCTGGTGCTGGTCGTGAACGCGGTCGGGCTGAACATCTACCGCGGCGGCTTCGCGCACCCCGTCGGCGGTGGGCTGCTGCTCGCGGGCATGGTCGTCTGGACCGGCGTGATCAGCTGGGTCTACAGCTCCTTCCGGCGGCGTACGACGGCCTGGGTCGTCGCCGACCTGGCGGTCGCGCTGGCCTCGCTGGCGCTCACCGCGGCGGTCAAGGAGCCCGGCTTCCACTCCACCGTCCCCGGCTTCTGGATCATGGGCGCGATGTTCGCCTGGGCCATCCACTGGCGTCTGTACGGCGGGCTGGTCGCGGCCGTCCTGCTGTCGCTGTGCGACCTGCTCACCCGCCAGTACCTGTCGGAGACGGTGTACGGGAACCTGTTCCTGCTCCTGATCGGCGGACCGATCGTCGGCCTGATGGTCGACTCGCTGCTGCGGTCCGCGGCTCGGACCGCCGCGGCCGAGCGCGCGGCGGCCGCGGCGGTGGAGCGGTCCAGGCTGGCCCGGGCCGTCCACGACGGCGTGCTGCAGGTGCTCTCCCTCGTCCAGCGCCGGGCGCCCGAGCTGGGCACCGACGGAGTCGAGCTGGGCCGGCTCGCGGGCGAGCAGGAGCAGGCCCTGCGGTCACTGATCCGAGAGCAGGATGCGGTCGGTGCGGCTCCGGGGATGGTCGACCTGGTGGGGGCACTCTCGGCGCTCGAGCGCCGGCCCGGGGTGTCCGTGGCCACGCCGTCCGGCGGCGTCCTCCTGGAGCGGGCGACGGCCGACGAGATCGTCGCGGCGGTGGCGGCCTGTCTCGACAACGTGGTCGCCCACGTCGGTCCGGACGCGCCGGCCTGGGTGCTGCTGGAGGCGTCACCGGAGACGATCCACGTGTCGGTGCGCGACGAAGGGCCGGGCATCCCGGACGGCCGGCTGGAGGACGCCGCGCGCGCGGGTCGGCTCGGCGTCTCGTCCTCGGTCCTGGGCAGGGTCGCCGAGCTCGGCGGCCGGGCCGAGCTGTCGACCGGCTCCTACGGGACGGAGTGGGAGCTCACCTTCCCGCGCTGACGTACGGCGAGTCGTGCTAGACGGACACCTCGTCGACCGTCCGGTCTCCGGCGACGCGCGTGGGCCCCGTCACCCTCGAGAACCTGCGCCCGACCAGGAACCCGACGAGGGCCACGAGAGCGGTGACGACCCAGCCCGCCGGGCCGATCCGGTCGAGCGCGTGCACGAAGGCGTTCTGGTGCCAGGCCACGGTCTGCGAGAGGTAGAGGTTCTCGTAGAGACCTCCCAGCAGGAACGCGAAGGCCTGCACCGCGGCCACCGGGCCGAACAGCGCCCGCTCGACCCGGCCCATCCGGCGGTGTGAGAGAGCGAGCGCGGGCGTCGCCGAGGCGAGCAGCTCGAGGCCGTAGCGGTAGCCGTAGAAGCCGTCCCCGCCGGTGAACGTGTTCAGCGCGCCGCCGAGGACGGTGTAGACGAGGCCGCCCACCAGCAGCGAGCGCGACCAGTCGGGCAGCGAGCTCCACGAGCGCACCAGCGCGGGGAGCAGGAGCAGGACCAACGGCGTCCAGACCAGCAGGCCACGGTCGGGTGAGACCCACATCCCGAGCTGGTTGGGGATGCTGAACCGGTAGGCGTCGGCGTTCGCCCCCACGGTCCCGGTGTCGTAGGCACCCAGGGGGTTCCAGGTGCCGTAGACCCAGTGGATCCACGCACAGCTGGCCGCCAGGAAGGCTCCGCTGGTGAGGCCGATCCGCAGCACGATGCCCGGGTCGCGACGGCGCAGCCCGACCGCGAGGCCCAGCACGGCCACGATGATCGCCGCATGCACCCGGCCCCACAGGGCGATGCCACCGAACACGCCGGCCCACCACCAGCGTCCCGTCGCCGAGGCCCAGGCCATCCCCGCGATCCCCAGGACCGTCAGGGTCTGCGGCCACATCAGGTTGGCCGAGACCGTCCAGACCGGCGTCGTGAAGCCGAACAGCACGACGGCGAGCAGGGCCTGCCGCTCCGTCAGGGAGCGCCGCAGCGCCAGGAACAACAGGGTCAGCGCCCCCGCCGTCAGCAGGGCGGCGGTCAGGCTGCCGGGCACGATCGACATCGCCCCCGAGCCCAGCAGGACGTACGCCGGGAGCGTCGCGGCCACGACGCCCGGGAACCGGCCGAACGCGGTATGCCCGCCGTGCGTGTGCACGATGGCCAGGAGCTCGGTCGAGCGGTGTCCCACGTCGGGGATCCTCGCTCCGTCGATCCACGGGGAGCCGGTGGTCACGATGTGCCACGACGTCCAGTTCGCGCCGTACACGTCGGTGGTCCACAGCGTCCGCGACATCGTCAGCGCGTAGACCGCGAACGCGACCAGGAACAGCCACGCGGCGATCGGGCGGCGCCGGTTCGCTGGGCCGTCCGCCACGGTCGAGGGGGTGCCAGACATGCCGACATTCTGAGGGCTCGACCCGGTTCGCACCGGGGACTTGGTAAAGAAAGTGACCTGCGGGCCGCTTCAGGGGGGCGGTCTTCCGCGCGTCGACGGCCCGGCGATTCCCCTGATAAACCCCGGGGCTTTCCATATCCTCGTGACGACCAAGGAGGCCGAACAGTCGTGTACCGGGACCTGCGTGTCGCCGTCGTCGTGCCCGCTCACAACGAGGAACGCCTGATCGGGACCGTGATCACGACGGCGCCCGAGCTCGTCGACCACATCATCATCGTCGACGACGCGAGCTCCGACGCGACCAGCGACGTGGCGAAGGCGGCGGCCGACGCCCGGACCGAGGTGCACCGTCTCCCCGAGAACCAAGGGGTCGGCGGCGCGATCGTGGCCGGCCACAAGCGCGCGCTGGAGCTCGGCTGCGACGTCTCGGTCGTGATGGCCGGCGACGCGCAGATGGACCCGCGGTTCCTGCCGTCGCTGATCGACCCGATCGCCGACGGTGAGGCCCAGTTCACCAAGGCCAACCGGTTCTACGGCGAGGGCTCCTTCGCCGGGATGCCCCGGCACCGGGTGATCGGCAACGTCGGCATGTCGTTCCTGACCAAGGCCGCGTCGGGGTACTGGAACCTCTTCGACCCGCAGAACGGCTACACCGCGATCCACCGGCACGCGCTGGAGCGGCTGCAGCTGGATCGGCTGTCGCGACGCTACGAGTTCGAGAACGACCTGCTGATCAAGCTCAACGTGCTGCGCGTCCCGGCCCGCGACGTACCCATCCCGGCGGTGTACGGCGCCGAGGTGTCCGGGCTCAGGGTGAGCAAGGTCGCGCCCCGTCTGCTGCGGCTGCTCTTCAGGGGCTTCTGGCACCGGATGTGGTGGAAGTACGTGCTCCAGTCGTTCTCCGCGGTGGCCCTGATGTTCTTCACCGGCCTCTTCCTGGTCACGGTCGGCCTGGCGTTCGGGATCTTCACCATCGTGAACACCCTCGGGCCGCCGGTCGCCACGCCGGGCACGGTGCTCCTCGCCGTCGCGCCGCTGCTGAGCGGTCTGCACTTCCTGGTCTCCGCGCTCCAGCTGGACATCCAGGAGGGCAACCGGTGACCGTGAGCGACGTCGCCGCGTCGCCGGTCCGGGTCGACCGCACGTCCGGATCGCCGTACCCCCTCCTCACCGGCCTGGCCGTGCTCCTGGTCTCGTGGGTCCTGCTGGTGCCGCCGTTCGGCGGCACCGACGAGTTCGACCACGCCTACCGGGCGGCGTCGACCGCCCACGGCCAGTGGATCCCGACACCCAGCGACGCCACCCGCGGCACCGGCGCGTGGCTGCAGGTGCCACGCGACATCGTCGCCGCGGCGCGTCCCGAGTGCCAGGCGCGGGTGTACACGACGCCCTCCGACTGCGTCGGCACCGGGCAGGGCGACCTGGTCCGGATCGCCAGCGGCGCCGGTCGCTACCACCCGCTCTACTACGCCGTGGTCGGCACCGTGGCGCTGCCGTTCGACGGGACCGCCGCCCTCTACGTGATGCGCCTGGCCACCGCGGCGCTGGCCCTGGCCCTGGTCGCCCTCGCGCTCGGCGCCCTCCGCACGTGGGCGCGATCGCGGGTGGCCCTGCTGGGGCCCGTGGTGGCGTGCACGCCGGTCGTCGTCTACTCCTGCTCGATCGTCTCGCCCAACGGCGTCGAGATCGCGGCCGGACTGGCCTTCTGGGCGGCGGCCGTCGGGCTGCTGGTCGCCGACGCGCACGACGTACGCCGGCTGGCGGTGCTGGCCGCGGTCTCCGGAGCCACGCTGTGCACCCTGCGGCCGATGGGACCCCTCTGGTGCCTGCTCGTGCCGGCCGTGGTGCTGGTCGCCGTACGCACCGAGCCCGGGCGGATCCGGCGGCTCCTTCGTCGTCGCGACGTCCAGCTGTCGGCGGCGGTGGTCGCCGTGAGCGCCGTCCAGAGCGTCGTCTGGACGATGGCCATGGGTGCGCTCGAGCTGGGCAAGGTCCCCGACCCCGTGCACACGTCGATCGCCCATCGGGTGGGCGAGGTGTCGGCCCTGGTGCCGCTGTGGGTGCTGCAGTCGGTGGCCGCCTTCCCGATGCGCGACGACGCCACCAGCCCGGCGGTGTACGTCTGCTACCTCCTGCTGTTCGGCGCCGTGATGGTCACCGCCCTCCGCTGCGCGGACCACCGGATCCGGATCGGGATCGCCGCGGTCGTGGCCGTGTCCCTCGTCCTGCCCTTCGTCACCAGCGTCTCGTCGTACGACGAGCTGGGCGCGGCGTGGCAGGGCCGGTACGCCCTCCCGTTCGCCCTCGGCATGGCCGTCCTCGCGGGCTTCGCCCTCGACCGGGCGGCCCGCACCCTGCCCGGGCCGTGGCCGGTGCTGGCCGGGCTCCTGTTCGTGGCCGCGCAGGTCGTGGCCGCGGCGTACACCCTCCACGTCGAGGTCGGACGCAGCCCCCTGGTCGACTCGGCCGCCTGGCTCCGTCCCCCGATGTGGCTGCTGGTGGTGCTCACCGCGGTGGGCGCCGCGCTGCTCTGGTGGGGCGAGGCCGCCACGCGTCTGCTGGTCAGGGGTGAGGCACGTGCGTGACCCCGAGGCGGAGATCGCCGCCGACGCGGTCGTGCCCGAGAGCAGCGTGGTCTGGGGCCTGGCTCAGATCCGTGAGCGTGCCGAGCTCGGCGAGGAGTGCGTGATCGGGCGCGGCGCCTACGTCGGCAGCGGCGTCCGGGTCGGTGCCCGGACCAAGATCCAGAACTATGCGCAGGTCTACGAGCCGGCGATGCTCGAGGAGGGCGTCTTCATCGGGCCGATGGTCGTGCTGACCAACGACGCCTACCCGCGGGCCGTGCGGCCCGACGGCGCCCGGGCCGGCACGGGGGACTGGACCGCCGTCGGCGTCGTCGTCCGTCGCGGTGCGTCGGTCGGTGCCCGGTCGGTGTGCGTGGCGCCGGTGACCATCGGCCGGTGGGCCCTGGTCGGGGCGGGCTCGGTGGTCGTGGACGACGTGCCCGACTTCGCCCTCGTCGTCGGCAACCCCGCGCGGAGGATCGGCTGGGTCGGGCCGGCGGGCCGCCGACTCGTGCGCGACGGTGAGGGGTGGCGATGCCCGGTCACCGGCGCGTCGTTCGTGGAGGAACAGGGACTGCTACGTGAGGGTGACGAGAGTGACTGAGACATCGGTGGCGCGCGTGTCGGCTGTGCGCGTCCACATGGGACCGGAGGAGATCGCGGCGGCGACCGCGGTACTCGCCAGCGGGCGGCTCGTCCAGGGCGCCGAGGTGGCGGCCTTCGAGTCGGAGTTCGCCGACGTCGTGGGCGGGCGCATCTGCGTGGCGGTGAACTCCGGCACCAGCGCGCTGCACCTCGGCCTTCTGGCCGCCGGCATCGGACCCGGCGACGAGGTCGTCGTGCCGTCGTTCACGTTCGCGGCCACGGCCAATGCCGTGGTGATGGCCGGGGCCACGCCGGTCTTCGCCGACATCGAGCCCGACACCTTCTGCCTGGACCCTGGGGCCGTGGCCGCGGCCGTCACTCCGCGGACGGCGGCGGTGCTGCCGGTGCACCTGTACGGCCAGCCCGCCCGCTGGTCGCGCCTCGTCGAGGTGGCCGAGCGGCACGGGCTGCTGCTGCTCGAGGACGCCGCCCAGGCGCACGCCGCGACGTACGACGGGGTGCCCACGGGTGCGCTGGGTGAGGTGGCGGCGTTCAGCTTCTACGCCACCAAGAACATGACCACCGGTGAGGGCGGCATGGTCGTCTGCCGGGACGAGCAGACCGCACGACGGGTGCGCCTGCTGCGCAACCAGGGGATGGAGATCCGATACCGCAACGAGGTCGCCGGGCTGAACAACCGGATGACCGACGTGGCCGCCGCCATCGGCCGGGTCCAGCTCCGACGGCTGCCCGCCTGGAACGACGAGCGGCGCGCGGTCGCCGCGGCGTACACCCGCGACCTGGAGGGGGTGGTCACGCCGTACGTGCTGCCCGAGGCCGACCCGGTGTGGCACCAGTACACCGTGCGTTCGACCGCGCGCGACGAGCTGCAGCGGGAGCTCGACGCGGCCGGCGTTGACGCGGCCGTCTACTACCCGGTCCCGACCCACCGGCTGCCGGCGTACGGGCTCGAGCTGGACCTCCCGGAGACCGAGCGCGCGAGCCGCGAGGCGCTCTCGCTGCCGATCAGGCCCGGCCTGACCGACGACGAGCGCGCGCGGGTCGTCAGCGCGGTGAACGGGGCGGCGGCTCGTCATGGCTGACCTGCGTGCCGGGCTGGTGGGGCTCGGCCAGATGGGCCGGCACCACGCCCGCGTGCTCGGCTCGCTACCGGGCGTCGAGCTGGTCGGCGTCGTCGAGCCCGACCCACCCACCGACCGGGCGGCCGACCAGCTGCCGATCGTGGCCACGGTGGACGAGCTGCTCGAGGAGGGCGTCGACCTGGCCGTGGTCTCGGTGCCCACGGCGCTGCACGAGCCGGTCGCGGTGCAGCTGGCGGAGGCCGGCGTCCACGCCCTCATCGAGAAGCCGGTCGCCCCAGACGTCGCGGCCGCGCGCCGGATCGCCGACGCGTTCACCACCGCAGGGCTGCTGGCCTGCGTCGGCCACATCGAGCGGTACAACCCCGCGCTGCAGGAGATGCGGAGGCGGCTGAAGAACGGCGAGCTGGGCGAGATCTACCAGATCGCGACGCGGCGCCAGGGCCCGTTCCCGGCCCGGATCGCCGACGTCGGCGTCGTGCTCGACCTCGCCACCCATGACGTGGACCTCACCGCCTGGGTCGCGGACCGGCCGTACGTGGACCTCGCCGCCCGGACCGCGCACCGGTCGGGCCGGCAGTTCGAGGACCTCGTCGCCGCGGTCGGGACGCTCTCCGGCGGCATCGTGGTGAACCACCTCGTCAACTGGCTCTCGCCGCTCAAGGAGCGGGTGACCGTGGTGACCGGCGAGCGCGGCACCCTGGTGGCCGACACGATCGCCGCCGATCTCACGTTCTACGCCAACGGGCTGGCACCGGTCTCCTGGGACACGCTCGCGTCGTTCCGGGGGGTGGTGCAGGGTGACGTGACCCGCTACGCGATCCCGAAGCGAGAGCCGCTCCTGGTCGAGCTCGAGGCCTTCCGCGACGCGGTGCTCGGACACGGCAGCCGGGTCGTCAGCATCACCGACGCCACGGACACGGTCGAGGTGGCGGAGGCCCTCCTCCGGGCGGCGGCCAGCGCTGAGACGCAGACCATCGGCTGACGGCGGCCGCGGCCTAGGCTCGCGGACGTGACCATCCACGCCGAGCACCCGTTCCGGGACCCCGAGCCGGACCCGGTACGTCAGTTCCGCGGCCGGATCGGCGGCACGGTGGGCCTCTGGACCGCGGGTGTCGAGCCCCACCGCGCCGGGCTCACCGTCACGTCGTTCCTGGTCGGCGCGGGGGAGGACGCGCGGGTCCTGGCGCTGCTCGACCCGGACGCCGACCTGACCGAGCGGCTGCTCCGATCGGGGCGCGGCGTGGTCCAGCTGCTCACCTGGGACGACCGCGACCTGGCCGAGATCTTCGCCGGGACGGCGCCCGCTCCCGGAGGCATGTTCCGGCAGGCGGAGTTCCTGGACACCCACTGGGGTCCGCGACTTGCGACCGCGACCACGTGGGCCGGCGTACGGCTGGAGTCCGAGCAGGAGGTCGGCTGGTCGACCCTGGTCACGACCGTCGTGGAGCACCTCGAGGTCGGTGACGATGACGAGCCGCTACGCCATCACCGCGGCCGCTACACGCGTCGGGACTGAGCGGTGTCCTATGGTCGCTCCATGTCCGACGGGGACGGTGAGGCGCGCCTGCGGGTGATGGTCGTCGACGACCACCCGATGTGGCGCGACGCGGTCGAGCGCGACCTCCAGGACGCGGGGTACGACGTGGTGGCCGTCGCCGCCGACGGCCACCAGGCGATGGCCCGCTTCCGCGCGGCGCGACCGCAGGTCGTCGTGCTCGACCTCCAGATCCCCGGTCCCGGTGGCGTCGAGGTGACCTCGGACGTGCTCGGCCACGATCCGTCCGCGCGGGTCCTGATCCTCTCGGCCTCCGGCGAGCACGAGGACGTCCTCGAGGCGGTCAAGGCGGGGGCGACCGGCTACCTGGTGAAGTCCGCGTCGCGCCAGGAGCTGCTGGATGCCGTACGGCGTGTGGCCGCGGGCGACAGCGTCTTCACGCCGGGGCTGGCCGGGCTGGTGCTCGGCGAGTTCCGGCGGATGAACGAGGGCGGTACCGACGAGCCGGAGCCGGAGAACGCGCTGACCGCGCGGGAGACCGAGATCCTGAAGATGGTCGCCAAGGGGATGAGCTACCGGCAGATCGCCGAACGCCTGGTGCTGTCGCACCGGACCGTGCAGAACCACGTGCAGAACACGCTCCGCAAGCTCCAGCTGCACAACCGCGTGGAGCTCACCCGCTATGTGATCGAGCAGGGCCTGGAGGATGACGGCGATGGCGGCGATGACGGCGACGCGTGAGACCGTCTTCCGGCCGGCGACCCCGGCCGATGCCGACGCACTGACGGCGGTGGAGCGCGACACCAACCTGGTCGCGCTGGCGCACGTCTTCCCCGGCGTCCCCTATCCCTCTGCCGACGTCCGCGAGCGCTGGCGGCGGCTGCTGGCCGATCCCGAGGTGCAGGTCGAGGTGGCCGGGCCGTCCGAGCGGCTCGACGTGTACCTCGCCTGGGACGACGAGCGGCTGCGCCATCTGGGCGTCCGGCCGGGCCTGTGGGGACGTGGCCTCGCGCGTCGGGCGGTCGAGCGGGCCACCGGCGTGCACCGGCTGTGGGTGCTTCGCGACAACGCGCGAGCCCGTGGCTTCTACGAGCACCTGGGCTGGACGCCGACCGGTCGGGAGCAGCAGGCGGAGTGGCCGCCGTACCCCGTCGAGCTGGAGTACGGCCGATGACCGGCACGCCGGACCTGCTCGAGCTCGCCGACGAGCTCTACGCGCTCCCTCAGGAGGCCTTCACGCCGGCGCGGGACGCGAAGGCCAAGGAGCTCAGGGCCGACAAGGAGCTCGCGGCCGCGGTCAGGAAGCTGAAGAAGCCCTCGGTGGCGGCCTGGGTCGTGAACCTGTTCGTACGACGCGAGGCAGCGCAGGTGGACCAGGTGATCGCGGTCGGCCAGGCGCTGCGCGACGCCCAGGAGGGGATGGACGGCGCGGAGCTGAGGGCGCTCACCAGGCAGCGGCGGCAGCTGACCTCGGCGGTGACCCAGCAGGCGCGGTCGCTGGCCAAGGACGAGGGTGTGAAGGTCACGCAGTCCGTCGCCGACCAGGTCGAGGCGACGCTGACCGCGGCGATGCTCGACCCCGAGTGCGCCCGGGCCGTGCGCAGCGGGCTGCTCACCGCGGCGCTGTCGTCGACGGGCGTGGACAGCGTGGACGTCGCGGCCGTGGTCGCGGTCCCGGAGGCGCTCGGCTTCTCGGCGACGCCGACCACGGGCGAGGAGCCCGCTCCGCCGGAGCTGCACGTCGTACCGGGCGAGGGTGACGACGCGGCGGCACGGAAGCGCGAGGAGGCCGAGGCGGCGCTGGCCGCGGCGCAGGAGACCGTCGACGAGACCGAGTCGGCCCTCGCCGAGGCGAACCAGGCCGTCGAGGACCTCCAGGCCCGCAGCCTCCAGCTCCAGTCGGAGATCGACGAGCTCCGCCGCACGCTCACCGAGCTCGAGTCGTCGGCCGAGGACACCGACGAGGAGCTGGACGAGGCCGAGGAGGTGCAGACCGACGCCGCCTCCGCCCACTCCGCCGCGGTGAAGACCCGCGACGCCGCCCAGAAGGCGCTCGACAAGCTGGGATAGTCCCGATCGGTGTCCCGCTACCAGGCCGACACCGGGTTCCGAGGACAGACTCGGGGGGGTGTCCCGTCAGTCGGCCCAGCTCAGGGAGCGGCGGACGCCCTCCTGCCATCGCGCGTACGACGCATCGGCGGCAGCGCGCGTGTCCTCGTCGGCGCTGGGCTCGAAGCGGGCGTCGAGCTGCCAGGTCTCGCGGAGGTCGTCGGTGGAGTCCCAGACGCCGACCCCGAGACCGGCCAGGAAGGCGGCTCCCAACCCCGTGGTCTCGACGATCTGCGGCCGCTCCACGGCGACGCCGAGCTGGTCGGCCTGGAGGCGGCAGAGCAGGTCGTTGGCCGCCGCGCCGCCGTCGACCCGCAACGGCGAGGAGTCGGCTCCGGGCATCGTGGCCAGTACGTCGCGCACCTCGAAGGCGATCGCCTCCAACGTCGCGCGCACGAGGTGGGCGCGGGTCGTGCCGCGGGTGATGCCGAGGATCGTGCCCCGGGCGTGGGGGTCCCAGTGGGGTGCGCCGAGCCCTGTCAGCGCCGGCACGAAGACCACCCCCTCCGACGAGTCCACGGTGCTCGCGAGCGCCTCGGTCTCGGCCGCGGAGCCGACGATCTGCAGGCCGTCGCGCAGCCACTGCACGGCCGCCCCGGTCACGAAGATCGAGCCCTCGAGCGCGTAGGTCAGCTCGCCGTCGGGGGAGCGCCAGGCAGCGGTCGACAACAGCCCGGCATCCGACCGCTCGAGCGCCGTTCCGGTGTTGGTGAGGATGAAGGACCCGGTGCCGTAGGTGCACTTGGCGTCTCCGGTGCGGAAGCAGGTCTGGCCGAACAGCGCCGACTGCTGGTCGCCCGCCAGGCCCGCGATGGGCAGCTCGAGTCCGCAGAACGACGCCGGGTCGGTCGTGCCGATCTCGCCCCAGTTGGGCACCAGCTCGGGCAGCGCGTCGCGGGGCACGCCGAACAGGTCGCACAGCTCGTCGGACCATCGACCGGTCGACAGGTCCATCAGCAACGTGCGGCTGGCGTTGGAGACGTCGGTGACGTGCCAGGTGCCGCGCGTCATCCGGGCCACGAGGTAGGAGTCGACGGTGCCGACGGCGTAGCGGCCCTCCTCGACCAGCGCCCAGGTGTGCGCCTCGTGCTCGCGGAGCCAGGCGAGCTTGGTGCCGGAGAAGTACGGGTCGAGGCGCAGCCCGGTCAGCTCGGCGACCCGTGCCTCGTGGCCCTCCTCGCGCAGCCGCTGGCAGATCGCGGCCGTACGACGGTCCTGCCACACGATCGCCCGGCGCGGCGACCCGAGGGTCTCGCGGTCCCAGAGCAGGACCGTCTCGCGCTGGTTCGTGATCCCGACCGCCCGCAGCTCCGCGGCGTCGTACGACGCGAGCGCGGCGCGGGTCGCCTCGAGCGTCGCCTGCCAGATCTCCTCCGGGGCGTGCTCGACCCAGCCGGGCTGGGGGAAGTGCTGCGCGAACTCCTGGTAGCCGCGGGCGGCGATCCGGCCCTCGGGGGTGACGACGAGCGCGGTGACACCGGTGGTGCCGGCGTCGATCGCGAGCACGCTCACCGGCTCGACTCCCGGGCTGCGTCGCGGAGCCGTTCCAGGATCTGCTCGTCGATCCACGCCCCTCCGACATCGACCCGCATCTCGTAGTTCTCGGTGCCGGCCCAGTCGGCGAGGCTGTCGAACCCGAGTGCGTGGAGGTGCTCGTCGATCTCGGCGCGGAGCACCCCGGTGATGGCGACCTGCTCGGCCGGCGTGGACGCGGTCAGGTACAGGTGGTTGAGGTCGAGGAGCCGGGACAGCTCCGTGACCGGATCGGGGTGGTCGTCGACGCGCAGGTCGACCGCGATGTCGTCGCGACCGGCGTACCCCGCACCCTCCTTGACCACGAGCAGCGCGGCCGACTGCCGGCCGCGCCGGTCGCCGCCGGCGTCGTCGCCCGCGGCGAGGGCCGCGAGCAGGCGCCGGGCCAGCGGCTCGTCGGGGTCACTGGCCTCGAAGACGTCCTGCATCGCGGCCACCACGAAGTCACCGGCCAGGATGTTGCCCTGGATGGCGTACCCGGCCCCGGTCACGCTGCCGGCCCAGTCCAGGCAGGCATGGCCGGTGTGGCTGGCGGCACCCCCGTCGACGTCGACGATGCCGACCTGACGCTCGTCGCGCCCGTCGTCCTCCTCCAGCAGTCGCTGGAGTGCGACCGACGCGGTGGCCCCCTCGTCGAGATGGGAGAGGGCCAGCCCCTTGTAGGCGACGTTCGCGTCTGCTTGGGTGGCGATCGCCCCGACGCCGGCCACCGCGGCAGGTACGACGGCCCCGACGGCCAGGAACTTGGAGGCGACGGCCACTCCCCAGGACTCACCGTCGATGGACCGCGCCACGATGGAGAACGTCATGGCGCCACCGTAGCGACCGGGCTTGCCCTCGACCGGGCTTGAAGATGGAGGATGGCGGGAATGCTGCAGCGACTCGGGTTCCCGGACATCGGACCTCATCGGAGGTTCGTGACCGCCCTCGCGATCGACGCCCTCGGCAGCGGGATCTGGATGCCCCTGTCGATGCTGTACTTCCTGCACCAGACGTCGCTCTCGCTGGTCGAGCTCGGACTGGCGATGACCATCGCCAACACCGCCGCGATCGCCGTGGTGCCGTTCCTCGGGTCCCTCGTCGACCGGGTCGGACCCAAGATCGTCATGCAGGCCGGGAACGCCGGCGCGGCTGTGGCGTTCCTGATGTACCCGTTCGCCCACTCGCTGGTCGTGGTGACCGTGCTGATCTTCTGCGCGACCGCCACCCGGCAGGCGTTCTGGAGCGCGCTCGGGCCGATGGTCACCCAGATCACCCGGCCGGGGGAGCGCGAGCTGTGGTTCGGTTTCCTCCAGGCGATGCGCAACGCGGGGTACGGCGTCGGCGGAGTCGTGTCGGCGGTCGCGCTGACGATCGGCTCCGGGGTCGCGTTCCAGTCGGTCGTGGTGGCGAACGCCGCGTCGTACCTGCTGGCCTTCGGACTGATGCTGGCCGTGGCCGGCGGTGGCCGGCCGATGGGCGCCGATGCGTCCGCGACCGGCTCGGCTCGCAGCGGCTGGTGGGTGGCGTTCGCCGACCGCGGCTACCGCACCCTGATCGCGGTGGTCTTCTGCTACGCGATGGCCGCGATGACGCTGAACGTGGCGATGCCGGTGTACTTCATCGAGCTGCTCGGGCTGCCCGGCTGGATCCCGGGGACCGTGTTCGTGATCAACACCGTGATGATCGGCGTCGGCCAGGGGCTGGTGGTCCGCGCGATGACCGGTCGCACCCGACGCCGGGTGATGCACGTGGCGGTCGCGTTCACGGCGGCGTCGTACGTGATGTTCTACGCCGCGGGCGACCTGTCGGCGACCACCGGCATCGTGCTGGTGCTGGTGGCGGCGTTCGTCTACACCCTGGGTGAGATGACCGCCGGGCCGGTCGTCTCCGCGCTGGCCAACGAGACGCCGCCCGCGGACCGACGCGGCCGGTACCTCGCGGCGACGCAGCTGGCGTGGAGCGCGGCCGCGGCTCTGTCGCCGCTGCTGTACACGGCCCTGCTCGACCGCGGCTCCCTGGCGACGTGGGGCGGCCCGATCCTGATCTGTGCGGTCTGGGCGATCCTGATCGAGGTGCTGAGGCACCGGATGCCGCAGGTGACCCGGCCGGTCACCAACGTGGCCGAGCCCGACCCCGGCCCGGTCGACTCCACGGCGGAGGCCCCCTCGACGTCGTGAGCTCAGCTCGCCCCTTGCCCGCCCGTGCTCGCCCGTGCTCGTCCGTACTCGCCCGTGCTCGCCGGACCGGTGCCGGACGGTTGACGCCGGGGCGGAGCCGGGCCCTAGGCTGTCGGCTGCCCTTGTAACGATCCAACAACACGCACAGGTCAGGAATCAGCATGCGCATCGGAGTCCTCACCGGCGGCGGCGACTGTCCGGGGCTGAACGCGGTGATCCGCGCGGTGGTGCGCAAGGGCGTCGCCGTCCACGGGTTCGAGTTCGTCGGCTTCCGCGACGGCTGGAAGGGTCCCCTCGAGGGTGTGACCATGGAGCTCGGCATCCCCCAGGTGCGGGGGATCCTCCCGCGCGGCGGGACCATCCTCGGCTCGAGCCGCACGAACCCGTTCACGATCGAGGGCGGCGTCGAGCGGATCAAGGACAACCTGGCCGAGGGCGCGATCGACGCGCTGGTCGCGATCGGCGGCGAGGACACGCTCGGCGTGGCGACCCGGCTGGCCGACCTCGGCGTCAATGTCGTCGGCGTACCGAAGACGATCGACAACGACCTGTCCGGCACCGACTTCACCTTCGGCTTCGACACCGCGGTCAACATCGCCAGCGAGGCGATCGACCGCCTGCACACCACCGCCGAGTCGCACCACCGCGCGCTGGTCGTCGAGGTGATGGGGCGGCACGCGGGCTGGATCGCGCTGCACGCCGGGATGTCCGGCGGCGCGAACGTCGTCCTGATCCCCGAGGTGCCGTTCGACATCGAGGAGGTCTGCGACCTGGTCACGACGCGCTTCGAGACGAAGTACGCGCCGATCATCGTCGTGGCCGAGGGCGCGGTGCCGCGTGAGGGGGGCGACATGACCCTGGTGTCGGGTGACGTCGACTCGTTCGGGCACGTGCGCCTGGGTGGCATCGGCGACCGGGTGGCCGCCGAGATCGAGCAGCGCACCGGCGCCGAGGCGCGGGCCGTGGTGCTGGGTCACGTCCAGCGTGGCGGCACGCCCACGGCGTTCGACCGCTGGCTCGCCACGCGCTTCGGCCTGCACGCCATCGACGCCGTCGCCGAGCACGACTTCGGGAAGATGGTCGCCCTCCGCGGCACCGACATCGTCCGCGTCCCCCTCATCGAGGGCACCGGCGAGCTCAAGCTGGTCACCGCGGCGGAGTACGCCGAGGCCCAGGTCTTCTTCGGCTGATCTCGCCGGAACGCAGGCGGGCCGACGGCCCGCACCGCGCGCTCAGGGCAGCAGCACCAGCTTGCCCGTGGTGTGGCCGGTCAGGATCTGGCGGTGTGCCGCGGCCGCCTCGCCCAGGGGGTACGTCGACGCCACGAGCACGCGCAGCGAGCCGTCGCCGGCGAGCCGGGCCAGCTCCGGCCGGGCCGCGTCGCGGATCTCGGTGCCCGGGTCGGCGCCGGGGCCGTTGCCCAGCAGCTTCACGCCCTCACGGGGTGCCCGGGCGAAGTTCGCGATCGACACGAGGCGCGATCGATCCCCGACCAGCGCCAGCGAGACGTCCATCGCCTCGTCGGTGCCGACCAGGTCCAACGCCACGTCGACCCCCTCGGGCGCGAGGGCCCGCACCCGGTCGAGCAACCCTTCGCCGTACGCGACCGGCTCGACCCCGAGCTCGCGCAGCAGGTCGTCGTTCCGCGGGTTGGTCGTCCCGACCACCCGTGCCCCACGCAGTCGCGCCAGCTGCACCGCCGTCAGGCCGACGCCGCCGGTGGCCCCGTGCACGAGCACCGTGTCGCCCTCACCCACCGCGGTCGCCGCCAGGGCGTGCCACGCTGCCGCGCCGGTCAGCATCAGCCCGGCCGACTCGGCCCAGCCGAGAGAGGACGGCTTCGGCGTCAGCGCACCCTGGTCGACCACGAGATCGCTGGCGTAGGCCCCGCTCGCCCGGAACGCGATCACCTCGTCGCCCACGGCGGCCGACACCTCGGGGCCAACGGCGTCGACCGTCCCCGCGGCCTCGAAGCCGAGCCGGATCGGCAGCCTCGACGGGTCGCCGGGTACGGCGTACACCTTCGCGTCGTAGGGATTGACGCCGGCGGCGCGCACCGACACCCGGACCTGTCCCGGCCCGGGCTCGGGGAGGGGCAGCTCCTCGACCACCAGGTTCTCCGGCCCGCCGTACCCCGCCGCGACGACTCGTCTGGCTGCGCTCATGCCGGAGGCAACCGGCCCCGGGGGCGCGGCATTCCGTGACGCCGCGGTGGCTGCGTCGTTGACCGTGCCGTGAGCACCTCGACCGCCCGACGCGTCCTCCTCCTGTCCACCACCGTCATGCTCGGGACGTTCGGGCTCACGGCACCACCCGGATCCGCGGCGACCGCCCCGGCTCCGGTGACGTGGAGCGCCACACACACCCTGGCGTTCGACTCCGCGCGGCTCGGGGCCACCCGGCTGGCCACGCCGATCCCCGCGAGCCGCCGCCTGCACCTCGCGATCGCCCTCACGCCTCGGCACCAGGCAGCCGAGCGGCGGGCGTTGCGGGCGATGTACACCCCCGGCAGCGCGTCGTACCACCACTACCTCACCCCCCACCAGTGGAACGCGCGCTACGCCCCGTCGGGCTCTCGGGTCTCGGCGGTGCGTCACTACCTCGCCTCGCGAGGGATGCGTGGCCTCCACGTCACCGGCAACCGTCAGCTCGTCACCGCCACCGCGACCGCCGCCCAGGCGGAGCGCGCGTTCGGCACGTCGCTGGCGCAGTTCCGGGTCAGCGGCCAGACCTTCCTCGCCAACACCACGGTGGCGCGGGTGCCCACGGCGCTGGCCGGCACCGTCTCGGCCGTGATCGGGCTGAACACGTTCCAGCTGCCGACCCCCCGCCCGGCACGGCACACGCAGGCGTCGGGCAGTCCCGACCCCTTCCTGCTGCTGCCCCCCAAGAGGTTCCGACGGACCTACCGGACCGGCGACACCTCGGCCGGTCGGCGTACCTCGATCGCCGTCCTCACCCAGGGCAGCATGCTGCACGTCGTCGCCGACCTGCGGACGGCGGAGCGGACCTACCACCTGCCGCGGGTCCCGGTCACCCGGGTGAAGGTCGGCCCCCAGAGCCACGACGCGGCCGGGCTCGACGAGTGGGACATGGACACCCAGACCTCGACCGCGATGGCCCCGCACGTCAAGCGGCTCTACCTCTACTCCGTCGGGTCCCTGACCGACTCCGCGATCGTTCCGGCCTTCGCGGCCTTCGTGTCGCAGAACCGGGCACGGGCCATGTCGGCGAGCATCGGCGGCTGTGACGTCGGCCCCTACCTCGACGGCTCGATGCTGGCCACCGACCAGCTGCTGACCCAGGGCGCGATGCAGGGGCAGACCCTCTTCGCGTCGTCCGGTGACAACGGGTCCGGCTGCGCGTACGGCGCCAGCGTCGGCGTCCCGACCGAGCCGCCCGGAACCAACTGGCCGGCCTCGTCGGCGTACGTCACCGCGGTCGGCGGCACGAGTCTCGTCGTCGACAGGTCCGGCCGCCGGGCTGCGGACCCGCTCGGCGGGACCCCGATGGAGTACGGATGGGTCGGCTCGGGCGGCGGCATCAGCGAGGTCGAGAACGCGGGTTGGTGGACGGCCGACTCCGACCCCGGCTACAACGCCGGGCTGGTCTCCGGCGGTCGGGCCGTGCCCGACATCTCCCTCGATGCCGACCCCAACGTCGCGACGGCGGCCGCGGTCTGGGTGAAGGGGAAGAAGGAGGGCATCGGCGGCACCAGCCTGTCGTCCCCGCTGATGCTGGGCGGCTGGGCGCGCCTCGAGTCGGGTCACCACAACCGGCTCGGCCTGGCCTCGATCGGGCTGTACCGGCTCTACGACAAGGTCAACCCCGGCCGGTCCGGTGTGCCCACGCCGAACCCGTCGCCCGTCCCGGGCTTCACCGACATCGTCGTCGGCGCCAACGGGCACTACGCGGACACCCCGGGATACGACATGGTCACCGGGCTCGGAGCGCCCGTGTTCTCGGTGCTGGACTCCCGGCTCCACTAGCTCGGCCGACGTCCGGAAGACGCCGGCGGTGCCGAGGAGTGGCGCCGCCCGCCGTACCCTTGACCGGTGACCCTTCGAGACGGCTCGTCCCTCCCCTCCGCGGGGCAGGCCACGGCGCTGGGCGGCTCCGCCGCGGCGGCCGTACCCGACCTGGCGTCCCTGCACGCGCTGGGTCCGTCGCAGCAGCCGGCGTACCCGGACGCCGCGGCGGTCGACGCGGCCGTGGCTCGCCTGCGCACGCTGCCGCCGCTGGTCTTCGCCGGCGAGTGCGACGAGCTCAAGACGAAGCTCGGCGACGTCGCGCACGGCAAGGCGTTCCTGCTCCAGGGCGGCGACTGCGCCGAGACCTTCGCCGGGTCCACCGCCGACAACGTCCGGAACAAGCTGCGGGTGCTGCTGCAGATGGCCGTCGTGCTCACCTACGCCGCGTCCGTCCCCGTGGTGAAGCTCGGCCGGCTGGCCGGCCAGTACGCCAAGCCGCGCTCCTCCGACCTCGAGACCCGCGCGGGCGTGACCCTCCCGGCGTACCGCGGCGATGCCGTCAACGGGTTCGACTTCACCCCCGAGGCGCGGGTGCCCGACCCCCAGCGGCTGATCGAGGCCTACCACTCGAGCGCGTCGACGCTGAACCTCGTGCGCGCCTTCGTCACCGGTGGGTACGCCGACCTGCGCCAGGTGCACACCTGGAACACCGACTTCGTCTCGAACTCCCCGGTGGGCAAGCGCTACGAGAAGGTCGCCGACGAGATCGACCGGGCGATGCGGTTCATGTCCGCGATCGGCGCCGACCCGGACGAGTTCCACCGCGTCGACTTCCACACCTGCCACGAGGCGCTGATCCTCGAGTACGAGCACGCGCTCACCCGGATCGACAGCCGCACCGGCACCCCGTACGACGTCTCCGGCCACTTCGTCTGGATCGGCGAGCGCACCAACGACCTGGACGGCGCCCACGTCGAGCTGCTGAGCCGGGTACGCAACCCCCTCGGCGTCAAGGTCGGCCCCCGCACGACGCCGGACGACCTGATCTCGCTCGCGGCCCGGCTCAACCCCGACAACGAGGCCGGCCGGCTCACGTTCATCACCCGGATGGGTGCCGCCCGGATCAACGACCTGCTGCCCGCCCTGATCGAGAAGGTCACCGCCGCCGGGCTGGAGGTGGCGTGGGTCTGCGACCCGATGCACGGCAACACCTTCGAGACCTCGACCGGCTACAAGACCCGCCGCTTCGAGGACGTCATCGGGGAGGTGCAGGGATTCTTCGACGTCCACCGCTCGCTCGGCACCTGGCCGGGCGGCATCCACGTCGAGCTCACCGGGGACGACGTGACCGAGTGTGTCGGGGGCGGTGAGGAGGTCGCCGAGCTCGACCTGGCGACCCGCTACGAGTCGGTGTGCGACCCACGGCTGAACCGCGTCCAGTCCCTGGAGCTGGCCTTCCTCGTCGCCGAGATGCTGCGCACCGCCTGAGATGACCCCGCCGCCCGTCGCCTGGCGGCGCGTGCTGCCACCGGTGGTGGTGGTCGTGGTGGTGCTGACGGCCTTCAGCAACGGCTACGGCTTCGACCGCGACGAGCTCTACTTCGCGATGCTCCGGCCGGCCTGGGGGTACGTCGACCAGCCGCCCCTCACGCCGCTCATCGCCCACGCGCTGGCGTCCGCCTACGACGGCGGCCCGTGGCTGCTGCGGGTGCCCGCCACGCTGTGCGGGGCCGGCTGCGTCCTGATCACGGCGCTGATCGCCCGCGAGCTCGGGGGAGGGGCGAAGGCGCAGGCCTGGACCGCCTGGGGCATGGCCACCACCTCGGCGGTCCTGCTCTTCGGCCACGTGCTGCTCACGTCGACGCCCGACCTGGTGGCCTGGGGTCTGGTGTCGGTGTGCGTGCTCCGCGCCGAGCTGCGCGACGAGCCGCGCTGGTGGCTGGTGGCCGGCGCGGTGGCGGGGATCGCGACGTACAACAAGCTCCTGGTGCTGGTGCTGCTGGCCGGCATCGCGATCGGCCTGGCGACGGTCGGCCCGCGCCGGCGCCTCGCCTCACCGTACCTGTGGGGCGGCGCCGGGCTGGCGCTGCTGATCGGGCTACCGAACGTGGTCTACCAGCTGACCCACGACCTGCCGCAGCTGCGGATGGGGCGAGCGCTGGCCGAGAACAACGCCGGCGACGTGCGGATCAGCATGTGGGTCCTGCTGCTCGTGCTGCTCGGTCCGCCGCTGGTCGTGATCTGGGTCGCCGGGCTGCGCGCGATGTGGCGCGACCCCCGCGTCCGCTTCTTCGTGGTCGTGGTCGTCGTGGTCGTGCTGTTCACCTTCGTCTCCGGTGCCCAGCCGCACTACCCGGTGTTCATCCTGCCGATCCCGTTCGCCGCCGGAGTGGTGGCGATGGAGCACCGGCTCGGCCGGGTGTGGGCCGGCCTGTTCGCGCTCAACGGCGCGGTCTCGCTCGTCCTCGGCCTGCCGATCATCCCGGTGGGGAGCGTCGGCGCGACCCCCGTCCCGGACGTGAACCTCCTGGCCCAGGACTCCATCGGCTGGCCCGCGTACGTCGACCAGATGACCGCGCCGTACGACGACCTGCCGGACCACTCGCACGCCGTGGTGGTCACCTCCAACTACGGCGAGGCGGGTGCCGTTCACCGCGACCGCCCGGACGTCCCGGTCTTCAGCGCGCAGAACGCCCTCTACGACCAGGCCCGGCCGCCCGACGACACCACCACGGTCGTCTTCGTGGGCGGCGAGTACGACCTCGCGCGCACGCTGTTCACCTGTCGCGTGGTGGCCCGGCTCGACGACCAGGTCGACGTCGACAACGAGGAGCAGGGGCTGCCGGTGGCGGTCTGCACCGATCCCCACCTGCCGTGGTCGCAGCTGTGGGACCGGCTGCACCACCTCGACTGAGGCGGCGGTCAGGCTGCGGCTGCGGCGAGGTGCTGCGCCCGGGTCAGGGTCACGAGGCGCTGCGCGGCCAGCGCCACCGCGAGGTACAGCAGGATCGCGTCGGTCCCGATGCCGGCGGCGGACCGGTCCACGCCGTGGATGACCACGTCGACCAGCACGTGGACACCGAGTCCGGCCACCCAGAGCGCGACCGTGACGGCGCCGCCCTGGCGCACCAGCACGCCGTCCCGCCGCCAGATGCGCACGGACGCTCCGCGCATCACGCCGAGGACCGCACCGACCATCAGGCTCGCGGCCAGCAGGGTCCACGCGGCACCGGTGACGTGATGGCCGTCGGCGAAGCCGGCCACGTCGGCCACGCCGACGACGCCGAGCACGAGCATCAGCCGGAACGGGCTGTCCTCGCGCACCGCGCGGGGCCGCAGCTGCCGCCACAGGATGAACCCGAGGACGAGGACGGCCACGATCACGTTGTCGGCTGAGGTCATGCGTCGACGCTAGTGGCGCGACCACCCGGGCACCGATGCCGCGCGTCATCGATCCGCCCTGACGATTGTCACGCCCGCGCAGGACGCCGGTGACGCCGCGGCTAGCGTGTCGTCGTGACCATCGACCTGCGCTCCGACACGATCACCCGCCCGACCGACGCGATGCGGAAGGTGATGATGGACGCCGAGGTCGGCGACGACGTGTACGGCGAGGACCCCACCGTCCTCGAGCTCCAGCAGCGCGTGGCCGCGATGTTCGGCAAGGAGGACGCGCTCTTCACGCCGACCGGCTCCATGGCCAACGTGCTGGCGGTGGCGTCCCTCGTCCAGCCGGGGCAGGAGGTGCTCTGCGAGGCGTCCGCCCACATCGCCCGCGCCGAGCTCGGCGCCCACGGCGCGCTGACGGGCCTGACCATGCGCACCTGGCGCGACCCGCGCGGCCAGATCGACCAGGCCGCGATCGAGTCGATGTACGCCCCGGACATGGGCCCCTTCTTCGTCCGCACGGCCGCGGTCTCGGTCGAGAACACCCACAACTTCGCCGGCGGCACGATCCTCCCGCTCGCGGACCTCGAGGGGCTCCGCGCCTACGCGACCTCTGTGGGCATCGGCGTCCACCTCGACGGTGCCCGGCTGTGGAACGCGCATGTCGCGACCGGTGTCCCGTTCGCGTCGTACGGCGCCTGCGCGGACGTGGTCTCGGTGTGCCTGTCCAAGGGACTCGGGGCGCCGGTCGGCTCGCTGGTCGTCGGCACCGCGGAAGCCATCGCCGAGGCACGCGTACGTCGCAAGCGGATGGGCGGCGGGATGCGGCAGGTCGGCATCCTGGCCGCTGCCGGGCTGCATGCGCTGGACCACCACGTCGACCGGCTGGCCGACGACCACGCGAACGCCCGACTGCTGGCCGAGGCGTGCGGGCTCGACCCGGAGACCGTCGAGACCAACATCGTCGTCGTTCCGCGTGGCGACGCCGCCGCGTTCGTCGCCGGCGCACTCGGGGGTGGCGTGCTGGTCGCGCCGGTCGGGCCGACCGCGGTCCGGATGGTCACCCACCTCGACGTGAGCCGACAGGACGCCGAGGCCGCGGCCGTGGTGCTGTCGAAGCTCTGAGGGTCAGCCGGTCCGGCCGAGCAGCAGCACCTCGCTGATCGCGGTGTCGTCGCGGGCGGCGCGGCCCTTGCCCGGCGGCGAGACCGACGTGATCCGGAGCTTGACCGTGCTGGTCGTCACCGGATGGATCGCCGTCTGCTGCATGTCGCGGTCGTCGCCGAGCTGCTGGGTGACGCGGCTGCCGTCGTCGAAGATCCACTCGACGGACAGGACGCGGCGGTTGCCCTGGTACCAGTCGTAGGGACGCCCGTTGGCGTAGGCGATCTTGGCGTAGCCGTTCACGAGCCCGACCCGGCTGAGCCGGGTCGGCTGGTCCAGCCGGAAGGACAGCACCGTGCCGGTCGCGTCGCCGGGGGTGCGCCAGCAGGTGTCGTTGCGGCCGTCGACCATGTTGGCCGCGACGTAGGTGACCGGACGGCCGCCGAAGTCGAGGCCCGCGGGTGCATGGGTGGGCGCGGAGGCCTGGGCGAACCCGGCGACGTTCGTCGGCGGGCCGGTCACCTGCACGGAGGGGGACGACGAGGGTGCAGCGGGCGAGGACTCGGTGGTCTGCGAGCTGGGTGAGGAATGGGTCTTCGGCACGATCGGGGGAGTCGCCGTCGAGCTGGCACCACCGCCACCGCCGCTGCCGTGGAACAGCAGGAAGCCCCCGAGCAACAGCACCACGACCATGGCGACCGCGACCGCGACCCACAGGCCGGGGCCCGGTCCCGGCCGGCGGGGGTGGGAGCTCGGTGCCAGGTGTGTCGGGCCCGGGACCGGACCGGAGGGG
>Ga0070683_100000125_pt1 | contig 50285 bp, 44 predicted proteins | sample KBSC713LmetaG_FD_64662 | JGI IMG/M metagenome (GOLD analysis project Ga0070683, IMG submission 64662) | Corn rhizosphere microbial communities from Kellogg Biological Station, Michigan, USA - KBS C7.1-3L metaG | ecosystem: Host-associated > Plants > Roots > Rhizosphere ... | reverse complement strand
GCCAGCACCGTCTCCAGATCGGGATCGTCCACGACCATGTGCCGCGCCAGCACATCCTCCAGGATCGCGGCGATATCCGTCAATCGGATCTTCCCTTGCAGGAAGAGCGGCACCGCCTGCTCGTCCGCGCCTACCAGCACCGCAGGAGCCGTGCCGCCGCGTCGCCCCGCCTCATACGCCAGCCGCAGGCAGGGGAAGCGCGCCATATCTACCGCCTCAAAGTCCAGATGGCCGACGGCGGGCCAGCTCAGCGGATGCGAGAGCGCGGTAGCCTCGCGGCTCAGTCGGGCAGGATAGCTCAGCGCGTATTGGATGGGCAGGTGCATGCTGGGCAGGCTCGCCTGCATCTTGATCGAGTCATCCACGAACTCGACCATCGAATGGATGATGCTCTGCGGATGGACAACGACCTCGATCTGGTCATAAGGCATGTCGTAGAGCCAGTGCGCCTCGATGACCTCCAACCCCTTATTCACGAGCGTCGCCGAGTCAATGGTGATCTTCTGCCCCATCTGCCACGTCGGGTGCGCCAGCGCCTGCTCGACCGTGACATCGCGCATCTCCTCCAGCGTCGCCTTGCGCAGGGGCCCGCCCGACGCGGTAATCAGCAGGCGGCGCACCTCGGCCGTCCGCTCGCCGTGCAGGCACTGCCAGAGGGCGCTGTGCTCGCTATCCACCGGCAGAATCGCAACGCCAGCCGCGCGCGCCTCGGCCATCACCAGATGACCCGCCATCACCAGCGTCTCCTTGTTGGCCAGCGCAATCGTCTTGCCCGCGCGCATCGCCGCCAGCGTGGGCCGCAGCCCAATCAGGCCGGAGGTCGCCGCGACAACCGTTTTCACCGAGGGATGCGTGGCGGCGGCGGTCAGCCCTTCGACGCCATGAAGCGCGTTGGGGAGCAGCTCGGCGGCCTGCGCCTGCGTAGCGGGGTCATCGCTGGTATAGGCGACGATCTCTGGCGCGAACTCGCGCGCCTGTTCGGCCAGCAGCGTGATATTGCCACGCGCCGCCAGCGCGACGACGCGGAAGCGCTCAGGAAAAGCGCGCACGACATCCAGGGTCTGGCGACCAATCGAGCCGGTGCTGCCAAGCACGGTGACGCCTAGTCGTGCATCGTCCATATCGTCCATATCTGCCGTATCTGTCATAGCGCTGGGCGACCTCCATCCAGGCATCGGCGGGGCGCGCAATCGCTGGCCACGCCGCGCCAGATTATATCACAGGGCATTGCAAGCGCCCCCGAATAACACCCGGATGACCTTGCGCGACGAGTGCGGCGTTCATGTAGCATACATGTAGCAGAGAGGCACATCGAGATAAGCTTCAGCGAGGGGAGAACGACCATGTCTGAGCCGACCAACGACGCCACACTCGCGATATCCCTGCCACGGGCAATGTGGAAGGTGCTCGAACCCTGTCACGCGATGATCTACTTCGCGGCCGAGGCGCGGGCGGCCTATAGCGAGGCCGGGCTAAAGGGCTACTGGATGGGCTACTTTGCCTCGCGCTCGGCGGCGATGGGACCGGTCGGGCCGGAGGTGGTCGCCGCCACGTTTTACAACTTCCATCCACGGATGGTCGCGCGGGCGATTCCCGACGCATGGCGCTTCTCGTCGCCGGACCAGATTCTCGCGGCGCGCTATGGTTCCGCTGATGCCGCGCTCCGTCGCCTGCTCGGCGATGCCGTCGTGGGGTCAGCCATCGAGGAGGCGGCGCAACTGGCCTATGTGGCAGCCTCGGCGTGTGATGTGGCGGGGCGGCCGCTCTTCGCCGCCCATAGCGCGCATCCCTGGCCCGAAGCCGCTCATATGCGCCTCTGGCACGCGGCGACGTTGCTGCGCGAATATCGCGGCGATGGGCATGTTGCCGCGCTGCTCGCGGGTGGGATAGATGGCTGCGAGGCCCACGTGACGCTCGTGGGAACTGGGACGGTCTCGCGTGAGGCGATCCAGCCGCACCGGGGATGGAGCGATGAGGAGTGGGAGGCGGCTGAAGCGCGGCTGCGCGCCCGTGGCTGGCTCGACGACGCTGGCATGCTCACCCCGGCTGGCCGCGACGCCCGAGCGTGGGTGGAGACGCGCACCGATGCCCTTGCATCCCGCCCATGGGAGGCGTTGGGTGCGGATGGCTCCGCGCGCCTGCGCGAGCTGGCCTTCACCCTGAGCGACGCGGTCGTGCGTGCTGGTGGCGTCCCGATACCCAATCCGATGGGCCTTCCGTGGCCATAAGCGCGCCGTAGACACATGGCCAGTGGGCCGAGCACGGCTCGCGCCATGTATAATGGGAAGCTGAAGCGCCGGGTGGCTGGCGTATAAAGATGGCAACAGCAATTTAGGAAGATGCAAAGGATCAGCATGGGCGAGGGTGAGATTGCGAACGGTACGGGTGTGAGTGGGCTGGTCGTCGTCACCGGCGTCTTCGATCTGCTGCACATTGGCCATCTGCGTTTCCTGGAGGCGGCGTGCCACCTGGGCGATACGCTGATCGTCGGCGTCGAAGACGACGCGCGGGTGCGGCGCTGGAAGGGGGCGGACAGGCCCATCATGTCAGAAGATGACCGCTGCGAGCTGCTGGCCGCGCTCCGGGTGGTGGACCGCGTCTTTCTCATCTCTGGCGAGCGCGTAGATCCCGACTATTACGTCGATCTGCTGCGGCCGCTTGCGCCACGCTATCTCGCCGTCACCGCCGACGACCCGTTCCTGGCAGAGAAACGGGCGGCGATGGCGCGCATCGGCGTTGAGGTACGTGTCGTCACGCCGCGCATCGAAAACTACTCGACCACCCGGTTGATTCGCCTGCTTGGCCTTGCCTGAGCCGTGGGACAGCAGTAGTATAGTGGCACAGAGCATGCGGCTCTCGTGTGCCAGCATATCCTCAGTGCTTATACCCGGATGAACCAGGTCTGTCTGGCATTTTAGTCTCAGGTCGCGGGAGGAAGACAACTCATGTGCTTCGATGTAGACTCACAGCCACCAATCGCGCCGCTCCAGGGTCTGCCCGTGCGCACCGAAGAATTGGTGCTCGCCGCTTTTGATGGAACCCGCTTCAACGCCTTCGCGGCGCATAGCGATTCTCCCACGCCATCCGTCGCCGCCATCGTCATCATGCCAGATGTGCGCGGCCTGTTCTCGTTCTATCGCGAGCTTGCCAAACGTTTCGCCGAGGCAGGTATCGACGCCGTCGCGATTGACTACTTTGGTCGTACCGCCGGGCTGGATCCGCGCGAAGATTCTTTTGACTACATGCCCCATGTCATGCAGACCGCACAAGAAACCGTCACCATGGATGTCGCCTCAGGGGTCGCCTATCTGCGCGGCATGCCGGGGAGCGGGCCGCGTGCGATCTTCACCGTTGGCTTTTGCTTCGGCGGCCATCATTCGTTCTTGCAGGCTGCCAACCATCAAGGACTCGCGGGGGTAGTTGGCTTCTATGGGTCGCCGATGCCACGTCAGGGAGCAACAGTCGGACCGATTCAGCGAATCGATGAGTTCGAGTGCCCGGTGCTGGGCCTGTTTGGTGGCGCGGACCACGGCATCCCGCAAGACTCCATCAATGCATTCGATGAGGCGCTGACTAACGCGCACATCGAGCATGAGCTAATTGTCTATCCGAACGCGCCACACAGCTTCTTCGACCGCAAGCAGGAGGAGTTCCAGCAGGAATCGGCCGATGCGTGGCAGCGGATATTGCGGTTCGTCGCCGCGCATACGCCGCAGTCAGGACAGGCGCCCGCCCAGGCGTGAGTGCTATTCGGAACCTATTCTGCAGCCCCTCTCCCTAAAGGGAGAGGGGTTGGGGAGGGGGCAGCCGCCATTACAACAACCGTTCAACCTCAATTTCTGCTGGGAACTGCATGCGATCTGGCTCGCCAAGCCAGAAGAGCCGCTTGAGTGCCTCGCCCGCGGCAAAGAGCAGGTGCTGCTCGGTCGTCTCTCTGGTTTCCGCATAGGCCGAGGAGCCGTCGTGTGTGCGCGTGCTGAGGAACCAGTCGCGCACCGGCGAGCCAATGGCGGCGCGCACCAGATAGCAGCGCATCTTGATCGCGCCCTGGCTCTCGGGCAGAAAGATGCGCAACTGTGGCGCGCCCGACACCAGATCGAGCCGATAGAAGACCCCAAAGTGTTCGCGCGAGGTCTGGAAGAGTGAAAGCTCGGCCTCGCCGCGTGCCTCCTCATCCACGGCGCCATCTCCTTCAAGCGCGAACGGCAAGATATCATCTTCCTCTGGCTCCGCGCCTGTCTGCGCGGGACGGCGAGGAGCATAGGTCATGCTGGTTGGTGGCGGCGGAGCGGGAGCCAGCTCTTCGGCGGGATCTTCCAGCACGACACCAAGCTGCGCCAACAGTTCCGCCAGTTGTTCGTCGAGTGTCATAGTCTGCCTCCCTTGTATGGGAATGAGTGATTAGGAAGTGAGAGAAGTAGGGTTGTGGTGATGCATTCTCTGGCGGTTGGCTCCAGTCGGAAAAAGTCGCGGTAGTGAGGCAGCCGTTACGGGTCATTGGCGCGGGCGGCGAATGGTATACTGCACGCGAATATGCGCCCTCAAACGACTTGAGCGCTGTGATGGGTGACACAGGGGAGATGGAGCGGGGCATGCGAGAGACACAGGCCGATGGCGCCACGGACACTACCACCACGCCATCGGCAGCTGCGGCGCCTGCTGAGTCTGACGCGCCGGAGGCACTTAGCTTTGGCTGGCGCTGGGCAGACGCACTGCTCGACTGGGCCTGGCGGCATCCTCGGCTCCCGCTGGCGATTGCGCTGGTTGCGGGCGTGGTGGCGCGGCTCGTCCTGGTCACCCGCTCGAACGCCTTGATCGACGGCGACGAGGCGATGGTTGGCATCCAGGCCGAGCGTATCCTGCGCGGCGACTTCCCCACCTATTTCTACGGCCAGGCGTATATGGGCAGCCTGGAGACCTACCTGATCGCCGCGCTCTTCCGCCTGTTCGGTCCCTCAGCCTGGGCCATGCGCGCCGTGCCCATCCTGCTCTCGCTGCTGTTGGTCTACCTCACCTGGCGGCTGGCCTATACCTTGCTGCCGCGACATGCGCGCGCGACGCCGCTGCTGGCCGGGTTGGCCGCGCTCTTCGCCGCCGTTCCGCCCCTCTACGACGCCGTGACCGAGCTACGCACCTGGGGCGGACAGATCGAGGTCTACGTCATCATTCTCGCGCTGCTCCTGGCCACCGTCGAGCTGGCGCAGCGGCTTCGCGAGGGGGCAGGCGTTGCCGAGCTGGCGCGGCGCTGGGCTATCTGGGGATTTCTGGCGGGACTGGGCATCTGGGTCAATCCGCTGATCATCTACGCGCTCATCACCGCCATCCTCTGGCTGGCGTTTCCCTATGCGCGGCGAGCGTTCCCCCGGCTGATGGCGCGCCTGCGCCAGAATGGCGATGTTTCTGGCGAGACATCGGCCACAATGCAGCCAGCAAACGCGCTGGTTTTGCTCGCGGTGATCCCTGGGCTGCTCGTCGGCGGATTGCCCGCCTGGATCTATGCGCTACGCCACTCCGGCGAGAATCTGCTGGTCTATCTCACCCAGCCTGCGGTTAGCCCGGCCGTCAGCGGTGCGGCGCGTCAGGGACGGCTCGTGCTGGCGGCGGCGATTACGACCCACTACGCGGGGTGCATCGCGCCACAGGTCTTCAACGGCATGATGCCCGCTGAGCCAGTGCTCTACTGGCTGCCGCTACGTCTGCTGCTGCTTCTACCGCCGCTGGTCGGCATTCTCTGCGCCATCTGGCTGCTGCGCCGTGGCAAAGACGGTGGCGGCTGGCAGGTGCGCGCCGGGCTGCCGCTGCTCTTTGCCGCAGTGATTACCGCCGTTTTCTGCCTGGGCACCTCCGCCTGGGCCGCCTCGAAGAACTGCGAGTACGATCTCGCCGGACGTTATGCCGTGCCGCTGGTGCTGATCGAGCCGTTGCTGCTGCTGGCGCTCTTCGCGCTGCCGTTCGCGTGGCCCGCGGCGCGTCGGCTGTTGCGCCGTCCCGCGAGGCCGCTGAACCAGCGGATGCTCATCCAAGGCTGGCGCGTTGCGTTGCTGGCACTGCTGCTGGGCGGCGCAATCCAGTTCGGCACCTACTTCGTCTCGGACATGCAGGCGGCATTCCAGTCGCCGTTCTACCGCTACATTCACCAGGACCAGAGCCAGCTCTACGACTATCTCCAGACACACGACATTCATGACGCCTGGTGCAATCACTGGCTTGGCAACATCGTCACCTTTCGCACCAATGGCCAGACGGTCTGCGCCGACTACTACGATCAGGTGGTCAAGGGCGGTATTCAGCGGCCACCTGGCACGCTGCAAACCGTGAGCAAGGCGACGCGCCCCAGCTTCATCATCGCGCGCGTCAACCCGCATCCGATTCTGGCGCAGGAGCTCGACGCCCAGCGCATCCCCTACACCATCGCGGTGCTGCCACAGGCGGGCGTCACGATCATCACCCCGGCGCGCACGGTTGACCCCGCGACAGTCATCGTCGGCCTGGCGCAGGACTACGGCGCAAACCAGTAATAGCGGTGAGTGTACTCGGCTCCCGCGCGCATGAGAGCAACGTGCTGGCGGATTGGCGAGCATCACGAGTACGATACCGACGTAGGCCTTTCACGCACTGTTTATGTCTGGTGGACATAGTGGCCCGGACGACGATGCGCTCGTCTGCTATGTCGTGCTGCGCGGCCCGTTCCTCCTGGCCATGATGTCGCTACCGCCCGGGGCTGATCCTGGGCCACACTTCAGCGAGAGAGTCATAGAAATCTACGACGCGAGTACAGGTCGCCTGCTCGTGAGTGGCGTTGGCCCATCCAGACGCAGACCCGGTGACTAGACAGAGAGAGCTGCCATCTCTGATGAATCCCACCAGAGGGAATGTCGATATTCACCGGGCGGCGCGGCAAGCTATCAGGGTAGCACGAGGTGTGGTATACTGAGGGCCACTACAGCGATTCATTGACGACAGGGCAGTGATTTTCATGACGGCGACTGTTCAGCAGCAGAGCAACAGCATGATGATGGCGATGGCCATGCGCACGCCGCGCGGGGCATCGTCCAGGTTGTCTGCTCGCTGAACGTCAGCGCGAGACCGGGGCCGCTCCGCGAGGGGTGGCCCTTTTTGTTGTCCTTTTTTTGATTGCATCATCTATCGAGCGAAGAGAGCGAGCGCACCATGACGAGAGCAAAGAAAGCATCAACGAAGCGACCAGCGGCAAAGGCAAAAGCGTCACCCTGGTACGTCTCCACCACCATCCCATACGTCAACGCCAGCCCGCACATCGGCATGGCGCTGGAATATGTGCTGACAGATGCGCTGGCCCGCTATCATCGCCGTCTCGGCGAGGATGTCTTCTTCCTCACTGGCACCGATGAGAACGCGCTGACCAACGTCCAGAGCGCCGAACGCCTGGGCGTCCCGGTGACAGAACTGGTCGAGCGCAACTCGGCGCGCTTCCGCGCGGTGGCCGAGACGCTGGAGACCTCATTCGACGATTTCATCCGCACCAGCGCCGATCCGCGCCATATCCCCGGCGTCCACAGACTGTGGGAAGCCTGCGCCCAGAGCGGCGATATCTACAAGCGCCACTATCACGGCCTCTACTGCGTCCGCTGCGAATTGTTCTATCGCGAGGACGAGCTGGTAGATGGCCTCTGCCCGATTCATCACATCCCGCCTGAGGAGGTCGAGGAGGAGAACTATTTCTTCCGCCTCTCGCGCTATGCCGACCAGCTTGAGGAGTTGATTGCCTCGGATACACTGCGCGTCGTGCCGGAGACGCGCAAGAACGAGGTGCTCAGCTTCATCCAGCGCGGCCTGGAGGACTTCAGCATCTCGCGTTCCCGCGAGCGCGCCCACGGCTGGGGCGTTCCCGTGCCGGGCGACCCTGCGCAGGTGATCTACGTCTGGTATGACGCGCTGGGCAACTACATCACCGCGCTGGGCTATGCCAACGATGGACCGCTCTACCAGCGCTACTGGCAGGAGAATCCCCAGCGGCTGCATGTGCTGGGCAAGGATGTCATCCGTTTCCATGCCATCTACTGGCCCGCGATGCTGCTCTCAGCGCGGGTGCCGCTGCCGACGACGGTGCTGGTCCATGGCTTCATCATCAGCGGCGGCCAGAAGATGAGCAAGTCGCTGGGTAATGTGATTGACCCCACAAAGATTGCAGCGGAGTACGGCGCCGAACCCTTGCGCTACTTCCTCTTGCGCGAGATCAGCCCATTCACCGATAGCGACTTCACGCTGGAGCGGTTTCTGCGCGCCTGCAATACTGACCTGGCCGACCAGCTTGGCAATCTGCTCAACCGGACGATCAACATGCTCCAGCGCTACACCGACGGCGTGATTCCCACTCCTGGCACGCCGACAGCCACCGAGCAAGCGCTCATCGCGCAGGCACAGGCGCTCCCCGGCCTGGTAGATGCTGCCGTGCGCGCGTACGCCTCGAACGAGGCGCTAGCGGCCATCTGGGAGTTGATTGGGACAGCCAATCGCTACGTGGCCGAAGTCGCGCCATGGGAGCTGGCGAAGGCGCACAAGGCAGGCGATGAGGCGGCGGGGCGGCGGCTGGATACCGCGCTCTATACGCTTGCGGAGACGCTGCGGTTGGTGGCGCAACTGCTCGTGCCGTTCCTGCCGGAGACCGCCACGAAGATCGCCGCGCAACTGGGCGTCGCACTCGACGAAGGCGCGCCATGGGCCAGCGTCACCGCCTGGGGGCAGATCCCTTCTGGGACCCATATCCAGCCCGGCCCAGTCCTCTTTCGCAAATGGGAGGTAGATGAATTATGAATTCATCTAGCGAAAAACCGCCCGCGCTGCCAGTCTGGTACGATGTTTGCTATAGATGCGTGGTAGGCAGGCGGCGCTCTACGTCGCCCTGAACCATCTGGCGACAGGCACAATAGTCATAGGCAGGCCGCGCAATCATTGACGGCAAGGTGCTCGTGCGGTATTCTGATGGCGCAGCCCAGCATTGGAAAATGGCGGAGTCATGCGCTCTGCACGGGCAACGCACGGATGACGCATACGAGTTGGTTAGCGTGTTGAGCGATGCACCGGTGCTGCATGGTGTCGCATGGATGAAGGAGTAGGACGTGCCGCAAGCTCCCGCAAAAAGCGCACTTGCTCCCGGAACGATCATTCGCAATAACTATCGCATCGAGGAACTGATTGGCAGTGGCGGCTACGCGAATGTCTATCGCGCCACTGAACTCACTTTCGGCTATGAGCGTGCGATCAAAGAAGTGATTGATCCGGACCCCGGTGTTCGCATGCAGTTCCAGCTTGAAGCTCGCCTGCTGATAGACACCAAACACCCCAATATCCCGCGTGGCTACTATCTCCTCGACGATAAAGGGCGCATGTACCTCATCATGGAGTACGTGCATGGCAAAGACCTCGAAGAGATTCTGAATGACAGCCTGAAGTCGCGCAGGCAGCCACTCGACGAGAAACAGGTGCTCCAGTGGGCGATTGCCGTCTGTGATGCGCTCACCGAGATGCACTCGCTCAAGACACCCATCATCCACCGTGACATAAAACCGGCCAATATCAAGATCACGCCGGACGGAAGGCCAGTGCTGATCGACTTCGGGCTGGCGAAGCTGCATAAACCCAGCAAAAATACCCAGGCCGCCGCCCAGGGTGTCTCGCCCGGTTTCGCGCCCCCCGAACAATACATGGCCAAAGGCAAGACCGACGCGCGGACCGATGTCTATGGCCTGGGTGCAACCCTCTACGCCTGCCTGACGGGCCGCGACGCCCCTGAAGCTCCCGCTCGCCTGCTTGCCCAGACGGGAGCCGTGGGTCAGGGCGCCGATCTCAAACCGATCCGGTTTTACAATCCACAGGTCAGTGAAGTGACCGAGCGGGTGGTCAAGAAGGCGCTGGAGCTATCGCCGCAGCAACGTCAGCAAACCGCCGCCGACCTCCAGCGCGAGCTACAGGCTGCCCTCAAGGGCGGCAAGGCTGGGCCAGCGACCCTGGATATGGGACCGGTCTGCGCGAAATGCGGCATGCAGAATCGCCCGGGCCTACAAAACTGCGCCCACTGTGGTGCGTCGCTCAATGGGGCTGGTGAATCACTTACTCGCGGCTCTGGAAAACACCCGAAAGTCGCGCCACCCGCGGCATCGGGCATGCGCGGCACGGCCCAGATGCCCGCGATGCCAGCGCCACCCGTGGCGCATCCGCTGGCCGACGATCAGCGGACCAAAGGCACCCTTATCGCGGCACAGCAGCGTAGCTCCAACAAACACGCCGCCGTCTCGCCATCCGCCGCCTCTGCCGCGCGCGGCACGGGCAAACAGCCCGCGGTGTCTAATTTGCCATCGCCCTCGATCCTCAACTATCCTGGCAATGGCGCAGCGGCGGCTACCGCCGGTAACACGGCCCTCGCGCCACGTGTTGCCGTCACGCCAGCCAATCCGCCGAAAGCGGTCAACCGGGCGACCGCCGCGCCAGCAACGATGGGATCGTCGTCGTCTGTCAAGTCATCCTGGATCAGGGTTGGCCAGACGGCCCTGGGTAGTCCAGGCAAAGTGGTGCTGGCGTTTGGATTCGTCGAGACGCTCTGGGGGGCGCTTATCATCGCGCTGGGCGTGGTGATGGCGGTGACCAAAGGCAACAACTTCCCCATCGTCACATTCGTCGGCGCCTGGCTCATCGTCGTCGTGCTGGCCAGCCTGATTGGCGGGCAGGCGATCAGTCGGCCGGTCTACCGCCGCAAGCGGGTGAGCGGATTCAGGCGCGGTTTACAGGCCTTCGGGTTGCTTGTCTATTCGGCGGTAGTGCATGCGGTGGCGATCTGGGGCGTGACGACCTATTCTAATCTGCAGAGTGGCGCTACCGTCGCCATCATCGCGTTTATCGCCTTCGGCTTGAATGTGCTGGTCATCGGCATCTTCACGATGCTCAATATGCTCAACAACTGAGCGCGCTTAGCACAGTTAGCAAGCTCGGCAACATACACAACCATTGAGGGGGAGCGTCTCCCATGCCCCGGTCGAATCCGGCGCTCGCGGCACAGCAACCCAACCCGATGTTTCGCATCGGCGCGCTGGTCTATGGCCGTGACGACATCCTGCATCTGGAGTTTGGCGAGCCAGACTTCCCCACACCAGCGCACATCTCCGCCGCGGCCATCGCCTCCATAACGAGCGAGCGCCAGGGGTACGGCCCCGGCAACGGCATTGCCGAGCTACGGGCCGCCGTGGCCGCGCGAGTCCAGCGCGTCAATGGGTTCGCACCGACCGCCGAGCAGGTGGTGATGACCGAAGGTGGCACGGGTGGCCTGATGGGCAGCCTGCTCACCCTCTGCGCGCCGGGCGATATCGTGCTGACACCTGACCCCGGCTGGCCCGGCTACGACGCGATGCTGGCGGTCGCGGGCGTTGAGCGCGCCTATTATCCACTGCTATCGGAGCGCGGCTGGCTGCCCGACCTTGCGGCGCTCGAAGCCGCCATCACGCCGCAAACGCGCGTCCTGCTTATCAACTCGCCCTCGAATCCCGGCGGAGCGGTCTATCCGGCGGAGACCATCGCCGCGCTGATGGAGATTGCCGCCCGGCACGATCTCTGGCTGCTCTCCGATGAGTGTTACGACGAGCTGGTCTTCGACGCGCGCCACATCAGCCCTGCTGCTCTCGATCCCGATGGGCGCGTGCTGACGGTGGGCAGCTTCTCGAAGACGTATGCGATGACGGGCTGGCGCATCGGCTGGGTGGTCGCGCCGCCTGCGATTGCCCCTGCCCTGGGGCTGACCACCGCCGCGCAAATCAATAACCTGCCGCTCTTCGTCCAGCGGGCGGCGCTCGCCGCGCTCGAAGGCCCGCAGGAATGCGTCGCCGAGATGCGGGCATCCTACCGGGCGCGACGCGACCTCGCGACGGGGCTGCTGAGCGAGCGCGGCCTGCTCGAGTATACCCCGGCGGGCGCGTTCTATCTGCTCGTTCCAGTGGCGCGGGCGGCGGGCTACGGCGCGGACGAGCCGTTCGATACGTTGGCGTTCGCGGAGGCGCTGATCGCCGAGCGGGGCATCGCGCTGGCGCCAGGGATGGCGTTCGGCAGCCGCACCGCCCGCTACGTGCGCGTCTCGCTGGCCAGCGCCCCCGATGTGCTGCGCGCGGGCATCTCCGGCCTGCTCGATTTCGCCACGGGCTGGCGAACTCACCAGTAATCCACCACTGCTGCGCAATACCGCGTAGACCAATGAGGTTATGTCAATATTCCGGGAGAGATGGTACCATGACATCACAATTCGCGCACGCGAGCGATGAGGTGGCCACATGGATACCCATCTCCTGGCGACCAAACTGCGTATCCCACCACTGCTACATCATGTGGTGCAACGTACCCGGCTCGTTGACGCCCTCGAACAGGGTATCCCACGCTACAGGCTCATTCTGACCTCTGCCCCGGCTGGCTATGGCAAGACGACTCTGCTGGCCGACTGGGCGCGTGCGAGTGCCTTGCGGATCGTCTGGCTCTCGATTGGCGAAGATGATAACGACCTTGAGCGCTTCTTCCGCTATCTGCTGGCGGGGTGGGAGCAGGCGCAACCAGGCATCAAAGAGACGCCCCTGGGCCTGCTGCTCGGCGCGGTGATGTCGGAGCGTGAAGCTATCCTGGCCGCCTTCATCAACGAAGCAGCTGAGGCGCCAGACCCTCTGGTGTTCGTTCTCGACGATTATCACCTGATCGACGACTCCGCCATTCATCAGGCATTGACCTTCCTGCTCGATCACCTTCCGCCATCAGTTCACTTCGTGCTGGCGAGCCGCACCGAGCCGCCGCTGCCGCTGGCACGCTATCGTGCCCGCCAGGAATTGCTGGAACTGCGAACGGATGATTTGCAGTTCTCGCTGGATGAGACAACCAATTTCCTGAATCACATCATGCGGCTCGATTACACGCAGAATGAGATTGCCGCGCTGCAGACACAGGTGGAAGGCTGGGTTGCTGGCCTGCAACTGGTAGCGCTGAGCCACAGGCGCCACCGCGCCACAACGGATACACTGGCTATTAGTGGCAGGCAGCGCTTTATCGCCGACTATCTGAGTGAGAATGTGCTCGCCCAGCTACCAGGTGATACGCAGCGGTTCCTGCTCCAGACCAGCATCCTGGATCGCTTCTGCGGCTCATTGTGTGCCGTCGTTACTGAGGGAAACGACAGTCAGGTGATGCTGGAGTCGCTAGAGCGAAAGAACTTATTTCTCGTTGCCCTGGATGACCAGCGCGACTGGTTCCGCTATCACGTGGTGTTCGCCGACTTTCTCCGCGCCGCGCTGAAAGGGCGCTATCCCACTGAACTGGTTCAGCTTCATCGCCGGGCAGCGCAGTGGTACCTGGCGCACAATCTGCCCGAGCCTGCCTTCCGCCATGCGCTCGCAGGCGAGAGCGGTGACCTTATGGTTCAGATTTTCGAGCGTTTCTTTGTGCTGAAGTTGTTCAGCGGCGAGATTACCGTCGTGCAGCGGTGGCTCGATGCGCTCCCGCAATCATGGGAGGCCCGCTACGTGCGGTTGAGCCTCTTCCGGGCGATGGTTCCTTTCTTCACCGGGGAGATAGAAGCGTTTGTGCGCAATCTCGATGAGGTAGAGCGCCGGGTGCGCGCGGCAGCAGACGATGATACACGCCTGCACCTGGCGCGAGTGACGGCAATGCGCTGCTTTGCCGCATGCTACAACAACGACCTCGTGCCAGCAGAGGCATTTGCCTTCCAGGCGCTGCGGGAACTGCCGGAAGAGGAGATTGACCTGCGACAGGGAGTCAATGGCTCGCTCGGAGACATCTACCGCCAACATGGACGTTGGGAGGAAGCGCGAGCATGCTATTTGAAATCGCTTGATCGGACGCTCAAGACCCACGAGAAGGATGTGTATCAGACTCAATCGGTGGAGGCATTGGGCGCACTGGCCGATCTCGATCTGATACGGGGCCGCCTTCAAGGCGCTGCTACGTACTGGCGACGTGCGCTCGAAATTATCGGCGAGCGAGAGGATTGGGGCGGTTTCCCGCTACCCCTCATCGGCTGGGTATGCACGCGCCTGGGTGAGATTCTCTATGAGTGGAATCAACTCGACGAGGCCAACCAGTACCTAGCGCGGGGGCTGCAACGCTCCGAGCTGGGTGGTGACGTGCGCGGGATGATTGCTGGCTACCTGCTTGCCGCACGTCTGACACTGACGGCGGGTGACCTCGCCGCATCCGGAGATTATCTGGAGCGGGCGCGTCCTCTGCTGCGGAACGCTGCGTTCCCGGATTGGGCTGGCCGCTTCGGACGTATGCGCCTGGAGTTCTTGCTGGCACAACATCGCGTCCGTGCCGCCGTTGAGTGGGCCGACGAGATGATGCGGAGCGATGGACGGGAAGGAGGGCTAGACAGCGAGGCCGCGCGATTGGCACTGGCCCGCGCGCTGATTGCCGACGGGAACAATGCATCTCTTACACGGGCGTTGGCGTTGCTTGACCGTATACTTCCGGTGGCCAGCGAGGAGGATCGGACCGGCGTTGCTATCGAGGCGCTGGCGCTTCAGTGTCTCGTCCACTGGCGACGCGGCGAGCAGGCGATTGCGCTATCCGACCTCGAACGTGCCCTGCGGCTGGCCGACCCCGAAGGCTACCTGCGACTCTTCGCCGATTTGGGGCTACCGATGGCCCGCCTGTTACAGGAGGCGCGCTCCCGCAATGTGAGGCGTGAGTACGTCGAAACGCTGCTGGCGGCCTTTCGTGATGATCCTCTGATTCTGATATCCACCCAGGGCGTGCTGCCCGAGCCTCTTAGCCAGCGCGAACAGGAAGTGCTGCGCTTGATGGTCGCCGGGCTGACCAATCGCGAGATCGCCGCGACGCTGGTCATTTCCCCAGAGACCGTCAAAAAGCACACCGGCAGCATCTACAGTAAACTGGGCGTCGGCAACCGCACCGAGGCCGCGGCCAGAGCCAGAGAACTGGACCTGCTCGGCTAGCCGTCTGCTTCTTCTCCTCCCGTCTCCTCGTCTCCGGCTTCTCGAAAAATACCCCTGGTGAATACCCCATTACGGGCATTACATCGTCTTCGCCCGCACATATCATTGCTTGTGGTGAAGGGCAGCGAACGAGGAATTCACGGGGGAACAACGATGGACATCAATCTGCCGATCATCGCTGGAACGATCTCGACGATCTTCTTCGCATCTGGCGAGCTACCCATGCTCGTGAAGGCATTCCAGACAAAGAACCTGCGCTCATACAGCCTGGGCAACATCCTGTTCGCGAACATGGGCAACGTCGTCTACTGCATCTACGTCTTCCACTTGCCCCCTGGCCCGATCTGGGCGCTGCATTCGTTCTACATGACTTCTACCGTGTTGATGCTCTTCTGGTATCTGCGCTACGAGCGCCAACCAGGCCAGCTCATCGCGGCCTTGCGGGCGCGTCTCCGACGGCGTGTCACGGTTTTGTTCGCGCGTCTGTCCGAGGCTCTGAAGTGGCTAGCCGGCCCGGCGGAGGCATGAGGGTACTCACTGTTGCGCTGCACATACAGCGCATGAGAAGGAGGATGACTTTATGAGCGATCAAACGTTCGGCTACGACACCATCGTGATCGGCGGCGGCCAGGCGGGACTGGCCACCGGCTACTATCTGAAGCAACATCAGCGCGAATTTGTCATCCTCGATGCCAACCAGCGGATCGGGGATTCCTGGCGCAATCGGTGGGACTCGCTACACCTCTTCACCTATGCCCGCTATAATGGGCTGGCCGGAATGCCCTTCCCTGCCGCGGCCACCTCGCTTCCCACGAAGGATGCGATGGCCAACTACCTCGAAGCCTACGCGGCGCGGTTCGCACTGCCGGTGCGCACGAGAGTCAACGTGGACGGCCTCTCGCGAGAGGGGGATCGGTTGGTAGTGACGGCGGGCGACCTGCGGTTCGAGGCCGATCATGTGGTAGTGGCGATGGGGAACAATCAGCAACCACGCATACCTTCATTCGCAGGAGAACTGGATTCCGACATCGTCCAGTTGCATTCCAGCGCGTATCGCAATCCATCGCAATTGCGGGAAGGGGGCGTTCTTATCGTCGGCGCGGGCAACTCAGGGGCCGAGATCGCCATGGAGGTAGCGCGCAGCCATCCGACGTGGTTATCTGGAAGAGCTGTTGGCCATATCCCGTTCCGCATCGAGGGAATCGGGGCGAAGCTTTTCGGAACATGGCTGATCTTCCGGGTTGGACTCCACCATCTGCTGACGGTAGATACTCCGATTGGCCGCAAGGTCCGTGCGAAGTTCAAGTCCGGTGGTGATCCGCTCGTTCGCACCAAGCCGAAAGATTTGGCCGCTGCCGGGGTTGAGCGCGTTCCCAGAGTCGCGGACGTGCGTGAGGGGCTACCCGCGCTGGAGGACGGGCGCGTTCTGGATGTGGCGAATGTCATCTGGTGTACAGGCTATCACCCTGGTTTCTCCTGGATCAAACTTCCCATCCTCAAGGGAGAAGAGCCGCTGCACGAGCGTGGGATCGCCACCAAAGAGCCGGGGGTATACTTCGTCGGCCTGGAATTTCTCTACGCGGCGTCATCGGCGACGGTGCAGGGTGTCAGCAGAGATGCGGAGCGCGTCGTGCGAGCAATCACGATGGAAACGCGCGGCAGCGCCCGGACACGTACGGATGCGCGGATAGCCGTCTGATAGCACCTCGGACCACCGAGCGAAGGGAGGCGCCAATGTCGGCCTGTCGGACCTGTTGCCAGTGCCAGGGCATCGAGCGGCTGTTTGGCAAACAGGCCGGATTGGAGCGGCGGAATATGCGTCGTGTTGCGCTCTGGCAGATGGTCGTCTACACGCGGCCCTAGGGGTCTGCCTATCCGACGTCTGGCAGTGTATCACTCACCATCCGCCTGACTGCCTCCAGGCACGTTGACAGGTATTCGTCCCGGGTGGGTGCGATGATCGTCTGCGCCCGCTCGATCAACGATTCCAGCGCGACGGCATCGGGATTGCTGTCCGCGTGCTTGAGCCGCGTCTGGTGGGCATATGTCTCAGCCTGCGGGCGCACCGTCGCGGGGGCGAACGTGACCACCGAGGGGAAGCGCAGCATCGCGCCAGCCAGGGCATCGGCGGGTTGGCCGAAGATGCCCGCCAGCACCCCCGCGATACGGGCGCAGAGCGCCACGTCGGCACAGGCGTCCGCCAGGGATACGCCGAGGTGGGGCGCCGCGAGATAGAGCGGCTGCTCGAACGCCATCTCGACCAGATTGTGCGCCTTCCACCAGCCCTGCTCCGGCGCGACGCCACAGGCGCGGGCGGCATCCTCTGAGATCCAATCTGCCTGCTGGAAAGCATAGCCGCGCTCCGATGCCGGGCGGCCGCCATACTCCTCGTCGCTGTACCAGTCGAAGCCATGCGGCTCTGTGCCGTGCGAGAGCGCGCCCACGACGAAGGCGCGATACTCGTCGCGCGCCGGGCCAGCGGGCACGGCGTTGATGGCCTCCACCAGCCGCATGCCGCTCCGGTGTGACTGGGTGTGTGAGAGCGGGCTGCCGAAGAGCATATCGGGCCAGACGCATCCCAGATAGTGGGCGGGCGTAGGCGCTGGAACCAACCGCTGGATCAGCCAGGCATGCGCGAGTGGAAACATGGATCCGCCCTTTGCTCAGTCGTTGGGCGGCGTTGACCCCGGCGTTGGCGGGGGCGCTGCTGGCACTCCCTCCTGCTCGAAGCCCCAGTCGAGCAGCCGGCGCATATCTACCCGGCGCACCTGCCACGACGGCTCTTTGAGCACCGTTCCAACAATCAGGTGGGCGTGACGGATGGCGGCAAAAGCCTGGCAGAATCCAGCTGGACCGGTGTAGCCGGGCTTGACGCCAATCGCGCCAGGATAGGGCGAGCCCGCACCGGGCAGCAGGTCGTTGCCTGTGCGCAGGTGATATACCTTGTGGGTCGCCGTCTTGGGGATATCATACCTGGACGCCGACATGATCGTCACCAGCGTCGGGTTTTTCATCGCCACGGCTGAGAGCACCGCCAGGTCGCGGGCGCTGGTGTAGTGGCCCGGCGCGTCCAGTCCGTGCGGGTTGGCGAAGTGCGTATGCGTCAGCCCCAACTGGGCTGCCCGCGCGTTCATCATCGCCACAAACTTCGCCTCAGTGCCACCAATCGCGTCGGCGATAGCCGCCGCGGCATCGTTACCGGATGGCATCACCAACCCATAGAGCAGGTCGCGCAGGGTCAGCTTTTCGCCGGTATCGAGTCCCATGTAACTGCTATCTGGCCCTACCAACTTATGGGCGTCGGCGCCAACCGTAATCATCTGGTCGAGATTGCCATGCTCCACCGCCAGCAGCGCCGTCATCACCTTGGTGCAGCTCGCCATCGGCAGCTGGGCGTCGGCGTCTTTGCTATAGAGCACAGTGTTGGTATCGACATCGAAGACGTAGGCCGCGACCGCGGTGATCTTCGGCGCGTTGGCCGAGAGCAGCTTGAGCGCGCCGCCCGCGAGGCTCGCACTGGTCGTGACGGGATGCTTCGCCGTTTTGGCAAGTGTGGACATCTGCGCCACCAGCGTGATGAATCCACCGAGCAGCACGAGGATGGTGATGATCGCAAGGGCTGTTCCTCGCCAGGAGACCGGCGCCAGCTCTTCCGGCTTATCGGTATCCTTTACCCTGTACCTGGGCCTGAACGACACCCTGTATCCCGTCCTGTACTCTGCCCTCACTGCGATCCTCCGCCCGTGATTCATCGTGTGCTACCAGATTCAGATCCAGGGCGTTCACGTCCCTGTGGTCTAAGTCTAGCCCGAACAGGAGCATCGCTCACAATGCATTGGCCCATATTTCTGCGCATGCCCGCATCGCATATACGCGATTGTCCGCGAAAGGTGGCAACCAGCAGGCGCGACAACGGCCATCTGTGAGGTAGCGAACAGTATGTATGCGCGCCAGGAAGCGTAGGGCTGGATTGAAAGTGGGCAAGCGCGAGGAAGATGGGGATGGGGGAAAGGTGCCAAGGGGCGGGATCGAACCGCCGACACCAGCATTTTCAGTGCTGTGCTCTACCAACTGAGCTACCTTGGCGCGCGCCGATCCAGTATAGAACCAGCGTTTCACAGTGTATCATTGGCCGCGCGCCGCTGTCAACCGACGCGCGCTCCCGTGCGCCACCTCACGCCGACCCCTCCGCCTGGGCGATGCGCGCCAGCCGCACCCACTCCTCCAGGCTCAGCGTTTGCGCCCGCCGCATCGGGTCAATCTCGCCCTCGGCCAGCCAGCGACTGATGGTTTCGCGCGGGGCGTCGAGGTGGCGCGCCAGACTGTTGTGGATCTGCTTACGCTTCTCGGCGAAGCCCGCATGAATCAGCGCGAAGAACTGCTCGGTGGTGGTGGCGTCCAGCAGGGGCGCGGGATGCAGGTCCACACGCACCACCGCCGACTCGACCTGTGGCGGTGGGAAGAATGCCGTCGCCGGGACATAGGTAATGATGCGGGGCATGCCATAGATCTGCACGCTGAGCGCCAGCAGGCTCATCTCGCCGGGGCCCGCCACCAGCCGCTCGGCGACCTCGCGCTGTACCATCACCACCAGCACGCGCGGTGGGTTGGCGGATTCGAGCAGATGGCGCAGGATGAGCGAGGTGATGTAATAGGGCAGGTTGGCAACCAGCTTATACGGCTCCGTACCAAAGACCTCTTCCGGCTGCACCTCCAGCAGATTGCGCGGAACGATCTCGACGTTGAGCAGGTCGGCGGTCGTCTCGCGCAAGACCGGCAAGAGCGCGCGATCTAGCTCGACCGCCACCACCCGCCGCGCCCGCTGCGCCAGCTCGCGCGTCAGCACGCCGGGGCCAGCGCCCACCTCTAGCACGCGATCATCCGGCGTGAGGTCAGCCGCGCCGACGACCGCATTGAGCGCCTTGCGGCTGGTGAGCAGATGTTGGCCGAGCCCCTTGTTGAGGGAGATACCGTGGCGCGCCAGCAGCCGCTTCAGCGTGCCGAGGTCAGTCAGGTCGCCATCGTATGAGTTGGTTGCGCTGCCGCCACTGCCGTCAGTGCCATCGCTGGCTTGCGTCGTGAGGGCAGGAGTCTTCTCTCTCTCGTCTGTCATGGCCTCATCGTAGCATGTCTGGGTAGTTTATGGATATCGTTGAGCTATCGCGTTATGCTTACCTTCTGAAAATGCGCCTATACGTGAAACGTCTGCTTTCCCGTTAGGATATACTCGTATTCAGGCGTCCATGCGCATGGAATCACTCTCGCCAAAGGAGCGTGTCTGTGTCTCCAGCCGTTCGTTCCAGACTGCTACGGACCTTCTGTTTTGGTGTAGTGTTATTTGCCCTGGCCCTCTCTGCCTGCGACGAGCCGACGCTTCAGCGCGGCCCGACTGGCACAATCAACCTGCACGGTGCGACAACTCAGGTGCAATCTGCCGCGCTCGTCGAGTACCCTGTGCCGGATCGTGATGGCTTTCCGTATGACATCGTCATCGGGCCAGATGGCAATTTCTGGATCACCGGCCACTTCTCGCCAGACGATACCTTCGACATCCCCACAGTCAGCCGCCTGACCATGAAAGCGGTGCTGACGCCCCATGCGATGCCCCAGCCGGGACAGATCCCCGACGCCATCGTGAATGGCCCCGATGGCAACCTCTGGTTTACGGTCCCCAGATTCAATGTCATCGGGCGCATCACTCCCGCGGGCGTGATGACGCAGTTCCCGCTACCATCGAATGGGGGACCGCTGGATATCGTGTTGGGCAAGGACAACAATCTCTGGTTCACCGAGCCGGGGAGCAACGCGATTGGACGCATCACCCCAGAGGGCAAAGTCACCGAATTTCCGCTGCCCGTCGCCGCGAGTTTTCCCAACCAGATCATCGTCGGCCCCGACGGCGCGCTCTGGTTTACCGAGAACTACCGCAACTTCGTCGGGCGGATCGGCTATGATGGCAAGATCACCGAGCTTGCCGTGCCAATCATCGGGCGTGGACTCTATGGAATTACGGTGGGGCCAGATAAGAACCTCTGGATCACCGACATCGGCGATAACTGTATCTGGCAGATGTCAACCAAGGGCGTGGCGAAGCAATTCGCGCTGCCGTCGTCGCTGCCGCGCAGCCCGTATAACATCATATCTGGGCCGGATGGCAATCTCTGGTTCACCGAGAATACATACAATGCGATTGCCCGGATGACGCTGAGCGGCGAGCTGACCGAGTATACGCTGCCGCATCCATCGAGCGGCCCACTGGCTCTGGTCGCCGCCAGCGACGGCAATATCTGGTTCACCGAGCTGGGCGAGCATGCCATCGGGCGCATCACCCCACCCGCATCCTGAGCGAGTGCGTCCGCTGGTTGCCATATACCGCTGAGGAGTGGCTATCGCGCGGATGGCTGCGGCACGGACGGGACGTTCTCCGCACCGATGCACGCGAGCCAGGACTGCAACTGACCCGCGTCGGCGATACCGCAGCGGAAGCCCACATAGCCGTCGGGGCGGACTGCCATCATGCCCACGCCAGGCACGCTCATCAGGCGGTGGACTGTGACTCGTGCGCCCAGGGGCTGGCGTTTGATGTCGGCGGCTTCACGCTGCAGGAGCACGTGGACGCCCGGATGGGCGAGCAGAGCGTGTAGCCGAACCCGCCGACCATCCGCGACGACGGTCGCGTCTGGGAGGCGATGCCCAGGGCGTGACCAGCCATACAGCCGGGGCGTACCCTCGGCGGAGAGCGGACTGTCCAGATATGCCAGGCGCAGTTGAGATAACCAGCGGATACCCTCCGCGACCAACCGCCGTTGCCGCATGAGTATTGGCACTGCCGGAGCGCCAAGCGCGGCCAGCCCGCCGCGGAGCAGTGCCGGAATTGGATCAGTGGAGGCCTCGAACCAAAACGCCAGATGTGTCATCGCCAGTGCCTGGCGCGCCGCCGGTCGGCGCTCGCGATCGTACGAGCCGAGGAGAGCCGCCGGATCGGTCGCGGTAGGGAGAAAGGCGAGCTTCCACCCAAGGTTTATGGCGTCCTGGATTCCCGTGTTCATCCCCTGCCCGGTGGCTGGCGAGAAGGCGTGGGCGGCGTCTCCCGCAAGATAGAGGCTGCCACGGCTCAATCGCGCGGCGAGTCGGTGCTGCAGGCGGTAGCGCGCCGCCCACACAAGTTTGGTGATCTTCGCATCCAGGCCAGCGTCGTCCAGCAGCGCTTGCAGCTGGGCGAGCGGGACGGCGGGACCAGGCTGCCCGAACGGCAGCGGGTCAGCACCAGCCGGGCGGGTCGCTAGCAGCCGCCAGGTGGCACGCTCACCGAGCGCAAAGACAAAGAGAAGCCCACGCTTCCCAGCTACGACATGGGCGACACCACGGGCTAGGTTGGCATCGAGCTCGACGTCAGCAAGCACGATCTCCTGGCGGTACGCTCCCCCATACCAGCGGATGTCTGCGGAGCGGCGCACAAGGCTGTCGGGGCCATCACAGCCGACGACAAAATCACACTCGACACGCTCAAGCCCGGCTGGCGAGCGAAGGGTTGCGCTCGCGCCATCGTCCCGATTCAGCGCCGCAATTAACTCTGTGCCGCGTTCTACCTCGATGCCGCGATTGGCGAGCGCGTCCGCAAACACGGTCTCGACATCCATCTGCCGCACGAACGAGAGGTGCGGGAACGCGGTATCCGGTAGCGCAAGCTCGGCCAGGCGGGCACGAACGACGCGAGAGCCCAGGTGCAGGTAGCCCTCAGGAGCAATATCGGCGCGCGCCAGCAACGGCTCCGTGACGCCAAGCGGGCGGAGCACCTCCAGCGTGCGGGCGTGCATGATCAGCGCGCGGGAGGGACGGAAAGCCTCGCTGCGCCGCTCGACAATGCGGACGTGGGCGCCGTGGTCGTGAGCCTGTAGAGCCAGAGCCAGACCAGTCGGGCCCGCACCGACAATCAGAATCTCCGTGGCTCGTGCTGTGCGCATCATGCCACCTCCAGCGACCGCCCCCATGCGGTCACAGACTCAGAGGAGAGGTCGGGTGTGGTGGCGTAGAGATGGGGAACGGCGAGCAGGGCATCTCGGCGCACTCCGGGCAGCACCCTGTAGTGGATTGAGTCTGGCTCGCACCCAAGCGCGAGGACCCGCCACAACGAGCGAGCGTAGTGTTCGGCGCGCTCCGGCCCGTCCCACTCGTAGACGCCACGGTAGATGCCATGCTCGTCGTTGGCCAGCCACAGCTTGGAGACAAAGCCGGGGAAACCCACGAAAAGCGGCGTATTCAATAGGCTCTCCCAGCGAAAGATGGCGTGTGTTCGCTGCCCGCGCACTGCCCATGGCCATAGCCGGAACTCGACAAGCAGCGCGCAGGGATTCCGCGGCGTGCCGTCAACGACGGTCTCGCGATAGACCTGGGCGACTGTGCCATCGGCGAAGTGCAGCCGCCTCCCGATGTGCTGCCGTGGCAGATGGATACTATCGCGCGCGAGCAGACGTATGGTGTTGATCACGCAGCGGACCAGTGCTGGCGCCGCAATACGGTATGGCAAAGGATGTTGTTCGTTCATCGATGTACTCCTGAAGGAATTACTGGGTGGCTGAGCCGCCGTGGAAGACTCTTTGGCCATCCTGGCTCTCGAGGCACGCTGACGGATAGCCCACGTCTCAAGGGGCTGCGCTACAGTTTGAGAGTGCCCGCTGCGCATCACATAGCCGTCAACGGTCTCAGGGAGGGTGTCACATAAGCGTCACAGACGACGTTCACTTACCTTTATGTAGCCCGAAGGCCCCTATCTCAGGGATGACACAGACATGGGGATGAATGGCCGTCCATGTGCAGTCGTGGGTCTTACACAATATCGCCGTCCGTATTGACCTCGCCTTTGAAGCGTTCTCTCGCCGTGTGTGTATCGGTGAGAAGCGCGGCTGCCCGCACTTTCGTGGCCGAGCATGCCATCGGGCGCATTACTCCGCCCGCATCCTGAAGCAGTGATATATGCTCGTTTAGTTCGACACAGACCGGAGGAACCGATGCACCTCGGCGTTGAACAGATCCGGCGCGTCAATGTTGCTCATGTGGCCAATGCCCGGCAGGATCACCAGCTGCGACCCTGGAATCTGCGCATGGAGACTCTCGGCCACGGTCAGTGGCGAGCGGGTATCCGCGCTGCCGTAGAGCAGCATTGTCGGCACGCCGATCAGTGGAAGCATGTCACGAAGGTCTACATCGGCCAGCATTCTTAGCATTGTCCGAGCCCCGGCTGGATGAAATTCAGACATCACCGCGATCACTTCGTCGATGGCGCCAGCAGGCGCGTTGGCGGTCAGGAGTTGGGGAATCCAGTCGGGTATCCACTGGTCCGGCGGTGTGTCAATTTCGCGCAGAATGCGTTGCTTGCGTTGCTCGACTATCTCAGGCGAGAGCGAGCCTGCCCACCCCGCATAGGCCGACGCCAGCACCAGCGAACGGGGGACCGTGGGATGCCTGCGATAGAGCTCGAGCGCGAACATCGAGCCGAGCGACAATCCAAGCACGTGTGGGCGCTCCAGGCCGAGGGCGGCGATCAATCCAGCGAGGGAGTCGGCCCAGTTGGCCAAGGAGAACGTCTCGGGCGGATCGGATGACTGGCCGCAGCCCGGGGCATCCCATGCTACCACGGTGAATTCGTCGGATAGGCCATCAAGCTGCGGGCGCCACGCGCGGCTGTCGTCGAAGATGCCATGCAACAAGACGAGCGGCAGCCCTTGTCCTGACCGGCGATATGCGATGCGAAGGTCTTCGATCTCGATCTGATATACCTGGTTCATGCTGCCCTCGCACTGGTGACCATACCCACCACGCTGTGGGTCGTCGCGGCTCCGCATGCGGCCATGAGGAAATGTACGCAATCACTGCGTCAAGACCTGCGTTGCCTGCACTGTAGCACCATGTGCAGCCTTTCCGCCTCAGCAAAATCGCTCAGACGCCTTGCAGTTCGTTTGTTGTACACTTGGAGCAATAGATGGATGCGAGGACAGATACTTCTTCAGCGAGGGGGCTATGCATGGACAAGTTGCTTGTGCGACACTGGTGGGCGGTGGGGCTGCGAGGTCTGCTGGCGATCCTCTTTGGCATTCTCGCACTGGTGGTGCCAGGCATCACGTTGATCGTGCTGATCGCATTCTTCGGCGCGTACGTGCTGATCGATGGCATCGTCGCCATTTATCTGGCGATTCGCGGGCGCGAGAACAATCGTAACTGGGGCTGGCTGCTCGTCGAAGGCATCGCTGGCGTGCTTATCGGTATCATCACCTTCCGCTGGCCCGGCGTGACGACCTTTGTGCTGCTGGCGTTCATCGCCGCCTGGGCGATCATCACCGGCGTCATGGAAATCTTCGAGGCCATCGAGTTGCGGCGAGTCATCGACAACGAGTGGCTGCTGATCCTCAGCGGCGCGGCGTCGGTCCTCTTTGGCGTGCTTCTGCTCCTCTTCCCCAGCGGCGGAGCGCTGGCGCTGGTCTGGCTCATCGGCATCTTCGCGCTCATCTTCGGCATACTGCTGCTGGTGCTGTCCTGGCGGCTACGAGCGATGTCGCAGAGCGGCCAGGCGGCGTAATCGCCGCGCCCGCCGTCTGGCGGGTTAGCCATCGAGTGTCTCTCTGAGTGTGGCAACCGCCTCATCCAGCGCGAGCGCCTGCCCTTCGCCCAGCGCGCAGGCCAGCGTCGCTTCACCCATCGTCTGCTGGAGCCAGGCGAGATCGCGGGCGCGCATTTCCCGCTCGACCGGTTCCACTGGTCCGCGTATCGCATCGCGATGGCTCGTTCCAGCGGCATAGAGGCGCGCGGCCTGCTCCGGCTTGCCACAGGTGCGGGCAAGCGTTCCCGTCCGTTCCGCCAGCCACCAGAGATACTCGCTAGCGCGCACCTGGCCAGAGAGGTCGCCGAGCGCCTGCGCCAGATCCCGGCGTGCCGCAGCCACATCGCTGGCTTCGAGTGCAAAGGTGGCGCGGAAGTAGAGGATGCGCGCCGCCATCGCCGGGTTGCCCAGATTGCGGAACAGGCGCTCCGCTTCGTCAAGATAGTGGCGCCCAGCCTCGCTATCACCCGCACGCCAGTAGGCGCGTCCCAGCGTGAAGGCGCAGGTGGCCGCGCCATAGACATCATGCTCGCGGGTGAAGAGGTGGTAGTTCGGTTCGGTGACCTCGATTGCGCGGGCTGGCTCTTCAAGCATGAGGTAGGCCTCACCAGCGTTGTTCCAGGTGAGCGCGCGTGCCCAGTCCGTCTCGCCGATCTCATGACTCAGTGCGAGAGACTCCTCATAGTAGGCCAGCGCTTCCCGCGGCCTTCCCATCTCGTAATACAGTCCGCCAAGATTCATCAACGGGAAGATCTGATCCTTGCGATTCCCTAGCTCACGGTGCAGCGCGAGCGCCTCCTCGTAGAGCGACTTTGCCCGCTCGTAGTCATGCAGCGCGGTGATGGTGTTCGCCAGGTTCATCTTCGAGTAGGCAATCTGGCTTTTGTCGCCCAGCTCGCGCCATAGCGCGAGGGCCGTCTCACCCGCATGGCGCGCGCGTTCCAGTCTGTCCAGGCGGTGGGTGATCATCAGCACGCCCGTCCATGCCTCGGCAAGTGTGGCGCGATCCTTCTGCTGTGTCGGCGTGCCTGCGCGGGTGATGAAGCGTTCGAGCCAGTCCAGACCTTCGAGGTATTGAGAATGAGAGGCCCAGAAGCGGCGCAAGAGTCCCGCCATGTGCAGCCCCTGCAAGGTCTCGCCCGTTTCCCAGGCCCAGGCGAGCGCGGCACGTATGTTCTCATATTCGATTTCCAGCCGCGCCATGACCCCCTGAGGCTGGTCCACCTGGTCGGGGAATGTCAAATCAACCAATCCCAGAAAATAGTTGGCATGTCGCCGTCGTGCCTCGTCCCATTCGCCCTCGGCCCGCAGTTGCTCCTGCGCATAGGCGCGTAGCGTCACCAGTTGCGAATAGCGTCGCGTGCCCCCGCTGTCCAGGCATTGAATCAGGCTCGCGTTGACCAGCGTCGCGAGGCGGGCCATAAGCGTCTCATCTGTCGTGCCAGTAACTGCCTCAGTTGCCTCAAGGGCTGCTCCTCCGACAAACATCCCCAGCCAGCGAAAGAGCCGCTTCTCCTCATCGCTGAGCAGGTCGTAGCTCCAGGCGATGGTCGAGCGCATCATCCGCTGGTGATCGGCCAGATCCTGAGCTCCCTCTGTGAGAATCCCCAGGAATGCCTGCTGCGCGAGTCGGTCGTGCAGCTGATGGAGCCCGAAGATCCGGGCACGCGCCGCCGCCAGCTCGATGGCCAGCGGCAGACCATCCAGACGGGCACAGATATCGGCCACGAGATGCCCATCCCCCAGGGTCATGATCTCGAAGTCCGGCGCCACCGCGCGGGCGCGATCCAGGAAGAGCGCCACCGTCGGCGCCTGGCGCAACGCATCGAGCGACTCCCGTTGCGCCGCATCGGGCAGGGGAAGCGGTGAGACCGGAAAGCACTGCTCGCCGCGCACGTTCAAGGCCGAGCGGCTCGTCACCAGCGCTTTGACCCGCGGGCAGGCGATGAGCAGCGCCAGCACGGCGCGTGCGGCTGGCAACACCTGCTCAAAGTTATCCAGCACCAGCACCAGCTCGCGGTCGTGGAGCGTCTGGATCAGGGTTTCGTGCAGGGGCAAGCTGTCGCTCTCATGCACGTCTAGCGCCTGTGCGATAGCAGGTAATACACGCTCCGGTTCGCGGATGGGGATGAGCCCCACGAAGACGACATCATGGCGCTGCCACTCGCGCCGCAACCGCGCCGCCAGCTCCAACGCCAGCCGTGTCTTGCCCACGCCCGCTGGCCCCGTCAACGTCAGTAGCCGTGTCGTACTGCGCCCGAGCAAATCCAGTAGCGCCTCCTGCTCGTGCTCGCGCCCGACCAGCGAGGTCAATGGCACGGGGAGATCGCCAGCGAGGAAGTTGCTGGGGCGCGGTTGGGCAGCGGCGTCGTCAACATCCCGGTGTGAATACACCCCTCGCGCCTTCGCCGCAAACGCTGCCGCTTCATCTGGGGCGAGCGCGAGCGTCTCGCTGAGCAGGCTAACGGTTGCTCGCTGTGGGGCAAGCGTAATCCCGCGTTCGAGCAGGCTCACCGACGCCACGCTCAGGCCCGCGCGCTCGGCAAGTTCTTCCTGTGTGAGCCCGCTCCGACGGCGGTAACGACGGAGCAGGCTGGCAAAGTCGGGGGTATTCACCGCTGACATGGAACCACCTCCAGGTCTGCGTGCTCAGACCGGTTGCCAAAGTTGCCACCATTGTAGCACCCTCGGCCAGCAGTTTTAGTGATTCTGTTCACGTTCAAGGGGCTGTTTTTACGAGCGGTTTTACGGATTTTCGCTGGTCTCTGTAGTTGTGTCCAGGCACACTGTACGTACTGGGGCGAAGGGCAGGTTTCAGCGCGCAACTGATGCATCTGGGGGCAAGTGCATGGCTGGCGAGGCAGACACCGCACAGACGTGGGGCGCGCAGCTCGCCCGCGCCGAAGGCATCCTGGCCGAGTCCGGTTCGCCGTCGCCGCAACAGGAGGCCGTCGAGCTGTTGGGCCATCTGCTCGGCCTGCCTGTCTCCGAGATCCTCTCGCGGCCCCAGTCAACGATGCGCCCGGCGGACGCGCGCCGATATCACGCCTGGGTGACGCGCCGGGCGAGTGGCGTGCCGATGCCCTATGTCACCGGACATCTGGAGTTCATGGGGCTAGATATCACGATTGGTTGGGATAGTCCGCTGCCCTTCGCTGGCGCATCGCGATTGGTGGAGGCCGCGCTGGAGTGGGCGCGGAGCCGCACTCCCGACCAACTGATCGCCGCGGAGCTGCGGACCGGTTGCGGCGCCATCGCTCTGGCGCTGGCGGCGCTGGAGCCTCGCTTCGTTCGTATCTATGCGCTGGATGCCTCGCCGCAGATTCTTGCGGTGGCGTCGGCCAATGGCGCGCGCTATCTCCTCAACCTGGTTATCCACTGGGTGGAGGGCGAAACGCTTGATGCGCTCGCTGAGCCAACCGACCTGATTGTCTGCGGCCAGTTCGATCCGGCGTTACCGCCATTCAATGGGCAGTTGCCTGCGCAGCTCCCCGCGAAGCTGCGTCCCGGCGGGGCGCTGATGTGCGTGCTCGAAGCCAGCCGGGCGGCGGAACAGCTGGAGTCACTCCGCCGCCTCATACCTGAGGCGGCGGAGGTGTGGACAACACCACCATCTGACGGCGCTCTGGTAGCCGTCGCGCAGTTGCCGCGTTCGCCTGCTTACGGCGTGTGACGCGCAACATTCAAGACTGAAAGGTAGCTCATGCCATGAAGCTAATGAAACCCATGAATCGCTCTCGCGTTCGCATCATCCCAGCTCTGCTCGCCTGTCTCTGCCTCTTTGTCGCGGCGTGCAGCCCCGGCGGGACCTCCGCCGCATCCGGCACGCCATCGAGTGTCAGCGCGACTGCCACCACCGCACAGCCAACGGCGCAGCCCACCCTAAAAGCGCTCCCAACCATCACCCAGGCGCTCTGCCAGCAACTGATGACGGTGGCCGAGGCCAATACCATGGTTCAGCCACCGGTCCCGGCGACATCACTCGTCGCGGACCATAGTGAGGATGGCGGCTCGTGCAATTATCTCGCCTCGCAGACAAGGATCCCGCTCATCATCTACTTCTTCGACTGGAAGGGGCCGGTTCCGATTCCCCAGGCGGATATAGCGGCGGCGCTAGCCCAGTCCTCTGGCTCAACTAAAATCACGATAAACCAGGCGACGCCTGTCGATGGCATCGGCGTTCAGGCAGAGTTCGTCAGTCTTACGGCAACAGATAAGGGATTCACTGGTTCAGCGACTATTTTCTACGTGCTCGAAGGCCCATTCTTCTACGACTGCCTGACCTTTGGCCCTCTCACTGGGGGCGCGCTCGGCACGCAGGATCAGCTCCAGGCGTGTGCTACACAGGTCGATAGCCGTCTGCGCCAAAGCTAGGTATCGTGCGCGCTGACGCCAGCGTCACGACTCGTCGCCCTCCAGCCCTTCCGCGATGGCCTTGAGGTAGCGCTCGGCGGAGCGCTGGACGGCGGCGCTGGCGTCCGTGCTGACCACGCGCCCGGCGAAGCCCGCATAGAGCCGGTCGAAGCGGTAGGGCGCGCTGGTGTCGCGGATATGTTGAACCTTGCGTGCGGGCAGCGGGATGAGATTCGGGTAGCTATACATGAAGCTGACCCAGGCGCGGTCGGCCACGACATAGATCGTGTCGCCGGTCAGGAGCGCGCCACGACCCTCGGCGCCCGTTGGCCAGTGGAGCACGGCGCTTCCGGGGAAGTGGCCGCCCAGACGCGCCAGCGTGATATCGCCGGGGAGGGCGTGCGTCTCGCCGGACCAGAAGGTGATGCGCGGGTCGGGCCGCATGACCCACTGGCGGTCCGCCTCGTGAAGATAGATGGCCGCGTCGAATCGCTCGGCCCAGTCGATCATCGAGCCGTAGAGATGCGGATGCGAGGCGGCGATGGCCGCGATGCCGCCCAGCTTTTCCACCGCCTCGACCGTCGGCTCATCGAGATAGGAGATACAGTCCCAGAGCACGTTGCCCTGGTCGGTCTGCACCAGTAGCGCCCGCTGGCCGATGGCGAAGGACGGCTCAGTGACGATCCCCGTTAGCCGTGGCTCCTCCTGCGTGATGAGATTGCGGTAGCTCTCCCGCTGCATCCGAGCGAGTGTCGTCCACTGCTGGCCGTTTGCCCCAACATACTGGCGTTGGTCCAGGCAGATCGGGCATGCGGCGGGCGGCTCCTCGCTCGCGGCGTACTGCGCGCCACAGGTGACGCAGATCCAGTTTTCCATCGGTCACAACTCCTTTCACGCTGTCGTCAGGAATTGTGCCACATTCTACTGTAGACAGAGGTCCGCGCCGCTCATGTCGCCGAAACAATGGCCGTTTTGCAGCAGGATGACCACTTTGGTGATGTTGGAGAACTGGGTCAGCGTCTTCTCGATCTCCGCCTTGACACGCGCGTCGGCGCCAATGCCGGGCGAGGCCGTCTGGCGGCAGAACTGGAGCGTCGCGGTCCCAGTCTCCGGCGTTGTCCCGCGCATATTCAGCGTGAGCTTGAAGTCTGATCCTCCGCAGCTCGACATGCCGCCGCGTTGGAGCACCGTAGAGAGTTCGGTGAAGTAGCCATCTGCCGCCTCGGAGGGCGTCGGACCCAGGAAAAGCTGCTGGATGGCATAGGTAGCGACCCCGAGTGTTGGCGAGGTCCGGTGGACCGGGAAGACCGCCGTGGGATCAGTATACGAATCGGGATCCTTCGAGAAGTAGACAAGCACTGGATAGCCGGTGGCCGTCGCCGTGGTCGCGGGGATCGTCGGCGCCGTTGTCGGCTGGGACTGCGCGTGCGTCGGCACGGTAATCTTCCCCGGGCCGGTATTCAGGCTATTGCTGTGGCCCGCTACCTGCGCCAGCACCGTCGCGATCAGGGCCACGACGACCACAGCGGCGGCGAGTCCCAGGAAGCGCCCCCAACCGCTCGACGACGCGCGCCGCCGCGGCTGAGTACGGGACGTATCCCAACCAGCGCCAGAGTCAGCCGGGCTGCTTATGCCCATAGGCAGCGTCACATCATCCACGGAAACGGCGGGTGGCGCTCCGTCGGGGATGGCGCGAATGCGCGCGGCCACCTGTGCCGCGTCGGGCAGGCGATTCTGCCAGGCGGCGCCGTCGGCGGTCAGGCGGGCGGCAAGGGGATCGAGCTCTGGCGGAAATCCGTCATGCGCGTTCTGCTCGTCATGATGGTGGTGATGGTTAAGGTGGTTATGATGATTGAGGGAGTCTGGCTCGCGCATCATGAGCGTCCCTCCATTTCAGGGTGTGTGGCGCCCGCGAGGTCCGGCGGCTGAAGCCGCTCGCGCATCTGTGCCATGGCGCGATGCAGCCGCGAACGCACGGTGCCCGACGGGATGTTCAGTATCGCCCCAATCTCGGTGGCGTCTAGGCCCGCATAGAAGCGCAGCACCACGATGGCGCGCAGGTCGTTGGGCAGCGCGTTGATGGCGGCGCGGAGGTCCAGCGCCCCGGTGTTATTGCTCGTGCCGGGGTCTTCCTCGATGGTGACCAGGAGGTGCAGATGCTGGGCGTCGTTCTCTTCGGGCAGGGAACGCATCTGTGCCTGTTGCTGCCCCTTGAGCCCGCGCCGCCACTGGCGACAGACGTTCAGCGTGATTTGCAGCAGCCAGGGGCGCACGGCGTCCAGATTGCGCAGCGTTGGCCAGGCCTGCCACGCGCGCATGGAGGCTTCCTGCACGGCATCCTCGGCCTCCGCTGGCCCGATGAGCGCGGCAGCAAGGCGCAGCATAGCGGCGGCATGGAGCGGCACGTTGGCGGCAAAGCTCCTCGCACTCTCGGCGCCGTGCATCTCTCGCGCTCCCTCTCCATCGGATCCATCGGTCATCCGCGCGCGGTCACGCAACCAGTCTCGGCCATAAATGGCCGGAGAGGAATGCGTGAGGGCGTAAACGCCCTGCCACAATTGCCCTACGCGCTCATCGACAGCGGGCGGCCATTCATGGCACAGAGCGCACCCCTTTTATAGAGATGAGATACACCTGCGGGGCAAAGTGTTCATTCGCGGGCGGAATCACGGATTCAGGCGCAACCTCAGCATACACGTGCAATTATGCGCGGCGATAGACCTCTCTATCGTGGTGGGATAGAGTTCGGGTGCGCTAAATCAGTGGGCTTTGGTAAGGATCAGGCGCTGGCCGGTCTGTCGAGGAAGGCGAGCACTTCGGCGGCGTGGCCCTCGGGGTGCACCTTCTCCCAGACGTGCTCGATCACGCCGTCCGGCCCAATGGCGAAGGTCACGCGCGAGATGCCCATGTACGTCTTGCCGTACATGCTCTTCTCGCCCCAGACGCCGTACTTCTCCGTCACCTCGCCGCCTTCATCCGAGAGCAGCGTGAACGGCAGGCCGTACTTTTCGGCGAACTTCTTGTGCGACTGGACGCTATCGCGGCTGATGCCCAGCACAGGAACACCTCGCTGCTCCAGCGTGTGCCAGCTGTCGCGGAAGCTGCATGCCTCGGTGGTGCAACCGGGGGTATCGTCCTTCGGGTAGAAATACAGCACGACATGATGCCCACGGAGCGCAGAGAGCGTCACCATGCTGCCGTCACTGGCGGGCAGTGTGAAATCGGGCGCGGGCGTCCCCGCCGCTGGAATCTGATTGGTCGCGTCTGCTGACATGTGAACAAGCCTCCTTCTCCTCAAGCATACCGCAGATGGCAAGATAGTTATAGCCAGCCCTTTTCCTCGGCGATATGCGCCGCCTCGATGCGGTTATGCGCGTTGAGCTTCTGCATCGCCACTGAGAGATAGTTGCGCACGGTGCCCTCGGAGAGGTAGAGCGAGGCAGCGACCTCGGCGATACTCGCACCGTGGGCCGCCGCCGCCAGCACATCGCGCTCGCGCTCGGTCAGCGGGCTGACACCGTCGCTCAGCGCGGAGACCGCCAGTGTCGGATCAACCACCCGCTCGCCCGCCATCGCCCGGCGGATCGCCGATGAGAGCTGCGCCGCGGGGGCGTCTTTGAGCAGGAAGCCGACAACCCCGCTTTCCATCGCCCGCCGCAGGTAGCCGGGCCGCCCAAATGTTGTCAGTATCAGGATGCGGCAGGTCGGCAGCTGCGCGTGCACCTGCGCGGCGGCGGTCAGGCCATCGCAGCCGGGCATCTCGATGTCCAGCAGCGCGACATCGGGCTTGGCGGCGAGCGCGGCGGCGACCACCTCATCGCCACGGGCAACCTCCGCCACGATCTCCATATCGGCTTCGAGCGAGAGCAGCGCCACCAGCGCGCCCCGCACCATCGCCTGATCTTCGGCCAGCAGAATACGAATCATGGATGCCGCCTTCTCTCACGCCTGATATGTGCCTCTCGTTGCCCGATATCAGCAGTCAACCCGATCTGGCGACGATGCGCCAGTGACATGTCATTTGTAGGCGGCCTCCGCCCCTAGCCTGGCCTCCGGCTCGCTCATCCCACCAGACTCTTCGGGTTTAATGCTGAAAGGTCACAAGTCGCGCCTTTAGAGCGTGTCTGGTAGCGAGGCCGCGTCACGACAGCTCTGCGGGCCGCCTTCCACATGGGCGGGTGGTGGAATGTTACCTGCACGCGTAATTCATGATAGCAGCACATGATGATAGCTGCTCATCTGAGCGCATGATCGCAGTCTCGTCGCAGTCTCGTCGCAGTCTCGTCGCAGTCTCGTCGCAGTCTCGTCGCCAGGCGCTACAGGTGAACGTGGTACAAGGAGTTTCTCATGGCAAGACCAAACGTTTCCAGCGATAACATGCAAGACAACATGCAAGCTCGTCCCTCGTCCAGCCCCGCGCAGCCGATCCTGGCCTATGCTAGCCTCATCCTGGGCATACTGAGTCTGGTCCTTGGTGGCTGGTATGCCATCGCCGGCCTACGCGGGCTGCCATTCGCCATCAGCTTTGTGGTCGGGGTGATTGGGATAGTTGTCGGCCATCTCGCCCGCGCGCAAGTGCGGCGCACCGGCGCCTCGCGCAGCCTCGAATACGTCGCGACCGTCGGCCTGGTGTTGAGCTATGCCGGAGCCATCCTCTCGCTCGTCTTGTTCGTGCTGCTGAGGCCGGTCACGCCGGCGGGCTCGCCCCCTGGCCCTTCTGGCCCCCCTGGCTACTAATGAACCGGGCAGCGGGCGGTCAGCGCCCCTACCCGTCGCTGACATCGCGGACCTCGCGGACGTCTCTCGAACAGGCGAGCGCAGCAGGCACGAAGGCGCGTCGCGGGGCGATATCCCAGCGGGATCATCGCCCCGTGCCAAACACGTTCTAACGGCCTCGCTGCGCTTCGCCACAAAACTCGCCCTTCGGGCCGCTGTCCCGCGCGGATTTCAAGGACCTCCCCAGCAGATAAATCGCGAGACAGCGGCTGCTCTCTGACGCCCCGCCTGCGCGGACTTCGTGGCTGGGGCCATAGCGGCGCTATTGTAGCCGCCCACGTTCCTCGCCAGCTGTCATAGCTTCTCAACTCCCTGTAACGCCGCTTGACATCGTGCGGACTATGTCTGCAAATGAGGGCGCGCTACAAGTCTATAGCACGGGGAGGAGAGAGAGAAATCATGAGCGGACCAACAGATCCACAGGGACAGGCGGCGACGCTGATCGCGCGCTTCGACGCGGCGCGCGACAGCTTCCTCGCAGCCTTCGCCCAGGCGCCCGATGAGGCGCTGCCCTACACACCCGATGGCGAGGAATACGCTCTGGGAGTTCTGCCGCTACACCTGCAAGACTCCATGAACCACTATCTCGAAGTCTATGACCGGATGGCTGAGGTGAACTTTGGGCCGGTGGACCTGGGCGCCGACCTGGAGATGGTAGCAAACGCCGCCGAGCTACACGAGCGGCTGCTTGCGACGAAGCCCACCGGGGCGGACCGGGCCGCATTGCTCGACAGCCTGAACGCCACCCATCGGCGAGTGACGGAGCGATTCAGCGCGCTCGACGACGCGGCGGTGACGCGCCAGGCCGACGTCGTCTATGCGCCTGGAACCGACCCCTATCCTACCTCGGTCGCCGCTATCTTCGGCTGGCTGACCGACCATTACGACGAACATATCGCGCAGACCGCGCAGCTGCTCGCACGCTGGCAGGCGGAACAGGCGCGATAGTAGCCGCTAGTCTCCACTGAAAGGACGAACATTGTGGCGACGGAACAGTATGATTGCCTGATTCTCGGCTCGGGACAGGCGGGCAGCCCGCTCGCCACAGCGCTGGCGCAGGCTGGCCGCAAGACCGCCATCGTCGAGCGCGTGCATGTCGGCGGCACCTGCATCAACGAGGGCTGCACCCCCACCAAGACGATGGTTGCCAGCGCCCGTGTGGCCTATCTCGCCCGACGTGGCGGCGACTACGGCGTCGGCGTGGGCGATGTGGGCGATGTGACGGTGGATATGAAGCGCATACGCCAGCGCAAGCGCGAGATCGTCGAGAGCTTTCGCGGGGGCAGCGAGCGCCGCCTTGAGGACAAGCCAAACCTCGATCTGATCTATGGCGAGGCGCGCTTCATCGGGCCAAAGGCTGTGCAAATCATGCTGCCCTCCGGCGAGAAACGCGAGCTGACGGCTGAGACCATCTTCATCAATACGGGAGAGCGGCCAGCCGACCCGAACGTGCCGGGGCTCGATCCGGCGCGCATGCTCAACTCCACCTCGATCATGGAACTAGACACCGTGCCGTCGCATCTGCTGGTGATTGGCGGCGGCTATGTCTGCCTGGAGTTCGCCCAGATGTTCCGCCGCTTCGGCAGCCATGTGACGATCATCCAGCGCGGCAAGCAGCTGCTTAGCCGCGAGGATGGCGATGTCGCCGAGGCCGTGGCACGGATTCTGGCGGAAGATGGCGTCGAGATTCTGCTGAATAGCACGCCGACTGCGGCCACATCCGCGGGTGATAACGTGACACTGCATGTGAAGACGCCGGACGGCGAGCGCGAGCTCACTGGCTCGCATGTGCTGGCGGCGGCGGGCCGCGTCCCCAACACCGAGGCGCTGAATCTGGCGGCGGCGGGCGTCGCCACCAACGAGCGCGGCTACATCCAGGTGAACGAGCGGCTGGAGACGAGCGCGCCGGGCATCTACGCGCTCGGCGATGTGAAGGGGCCGCCTGCCTTCACGCACATCTCCTACGACGACTTCCGCATCATCCGTACGAATCTGCTGGAGGGTGGCAGCGCCACAACCACCGACCGGATGGTGCCCTACACCGTCTTCATCGATCCGCAGCTTGGCCGCGTTGGGCTGGGCGAGGAAGAGGCACGCAAACAGGGGCGCAATATCAAGGTGGCGAAGATGCCGATGTCCTGGGTGGCGCGCGCGGACGAGGTAGATGAGACGCGCGGCTTCATGAAGGCGGTAGTGGACGCCGAAACGCGGCAGATTCTCGGCTGCGCGATCCTTGGCATCGAGGGCGGCGAGCTGATGGCGATGGTGGAGATCGCGATGCTAGGCCACCTGCCCTACACGGTGCTGCGCGACGCGGTCTTCGCGCACCCGACGCTCGCCGAGTCGCTCAACAACCTCTTCACTAACTTCGACGAGTGAGGACGGACAGTGCAAATGCTGGCTGCTTGCGCGTGTAGTGGTAGCCGCTCATACTGGAGGCACCGCCTCCTCCCCAACCCCTCCCCTTCCAGGGAGAGGGGCTTGCAGACTTGCGGATGTACGCCCACGGTGAACCCGTTCGGCAACTCTCTTCCCCCTAACGGGGAGGGGAACCAGAACCACAGCCGTCGCCTTCTGGCGCTCCCGTACCATCAGCACCATCAGCACCATCAGTCCCTCTCCCAGCGTCAGCTGGGGGAGGGTGGCCGAGCGCAGCAAGGCCGGGAGGGGGCCGGGGCCGTCCCTGGCCACCGCCCCCTCCCCAACCCCTCCCCATACAAAATGGAGAGGGATAGAGCGAAAGTTACAGCTACGAGCTACCGGCTCACCACCGCAGGCTCGCGCTCCTCGTCTGACGAGTCGGATTCGACCACCGCTTCGGGATTAATCGAGGCCGACGGGCGCACATCGCCGCGCAATGGCAGCTCCTTCAGGAAGATGACCGCGACGACACTCGCCACCGCGATGATCATGCCAACGAAGAAAATGCTGTGCAGGCTCGATGCAATGCCGACCTTGACCGCCTCGAGCAGTTGGTCCAGAACCAGCAAGCCCTGCGCTCCCCCCTTGGCAAACTGCGCGTGTAGCGCTGCCTGGGCCTCCGGGCTGAGCAGGATTTGTGGATTGTTGAAGACATTGATTACCTGCGCCGGAACGATCTTAGTGATCGCTGCCGGTATCGCATTGTGGAAGGCCGTTGGGAAGGTCGAGTTGAAGACCGACCCCATCGCCGCCAGCCCGATGGTGCTGCCGATCTGGCGGAAGAATGTCATCCCCGCCGACGCCTCACCAATCCGTGTCGGCAGCGCGTTCTGCACGATCAGGTTGTAGAGCGACATCGCCGTGCCCATGCCCAGGCCGAGCACCAGCATCGCGATAATCACATCGGTGCTGGACGAGTGCACGTCCAGATGCAGCAGGAAGAACGAGCCAACCACACTGATGACCGCGCCCGCCAGCGCGAAGATCTTGTAACGACCCGTCCGCGCAACCAGCAGACCCGAGGCGATACTCGCGACGATCGCCGTAACCATCATCGGCGTGAGCACCGTACCGCTCGCGGTGGCCGAGACGCCCGTGACGCCCTGCAAAAAGAGCGGAATGTAGTAGATGCTGCCCATCATCGCCATGCCAGCGAGCATCACAATGATCGTCGAGACGGCAAAAACATTGTTCTTGAAGAGACTCGGCGAGACAATCGGTTGGCCATTGTTGGCTTCCAGTCTGCGCTCGTAGAAGATGAACGCCACCAGCGCGATGACCGCGCCGCCCAGCAGACCAATGATCTGCGGCGAGTTCCAGTCATACTGCGAGCCGCCCCACGTTAGACCAAGCAAGAGCGGCACCGTACCCAAAATGAGCAACGTCGCGCCAACAAAGTCAATCTTCGGATTCCGCGCTGGCCGATAGAGTGTGGGCATCAGGAAGATCAGCACGCCAAGCGCGATCAGGCCAATCGGCATGTTGACGTAGAAGACCCAGCGCCACGACAGATTATCCGTAATCCAGCCGCCAGCGGTTGGCCCGACGATGAACGCCAGCATGAAGACCGCGCCCGTGACGCCCTGCCACTTCGCGCGCTCGCGTGGCGTGAAAAGGTCACCGATAATAGCGATGGCCATAGACATCAGGCCGCCCGCGCCAAGTCCCTGGAATCCACGGAATAGAATAAGCTGGTTCATCGATTGCGATGCGCCTGAGAGGAATGATCCTGCCAGGAAGACGATCACCGCGAAGATCAAGATGCCTTTGCGACCGTAGAGATCAGAAAGCTTGCCATAGATAGGCACCATCACCGTCGAGGTGAGCAGATAGGCCGTCGTCACCCAGGTGTACTCTGAAAAGCCATTGAGCTCAGCAATGATACGAGGCATCGCCGTGCCAACAATCGTCTGGTCGAGCGACGCCAGCAGCATCACCAGCAGCACGCTGAGCATCGTCAGCAGTGTGACCTCGCGCGAATACTTCGGCTGCTCCGGCGCCGCATCCGCCGCGACGGTGGCTGTCAGCGCCTCCGTTTCCGCCTCTTTGATGCGGCCGTTTGATTCAGCCGTGCTCATGATTCCCCCTCCTCATGCCGTGGCTGGTGCGCCGCAGCTCCCCTGAAAAAGAATTGACTGACATACGTGGTGAGTTCGTCCCGTGGAATACCATTTTCCGCCAGCAGCAACGAACCCCGGAAATTGACCGGATGCAGCAACCCGGTGAAGATGGCCTGGAGCACGGGCGTCGGAATCGCCGGATCGAAGTCGCCCGTCGCCTTGCCCTCGTCGAGCACCGCGCGCAGCCGCTCGGCAAAGTCGCCCCAGAACGTCGCGATGGTCGCCGACTTCTGCTCCGTCAGCCGCTGCCGCAGCTCCGGCACGCGCAGCACCGCGTCCATCAAGCGAATGCGCTCGTCGGACGAGCCGATATAGACCAGGCGAATCACGCCTTCGAGCTTCTCACGCGGCGCGCTCTCAGAATTGATGATCGCGGTCATGGACTCGGCGAACGCGCGCAGGTTCGTCTCCATAATGGCCAGCAAGAGGTCTTCTTTGCTGGCGAAGTGCAGATAAAGCGTCCCCTTGGAGACCCCGACGCGTGCGGCGATGTCGTCCATCGAGGTTTCGTTATAGCCCTTCTCCAGAATCAATGCCTCGCCCGCCTGGAGGATTAACCGCTCGCGTTCCTCACGTTGCCGTTCCTTCAGCGAGCGTTGTGGTGTCGCCGTTGACATATTCGCGCTCCCTTCCAATGTACCCGTCGTATGGTATTTGACTGTTTTGCTAATATTTTGACCCATCAGTCATTATTTTATCACCACAGTCAAATCACGTCAAGAGCAAATCACCTGTCTGCGCCTCCCGGCAAGCGAGCCGCACAGACATGGTATGGTGTCTGCACATGCATGCGGTCGGCTGGCGAGGATGCCGTTGCGCCATTACGCGAGAGGGGATGCGGCATGAACCTGAACGTGAACTGGAGCGTCGTCGAGATCATCCTCACCGTCATCGGCTATCTGATACCCATCGTCGCGCTCTTCATCGTGCCGGTGAACCGCAAGCCAACGGCGGCGACGGCCTGGCTACTGGTGATGTTCATCCTGCCCTACGTGGGCGTGCTCGTCTTCCTGCTGATTGGCAGCCCGAAGCTGCCGCGTTGGCGGCGCGCCCAGCAGCGCACAATGAATGAGCGCATTGAGGCGATTGCCGCGCAGGTCAAGCAACTGCCAGGCATGGAGCCGGTCTTCGAGACACCCATCCCGGCGCGACAGACGCCCTTCATCAGTCTCTCGGCGAATCTCGGCGGGATGCCCGCTGTGGATGGCAATAGCGTCGCCCTGCTGGATGACTACCAGGCGATATTTCAGCGCATCGCGGAGTGTATTGATCGGGCGGAGCGCTTCGTTCACGTGGAGTATTACGCGCTGAGTCTCGACGACGATACCGAGGTGGTGTTTGCCGCGATGAAGCGGGCGCAGCAGCGCGGCGTGAAGGTGCGCGTGTTGATGGATCAACTGGGGTCGCGCAAATATCGCTACTACCGCAAAACGCGCCGGTGGCTCACACAGGCGGGCATCGAGTGGCATCTGATGCTGCCGATCCGCCCGGCGCATGGTGAATTTGCCCGGCTCGATCTGCGCAATCACCGCAAGATTGTGGTGATTGACGGCAGCGTTGGCTTCACCGGCTCACAGAACCTCATCAAACGCAACTATTTCCGCCACGACAAAATCTACTATGACGAGTTGGTGGCGCAGGTGAGCGGGCCCGCCGCGGTGGAGTTGAACGCGGTCTTCATCACCGACTGGTACGCCGAGTCGGGTGAGCTCCTGGATGGGCAGAGCGAGCGCGCTATGCTGGAGATGACACCGCTGGCAGGCGAGGCGCTCTGCCAGGTGCTGCCCAGCGGCTCTGGCTTCGAATACGAGAATAACCTGAAGCTATTTACCGCGCTGATCCACGCGGCACGGCGCAAACTGGTGATTACCAACCCCTACTTCGTGCCGGACGAGTCGCTGCTGGTGGCCATTACCAGCGCGGCCCTGCGCGGCGTGGACGTGAGCCTCATCAACTCCGAGGCGAGCGATCAGTTCTTCGTCAGCCACGCGCAGCGCTCGTATTACGAGGAATTGATGATGGCGGGCGTCAAAATCTACTGGCATCGCGCTCCCGTGCTGATGCATTCGAAGTGCATGGCGATTGACGACGATATCGCGGTGATTGGATCGAGCAACCTGGATATGCGCTCGTTCCACCTCAACATGGAGGTAACACTTGTGGTCTATGACCACGACGCCGTGGTCCAGCTGCGGCACATCGAGGCCAACTATCTGAAGCGCTCGAAGCGCGTGCGACTGGAGGAGTGGGAGCAGCGTTCGATACTCACACGGCTGGCGGAGAATGTCTGCCGCCTCACCTCTGCCCTGCAATAGGACGCAAAAACGCCCCTCTCCCACGGGGAAAGGGGGGCAGCGGGTGAGGTCCGCCATACTTCACGCGGTGGCGGCCTGCGGACGCGGGCCGGAGATGAAGTAGACCAGCAGCGCCGAGGCGGCAATCGCGAGGTGGAGGATGTAGAGCCAGTTCCAAAACAGATGTGCGATGGATTAGTCTGCTAGCGTGAGCAGGATTGGATTCACTGACAAGCAATGGACCTTTATCCAGCCCTTGTTGCCGCCCCCAGCTCGCACTGGGCGACCGCGTGCGGACGACCGCCGTACGATCGAGGGCATCCTCTACGTCCTTATTACGGGCTGTCGTTGGCAGGATTTGCCGCGCGAGTATGGCGCGCCGACGACCGTATGGCGCCGGCTCAAATGCTGGGGCGAGGCCGGCATCTGGGAGCGCATTTGGCGAGCGGCGCTGGCTGCCCTTGACCGGCACGGCCAACTCGACTGGAGTAGGGCCTTTCTCGATGGCTCGTTCGTACCGGCCAAGAAAGGCGGCGACCAGGTGGGCCTCACCAAGAAGGGCAAGGGGACGAAATGGATGCTCGTGATCGATGGCCATGGTCTCCCGCTCGGCTTCCACCTGGACAGTGCGCAAATGGCCGAAGTCAGGCTCGCTGAGCGGACACTGGACACAGTCGCGGTCGCTCGCCCACGAGGGCGTCCTCGGCAGCGTCCCAAGAAGCTGGTGGCCGATCGCGGGTATGATAGTGGTGGGTTTCGCCAAGCGCTCCGACGCCGCGGCATCGGGATGTGCATTCCGCCCAAGCGGCGCCCGCAGACGTGGAAGGCCACACGGGGACGTCCAGTCGTCGCTCGCCAGGATGACTTTCGGCTCAGATACAAAGTGGAACGCACCTTCGCCTGGTTGGGCAACTTCCGTCGACTGCTGATTCGCTGGGAATACCTCTTCAGCGTCTATCGCAGTTGGTTCACGGTCGCAGTGCTGCTGCTCTGCCTGCGCCGTGTGGCCTCCATAGCTTGAGCCAACATCCCAGGAGGAATGCTCGCCATGCAACAACTCACCCTATGCGTCCCGTTCGCGTGGACCTGGTGGGCCTTTGACCTGGGCGATGCCCGCCCATGCGACGCCACGTACTGCCAATTTCCCTATGAGCAGTTGCCGCCTATTCCGCCGCTGGACGGGACGCTGAGTTGGCTTGGACAGCCTGGCTGGCTGGAGCCGGACGGCGATAATCCTGACCGACAGGCGCTGGGCGAGCGCCTCACCTCAGAGGCGCGTGAACGAGTGCGCGATCTTGCCACGCAGGCCGAGCGATTGGGCCTGATCCTGCCGAACACCTTCACCCGCCTGATGTCTATGCCCGAGCTGTACACGCGTATCCCCGACTACGGCGGCTGCTGGTTCAATCTCGTCGACGCGCAACTCGATCCATGCCCAGGCACTGAAGACGGATTCGTCGTACGGTTCCTCAACGACCAGCAAGATTGCGTTCTGTGGTATCTCTACCTCACGCGGCACGGTGCGGAGGCGGTGCTGGCAGTCGGGGACCCTTATCCCGATGCGAATCCTTACTTGGAAAGGCTGGTCAGACCGGATGGGGATGGCCCTTTAACCGACCAGCAGCGGCAGGCGGTCCTGGCCAACACCTATGTGTGCGCACCCAGCTTCGAGGCGTTTGTCTATCGGTGGTGGCTGGAGGCCACGATCTACATGAAGCTGCACGGGTTCGACAGTGAGCCGCTAACCGATGGGGAACGCCGCTATCTCGCGCACTACCGGCAGGGATAGCTCGCGCCGTGACGGGCGCCACTTACCCGATAGCAAAATTCAACCAAAGTTCCGGCGTTACGTTGACGCGACGCTATGCGCCGATACCACGAGCCAGGCAACATGCATTCGCCATCACAAAGGTGCGGTGTGTTTCGGAACCGCCTCTAGTCGGCCATGTTGAAGGGGATCAGCCCCAGCAGACTCCCATCCATCACCAGCGGCGTGAAGCCGAGCACCGTCACCAGCGCGTAGACCACGCCGAAGACCAGCGCATACAGCCGCGCGAAGCTGCCGTTGGCGTAGTAGCCCGCGAAGATGGCCACCAGCCCGGTCACGATGTGAATCACGTTGTGCAGCGGATTGATGGCGAAGATGCCCAGCAGATAGCCTGAGCCGCCGCCACCCGACGAGATACCCGGCACGAATCCCAGGATGCCGATGAGCAGCGCGACGAAACCGAAGATGCGCGCGTACGTTTTGGCGATGTCCATCGTTGATAACCCCTTTGTTCACTTCTCCAAGGCGCTGATTTCTGCGCCGTACAACTCGAACACGACTTGAAGACACACTACAAGATTTCGCCAGTTGCTTAGGTATGCCAGCGGACGCCTACACGAAACGTGGCATGAACCGGCGGCTGTCCTGGCGTGGTGATCGTGACGGTGAGCCGCCACGGCCCCGCCATGCTGAAAATCGGGTGTGCGGTGTACTTGCCATTTGCCCAGGTGGCGTCCACAGGCGGCACAGGCATCGGCATATCGAGCATGTCGGCGGCAACCGTCACCGTTGCTCCTGTGATTACCTTGCCCGTGGCGTCATCCACCGCCAGCGAGATCGTGTTGTGGTCGCCTACCAGCATCTCGCCTGAATCAGCCAGCAGCGTCACCCGGAGCGTTCCGGCGGTCGCCACTTGCCGCGCCGGGCCAGACGCGTGCGGGAAGAGCAGCGCGCCCAGCCCCAGATGCACCCACGCCAGCAGCGCCAGCACCACCAGCCCGGAGCCAAGAATGACGCCACGCGCGATGCGAGCCTGGCGGCGTGAGGGTATGGGCGTGTCAACCGCCACGCTGGCCGTTGATGTAATCATGGCTCCCTCCCTGCTGGACTGTTCATGCCGATTGCGGTGCGGTTCCTCGCTCAGATCCTCTCACCCAGCCCCTCCCCAACGCGGTGAGGGTAGCCAGAGTCTGCTTCTGGTCCCCCTCTCCCTTCAGGGGGAGGGGCTAGGGGAGGGGGCAGCCCCTCGCCAGAATCCGATTCATCCCTCTCTACACATCCCCGAATGGATTGGATGAATGGCGGATCATCCCCTGACGGTGGCGAGATATTCGGCGGCTACAAGGTGTTCCAAAAGCGGTATAGTGGAGGGCGGCGCCAGATTATCGCGACCGCTCACCTGATTGGGCATGCGGCGTGTATGAATGATTGGTAGAGGTGCGCGTTGGGGAATCCACCACGTACAGACGAAGAGACACTGCTGGTGCGTCGTGTGGCGGCGGGCGACGAAGAGGCGCTCCGGCTGCTCTACGACCGCCTGGGCCGTCCCGTCTATGCCCTCTGCCTGCGCATCGTCCGCGCCAGTGAAGCGCCGCTCGACTTCGACGTGCTGGCCATCACGCCAGAGCCAGCGGGCGGCAGCCCCGGACCAACCGGCGAGATCATGCTGGCGGGCGCGCTCAGGGGCGAGTAACCGGCTCATGTTTCCGCATAAATCCGTGTATGGCCGCGCCTAGCCCTATGCAACCATCCGCCATTCGTGCTACGCTGCTACGAGCGGTGAACCAGCGTCTCGTGTAGTGGGATGGCCACCCACAAATTTGTGTTACACCGCCATGCAGCACACCGCTTCGCCACATTCTGGCTCCCCTCTCCTCGTAGGAGAGGGGCTGGGGTGAGGTCTCTCTGGTTCCCCTCTCCCAGCGGGGGAAGGGTTAGGGGAGGGGGCCGCCCGCGTCCGTCAATCATTGAAAGTTCCATATCATGCTCATGACGCTTACCTGTTACGCGCCGAACGCCGCCGATGTCGGCTATCTGCTGGGCAAGAATCCCGCCTCCACCTTCGAGCGCCCGTTTTCGGCAGGCGCCGTCTGGGTCTTCTATCCTGAGGTCGCGGACGATCATGTCACCGTGGCGCTGCTCACCGAGATCGACCCAGTTGGCCTGGTGCGCGGCCCCGCTGCCCTCGCGCAGCTTGACCAGTACGTCAACGACCGGCCCTACGTCGCCTCCAGCCTGACCAGCGTCGCGCTCAAGACCGCCTTCAGCACCGCGCTCGCCGGGCGCAGCGCTAGCCCCAGCCGCGCTGGCCGTCTGGACGAGCGGATGCGCTGGGTCGTCACCCTGCCCGCGGTCGCCTGCGATGGCGGCGACGACCTGATCCAGCGCATCTTCGCGCCGCTCGGCTATGCCGTCACCGCCGACCAGTTGCCGCTGGATGAGCGCTTTCCCGCGTGGGGCATGGCGAACGTCTATCGGGTCACGCTCGACGGCATGCAGACGACGCGGGACGTTCTCAGCCATCTCTACGTGCTGCTGCCAGTGCTCGACAACAGCAAGCACTACTACGTCGGCGAGGAAGAGACCGATAAGCTGCTGGCGCATGGCGGGGCGTGGCTGGCGACGCACCCTGAGCGCGACCTGATCGCCCGCCGCTACCTGCGCTATAAGCGCCCGCTGGTCCAGTCGGCGCTTGATCGCCTCATCGCGGCAGATGCGTCGGTGGCTGGCGAGTCCAATGCTGAGGCTGAGAGCGACGAGGCTGATATGCCAGCGGAAGACCCAGCCGAACCGGAACTTGGCCTGCACGAGCTGCGGCTGAATACCGTGCTGGCAGCCATCCGCGAGGCGGGCGCGCACTCGCTGGCCGATCTGGGCTGTGGCGAGGGCAAGCTGCTCGCGCTGGCGTTCAAAGAGCGGACGCTGACGCGCATTGTCGGCATAGATGTCTCGTCTGTCGCGTTGGCCCGCGCCCGTCGCCGCCTGCGCCTGGATACCGTGCCGACTACCCAGCGCCAGCGGATCGAGGTGATGCAGGGCTCGCTGCTCTACCGCGATCAGCGGCTGGCGGGCTTTGATGTGATCTCGATGGTGGAGGTGATCGAGCATCTGGACCCGCCCCGGCTGGCAGCGATGGAGCGCGTCGTCTTTCAGCATGCCCATCCGCGCCGGGTGATCGTCACCACGCCCAACCGCGAGTACAACGCCCACTGGCAGGCCGTCGGCGAGACGCGCCTGCGCCACAGCGATCACCGCTTCGAGTGGACCCGCGCCGAGTGCCGCGCCTGGGCCGAGCGTGTCGCCGCGCGGTACGGCTATCGCATGACGCAGCGGGAGCTTGGCCCGGCGGACGCCGACCTGGGCGCGCCCTCGCAACTGGTCATCTTCGACCGGATTGCGGACGGTGAGGGCGAAGAGCAATGAAGATGCGGCGTTGAACCGGGGTGATCGCTCTGTATGCTATACTTTCCGTGCGTCAACGAACTGATTTGATGCATACGCTATACCATTCGGCCAGATATCCAGGCGAATAGGAGGAGATGTGGGAGACACGCATACATCAAGTTCCTCTGAACCCCCGGCTGCCCTCTCGCCGCGGCGGCTAACGCCCACACAGCGGTCGGCTGTCATCGCGGTGCTCCGCCGCTATGGCGTGCAGCGCGCGGGTCTGTTTGGCTCGATGGTTCGTGGCGACGCCCATCTGGAGAGTGACGTCGATATCTTGATCCAACCCCCATCGACTATGTCGCTCTTTGGGTTCTCGGAGTTGGCGCTGGCGCTTGAGGACCTACTCGGCCGCCCGGTCGATCTGGTCACCTATGTCTCTCTGCACGCGCGCCTGCGCGATAGCGTCTATGCCCACTATGACCAGCTTTTCACGAACGACACAGACGAGGTCGAGGCAAACCCTACCGCATGACTGCTAGCGACCGTGTGATCTCCGAGAATGGGATAAGCCCAGAAGGGCAGAAGAGGAAATCGAATCGTGTCATCTGCCTCGCCGCGCGCCCCAGATATTCTCTTGCGTGAAATGCTCGATAGCATCGCCCGGATTCAGCACTACGTCCAGGGAACGACAGAGGCGCAATTCACGCAGAATCTTGAAAAACAAGATGCCGTTGTCCGGCGTCTCGAAATCTTGGGGGAGGCTGCGGCGCAGTTGCCAGCAGACTGGAGAGCGCATCATCCAGGCATCCCCTGGAGGACAATCGCGGACACGCGGAACCGCCTCATCCACGGATATTTCAACGTTGATCTCGCTATTGTCTGGCAGACGATCGCTCACGACATTGGGCCACTAGAGCTTGAGTTGCGAAACATCCTTGCCAGAGAATTTCCTCCAACATCCGCGCCACCGATTCCCTGATATTGAATCTTTGTGGGACACTTTTAGGAATACATCCATTGATGAGTGAGCAACATCCAGAGGAAACACCAGCGGCGCGGGTCTGCCCGATTCCCGATCTCTGCCTCGTCGCCCTGATTGGCCCGACTGGCTCCGGCAAGAGCACCTTCGCGGCTCGCTACTTCAAGCCGACGGAGGTACTCAGCTCCGATACCTTTCGCGGCATCGTCGGCGACGACCCGAACGACCAGTCCGTGACGGCAGCCGCCTTCGAGGCGCTGCATTATGTCGCCGGGCTGCGCCTGGGTCTGGGGCGACTGGTCGTGGTGGACGCCACCAGCGTCAAGCCGCAGGACCGCGCCGCGCTCGTCCGCACCGCGCGCGAGCATGATGTGCTGCCTGTGGTGTTCGTCCTCAACATCGACGAACGCATCTGCGTCGAGCGCAACAAGACCCGCCCCGACCGCCAGCTTGGCCAGCGGGTCGTCCATAACCACGTCCAGCAGCTTCACCGTGGCATGCGCGGCTTGCAGCGCGAGGGTTTCCGGTACGTCTATTACCTGAACTCGCCAGAAGAGGTGGACGCCGTCACCATCACCCGCACGCCGCTCTGGACCGACCGCCGGAGCGACGCTGGCCCGTTCGACATTATCGGCGATGTTCACGGCTGCTACGACGAACTGCTTGAACTGCTCGCTCAGCTGGGCTACCGGGCCGACGCCGAGGCGGGCATGCGCCATCCCGACGGGCGGCGGATCATCTTCGTCGGCGACCTGGTGGACCGCGGCCCGAAGGTGATCGAGACGGTCAAGCTGGCGCGGCGGATGGTCGCGGCGGGGCAGGCGCTCTGCGTCCCCGGCAACCACGATGTCAAGCTGGCGCGCTACCTCAAGGGCAAGAGCAAGAAGATGCAGATCAGCCACGGCCTGGCGGAAAGCATCGCGCAGATCGAGGCGCTGCCCGAAGCCGAGCGCGCGTCCTGGCGGCGAGACTATCTCGCGTTCGCCGACGAGCTGGTCTCGCACTACGTCCTCGCAGGCGGCGACCTGGTGGTGGCCCATGCGGGGATGAAAGAGGCGTTTCAGGGGCGCGCGTCGGGCCGTGTCCGCGACTTCGCGCTCTTTGGCGAGACAACCGGCGAGACCGACGAGTTCGGCCTGCCGATCCGCTACAACTGGGCCGCCGACTATCGCGGGCGCGCCGCCGTCGTCTACGGCCATACCCCTGTGCCGGAGGCCGACTGGCTCAACAACACGATCAACATCGACACTGGCTGCGTCTTCGGCGGAAAGCTGACGGCGCTGCGCTGGCCGGAGCGCGAGCTGGTGAGCGTCACCGCGCACGAGACGTATGCCCAGCCCGCCCGTCCGCTGGCCACATCTGGGGACGATGCTACGGATGCCGCTGGTCAGGCGACCGATACGCTGCTGCGCATCGAGGACGTGATCGGCAAGCAGCTGGTCTCGACGCGCCTGGCGGGCAACGTCATCGTCGAGGAAAATCAGGCCGCCGCCGCGCTCGAGGTGATGAGCCGGTTCGCGCTCGATCCGCGCTGGCTGATCTATCTGCCTCCGACGATGTCGCCTAGCGAAACCTCGCGCCAGCCGGAGTGGCTCGAATATCCCACGGAGGCGTTCAACTACTTCCGTGGCCAGGGCGTGCCGCGCGTGATCTGCGAAGAGAAGCACATGGGCAGCCGCGCCGTCGTCGTGCTCTGTCGCGATCAGGCCATCGTCGCGCGCCGCTTTGGTATCGCCGATAGCCCCGCTCCCGGCGCGTGCTATACCCGCACCGGCCGCCGGTTCTTCGACGACGATACGCTCAATACCGCCTTCATCACCCGGCTCGCGGATGCGCTCACCACCGCCAGATTCTGGGAGCGCTTCGACACCGACTGGGTCTGCCTGGACGCCGAGCTGCTGCCGTGGAGCGCCAAGGCGCAGGGGCTGCTGCGCGAGCAGTACGCGCCCGTCGCCGCCGCCGGGCAGGCCGCGCTCGCCATGGCCCTTGCCTCCGCCGAGGCGGCGCAGGCCCAGACCGCCGGGGTAGCGCCGCTGATCGAACGGCTGCGCGCCCGCCAGGAGGATATCGCGCGCTACGCCGATGCCTACCGCCGCTACTGTTGGGAGACCGATGGGCTGGAGGGCGTGCGCCTCGCGCCGTTCCATCTGCTTGCCACCGAGGGGCATACCTACTTCGACAGCGACCACCTCTGGCACATGAGCGAGCTGGCGCAACTGGCGGAGGCCGACCCGCTCTTTCTGGCGACGAATCACCGTGCGGTGAATGTGCTGGATGAGGCGGAGTGCGCCGAGGCGGCAGCCTGGTGGGAGACGGCGACCACTGAGGGTAGCGAGGGCATGGTCGTCAAGCCGCTCGAGTTCATCGTGCGTGGCTCGCGTGGCCTGGTTCAGCCCGCGCTCAAGATTCGTGGCCGCGAGTATCTGCGCATCATCTACGGGCCAGTATACACCGAGCCCGCCAACCTGGAGCGGCTGCGGCTGCGTGGGCTGCGCTCGAAACGCGCGCTGGCCGTCCGCGAGTTCGCCCTGGGCGTCGAGTCGCTGGAGCGCTTCATCCGCCGCGAGCCACTCTGGCGCGTGCATCAGGCGGTCTTCGCGGTGCTGGCGCTCGAATCGGAG
>Ga0070683_100000119_pt1 | contig 51078 bp, 42 predicted proteins | sample KBSC713LmetaG_FD_64662 | JGI IMG/M metagenome (GOLD analysis project Ga0070683, IMG submission 64662) | Corn rhizosphere microbial communities from Kellogg Biological Station, Michigan, USA - KBS C7.1-3L metaG | ecosystem: Host-associated > Plants > Roots > Rhizosphere ... | reverse complement strand
CGATCCATCACGAAGCCCGGGTTCACGCCGGTGCCGATGACGGTGATGCCGCCCTCGCGCGCGCGGGCGTCGATCCGCCGCGCCATCTCCGGCGCGGACAGGTCCGCGTAGGCGAGATCCTCGCACGTCGAGATCACGTCGACGGCGCGCGCGGCGGCCGCTTCGACGACCGGCTCGACGTCCGAGACGCTCGATCCGGTCAGCACGAGCGCGACGTCCGGACCGCTCGCGAACGCCTCCGCCGCGCCCGCGACGACGATGACGCCGCAGGCGCCGACGCCGGAGACCTCGCCCGCGTCACGCCCCGCGAACGCCGGATCCGCGACGGACACGAGGCGCAGTCCCGGCCGCGCCTGGACCGCCTTCAGCACCTCCTGGCCGATCGCGCCCAGCCCGACGATCGCGACGCGCGCGATCGCGCCGCCCGTCCCCGGCCGCCCCGCCCCCGCCCCGGTCATTTCCCGAGCTCGGCCAGATCGTCGCCCAGTTCCTCGAGAAATCCTGCGATCTCCGAGGGCGACAGCGCATCGAAGCGGCGGCGCACGCCTTCCAGCTCGTCGCGCAGGCGGGTCGCGCGCTGGCGGTAATTGCCCAGCGTGTTCTCGAGGCGGCTCGCGACGGCATCGTTGGGCGGCCCCGCCTCGGCGACCCCCGCGGCCATCGCGTCCAGCTTCTGCGCGGCGGCGTCGTGGTGGCCGTTGTGGCCGCGCGCGTGCTCCGCGAGCTTCACGATCTCGGCGCGCAGCTGATCGCGTTCGCGCGCCCAGGAGGCGCGCTCGTCCTCGATCGCCGCGGGCGGCGGCGCCGACTTGCGCTCGTGCTCGAAGCGCAGCAGCTTGCCTTCCAGCTCCGCCAGGCGCGATCGGCGGCTGCGGTCCGCCTCCTCGAGATTCTTGGCGGTCCGGCGCAGCGTGCTCGCGTCCGCGTCGCTGGCCGCGGCGCGCGCCTCGGCGGCCTGCACCGCGTCTTCCAGCTCGACGACCAGCGCCGACTGCTCGGCGACCGACGCCTTCAGCTCGGTCAGCTCGTCGACGTGCGCGGTCGCGGCCTTCTGGAACTCGCCCAGCGCGCGCGCCCGCAGGGAGCGCGCCTCGTCGCCCTCGACCTCGACGGCAGCTTCGGGCGCGCGGGTCTCGGCCTGACCGGCGCGCGACGTGTCCGCGCGAACCGCGCGCGCGATCGTGGCGGTCAGCTTGTCTTCCAGCTCGGCCATCCGCCAGACGAGATCCTGCTTCTCGCTCTCGAGCCGGGCGATGCGCTCGTCGCGCGCGGCCAGCGCCCTGTCACGCTCGGCGACGACCTGCGCGCTGCCCACCGCCGCGCGGGCGTCCTCCTCGAAGCGCGCCGCGCTCCGGCGCACGCGGGCCAGTTCGGCGTCGGCCAATCCCAGGCGCTCGCGCGCCTCCTCCAGCTCGGCGAGCCGCTGGCGGGCGATACCGCCCATCTCTTCCAGACGCTGCTCGGCGGCGGCCGCGCGCGCCTCCGCCTCGGCGAGCCGCGCGCGCAGGCGATCGGCCTCGTCGCGCGCCGCGACGACGTCAACACCCGAGCCGCGGCCATCGGCCGTGACCGTGCTGCGGAAGCCGGCGGCGAGGCGCTCGGCCATCGCCGACATCTCTTCCGTCGTCTTGCGCGTCAGGTTCACGACCGACGCGTCCGCCTCGGTCAGCGCGCGCCGCAACGACGTCACCTCCGCGTCCAGCGCGGCCCGGTCCTCGGCGGCGCGGCGCAAGCGGCCGCGCAGCTCGTCGATCTCCTCGCGCAGCAACGCGCTGGACGGTGCCGCCGCCGGCGCGCCACCGCCGCTCGCGAGGCGCGCCTCGATGGGCGCGAACGGCAGCTGGACCAGCGCGTAGCCCAGCGCGGGCGCTACCTGTGTCCCCGCCACCGCGACGTATGCGGCGGGCGGCTCGCTGCCTTCCTTCACCAGGCGCGCGTCGATGCGCAGCCCGTCCACGGCGCCCTCGAACTCGACGATGCCCATGCCGAGGAACGGCGTCACACCCAGCATCTGCACGTGCGGGAAGTGCGCGGCGACGGCGCCGTAGAGCTCGTAGTAACCGACGCCCTCGCCGGGGGCCTTCGCCCCGGCGCGATCGGCGTTCGACGTCGCGATGATGGCGCGACCGCCGTCGACCAGCAGCTTGCGCAGCGTGGCGAACGCCTCGGGCCGCCGCGCCAGCTCGTCCGCCTCGGGAACGATGACGACGTCGAACCGATCGTCGACGGTCGCCTCGCGATCGACGGTGACCACGCGCGCGCCCAGCGAGCGCAGGTATTGCGTCGACTCACCCGTGGGCGCCGCGGCGCGTCCCGAGCGGGCTTCGATCTCGAGCACCCGGCGCCCCGCCAGCAGCGATTCGAGGTATGCGTACAGCGCCAGTCGGCGCCCGACAACGTCGTCTGTTCGGTCTTCCGGCATGCCCGGGGCGCAGCCTACTTGCATCCGGACGCAACGCCCACTATAAAAGCCCGTTTCCGGGACCCAAAGTCATGGCAAAAAAAGGCATCCACCCCGTCTACAAACCCACGACCATCACCTGCGCTTGCGGGCACGTGGTCGAGACGTTCTCTACCCGCAGCGCGTTCTCCGTCGACATCTGCGCGAACTGCCACCCGTTCTACACGGGCAAGCAGAAGTTCGTGGATGCTGCGGGCCGCATCGAGCGCTTCCAGAAGAAGTACGGCAAGGGCAAGACGCCCGACGCCGGCAAGCCCTCGCCCACCAGCTAATCGAACCTGCACCGTACCCGGCGCGCTGACCCGAAAGGTTGGGTCCGGCGCCTGGGACCGGAGACATCGCCTTGCTGGATCAGCTCCTGCTCGCCAAGCTCGCGGCCGTCGAGGCCCGCTACGACGAGCTGTCGCCGATGCTGGCCGACCCGGCCGTGATCGGGAACCGCCAGCAGATGCAGAAGCTGGGCAAGGAGCACTCGGACCTCCGCGCGATCGTCGAGACGCTGCGCGAGTACCGCGACGCCGACCGGCGCATCGCCGAGGCGCGCGAGATGCAGAAGGATCCCGAGATGCGCGAGCTGGCGCGCCAGGAAGAGGCCGAGCTGGGCGGCGAGCAGGAGCGTCTGGAGAAGACGCTCAAAGAGCTGCTCATGCCGAAGGATCCGAACGATGAGAAGAACATCATCCTCGAGATCCGCGCCGGCACGGGCGGCGAGGAGGCGGCGCTGTTCGCGGCCGATCTGTTCCGCATGTACACGCGCTTCGCCGAGCGGCGCCGCTGGGCGGTCGAGATCCTGTCCATGTCCGCCGCGTCGGCGGGCGGCATCAAGGAGGTGCAGGCCGGCATCAACGGCCAGGGCGCGTACTCGCAGCTGAAGTACGAATCGGGCGTGCACCGCGTCCAGCGCGTGCCCGCGACCGAGGCGCAGGGCCGCATCCACACGTCGACCGCCACCGTCGCCGTGATGCCCGAGGTCGAGGACGTCGAGGTCAATATCGATCCCAAGGACCTGAAGATCGACGTCATGCGATCGGGCGGCCCGGGCGGCCAGTCGGTCAACACGACCGACTCGGCGGTGCGCATCCACCACATCCCGAGCGGCCTCATCGTCCATTGCCAGCAGGAGAAGTCGCAGCACAAGAACCGCGCGATGGCGATGAAGCTGCTGCGCGCGAAGCTGTACGACATCGAGGAAGAGAAGCGGCAGACCGCCGAGCGCGAAGCGCGCCGCAGCCAGATCGGTTCGGGCGATCGCTCCGAGAAGATCCGCACCTACAACTTTCCGCAGGACCGCCTCACCGATCACCGCATCGGGCTCACGCGCCACAACCTGCCCGGCATCCTCGACGGCGATCTGCTGGACGTCATCGGCAGCCTGCGCGCGCACTTCCAGGCCGAAGCGCTGAAGGCGACTTCGGGGACCTGACGAGGCGCGCCCTTGCGCATCGTCATCCTGGACAGCTTCGCGGCGGATCAGGGTGACCTGACGTTCTGGGAGGACCTGCGCACCTTGGGCGAGCTGGTCGTCCACGCGCGCAGCGCGGACGGTGATGTCGACGTTCGTGCGGCGGGCGCCGTCGCCGCGCTGACCAACAAGGTCCCGTTCTCTGCGAACGCCTTCGCGCGGTTGCCCGACCTTCGCTACGTCGGCGTGCTGGCGACGGGCACGAACATCGTCGATCTGCCGGCGGCGCGCGCGGCCGGCGTCGCGGTCACCAACGTCCCCAGCTACGCGGCGGCGTCGGTCGCGCAGCATGTCCTGGCGCTGGTGCTGCACTTCTCGCAGGACGTCGCCGGCCATTCCGCGGCGGTGAAGGCGGGTGAGTGGGCCCGGTCGCCGGACTTCTCCTTCTTCACGCGAGAGATATTCGAGCTGGCGGGCAAGACGCTGGTGCTGGTCGGCAGCGGCGCGATCGGCGGCGCCGTCGCGCGCATCGCGGAGGCGTTCGGCATGCGCGTCGTGCGGGCCGCCGTGCCGGGATCGCCGACGCCGGCTGGACGCGTGGCCCTGGCCGAAGCTCTACCCGTCGCCGACGTCGTCTCGCTGCACTGCCCGCTCACGGACGCGACGCGCGGAATGGTCGACGCGCGCTTCCTCTCGTCGATGAAGCCGGGCGCGATCCTGATCAACACCGCGCGCGGCGCGCTGATCGACGAGGGCGCGCTGGTCGCGGCGCTCGCGGCCGGCAAGCTGGGCGGCGTTGGCCTGGACGTCCTCTCCGTCGAGCCGCCCCCGGCCGATCACCCGCTGTGCGACCCGCGCGCCCCCTGGGCCACGCGCGTCGTCGTCACGCCCCACATCGGCTGGGGCGCGATCGAGGCGCGGCGAAGACTGGCAGACATCGCGACCGATAACCTCCGCGCTTTCTTCGCGGGCCAGCGCAAAAACCGCGTCGACTGACGCCTTCTACTTCGCCGGCTTCGATTCGCCGAACAGCGTGACGACGACGGTCCGCGCGCCGCCGTGATCCCGGTGCTCGCCCAGATAAACGCCCTGCCACGTCCCCAGCGCCAGCCTTCCGTGGCGAATCGGGATCGTGACGCCGGGGCCGACGACGAGAGACTTGATGTGTGCGGGCATGTCGTCGGGCCCTTCGGTCGTGTGTTCGTAGTACGGCGCGTTCTCCGGCACGGTGCGCGAGAACCAGCGTTCCATGTCGCCGCGCACATCGGGATCCGCGTTCTCATTGATCGATAGCGACGCCGACGTGTGCTGTATGAAAAAGTGCGCGAGCCCGACGTCGAACGTCGCGAGCTCCGGCACCGCCGCGAGGATCTCGGTCGTGACCAGGTGACATCCCCGCGGACGCGGCTTCAAGCGGACCGTTGTCTGGTGCCAGTTCATCGAACTCTGGTGATTCTTAACACGTGAGGACGCACACCGACGGGCGCGCAAGAGGTTGCGAAAATTCCTTACATCATTCTAATGAAGCTGGGCCCGACCAACCGTCCAAGTCCGCGTACTCACAAAGGAGATCAAATGACATCGGGAAAGCGTCTCGCCTTCGCCATCGGTATCGGCCTGATTACGACGTTCGCTTCTCTGTCGGCCGCCGAAGCGCAGTACGGCTACCCGCCGCCCCCTCCCCGCCCCCGGGGCATGTACCGAGAGGGCCTGACGTTCGGCGGCGCGATCGGTCTCGGCATCATCGATGGTCCCAACTGCACCACGGTCTGCGGTGGGGCGTTCATGGGCGAGTTGCACATCGGCGGCATGCTGAACCCGCGCCTGGCGCTGGTGGGTGACGCCTGGTTGGGCGCCCGCTACTTCGACGACCCGGTCATCGGCAATGGCTCGACCTACAACAGCATCTGGACGATCGCGCTCCAGTACTGGGTCACGCCCATCATCTGGCTCAAGGGCGGCATCGGCTTCGCCAACCTGACGATCAGTGACGAGAACGACCCCAACGTCTCCATCGCGTTCGACAACGAAAGCGGCGGCGCGGTCATGGGCGCCGCGGGCGTCGAGATCGTGCAGTCGTACAACTGGGCGCTGGACCTGCAAGTCCGGGCGGGGCACGCGTTCTACGACGGCGGCGATCTCAGCAACCTGGCCTTCATGATCGGCCTCAACTGGTTCTGATCGCGGCGCGCTGAATCGAAGCCGCCGTCTGGCAACCGCGCGCGCGCGTGACCGAACATGACGCGTGCGGCTCGCCTGGTGGTGCATCGCCTTCGTCGTCGGCGATGCGTGCGCGCTGGGTGACGCGCTCGGCTGGCGGTCGGGCGCCGCCTTCGCGCTCGGCGCGGCGGCGGCGATCGCGCGGGCGCGAGGTCGGCGAGTCGCGGCCGCCGCGCTCATCGCGTTCTTCGCGCTCGGCGCGCTGCTGGGGACACGCGCCGCGCGGCCCGCCCGGCTGGATCCCGCGCTTGCGGCCGCATTCGAACGCGACGAGGCGCTACCGATCGAGGGGACGGTCGAGCGCGGGCCCGAGAGCACCGGCACCGGTGCTCGTCTGATCGTCGCGCTGTCCCGCATCGGAGACGGCCCGGCGTCCGGGACCCTGGCGCTCGCGGTCGTCGATGGCTGGCCCGACTTCGGCCCCGGCGAACGGATCGCGTTCCGCGCGCGCCTCCACGAGCTGCACGGAACGCGCAACCCCGGCCTGCCAGATGCGGCGCTCGCGTTGCGCGCGGCGGGCATCGACGCGCTGGCGGGCGTGCCGGACGCGGGATCGATCGCGCGCCTCGCCGAACCGACCGGCGTCGGCGCGCGACGGATCGCGTTCCTGACCCGGCGCGCGCTGCGCGCGGCGATCGATCGCGAGCTGCACGGCGACGGCGCGGCGTTCCTGAAGACCGCCGTCCTCGGCGATCGGCGGGGCATCGGCCCCGACGTCGAGGAAGGCTTCCGGGTCGCGGGCGCCACGCACGTGCTGTCGGTGTCAGGTCTGCACCTCGCGGCCGTCGCGACGCTGCTCTTCTTCGTCGTTCGGTCGGCGGCGGCGCGCGTGCCCCGCCTGCCCCTCTACGTCGACCCGCGCGCGGTGGCGGCCGCGGTGGCGCTGCCGGCGATCGCGCTGTTCGCGCTGGTCACGGGTGAAGCGATCGCGACGCTGCGCTCGGCGCTGATGCTGTCGATCGGCATGGGCGCGTACCTGGTGGGACGGCGCGCGTCGGCCGCGCCGGCCATCGCGGCCGCGGCGCTGGTGCTGCTGGCCGGCAGCCCGCTGGAGCTCGCGGATCCGTCGCTGCAGCTGTCGCTCGCGTCGGTGGTCGGCATCGCGCTGGGCGCGCGCGGCATCGGCCCGGGCGCGATGGGCGTCGCGGCGAGCCGCCTCCGGCGGGCGCTCGCCTGGTTGTGGCGCTTCGTGGCGGCGACGCTCGCCGCCACGGCGGCGACCGCGCCGCTCGTGGCGCATCACTTCGGTGAGGTCGCGCCGCTGTCGCCGCTGGGCAACCTGGCGCTGGTCCCGATCGTCGAGCTCGCCGTCGTTCCGGTCGGCCTCGCGGGCGCCGTCGCGGGCGCGTTGTGGGCACCGCTGGGCAAGCTGCCGCTCGCGGCCGCGGGCCTGGCGGCGAAGGCGGCGCTGACGATCGCGGGTGGCTTTCGCGCGCACGCGCCGCTGTGGCTCTGTCGTACGCCGAACCTGCTCGAGACCGCGGCGCTGACCGCTGCCGGATGCCTCGCGCTGATCGCCGCGGGCCGCGTCCGGCCGGGGCGTCGGATCCTCGGGTGCGCAGCGGCCGCGGCGGCGCTGCTCGCGTGCGGCAGCCTCGCGATCCGCGACGTCGCGCGCCGTCACGCGCGCGATCTGCGCGTGACGTTCCTGGACATCGGCCAGGGCGATGCGGCGGTCGTCGAGGCGCCGGGGCCCGCGGTGATGCTGATCGACGGCGGCGGCGTACGCGACGGATCGTTCGACACCGGGGCGCGCATCGTCGAACCTTTCCTGCGCGCGCGCGGCATCGGCCGCGTCGACGTCGTGGCGCTGTCGCATCCGCACCCGGACCATCTGAACGGCCTGTTCCGCGTCCTGCAGCGCTTCGCCGTCGGCGCGTTCTGGTCCAGCGGCGACGACGGGCACAACCCCGAATACGGGCGCTTCGTGGCGCTCGCGCGCGGACGGGGCGTACCGATGCCCGACCTCGTCGACACGCGGCTGGGCGCCGCGACGGTGGTCCCCCTCGGCCCCTTCGAGAGCGCGCCCGACGGCAGCGAACGGATCCACGCGCCCGAAGGATTGAGCGTCAACGACGCGTCGCTGGTGTTGCGTGTTGCCTTCGGGGGCCGCGGGGTCCTGTTCGCCGGCGATCTCGAGGCCGACGGCGAGGGCGAGCTGGCGGGACGGCGTGACGCCGGCCAGCTCGTCGCGACGGACGTCCTCAAGGTGCCCCATCACGGCAGCCGTACGTCGTCGACGCCCGAGCTGATCGACGCCGTCGCGCCCGCGCTGGCGGTGATCTCCCTCGGGTGGCGGAACCAGTTTCATTTTCCGGCGCCCGAGGTGGTGGCGCGGTACACGGCCCGGGGCACCCGCGTGCTCCGGACCGATCGAGACGGCGCGATCTCCGTCGTGATCTCGCCGGAGGGCCGCCTGACGGTGCAGTGCGAGCGCGGCTGCCCGACCGAATCGACGCAACCGCGCGCAACCGGACGGTAGTCCGGACCGATGAAACCTCCCATGCGACGAGCGGCCCTCTGGACCTGGCTGATGGCGGCCGTGGCGGCCGGCTGCGCGACCGCGCCCCGGCCGCTGCAGCCGCGCGCCCTCGCCCTGCAAGCCGCCGGCGTCGAGGCGCTGGGCCGCGGCGAGCTGGATCGTGCGGCCGGGCATTTCGCGCTGGCGCTCGAGTACGAGCCGCGCCTCGGCGAGGCGGAGAACGGGCTCGGGTTGGTCGCGCTGCGGCGGGGCGAGTGGGCACGCGCCGAGGAGCGCTTCCACGCCGCGCTCGCCCTCAACGAAGACCTCGCGGAGGCCCACCTCAACCTGGCGAACGTGCTGCTTCACCGCGACGAGGAGGCGCTCGCGCTCATCGAGGCGCGGGCCGCGCTCGCGATCGATCCGGGTTACGCCGACGCGCGCCTGCTGACGGCCGAGCTGTTGCTGCGCGTGGGCAAGCTGGACGACGCGCGCTGGGAGCTGGAGAAGCTGTGCGCCGCGGCGCCCGACCGGGCGGACGCGCACGCCGCGAACGCGCTGGTGCTGGCGCGCCTCGGGCGGACGTCCGCCGCGGAGGACGAAGCGCGCCGCGCGCTGGAGATCGACGCAGACCTCCCGGCGGCGCACCGGGCGCGCGCCGAGATCCTCCGGCGCGCTGGCGATCTGGACGCGGCCGCCCGCGAGCTGGACGTCGTCGTCGCGTCGAACGGCGGCGGGATCGACGATCGCCTCGCGCAGGCGATCCTCACGGCGGAGCGTGGTCTGTGGGCCGAAGCGGCGCGGCAGCTCGCGGCCCTGCGCGAGGCTGCGCCACGCCGGCCCGAGGTGCACTTCGCGGCCGCGTTCGTCGCCCTGGCCCGGAACGAGCGGGAGGCCGCGCTGCGGGACGCCGACGCCGCGCTCACGCTGCGGGCCCTCTATCCCGAGGCGAGGCTCGTGCGCGCGGAGGCGCTCCGGCGCCTGGGCCGTGACGTCGAGATGCGGCACGAGCTGAGCCTGTTCCTCGCCGAGGCGCCGCCCCGCATGGCCGCGGAGCGCGCCCGCGCGGAACGAACGCTGCGCGCGCGATCGACGGTACTTGAGATACAGTAGCAGCCGGTTTTTCCATGCCGCTGCGGCTGCGTGTGCTCCCCCGAGCTGACCAGAAGGCTGACGCTGGCGAGGGAGAAGTCGCGCCCACCGAACGGATCGTCGAGTTCCCGGACAACGTCGACGAGATCCGGATCGGGCGGCGCGCCGATCTCGAGCTGACCCTGCCCTTCAAAGCGCTGTCCGGGGTGCATGCGCGGCTGGTGCGCCAGAAGAGCAGCGGCAGCGAGCCCGGGCACACCTGGCTGCTCGAGGACATGGACAGCAAGAACGGCACCTTCGTCGGCAAGAGCCGGGTGAAGCCGGGCGAGCAGCGCCTGATGTTCGCGGGCGACAAGGTGGACCTGGGCCCCGTCAAGGTGCTGTTCGACGGTCATTCGCAGCCGACGCCCAGCGCCGAGGGAACCGCGACGATCGCGCGCCGGCTGGTGAGCGACCTGCTGCAGGCGTCGCCCGGCGCGAGCGCGCCGACGCTGTCCGTGATCTCGGGGACGTCCGAGATCGAGACGCTGAAGCTGGCCGACCGCGACCGCCCGTACTTCATCGGGCGCGCCAAGACCTGTGACCTGTCCTTTCCGCACGAAGAACTGTCGCGGCAGCACGCGTCGTTCACGCGGACCTGGAACGGCGTGGTGCTGCGCGATCAGGGATCGAAGAACGGCATCCTGGTGAACGGCAACCTGGTGGCGACGACGCAGCGCCTCTCGAACGGCGACGAGATCGAGATGGGGCCGCTGAAGCTGCGGCTGCTGGATCCGGAGGACAAGTACCTCAAGGAGCTGGAGGGGCCCGATCGCGCCGAGCGCGCGCCGCGTGGGGACGCGGGCCCGAAGCCGGTGGTCGTGATGCCGGCCGCGCTCGCCGTTTCGCTGCCGCCGACGCCCGCGCCGCCGCCGGTCGAACCGGGGCCGGGCGAAACGCCGCGCAAGGTGTCGCGGCTGGCGCCCCGCCCGGCGCCCGGCGACGGCAGCGCCAGCCCCGCCACGCGGCAATCCGCGCCCGGGCCGGCGCTGTTCGACGAGCATCATCCGGCGATCGCGGCGCACCGGCCGCCGGCCGATCCAGACATGCAAGCGTACGAGCACGACGTCGGACGGGCGCGCAAGACGATGTGGTTCGCGGCGGCGGTCCTGTTCGCGATCCTCGCCGCGGTCGTCTACCTGACGCTGGGCAGCGGCCGCGAGTAGCGCCGCGCCGTCGTTAACGGCGCTTGCGCGCCTTCTTGCGCGCCTTGCGCGCGTCCTTCCGCTTCCGCTTTTCCTTCACCCGATCGACGTTGCGCTTCGGCGCCTGGAAGCTGCCGCGCTCCGCCGACGGCGTCTGCATCATGTTCGCGAGCTGGTTGACGTCGAGGCCCATCATCTTCTTCGCCTGCGCCAGCTGCTTGAACCCCGGAATCTTGCCGAGCAGACCGGTCGACATCCCGATCTGCATCATCATCTGCCGCATCATCGCGAACCGATTCAGCAGGTCGGCGACCTCTTGCTCCCGGCGCCCGCAGCCCTTGGCGACGCGCGCGAGCCGGCTCGACTCGTAGAACGCGCTGCGCTTCTTCTTGCGCTTCCCGCCCTCGACGACCTCTTCCCAGCTGGTGATGATGAAGCGCTCGGGATGACGGCGTTCGTCGGCAGTCATCGACGAGATGATCGAACCGATCTTCACGAGCTCGTCGTCGCTGACCTGGGCGCCCTCCGGGATCGCGTCGGCGATGCCCGGGATCTTCTCCACCATCTCCTTGAGCGGCCCCATCTTCTTCAGGACCTGCAGCTGCTCCTGGAAGTCGTTCATGTCGAACTTCCCCTGGAGCATCCGCTTCGCGTCCTGCTCGGCCTTCTCCTCGTCGACGACGTCCTCAAACTGCTGGATCAGGCCGACCACGTCGCCGCGGCCGAGGATCCGGCTCGCCATGCCGTCGGGGCGGAACTCCTCCAGCCGATCCGACGACTCGCCCATACCGACGAACTTGATCGGCTTGCCCGTGACCGCCTTGACCGACAGCGCGGCGCCGCCGCGCGCGTCGCCGTCCAGCTTGGTCAGGATGACGCCGTCCAGGTTCAAGCGCTCGTTGAACGCCTTCGCCGTGCCGACCGCGTCCTGGCCGATCATCGCGTCGACGATCAGCAAGATGTTGCCCGGGTGCACGCGCGAGTCGATCTGCGACAGCTCCTCCATCAACGGCTCGTCGATCGCGAGGCGGCCGGCGGTGTCGAACAGGATGACGTCGCGCCCGCGCTCGGCCGCGTAGTGGACGGCGCGGTCGCAGATGTCCGGCGGCTTGCCGTCCGGATCCGCGAACACGGGGATGTCCAGCTTGTCACCGATGATCTTCAGCTGGTCGATGGCGGCGGGTCGGTAGACGTCGGCCGCGACCAGCAGCGGGCGCTTGTGCTGCTTCTGCAGAAAGTGCGCGAGCTTGCCGACGGTGGTCGTCTTGCCCGACCCCTGCAAGCCGACCAGCATGATGCCGGTCGGGCCCTTCTTCGCGAACTTGATGCTCGTGTCGACGGGGCCCATCAGGTCGACCAGCTCGTCGTGACACAGCTTCACGAAGTGGTCCTCGGGCGTGACCCGCCGGACCTTCTCCTTGGACGACGCCTTGACCTTGACGATGACGCCGACCGCCTTCTCCTTCACGCGCGCGCAGAAGTCCTGCACGACGTCGAAGCCCACGTCGGCCTCCAGCAGCGCGGTGCGAACGTCCTTCAGCGCCTCGTCGACGGTCGCGTCGTCCAGCTCGGCAAGCCCCTGGAACCGTTGCTTGGCGGTCCGGAACCCCTTGGTCAGTGTCTCGAACATTGGCGGGCGGAATCTAACTCGTGACCCGCCGAAGAGCGAGCTAGGTCTTCTTGCGCGCCTGCGCGGACTCGCGCCACCACTTCTGCCAGCGCTCCCGGGCGTGCTCCCGCTCCCGGCGCGGCAGATCGTAGTGATAGCCGAAGTACTCGCCGGTCAGCTTGCGCAGCTCGTCTTCGGAGGACGCGCGGATGCGCGGCTCCTTGTGCCCGAGGCCCTCGAACAGCCACTCGACGCGATCGTCGTCCTTGTGCTTCGCCCACCAGCCCTCCCAGCGGCGGGCCCGGGTGCCGAAGTCCTGCTTCGTGATCAGCATCAGCTCGTCGCGCGCCTTCTCGGCCTCGTTGCTGTAGAGGCGGCCGATCAGCTTCGCGACCTCGGCCTTGTTCACGGTCATCGGCTTCCGCGCGGCATCCACCGCCGGCGCGGACGTGGCCACCGGCGGTAGTACGGGCGCCGGCGGCAGCACGGGCGCCGCTTGCGCCGCCTCGTCCTTCGTCGGCGCTTCAGCCTTCGGCGCTTCGACCTGCGGCGCCGCTGCCACCGACCGGCGCGGCAACACCTCGACGCCCCGCTTCTCGTCGACCTTCACCGGCTTGACGTGCGACGTCTGCCACCGGCGCACCGGCTCCGCGCCGGCGACGCGCGCGAACAGCCGCAGCAGGCGGGGCGGCATCGGCCGATCGAAGATCGCCTGTCGAACCGCCGCCAGCCGGACCTCGGGAACGATGTAAAGCTGGAACGGAACGCCCAACCGTTCCGACGCCGCGTCCAGCTCGACGCGCGCGAGGGGCTCGCCGCACAGCACCTGCAGCGCGCCCGCCTTCACGCCCACGGGCACAGCGCGTGCCTTGTCCGACCAGACGGCGTCCAGCTCGATCGCGGTGCCGTCGGGGTTCACGCACTTGACCGGGTTCTCGCACAGCGCCGGCTCCGGCATCTCCAGTCCGGTGGCCACGCCCAGCTCCTCCCACAGCAGCGTCTCGTCGATCGCGTCGGTCTCCAGCAACGCGGTGTCCAGCGCGCCGCCGTAGACCGCCTGCCGCGCGATCGCCGCGCGCATCGTGTCCGCGGAGACGCGCCCCGCCTTCACGAGCCGATCGGAAAGCCGGGATGCCATCCCGCCGCGCTCAACCCTCGTCGAGGATCACGTAGCTGCCGGCCAGGTGGTCGTGCAGCGCGCGGTGCTCGCGATCGAACAGCGCCCACAGCCACCCCAGACCAGCCGGCAGCAGGCTGGGCACCAGCGCCAGCAGCCGCAAAAGGCCCCGCGCCGGTCCCGGGGCGCTCCCGCGCGCCGAGATCAGCCGGATGCCGACCAGGCGCATGCCGGGCGTCTGTCCGGACATGCCGCCGAAATAAAGCTGATAGAGGCCCGTCATGCCGAGGAACAGGCCGACGGCGCCCACCGCCATCGGGCTGCGATCCAGGATGCCCGCGACCAGCAGATCCGGGCCGACCTCGCGCAGGCCGGGCATCGGCACGCCCATCGCCAGCGCGACGATCGTCGTGACCGCCACGGTCAGCGCCAGCAGCAGGCCGAGATCGAACAGCGCCGCCGCGGCCCGTCGCGGAAACCCGGTCACGCGCACGCGCACGACGCGCTCGGCCCCGAGTCGGGATGAACGGGATGACGACGGCGAGGAGGCGGGGGATGCGGGCATGCTCACGGCGGCTACGGTCACGGCCCCATTTTGCGGAGGGGCGGGCGGGACGGCAAGTTTACCCTCCAGGAGAGTGCGCGCCGAAGGCTTCGTCTGCCAGCGCGACCGCGACGATTGCGGCCGTCTCGACACGCAGGATGCGCGATCCCAGGCTCGCGGCCTGGAAGCCGGCAGCGCGCGCCGCCTCGACCTCGGCGGCCGCGAACCCGCCCTCGGGCCCGACCAGCAGCGCGGTCGCGCCCCGATCGGGCAGCAGCGCGCGCAGCGGCCGGCCGCCCGCCTCGGGTGACAGCACGATCCGCCGGTCCGGCAGCTCGGCCGCGAGCGCCGCCGCCAGCGCGGTCGGCGCCGACACGCCCGGAACGTCGGCCCGGCCGCACTGCCGGGCCGCCTCGCGCGCGATCTTCTCCCAGCGCGCGCGCTTCGCCGGTTCGGGACGCACGACTGATCGCTCGGTGATGACGGGGACGATGCGCGTGACGCCCAGCTCGCAGCACTTCTGCACCAAGAAGTCCATGCGCCCGCCGCGCGGCACCGCGGTCAGCAGCACGAGCGGCGTCTCGGACGGCGCCGCAACGACGCCCTCTTGTCGATCGGACGCGTCGGCGGTGAGCTCGGTCTGGTCGCGGCCGATGCGAACGATGTGCGCCCGCACCTCACCGCCCACGCCGTCGAACAGCGTGATCGCGTCGCCGGGCCGCGCACGCAACACGCGCGACAGGTGATGGTGCTCGTCACCGTCGACGGTGATCGGGTTTGTGTGTATGCGGTCCGGCGGAACGAACAGCCGTCGCCGACTCACCGATTCACACCGCCGCCCGCAGCGACAGGCGCAGCGCCGCCCACTCACCCTCGTCGCTGCGCGCGTCGATCTCGAAGCCCACGTCGCGGTAGGCGCGCGTGATCGCGTCGACGTCGCCCGTCAGCAGCCCCGACAGGATCAGCGCGCCGTCCGGCGCGACGCGCGCCGGAAATTCGGGCGCCAGCGGCACCAGCACCGATGCCTCGATGTTCGCCAGCACCAGATCGTTTCCGGGCGGCACGTCGCCCACGCTGCCGACGCGGGTCGCGACCGTCGTGACCCGGTTCAACGCCAGGTTCTCATCGGTGGTGGCGACCGCCTCCGGGTCCACGTCCAGCGCCAGCCCGCGCGCGGCCGGCCACAGCAGCGACGCCGCGATCGACAGGATCCCGGAACCGCAGCCGAGATCGACGAACCGTTCGACCTTGCGCGCCTCCAGCTCCTCGGCCATCGCGATCACCAGCCGGGTCGACGCGTGACCGCCCGTGCCGAAGGCGCGCCCGGGATCGATGTCGATCACGCGATCGGTCGCGGCCGCGGGCGGCGCGTCCCAGCTGGGACGGATGACGAAGTTGCGGCCGACGCGCAGCGCCCGGAAGTACTTCTTCCAGACATCGCGCCATTCATCCTCGTGCGCCTCACGGCGCGCGATCGAGATCGGATCCGGCGAGACACCCGCGGCGCGCAGCCGCTCGCAGGCGGCCTCGACCTCGGCGATGACGTCGCCTTCCAGATCGGGCGCGACCTGCGCGAGGATCAACGACCGCCCCGCCTCGACCCGGATGATCGTGTCGGTGTCGCGGATCTCGACGCCGCCGGTCAGCTCGCCGACGGCGTCAGCCAGCACCTCGGCGGCGCCGGACGGAACCGAGATCGCCAGCTCGATCCACTGCGTGGACACGTGCTGCCTGCTTCGACTTGGAAACCGTCGAACGCTAGCGAACGACGCGGCGCTTTGCTTCGCGACGACGCCGCTTCCGCGCCTCGCGCATCTTGCGCTTGCGCTTCACGGACGGCTTCTCGTAGTAACGCCGCCGCTTGATCTCCTGCAGGATTCCTTCCTTCGACATCTTCTGCTTCAAGATCTTCAGCGCCTTGTCGACGGAATCCCTGACTTCAACTTCTAGCGGTCGGCCGAGCAATGTCTCCAAGCGTAGCTCCCTGTGGAAAGAACGAAGGGCGGATCTGACACTCGATAACCATCTCCGTCAAGCGACGAAATTCCGGGACGTTCCGCAAAACGAGCTTTGCACCTGACAGCTGGACGGGGTATGTAACGTCACGTTTCGTACCTGAGTTTCGGAGTAGTCACGCGGGGTTTTGGAGGGCCACCGGGATTTAGCCTCAGGTTCAAAAAGGAGCTGACAGAATGCTCATGGGGGCCAAGGTCTTCACCGCAACCAAGGCGAAAGACCGGGAAGAGCTAGGCGAAGTTGTCACCCGTTGGATCAGAGACAATCCGCGCGCAAGAATTCTGGACAAGATCGTCACGCAGAGCTCGGACAGCGAATTCCACTGTCTGACCATCACGATTTTCTACGAGCTCACGGCGCAATAGCGCCGACACCCGACCTTTTCGGGTACTCTGATCGCCGCGTGGGGGACGCGGTGATTCTCACCTTCGATTTCGGTGACGTTGGCAGGTTCGGATGGACTCGTCCGTCCGGCCGTGGCCGTCCTGCGCGATGATGCGGGTCGGATTTTTGCTCAAGCGGGGCAAGCCGGAGGCGCGCGACCTCGCCGCCAGCCTCGCGAGCCTGCTGGTCAGTCGCGGCGCCAGCGTGACGGTGCTATCCGAGGACGCGGACGCGATCCCCGGCGCGACCGCCGTCGCGGCGAGCGATCTCGGGCCGGCGATCGACGTGCTGGCGGTCCTGGGCGGTGACGGCACGTTCCTGTACGGCGCCTCGCTGGTGGCCGATCACGGCGTGCCGCTGTTCGGCGTGAACCTGGGCAGCCTCGGCTTCATCACGCCGTACGCGCGTTCGGAGGCGGCGGCCGCGATGGAGGACATGGTCGCGGGGCGCCTGCCCGTCGAGGAGCGCATCCGGCTCGCGGTGACGATCCGCTCCGTCCTCGGTCAACCGATCGGCGTGCCCACGCGCAGCGCCGTCAACGACGCCGTGCTGACGCAGCGATCGATCGCGCGCCTCCTGGATCTCGAGGCGCGCCTCGACGGCGCCGAGATCGCGACGTACAAGGCCGACGGTCTGATCATCTCGACGCCGACCGGCTCGACGGCGTACACGCTGGCGGCGGGCGGGCCGGTCCTGACGCCCGACGTGCAGGCGATGGTGATCACGCCGATCTGCCCGCACACGCTGACGCACCGGCCGCTGGTGTTCCGGCCCGACGCGCTGCTGGAGATCCGCAACGCGTCCGACGGTCCGGTGACGCTGACCATCGACGGGCAATGGGGCCACACGCTGGCGAGCGGGGCATCGATCGAGGTGCGCCGCGCGCCGCAGCCGCTGCGCATCTACCGATCGCCGCGGGGCTTCTTCGGGATCCTGCGGGAGAAGCTTTCCTGGGGCGAGCGACAGAGCTAGAAGCAACCAGCGGCGCGCGCGCGCCGAAGAAGGCACCACCGTGTTGACGCTGTTGAAGATTTCCGGGTTCGCGCTGATCGACGAGGCGGAGATCGCCTTCGGGCCGGGCCTGACGGCGATCACCGGCGAGACCGGCGCCGGCAAGAGCATCCTGGTCGACGCGCTGGGCCTGCTGCGCGGCGGGCGCGCGGGCGCCGACCTGATCCGGACCGGCCGCGAAGAGGCGCGCGTCGAGGCGATCGTCGAGCTGCCCGAGACGTCGGGCGCGCGGGCGCTGCTGCTCGCCGACGGACGCGACTACGACGACGGGCTGGTGGTGCGGCGGACCATCGCGCGCGGCGGGCGCGGGCGCGCCCACCTGGGCGGCAGCCTCGCGACGGCGACCGATCTGGCGGCGCTGGTCGGGCCGCTTGTCGACATCGCCTCGCAGCACGATCAGCAGTCCCTGACGGATCCGGAAAGCCAGCTCGCGATCCTGGACGCGTTCGCGGAGAACGCGCCGCTGCGCAACGAGATGGCGGCGGCGTACGCGGCGCAGATCGCGGCGGCGGCGGCGCTGGCCACGTTCTCGGCCGACGCGCGGGCGCGAAACGAGCGCGAGGACCTGTTGCGGTTCCAGCTGGCCGAGCTGGAGGCGGCGCAGCCGGTGCCGGGCGAGGAACAGACGCTGGCGGCCGAGCGCGAACGGCTGCGCGGCGCCGAGAAGTTCTACGCGGCGACCGCGGGCGGCGAGGAGACGCTGTACGCGGGCGACGGCGCGGTGAGCGAGCGGATCGCGGCGGTGCTGCGCGACCTGGTGCCGCTGGCGGGCCTGGACCCGGCGCTGGCGCCGCAGGTCGAGCGGCTGTCCGAGGCGGCGGCGGCGATCGACGACGTGGCGCGCGATTTGGGCCGTTACGCGCGTGGCGTTCGATCCGATCCGGGACGGCTCGCGGAGATCGAGGAGCGCCTGTTCCTGCTGTCGCGGCTCTGCCGGAAGCACGGCGGAACCGTGGCGGATCTGGCGGCGCGGCGCGACGCCCTGGCCGCCGAGCTGAAAGAGGTGGCGCGCTACGACGACGCGCTCGCCGAGCGCCAGGCCGCCGCAGACGCCGCGAACACGCGCGCCGTCGCTGCCGCCGCGGCGCTCACGGCGTCGCGCAAGCAGGCCGCTCTCAACCTGGAGAAGAAGGTGACCGCGACGCTGCGCGAGCTCGGCTTCGCGACAGCGCGCCTCCCCGTCGTGCCCTTTGAAGCCCGCGAGCTCGGCCCAACGGGCGCCGATCGCGTCCGGTTCCTGTTCGCGCCCAACCCGGGCGAAGAGCCGCGCCCGCTGGCCCGGATCGCATCGGGCGGCGAGCTGTCACGCGTGATGCTGGCCGTGAAGCAGGCGCTCGCCCGAACGGACCAGGTACTGACCTACGTGTTCGACGAGGTGGACGCCGGCGTCGGCGGCGGCGCCGCCGAGACGATCGGCCGCAAGCTGAAGAGGATCGCGGCCGATCGCCAGGTCATCGTCATCACGCACCTCGCGCAGGTGGCCGCGTTCGCCGACGCGCACGTGCGCGTGAGCAAGACCGTCAGCAAGGGAAAAACGCGCGTCGCGATCGAGGCGCTGAGCGAGGCGGACCGTCCGGGCGAGATCGCGCGCATGCTCGCGGGCGCGGCGCCGTCGCCGCAGGCCGCCGCCCACGCCGACGAGATGTTGCGCGCCGCGCGCGACGCCTGAGGCGGCCGTCAGGCGGCGGCGACCGGCGCCAGAGGTCGCGAAGGTGGCCGATCTCCGGTTCGATGATCTGCGCGCCCGCCACCGCGCGTTGTAAATCAGGCAAGCTCGACCGGTCGTTAAATTGATCCGACCGGGATCGCATGTTACGTGAAGGGTTCGGCCGCGCACCGGGCCGGTCTATTCACACGCCAGGTCGGTATTGGCAAGACGACAACGACGTAGACGCCGCGGAGGCAACATCGGAAAGCCGCTGAGGCTGGGCGTCGTGCTGGTCGGACTGCTCGGCGTCAACGTCTACGTGTTCTTCTTCAACCGCGGCACGGCGCCGCGCGAGATCCTGAACATGCAGTCGACGTCGAAGACGTTCGACTCGACCCGGCAGGAAGCGCTGAGCGCCGACGTGCGCCGCGCCGGCGAGCTTGTCGCGTCGTCGTCCGGCTCGAAGTCCGCCGCGAAGGCCAGCGCGCCCGATCCGGTCCCCTCGCCCCGCGAAGCTCAGGTCCCCTCGCCCCGCGAAGCTCAGGTCCCCTCGCCCCGCGAAGCTCAGGTCCCCTCGCCCCGCGAAGCGGGGAGAGGGTTAGGGAGAGGGGCCGCCGCCCCCGTTCCCACCGCCTTCAAGATCCCCTTCGCCCCGCCGCCCGAGCCGGTCGCCGCGCGCGCCCCTGCTCCGTCCGCGGCCCCCGCCGCACCGCCGGCCATCAAGATCCCGTTCGCGCCGCCCGCCGAGGACGAAGCCGACGCCGCTGACGCGCAGGCCGGCGTCGAGAAGAAGTTCGCCGCCAACGACACGCTGGGAGCCGTGCTCGCGCGTGAAGGGTTCGGCAGCGCCAGCCCGAACGTGATCGCGGCGCTCGCCAAGCTGGTCGATCCGCGCAGCATCCGCCCCGGCGCGAAGTACGTCGTTCGCATCGGCGACGACGGAACGCCCGAGGCGTTCGAATATCAGCCCACGCCGGCGCTGCGCTATCTGGTCGAGCGCGACGACGACGCCGACGCGGCGGTCCACCGCTGGACCGGGCGCAAGCTGGAAGCGAATGTCGAGGTCAAGATCGCCCAGGCAGGCGGCACCGTCGAATCGTCGCTGTACGAATCGGTGCAGAGGACGGGCGAGTCGACCACGCTCGTGGGTCAGCTGGTCGAGCTGTTCGCGTGGGACGTCAACTTCTACATCGACACGCACCCCGGCGATCACTGGAAGGTGCTGATCGAGAAGCAGTACCTCGGCGGCCAGTTCTACAAGTACGGGCGCGTGCTGGCGGCCGAGTACGGCGGCAAGGTCGGCACGTACCGCGCCTTTTACTGGGCGGGCAAGGACGCGCCGCGCGACCGCCCGGGCAAGTACTACGACGGCCAGGGCCAGGCGCTGTCGAAGAGCATGCTGAAGACGCCGCTGCGCTTCGTCCGCATCAGCTCGAAGTTCGATCGCAAGCGCTTCCACCCGATCCTGCACGTCGAGCGCGCGCACCTTGGCATCGACTACGCCGCGCCGGTCGGAACGCCGGTGTGGGCGTCGGCCGGCGGGCGCGTCGTCGAGGCGGGGATGAAGCACGGGTCCGGCAACACGATCGTCATCGCGCACGCGAACAACCTCAACACGCGCTACTACCACCTCTCGAAGTTCGCGCGCGGGCTGCACGTCGGGCAGCAGGTGAAGCAGAAGGACGTCATCGGCTTCGTCGGCACCACCGGGCTGTCGACCGGCCCGCACCTGCACTTCTCGGTGACGAAGAACGGCGCGTTCGTCGACCCCAGCAAGCTGGCTGTGAACCGCGACCCGCCCGTCCCCGATCGCGGCGCGTACCTGGCCGCGATCGGTCCGCGCATCGCCGCGTTGAAGGCGATGCAGACGGCGTCCGCCGTCGCCAAGAACTAGACCGAACCGGCGCCGGCATCCGGCAGCCGACAGGACAGCAATGTCGCGGCGGCGCCATGATTCGCCGCGTGATTGTGCGGATTCCCGCAGCGGCACATGATTTGCTGACTTTGGCGACGCTATGAATCGGCCGAACGCGCAAGGGATCGAACGACGCTTGCTGCTCTGTGCGGCGGTCAGCGCGCTGGTCAGCGCGGGTAGCTGTGGAAGCACGCCGCTGCAGCCGGATGGCGGTCCAGGCGCGGGTGGGTCCAGCGTGGGTGGATCCAGCGCTGGCAACGGCGGCGCCGGCGGCGGCGGCGGCGGTGCGGCCGGCGACGGTGGCGCATGCACGCCCAGTGACGGAACGGTCTTCTGCCTCCCCGGCAGCGGCGCCACCGTCGACACGTGTGGCGACTTCCTGTCGGCGGCGGCCTGTTCGGGCGGGCAGTGGGTTTGTTCGCCGGGAACGGGCGTTCCGACGCGGTGCCTGTGTCCCGGTCTCAACACCGCGATGTGTGCCTGCACGAGCAACGGCTGGCAGTGCGCCACCGGCGGCGCTGGCGGACAGGGAGGCGGCGCAGGAACGGGGGGCGCGAGCGGTTCGTCCGGCGGGGGCGGCACGAGCGGCGGCTGCGCCCTTCCCCAGCAAGGCTGTGCCGTGAGCAGCGGCGGTACGTGCAGCGATGCGGTCATGCCCGCGACCTGCCAGGCGGGCGCGTGGGTCTGTCCGTCGGGAACCGTGAACACGACGACCTGCGTGTGCACCGGTGCGCCGCGGCCCGGGTGCTTCTGCACCGCGACCGGTTGGCGCTGCGGGTCGGGGGGGAACCAGGGACACGGGGGCACGGGAGGGCAAGGCGGAGGCGCGGGGACCGGCGGAAGCGGCGGCGGCGGTGGGAGCAACGGCGGCGCGGGCGGCGGCACCGCCGGCGCGGGTGGCGGCACCGCCGGCACGGGCGGTGGCACCGCCGGCGCGGGCGGCACCGGCGTACCGTGCTCGGCCGTCGCGACGCTCGAGACCTGCGACGCGCGATCGGACTGCCACGCGGTGTTCACCGATCCGCACAACTGCGCATGCGCGGCGCTCGGCTGCTGCGCGCGCTTCTCGCGCTGCGCGGACGGCGCCAGCGCCCGCTGCACGAACGCCGGGATCGCCTGCGAGGCGCCCGTTCCGTACTGCGAGTCGCCGTACGTGGTCAGTTACACGGCGACCTGCTACGAGGGCTGCGTGCGGGCGACGGCGTGCTCGAAGTAGCAGCGCCGCGCGGCCGATGAAACTCTAGTGCGCCGGCTGGATCGCGGTGTAGTCGAGGAAGTTGCCGGTCATCATCAGCAGCGACATGACCGCCCACGACTCGTCGTAGTAAGCGCCGCCGATCTTCAGCTGGCCGGTCGCGACGCGGCTGTAGCTCTCGTTGATGAACGTCTGGTAGGTGTTGCTGACCATCGCGCCCACGCCGGCGGGGCCGAGGAAAGAGGCCGACTGCTGTGACAGCGTCGGCGCGCCCGTTCCCGTGAAGAACTGTCCGTGCCTGGCGCCGTTCAGGTCGTAGCCGTCGACGATGTTGGCGGCCCCGATGCCGCTGAAGAAGCTGCTCGTCTTCTGCAGGTACATCTGCGCGCGCGTCTCGCCGAACAAGCACCAGTCCAGCGCGATGCGGAACGGCGTCCGGCACGAATCGTACTGGTAGTTGAACGGGCCCGCCTGCGACGAATCGCCGCTGCTGGTGCACCACGCCGGCACCAGGCCGTTGGTCGTGTTCATGTTGCCCGGCTTCAGCGCGCCCTTGTCGAGCGTGTTGTTCGGGCTGAGGATCGTGTCGTAGACCGTCGTGACGACGGCGTCCCACGCGTGGCCGGAATCGACCACCTTGAACAGCCGGTAATACGCGGGCGCGAAGTACGAGATGTTGATGTTCTTCCAGAGATCCGCGCCGCCCCAGCTGTCGCCCGGGCCGGCCAGCTTCGAATCGACGATCTCGTGCAGCCAGATGTTGTTGATCTGCGCCTTCGCGAGGTTGAGGTAGTTCAGCGTCCCCGCCGAGCCCCACTGCTTGTCCGCCATCAGCAACGCGAACGCGATGTCCTCGTCGGCGTCGGTCGCGCCACCCATGCCGACCGTCGTCCCGTTCGACCCGATCGCCCAGTTCATCAGGCCGTTGCCGTTCAGATGCGCCTGCGAGTACCGCCACAGGTCGTCGAACAGCGACTGGTCGTCCTTCGTGCCCATGTAGACCGCGATGAGCATTCCGTACGCGATCCCCTCGGACACCGTCGACATCGCCGGCGTGTACATGTTCACCGGATCCGACGGCGTGCGCTGGACGCGCCGCATCGGCATGCCCTTGCTGTCGTTGCCGGCGCTGACGACCGTGTCGGTCTTGAACGTCGCCCACGCCGCCATGACGTCCGAGTTGAGGTAGTTCACCGGGTACGCGCAGCGCGAGATCTCGCGGTTCTGCGGGAACGGGAAGTTCACGCCGTTCGCCGCCGGCGTCGGCCCGCGTGGCGGCGTGGTTCCGCCGGTGCCGCCGCTGCCCGCGGATCCGCCGCTGCCGCCACCCGCGGTGCCCGTTCCGGCCGTACCGGTCGAACCGCCGCGGCCACTCGCTCCGCTTCCCGCCGCGCCCGTGCCGGCCGTTCCCGTCGCGGATCCGCCGGTGCCGCTCGCACCCGACGCGCCACCGGTGCCGGTCGTGCCGCCGCGGCCGCCTGTCGCAGTGCCGCCCGTGCCTGCGGCGCCGCTGGTGCCCGCGGCGTTGCCCGTGCCCGCCGTCCCCGTCATGGAGACGGTGCCGCCGGTGCCTGTCATGATCCGACCAGGCAAGGGCGCGCAGCTCGCGAGCAAGCCAATGCCAGCGAAGGCAGTGAAGCCGCGAAGGTTATGCAAAGTGGATTTCGGGTGACGCATTAAGGGGCTCCGACCCGCCGTTTTCCCCCACCCGGTTCCGTTCGCAATGAGACCGCTTGCGACAGGACCCGGTCAAGCTTTTTCAGCCCGGCGCGCCGATTATCCGCCGTCGAACGACAGCGCGCCGAAGCTGACGACGCTCGCGTCGTCGATGTTCCACTGCTCGTAGCCGAGTCGGTGTCCGCGCGCCTGTGGCACAGCGCGCAGGAACGTGTAGATCGGCGACGAGCCGCACCATTTGAGGTCGTCGTCGCCGCGCTCCATCAACAGATTCCAGAAACCTTCCGCGTCGCCCGCCACGATCTGGTCGACGCGCGCGTCGTCGCGTTCGGCGACCGTCGCGAGCGGGCCCTGGTAGGCGCGGGCGGCGCGCGCGTCGCCGTAACGCCGGCCCACGTGCGCGAAGTCGACACCCAGCACGAAGCACAGCTCGCTCTGCCTCCGCGCCGCCAGACCGCCCAGCGCACCGACGAAGCGCGCGACGGCGTCGCTGCTCTCCTCGGGCAACCGCCCCGGGTCTGCGCCCGCCGAGAACGCGCCGCAAAGGATCGGAAGAATCCGAACGCGCGGGCCCAGCAGGTACTGCAGGAACACGACCTGAAACTCGATCGAGTGCTCGACCGCGTGACAGTAGTCCTCGACGGTGACGGCGGCGCCGGCCGCCTTGCACAGCTCGTCGACCAGCGCGGTCTCCGTCGGCGCGCTGCCGAATGGCGTCGCGAACGACTTGCGCGTCAGCCCGAAGCGATCGGGCTCGCCGTAGTGCGAGGTCCCGAGCACGACGAAGATCCGGTCGTCGCCGTGCGCCTTCGGGAGCGCCCGATACGCCGCCGCGTAGCTGGCGCTGCCGCCCTCGGGGCTGACGTGGGGCGCGGCGATGCCGAGCAGGCCCTTGTTCGCCTTCGCCCGCGCCTGGGCCTTGGGCTTCGCTTTCGCGGCGCCGCCGTTGAAGTACCCGCGCAGCGTGTCGTTCAGCGCGGGGATCTTCGACGGGTAACCGCTGCCCGCGTGCGCCGATGCGCGCTCGCCCAGCGCCGCGAACTCACGCTCGCGCGCGCCGCGCAGCTCCGCAAAACGATCGTCGTCCAGGAAGCCGGCGTCGTGCAGCGACGCGATCAGGCGGCGCGCGGCGTCTCCGACCGAGACCTGCCCGGACAGGCGTGCGATCTCGGCGGCCAGATCGCGTTCGTCCTGCTCGCCGTCGAAGCAGCCCAGGCAGCGCGCGAGCAGCGGCGGGATCAGCAGCGTCACGTCGGAGAACCGGAACGGATCCCGCAAGATCAACCCCGGCTGCTCGCGCAGCGGCGAGGGCATGATGTCGAGATCGGCGCGCAGGCGCGGCAGGGGGGCTGCCATGCGGCGCTAGCTTAGCAGCCGGGTTTTACCCGGCTACGCGCTCCCGACTACGGGCACTGCGGGTTGGTCGCGCCGGGCGTGCCGAAGTTGGCCGAACCAGCCATCAGGTACATCGTCGTGCCGAGGCACCAGTTCGCGCGGACGTCGTTGTCGGACGCCGAGTAGTGGTCGGGATCGACGCTGAAGGTGTGTCCGGTGTTGCTACGGTCCAGCGCATCGGCCGCATCGTAGTGGAACGTATCGATGACGACGGCGCCGCACTTGATGGTCACCTCGTCGGCGGCGTCGTTGTCGAATTTGATCCCGGTTCCGTAGACGTAGTCCGGCACGAAACCTGGGTCCGAGGAGATCGCGAACGTCTTGAAGGCGCCGGGCGGCAAGACGACCGACGACGCGATGCTCAACGGTCCGCTGTTGATGTCGAGGATCCCGCAGTTCAGCAGTTCGTACGTGACCGTCGGGCTGGGGTTGTAGACCTCGAACCACTCGCCGCCGTTCTCGTTGCCGTTCACGTCGTGAAGCAGCTCGGTGATCACGACGTCGCCCGCGGCCGTCGGCATCACGCCGACAGGTCCGCCGTCGACGGAGCCGCCGCCGCCACCGCCACCGCGACCCGCCGCGCCGCCGGTGCCGGCCACGCCACCGGTGCCGGCCAGGCCGCCGGTGCCGGCCACCGCGCCGGTGCCACCGCGGCCGGCGTTGCCGCCCATGCCGGCCGTTCCGGTCCCAGCACTGCCGCCCGCGCCGCCGCTGCCACCGCGGCCACCCACTCCGCTTGCGCCACCGCCGCCGTTGCCACCGCCGCCAATGCCAGCCGCGCCGCCGGTACCGCCGCGCCCGGCCAGCCCGATGCTGCCGCCAACGCCGCCCGCACCACCGCCGCCGTTGCCGCCGATCACCCCGCCACCGGTTCCGCCAGTTGCGCTCTGACCGCCGCTGCCGCCGCCGCCGCTACCACCGCGTCCACCGGCGCCCGCCGAGCCGCCGCCCTTCCCCGAACCGCCAGCGCCGGCGTCGACGTCGTGGAACGTCGCGCGCGCGCAGCCCAGCGCCGCGAACCCGAACAAACCCGCAATGATGAGGAAGCGCGAGGTCATCTCAGAAACGGAACGCACAGCTCACCGAATTATTCGTGGGCAAACACGCGACGGTCGGCGGCGTCTCGTTGCTCGCGTGCGGCCACAGCAGCGCGGCCGCCACGCCGCCGATCACCGCCGCCGCGCCGAGGCCGATCGTCACGCCGATCGCGACCTTCTTCTGCGTGTTGATGTCCGACTCGCTGTCGCAGATGTGCGTTGCGGTCGCGTTCTTGTGGCAGATGTCCAGCTGGTGCTGCTGGTCGCGCCACCAGAGCGCGCTGCCGCCCGCGCCCAGCGCCGCGGCGATCGCGCCGCTCATCAACCAGATGTGCGGGTGGCTGCGTTCGACGGTTGCGTCGTGCTCGCCGGGCGTTGAGATGATCGTCCCGCCCGAGGCGCCCGCGCCTCCCGCGCCGGCCCCCGCGACCGAGGTGTCCGGCGGCGGGGTCGACGGCGCCGGCGCCAGCGCCAGCTCGACTGTCTTGCGCTCGCCACCGGAGACCTCGACGTCCTCGTCCTTCTCCGCCGGTGCGCACGACGCGCACCGCAGCGAGATCGTATGGCGCCCGAACGGCAGCAGCAGCAGACCGTCCGGGTCCAGCTGAGCGGGATGCCCGTCGACGAACAACGACGCCGACTCCGGCTTGAACTTCACGGTGAACCGGCCGACGAACGTGTTCGCGCGGTTCAGCAGCGCCTCCGCGTGCTTCTTCTGCTCGCTCGTCAGCGGACGCCGCTGTTCGCGCAGAGCCGCCCCCAGCGCGCGCGCCGCCTCGACGTAGTCGCGCATCTCGAACGAGCACATGCCGATGCCGCGCAACGTGCGCGCCGTCGGCGATTTCTCGTGGGCCTGACGGAACAGCGCGCGCGCCTCCTGAAAGTGACCGGCGTCGTACTCGGCGACCGCGTCGCCGATCAGCACCGACACCGGCGTGTCGTCGTCAGCCGCCCGCGCCGTCGAGAGGCGGCCGCCGGCGGCGATAAGCAATGCAAGTAACGCGGCCCCGCGCCGCGCTCCACTAGAAGTCATCGACCGACAGCTTACCAGCTCGGTTTCCGCGATTCGACGGGGTAGACGATGTCTTCGCGGGGGCCGGGACAGGAGGGTTCGCCGGCTCCGCGCCGGTCGCGTCCGCGTGGTTGCCCGAACGGTGCGCCGCGTGCGTGCCCGGCGCGTGCGCCGCTTTTGTGTCCGCCCCGCGGGTGTCGTCGCGCTCGGGCTTCTCGGCCGTGGGCTTCGCGCCGGCCGCGGGGGCGGCGGGCGGCTCTTCCAGGGCGGCGGCCGGGGCTGGCGCCGCCGCCGCGGGCGACGGCATCGCGGGCGCCGCCTGGGCCGCTGGCGTTGCGACCACAGCCGGCTGAGCGACGGCGCTGGCCGGGTCGTGCCGCATGTCGAGCCACAACCACGTCCCCGCCGCCGCAAGGCCCAGGCCGATCGCAATCGCGATCTGGACGCCTCGCCGATCCTTGGGGGCCGGGAACTGGGCGTCGGGCGTCAGCCGCGGCATCGCGAGCTGCGTGATCAGACCCTCCGGCGGCGTCCCCATCGCCAGCTTCAGCTCGTCCCGGCCGACCGCCTCGACCGCCATGATGAACGTGGGCATGTCGGGGAAGCGCCGATCCAGATCGCGCGCCAGCGCTCGGTGAATGACCCCCGCCAGCCGCCGGGGCACGTCGGTTCGCAGCGTGTGCAGCGGCGGCGGGTCGCGCTGCATGATGTCCAGCATCAGCCCGGAGAAGTGCTCGCCCACGAACGGCGGCCGCCCGGCGAGCATCTCGTAGAACACGACGCCCAGCGAGTACACGTCGATCCGGTGGTCGGCGTGCTTCCCCGCCCGCACCTGCTCGGGCGCCATGTATTCGGGCGTCCCGACGACGTTGCCCGACAGCGTGATGTCGCCGGTGGTCGCTGCGTCGGCGACGGTCAGCTTCGACACGCCGAAGTCCAGCACCTTGCAGTCGACGATCGACCCGTCCGTGTCCATGCACAGGAAGATGTTGTCGGGCTTCAGATCGCGGTGGATGACGCCGTGGGCGTGGGCGGCGGCGACGCCGCGCATGGCCGGCAGCATGATCGCGACCGCCTCGACGAAGGCCATCGGCCCTGTCTGCTTCATGCGATCGGCCAGCGTCTCGCCCGACAGCAGCTCCATGACGAGGCACGCGGACCCGTGGTGCTCGACGACGTCGAAGATGGTCACCACGTTCGGGTGATTGATGCGCCCGGCCGCGAGCGCCTCGCGGCGGAACCGCTTGAGCACCTCCGGGCTGGCAGCGAGCGCAGGGAGGATCCACTTCAGCGCGACGTGGCGGTCGGTGCGGATGTTGACCGCGGCATACACTTCGGCCATTCCGCCGGCGCCGAGCAGGCGCTCGATCCGGTACTTGTCGGCCACCACCTCGCCGATCGCGAGCGTCTGCGACGGCGTGGCGTCCGCAGCGCCATCCCCCTCGTTCATATGCAACTGCATGATTGAATCCGATTACGCCCCCGGCAGCAAGGGCGGCAGGGGGTATGGCACGTCGAAGAAACGCGTGCCATCAGGTAAAGTTCCGCGCGCTTGTGAGGCGTCCCGCGTCGCTGCGAATCAGTCGGTTGGCCGCTTGCACGATGGCTGCCGTCATGTTCCCGACGCTGGCGGCGGCCCAGCTGGACCAGCCGCTGCCGGCCCCCCCCGACCGGACCGAGCCACGGCCCGCCCCGAAGCTGACGAAGCCGCCGACCATCAAGAAGCAGGTGGAGCCGGCGTACCCCGCGGACGCGCTGGACGCCGGGATCGCCGGGGACGTCACGCTGCGCATCGACATCGGTGTGGACGGACGCGTCACGGCGGTCGCGGTCGCGACCTCGGCCGGCCACGGCTTCGATGAGGCGGCCGCGGCGGCGGCCCGGCAAATGGAGTTCACTCCGGCGGAAGTCGATGGCAAGCCCTCGGCGATACGGATCGAATACACGATCCATTTCACGCCCAGAATGGCTCACGGGGCCGAATCACCGGACGGCGGCGTGCCCTCTGACATCGCCGACGCCGCGGCGGCCGACGCGGCCCCGGCGACGGCGGGGCCTCAGCCGCCGCCACCTCCGGCGCCCGCGCGCGTCGTCGTGCGGGGGGAGATCAAGGAGCGCGGCACCCGCGAGCCCCTCCTCGGCGCCGACGTCGCGGTCGTTCGCCGCGGGGCGGCATCCGGCGGCGGCGACCTGCCGGCCCAGGTGGTCGGCGCGACCGATGACGACGGCCGCTTCGAGGTCCGGACCGGCGAGCCGGGCGCCCTCCGCGTCATCGTCTCGGACACGCGCCACGAATCGTGCGTCCGCGACTTCGCGGCGGGCGAGCTCGCCGGCCCGAACCCCGTCGACTGGATCTGCTACGCCCGCAAGCGGATCGGCGGCCTCAACGAGACGCGGGTGAAGGCGAAGCCCGAGCACCCGGAGGAAACGAAGCAGACGCTGACCAAGGCGGAGCTGACGACCGTCCCCGGCACGCTCGGCGACCCGCTGCGCGTCCTGCAAAATATGCCGGGCGTCGCGCGCGCCCCGTTCGGGCTGGGCCTGCTGATCGTGCGCGGCGCCAACCCCTCCGACACCGGCGTGTTCGTCGGCGGCGAGCCGATCCCGGTCCTGTACCACTTCCTGGCCGGGCCGTCGGTGTTCACGGCCAACCTGATCGACAAGATCGACTTCTACCCGGGTGGCTTCGGCGTCCGTTACGGCCGCTACAGCGGCGGCATCGTCGACGTCGGCCTGAAGAACGACATCGGCCGCACGCTGCACGGCGCGGTCGACATCAACCTCCGCGATTCATCCGCGTACGTCGAGGGCCCCGCCCCGGGCGGCCTGCGCACCAGCTTCGCGTTCCGACGCAGCTACATCGACGCGTTGCTGCCGCTGGTGCTGCCGTACATCGTGCCCGCGCGCGCGGGGTCGACGTTCTTCACGGTCGCGCCGGTGTACTGGGACTACCAGGCGCGCGTGGACAAGGACGTGCCCGGCGCCGGGCGGGTCGCGCTGCTCGCGTACGGCAGCAGCGACTCGCTGGAGATCATCTCGGGCGATCCGACAGTCGAGCTCGCGTCGAACACGCACATCGGTTTTCACCACGTGATGGGCGAGTGGGTGACGTCGCTGGGCCAGTGGAACACGCGCCTATCGGCGACGTACGGCTACGGCGACCAGAGCCTGTCGACCGGCGCATTCGGCGGCTACCAGCGCTATCACCGCCTGTGGGGACGCGAGGACGTCAACCGGCGGTTCAATCCCACGATCGCGGTGTCGGCCGGGCTGGACTTCGTCCTCAGCTACGACTGGGCTCACTACGACGATCTGCCGTTTCCGCGCGACGGCCGGACGATCGGGACGACGATGCCGCCGCAGGCGGTGGACGTCGAGCGGTCGCTCTACGACACCGCTCCCGCCCTGTACGCGGAGGCGCAGGTGAACATCGGGCCGCGGCTGCGCCTTCAGCCCGGGCTGCGGTTCGACTACTACCACGTCGTCGACACCGACAAGTTCTCGTGGGACCCCCGCCTGGCGCTGCGCTGGGACCTCACGCCGCGGCTGGCGCTGAAGGCGGCCGTCGGCATCTATCACCAGCTGCCGAACCCGGAGTTCCTCGACCACGTCTACGGCAACCCGAACCTGGCGCTCGTGTGGGCCGACCAATATCAGATCGGCGTCGAGCGGCGGTTCACCGAGGCCGACGAGCTGACGGCGACCGCGTTCTTCGTGCGCCGCCACGATCTGCCGGTCGCCAGCATCGATCACTTCTCCAGCACCGGTCAGGCGCGCGCCTACGGCCTCGAGCTGCTGCTCCGCCACGCCATCACCGAGCACTTCTACGGCTGGATCGCCTACACGCTGTCGAAGTCCGAGGTCGCGGGCGCGCTGGCCGAGGGCGTCCCGATGGGCATGAACGGCATGCCGCGCAACGGGTCCGACCTGTCGTGGCGGCCGGGGCCCTTCGATCAGACGCACAACCTGATCGTCGTCGCGAGCTATCGCTTTCGCGACTGGGAGACCGGCTTCAGCTACCGCCTGGTCACGGGGACGCCGCGCACGCCCGTCACGGGTTCGTTCCTCGACGCCGACTTCGGCACGTACACGCGCGAGAACGGCGCGCCCGGGTCGGCGCGCAACGCGATGTTCAGCCAGCTGGACGTGCGCGTCGAGCGGCGCTTCACCTTCGATCGCTGGGTGCTGGGCATCTACCTGGACTGCATCAACGTGCTGAACTCGGAGAACGCGGAGGGCGTTCTGTACGACTATCGTTCGCGGCAATCGGCGCCGCTGCGCGGGGTGCCCATCCTGCCGATCCTGGGATTGAGGGGGCGGTTCTGATGCTTCGTCGCGCTTCTGCGTTGCTGGTGCTCGCGGCCGCTGTCGGCGGCTGCACGAACTTCCAGGACCCGACGACGGTCGTCGATCTCCGGATGCTCGCGGTCGTCGTCCAGCCGTCGGAGATCATCCTCGACGCGGATCTCAGCAACCCGTCGATGCCGGTCGTCGATCCCGCGAACAACCCACCGGTGATGGTGGCGCCGCTGATCGTCGATCCGCACGGGGGCGGGCGAAAGGTGACCTACACGATCAGCGCGTGCCCGAACGATCCGTTCGCGCCCGCGCCGCCGGGCGGCGGCCAGGGGGGCGGCGCGTTCCCGTCGGGCGGCGCGCGCACGACCGTCGGCAGCGCGCTGTGCGACGAGAACGACCCGACGACCTGGCTGCTGACGCCGAACCCGATCGAAGCCGGGCAGAGCGTGATGATCCAACCGACGGTCGACCAGCTGACCGTCGCGTTCATGAAGGACATCTTTCCCGATCAGTACAACAACCTGCACGGCGGGTTCGATCTCGGGATGCCGCTGACCCTCGACATCAAGGTCGACGCCGAGGGCGAGGAGATCCGCGCCGTGAAGCGGGTGCTGTACTGGGCGCGCCGCATCGACGACGCGCAGACGCCCAACCAGAACCCGGCGATCGATTCGGTCAGCTTCTTCTACGAGCGGGACGACGCCACCTTCGATCCCGTCGACCAGCCGGAGGTCGTCGGGCACGACCCCGGCGCGGACTACGACCTGGACGTGAAGCCGGGCGCGACGTCGGTCTGGGTCCTGCCGGCGAAGGGCGACGCCGAGTCGTTCGAGACGACCGTGGTCGACCCGGACACCCACCAGGCCGTGCCGTACACGGTCCCGCGCGAGACGCTGCGCTACCGCTTCTTCGCGACGGCGGGGACGTTCTCGCCGCCGTTCACGTCCAGCGAGCCCGAGACCGGCTTCATCGCCACCGGCCCGATCCACATCGAATCGGAGTACCGCCTGCCGTCGGCCAACCAGATCGCGTTCGATTCGGCCGGCCACGCGGTCGTCGCGATCTGGATCGTCGTCCGCGACGACCGCGGCGGCGAATCCTGGCAGCAGCGGAACCTGCGCATCACCGTCCCGCCGCGCTAGTTCCAAGGCGCGCTGGCGCGGCGGCGCGGCCGGCGCCATGCTGGCGGGCATGTGGACCCTCTCGAAACCGAAGATGCCCGGACCGGGTGAGGCACTGCCTGGCCGCGCCGAGGAGATGCCCGTCCCCGAAACCCACTTCGTAAACGGCGCGCGGCTGCAGCCGCCGTTTCCCGCCGGAACGCAGCTGGCGACGTTCGCGCTCGGCTGCTTCTGGGGCGCCGAGAAGACGTTCTGGGAGCAGCCCGGCGTCACCAGCACCGCCGTCGGCTACGCGGGCGGCACCACGCCCAACCCGACGTACCGCGAGGTCTGCTCGGGCCTGACCGGTCACACCGAGGTCGTGCAGGTCGTCTTCGATCCGAAGGTCGTGAGCTACGGAGCGCTGCTGCGCATCTTCTGGGAAGCGCACGATCCGACCCAGGGCATGCGCCAGGGGAATGACGTCGGCACGCAGTACCGATCGGCGATCTACACGCACGGCGACGCGCAGCGCGCCGAGGCGATCGCGTCGCGCGACGCGTACGGGCGCGCCCTGGCCGCGGCCGGCTTCGAACCGATCACGACCGAGATCGCCGACGCGCCCGAGTTCTTCTACGCCGAGGACTATCACCAGCAGTACCTCGCGAAGAACCCGGACGGCTACTGCGGTCACGGGGGGACGGGCGTGTCCTGCCCCGTCGGCGTGGGCGTCGGCGCGTCGCGCTGAGCGCGCCCGGCGATCAGGTGAAGGTGATCTCGAAGCGGCAGGCGTCGTCGCCGCAGCCGCCCAGGCAGGCGGTCTCGCGAAAGTGGACGGGCCGGCCGAACATCGACGAGATGACGCCGGCGATCAGCCCGCCTTCGAAGTGACAGGTCGCCTGACCGGACTCGTGCGCGCCCGCGCAGGCGGCGCACTCGCGCACCACGACGTGAACGCTCGCCTTGTCGGCCACCGGGATCTCGACGACGCCGAGCTTCAGCTCGCGACAGAGCGCGAGGAGCTCCTCGAGCGTACCGAGCCCCAGCGATCGCCCGATCTTCTCCCCGGCGGCGCGCGCTGCCGCGACCGCCTCGTCGCCGGCCGCCGCGTCGAACGCCGCCAGTCGCAGCAAGCGGTAGAGCCCGACGCCCGTCTCCGCGCCCAGCGTCGGACGGGTGACGCGGAGGGCGCTCAGCACGTCGATCGCCGGCGTCTCGGCGCGCAGCCGGCCGAGCTCGGAGCGTAGGCGCTGGACGTTCGCCTGGTAGACGTGGTTCTCGGGCGCGAGCGCGAGCGCCTTCTCCCAGGCGTCCAGCGCCTCGCCGTAATGGCCTCCGCCGCGCAGCTCGAGGCCGCGGTCGAACAGCGCGACGGCGCGCTCGCGGGCGGATCGCTCGGCCTCGGGCGAGCGGGCGGGCGCGGTCGTTCGCCAGCCGCGCACCGCCGCGCCGGACGGCGCGACGGGCGCCGAGAAGATCGACGCCGGCGACGCGGTTGTCGGCGGCACCTTCGCCGGCGCGGGCGCGCCCGCGGGCAGCGGCGGCGGCTGGGCGAGCTTGCGGATCGGTCCGGAGCTTTCGAGGATCTCCACCTCGCACAGCGCGATCTCGGCGTCGGACGCGGGCTCCTCGCGATCGTTGCCCGGGCCGATGACGCCGATCGGCTCGGGGACCGCCTCGGCTGCGGGCGCACGCGCCGCCGCGACGGGCGCGGGCGCCTCCAGCAAGGCGGCCAGCGTCGCGGTGACGTCCCGCTCCTTGTCGGCGCCGCCCAGCTGCTCGAGGCACGCCGCCAGCGCCATCCGCAGCTCGCGCGCCGACGCGTAGCGATCGGCCGGGTCGTGAGCGGTCGCCTTCATGACCACCTCGGCCACGCGCGAGGGCACGGCCGGCACGCGCACGCGCGGGTCGCAGGCGCGGCTGGCAAGCGCGCCCTTGATGACCTCGGTGTCGGTGCCGTCGAACGGTCGCTTGCCGGCCAGGCACTCGTACAGGATCACGCCGGCCGAATAGACGTCGCTGCGGCGATCCTCGCTGACGCGGCGGATCCGCTCGGGCGCCGAGTACCGATACTTGCCCACGAACACCGGCGTGGGCGGCGTGCGCGCGGTGGCGCGCGCCGCGCCGAAGTCGATCAGCTTGGCGCTGCCGCTGGTCGAGATGATGATGTTGTCCGGGCTGATGTCCCGGTGTACCAGGTCCAGCGCTCCGCGCGCGTCGGCGGCGGTGTGCAGGTGCTCGAGCGCGTCGCAGACGTCGATCAGCACGTGCAGCACCGTCGTGATCGGCAGGCGCTCGCCGCGCATGACCAGGCGCTTGTGAGCGACGCGCAAGGTGACGCCCGGGACGTACTCCATCGCGATGAAGTAGCGCCCCTCCAGCTGGCCGAAGTCGAACACGTGGACGATGTTCGAGTGCGAGAGCTGGGCGGCGATCGCCGCCTCGCTGATGAACATCTGGACCAGCTCGGGCCGGCTCTGCAGATTCGTGTGCATCGTCTTGATGACGATCCGCTTCTCGAATCCCTGGGCGCCCTTGACCTTCGCGCGCCACACCTCCGCCATGCCGCCCGCGGCCAGGCGAGAGCCGATCTCGTACTTGCTGAACGCGGTTCCCGGCTGCCACGGCGACGGAAGCGCGGGCGAGGGTTGAGACACGGGTGCGGATTCCAGCCGCGTCTCGGACGCCACCGAGTCGCCGTGCGGCGCCTGCCAGGGCACCGACGACAAGGACGGATACCTGTCCTTCGCGGAACGGACCACGGGTGGTCGATCAACGGCGTAAGGGCGCAAAACTTAACTGTCGCTCGCAAAATCGAAGGCCAGCTGACGTTTCGCTGTTGCGACGCACGATAAACGCCTCGTCTGTTCGCGGCTCCCCCCGTATATGCTCGCCGCCCTGCGCACACTGTTCTCGACCGAGACGTTCATGGCCCGCGGGCACTCCTACCTCTGGACGCCCGGACTCGTCGTCATGGAGCTGGCCACGAATGCGCTGATCGCGCTGGCGGCGATCGCGATCGCGGTGGCGCTGGTGCGCGCGGCGCTGCGCGCGCGCGGGCGAGCGGAGACCTTCGGGTTCGCGCTACTGGCGGTGTTCGCGCTCGCGCTCGCGGCGGCGCACGCGCTGGACGTGTGGGTGATCTGGACGCCGCTCTACGGCGTCGACGTCGTCGTCCGCTGCGCCGCCGCGGTCGCGGCCATCGCCGCCGCGATCGTGGTTCCTCGGATGCTGCGGCGCCGAGGCTGACGGTGGCGATCGCGGAGTACGGCCGTCTCGATGCGCTGGGCCTCGCCGATCTGGTCCGCCGCCGCCAGGTGACGCCCGCCGAGATCCTCGAGGAAGCGATCGCGCGCGCCGAGCGGGTCAACCCGCGCATCAACGCGATCGTCGCGCCGCTGTACGAGCAGGCGCGCCGCGACGCCGCCGCCCTCGCCGCGTCGGACGCGCCGTTTGTGGGCGTCCCGATGCTGCTCAAGGATCTGGACGCGGCGGTGGCGGGCGTTCCGCTGACGGCGGGCAGCCGGTTCTTCGCCGACTTCCGGCCCGCGCGCGACGCGACGATGGTCCAGCGCTTCAAGCGGGCGGGCGCCGTCGTGTTCGGCAAGACGAACTTGCCCGAGCTGGGCATCTTGCCGTTCACCGAGCCGAAGCTGTTCGGCCCGGCGCGCAACCCGTGGAACCTCGACGTCACGCCGGGCGGATCCAGCGGCGGCGCGGCGGCGGCGGTGGCGGCCGGCATCGTGCCCGTCGCGCACGCCAACGACGGCGGCGGCTCGATCCGGATCCCGGCGTCGTGCTGCGGCCTGTTCGGGCTGAAGCCGACGCGCGGGCGCACGCCGGTCGGACCCGACCACACCCAGCAGTGGAGCGGCTTCGCGATCGCCCACGTCGTCTCGCGCAGCGTCCGCGACAGCGCCGCGCTGCTGGACGCGATCGCCGGCCCCGAGCCGACCTCGCCCTACTGGGCGCCGCCGCCGGCGCGCCCGTTCGCCGCGGAGGTGGGCGCGCCGGCCGGGCGCCTGCGCATCGCGCTGACCAAGCGCCCGTTCGTCACGACCGTCGCGCCGCACGCGGATTGTGCTGCCGCCGCCGATGACGCCGCCCGCCTGCTCGCCGATCTCGGGCACGACGTCGAGGAGGCCGATCTGGAGATCGACGGCGACGCCTTCGCGCGCGACTTCTTCGTGCTCACGTGCGTCGAGATCGCCGCCATCCTCGCCCTCGGACGGGAGCGGCTGGGCCGGCCGCCCCGGCGCAACGAGCTGGAGACCAGCACCGCGATCGTCGCGACCATCGGCCGTCAGCAGACCGCGGTGCGCGCTGTGCGGGCCCGCGCCCGGCTGGAGGCGGCCGTGCGCGCCACGCTCGCGATCCACGAGCGGTACGACCTGGTGCTGTCGCCGACCCTGGGCCTGCCGCCGGTCGGCATCGGGGCGCTGGTCCCGCGCGGGATCGAAGCGTTCGCCCACGACGTGCTGATCGCGCTGCGCCTCGGGTTCCTGCTGCGGTTGCCGGGCGTCGTCGAGACGGCGGTCCGGAAGGTGTTCGCGTTCATCCCGTTCACGCCCCTCGCGAACGTCAGCGGTCAGCCCGCCATGAGCGTCCCTTTGTGGTGGAACGCCGCCGGCCTCCCGGTCGGCGTGCAGCTGCAGGCCCGCTTCGGCGACGAGGCGACCCTGTTCCGCGTCGCTGCCCAGCTGGAGGCCGCCCGCCCCTGGGCCGACCGCCGGCCGCCGGTCCACGCCGACGCAAAAGGAACTTGATCCCTTCGCGCGGCTTCGGCGGTACAAACAAGGTCCAAGGAGAATTGCGATGGCAAAGAAATCCGCTCGCAAGAAGTCCGCTGGCAAGCCCAAGGCCAAGGCCAAGCCCAAGGCGAAGGCCAAGGTGAAAATCAAGATGAAGACGGCCGGCAAGCGGCCCGCGAAGACGATCCGCGCGCGGGCGGTCAAGGCCGCCGCCGAGGCCACGCCGCCCGGACCCCCGAAGCTGGCGAGCCCCAGCGTCGTTCACTGGGAGGTTCAGGCACGCGACCCGGTCGCGCAGCGCGAGTTCTTCGGCGGCCTGTTCGGGTGGGCCGTCGACGCGAACAACCCGCAGAACTACGGCATGGTCACGGCCGGCGGCGCGGGGTCGATCGGCGGCGGCATTGGCGCGACGATGGACGACGCGCCGCGGGCGACGTTCTACGTGCAGGTGCCCAGCATCGTCGACACGCTGGACAAGGCGGCGATGATGGGCGCGCAGATGGTCATGCCCCGGACGGACATCGGGATGGTCGTCATGGCGCAGTTCCGCGATCCGGAAGGCAACCTGATCGGCCTGATCGAAGGCTGATCGGCCGGACCCCTCACCCTTACCCTCTCATCCACATTGCCGCTGCGCGGGGCGAGGGTAAACGGCTTCAGCGGATCGGGCCTCTGAGCTAGGAGCGACGGCGGCGGACGCGCGCGAGCGCGGCGGCTGCCAGCACCGAAAACCATGCGAAGCTGCCGCCGGTCGGTGCGGCGGTCGCGCAGGCGCAGCCGCCGGCGAGGTCGCGGTCCTGGCCGGCCGCGCCGGCCGCGCCGCTGCCCGACGTGCCCGCGGCGCCGCTCCCGGGTACGCCCGCCGCGCCGGTGATCGGCGAGCCCGCGCCGCCGGTGTCACCGGCCGCGCCGCTGTCTCCGCCGGTGCCGGGCCCCGTCGAGCCGGCCGTGCCGGTCCCGATCGATCCGGCGGTGCCGGTGCCTGTGCCCGGCGTCCCGCCGCGACCGGTGATGATCGAGCCGCCGGTGCCGGTGCCCGACGTCCCACCGCGGCCGCCGGTGCCCGACGTCCCACCGCGGCCGCCGGTGCCCGACGTGCCCGCGCTGCCCGTTGCGCCGGCCGCGCCGCTGGAGCCGCCGGTCCCGCTGCCGCTGGAGCCGCCGGTGCCCGTGACCACGCCGCCCACGCGCGGGCCATAGATCGGCAGCGCCGCACCGGCCTCGTACGCGCCGAGATCCGGCCCCGCGCCCGCGAAGTCGTCGTTCAGGCCGGCGACGACGAGCCCCTTGTCGACCACCGCGCTGCCCGCCGCGATCCGCAGATCGGGGATCGCCTTCGGCGGGAACGGGCTGGATGGGAATGCGGGCTGCGTCGCGAAGATGCTCAGGTCGACCTGGACCGCGTTCTTCTCGCTCGTGTTCGACCGCAGCGTCGCGAGGCTGTTGAACGTGCTCGACCCGATGCGCCCCGAAAAGCTGCTGATCCCGATCGACCCGACCCCGTCGTAGTCGAACGAGCAGGTCGAGTCGGCGTTGTCGACCTCGAAGATCTTGCCGCTGCCGTTGCCGTAGCCGCCGTAGGTCCCGCCGCCCGTGCCGCCGATGAAGACGTTGTTGCGGAAGTACGCGCGCGAGATGGTCTCGCCGTAGCAACCGTACGCGTCGCCGGGCTTCACGACCGTCGTGTGAAGGACGACGTCGCCCACGGTCTCGTTGTGAAACTTGTAGGGCGAGTAGAGGACGTTGTACATGACGTTGCGGACGTAGAACGTCGGCCCACCCAGGTTCGGCTGCGCGCTGATGCCCTGGAACGAGTTCTCGATCCGGTTGCGGAAGATGCGCACGTTGCCCATCGCCGAGTCCGCCTCGATCGCGTCGTCGGTCGCCTGCTCGATGTCGTTGTTGCAGATGTCGATCGATACCTGCTCGTACGCGTTGTCGTATTCCATGAACGAGATGTTGTCGCGGAAGTTGGCGACGTGGTTGAAGCAGACCACGTGGCCCGATCCGGTGAACTGGATGCCCTCACCGCCGTCGTAGCCTTCCGACCCCAGCTGGTCGTTGACCCAGGGCGCGGCGCCGACGATGTCGTTGTCGACGATCGTGTTGTTGCGGGGGACGTCGTTGCCGCGCTGGAAGGTGATGCCGAACGCGCTGGTGCGGATGCGGCAGCCGCGCACGACCGAGCTCGACGAGCCCTTGAGGCGCACCTCGCCCATCACGGTGACGTTCTCGAGGTACACGTACTGGCGATCGGTGATCGTCACCTGACCGCCGATCGTCACCGTGTCGACGGACGCGCCGCGGATGACGATGGGCGACCCGGCGGTGCCGCTCTTGCTGACCGTGAACGCGGGATAGCTGCCGGCGCCCAGCAGCAGGATGTCGCCCGGCATCGCGCCGGACAGCGCCGACGACAGCGTCGCCGGGGTCACCGGCTTGGTGACGGCGCTCGCGGCGGCGACGGGGATCGCGCGCGTCGACGCCGTCGCCATCGCGCTCATCGATCCGCCGTCGGGATCGTTCAGCGTCAGCTCGATCTCGTAGGTCTTGCCGGGATCGAGGTCGAAGAGGCTGCCCGCGTGCTTGTTGCTCCACGACCCGCCCGTTCCGAAGTTTCCGGTGTCATTCGATCCGGCGGGGACACGGACCAGCGACATCCCTGTTTTCCAGGTGCTGGCGCCCGACTCGCGGTAGCGGACCGTGACGACGCCGTTGTTGTTCGAGTCACCGGAGATCGCCCACTCGATCGAGATACCCTGGCTGGTCGGGTATGGCGTCGTGACCGTTCCGGGCGTGGTCGCTGTCTGCGCGGCCGCCTTTCCGGAATGGAGCACGGTGAGAGAAGCGACTACAGATGCCACCACAATGACGAAGCGCATCGGCCCCACAGTAGGCGCCTCGCGAATTGATGTCGATAGGAGATCGGACCTGAACCGTAATGGTGCCAGACACCCTTAATTGATAACGATCGCTAACGATCTCTAATCGAGTCGTTGCACCTCGACGCGTGCGTCGTTGAAGCAAGCGCCGCCACCGAGATCGGTCAGCGTGTCGGGACAGAGCGCGTTCGCGGTGGCGCCGTTATCGGTGTGGCGGCTCCAGAGTCCCTTCGGCAACATCGCGACGCCCGACCGCAGATCGGAATTGACGACCGCGCGGCAGCGAACCTCGCCGAGCGCGTTCCACACGCGCACGCGATCGCCGTCCGCGATGCCGCGCTGGCGCGCGTCCTCGGGCGCCAGCTCGATCGGGACCTGGCCCGGGACGAGCTGGCCGAACGTCGAGCTGATCGTGTGGCTGGACGCGGGCGAGATCAGCGCGAGCGGCGCGGCCGCCGTCGCGGGATCGGGCCGGTAGCCGTACAGCCCCTCGGGCGCCAGGCGGTCCAGCGCCCGCGGACAGAGATCGATCTTGCCGCCGGGCCTCTTGGGGAAGACATCGACGAACTGGACCGGCGTCGCGCCGAACGCCGGCACCGCCCGGCCGTCGCGCGCGAGCGCCTCGCGCAGGCGCGGCCCGTCGGGCGTGCTCGCCAGCAGCGCGTCGATCAGCGCCTCCGCGCCCTCGGGATCGCCGTCCTGGCGCAGGCCCAGGCGCCGCACCAGCTCGCCGAACACCGCGTGGTTCGGGCGCGCTTCGCCCACCGGCGGCACGACCGGGCGCGCGGCGTGCAGGACGTAGCCGCCGTAGCCGCGCGCCAGCTCGTCGTGCTCCAGGAACGTCGTCGCCGGTAGGACGACGTCCGCGTAGCGCGCGGTGTCGGTCCACACGGCGTCGAAGACGACCGTGAACAGATCGTCGCGTGTCAGCCCGGCGCGGACCTTCTCCTGGTTCGGGATCGTCGCGACCGGGTTCGCGTTGTAGACGAACAGCGCCTTCACCGGCGGCGCGTCCAGCTCGGTCAGCGCGATGCCGAGCTGGTTCATGTTCACGGCGCGCGTCGACGGCTCGCGCGCGGCGCTGGCCGCGGTCTCGTCGATGTCGCGCCACGCGGGCGAGTTGCTCATCGTGTAGCCGCCGCCCCGCACGCCGAACTTTCCCGCCACGGCGGGCAGCGCCAGGATCGCCGCGACCGCCGATCCGGCGTTGCGGTTTCGCTCGGGCCCCCAGCCGCAACGGATGACGGCGGGGCTGGTGTCCGCGTAGAGGCGCGCGAACGCCTCGAGATCGGCGGTCGCCACGCCCGCCTCGGCGGCGGCGCGCGCCAGGGTCCACGGCCCGGCGCGCTCCCGCAGCGCATCGGCGCCGGTGGCGTGCGCGGCGAGAAAATTCAGATCGGCGCGGCCGTTCTCGAACAGCCACGCGCTCAGCGACAGCGCGACCGGCAGATCGGTGCCCGGGCGCAGCGCGATGTGCAGATCGGCCTGGCGCGCGAGCCGGGTCTTGCGCGGATCGACGACCACCAGGCGCGCCCCCCGCTGCCGCGCGCGCTGGATGGGCGGGCCCAGGTGAATGCCCGAGGCGGTCGGGTTGCAGCCCCAGATCACGATCAGCTGCGCGTGCTCGTAGTCCGGCAGCGCGACGCCCGGCATCTTGCCGTAGAGACCGGCGGCCGCGCTGCCCGTCGGGGCGGCGCAGACGGTGCGCAGCAGGCGCGACGATCCCAGGCGCCGGAACAGACGCGCGTCGGTCGCGTCCTGGGTCAGGTAGCCGTTCGATCCGCCGTAGCAGAAGGGGAGGATCGACTCGCCGCCGAACCGATCGCGCGCGTCGGCCAGCGCCGCCGCGACCCGATCCAGCGCCTCGTCCCAGCTGACGTCGCGGAACGCGCCGCTGCCCTTCTGGCCCTCGCGCACCGCCGGGCGCAGGACGCGCTCGGGCCCGTACATGTGCTCGGGGAACCGGCGCACCTTCGCGCAGATGAAGCCCGCGGTGAGCGGGTTGTCGTGCGCGCCGTCGACGCCGACGACCAGCCCGCCCTCGACCTTCACGTCCAGGCTGCAGGCGTCAGGGCAGTCGAGGGGGCAGATCGAACGCAGCGTCTCGGCCATGGCACGGCCAGAATAGCGCGACCGGCGTTTGCCAGCGCATTCGACGAAACGTGACGGCGCCGGGCGCGCCGCCGGTGTAGGGTCGCGGGCGATGGATATCGGCCCCGCCTGGTGGGTTCCAGGCGCGCATCTGCAGACAGCCTGGGCGCGCATCGCGCGCGCGCGGCGTTTGGTCGCGTTCGAACGCGAGGTGCTGACGACGCCCGACGACGACGATCTGGCGCTGGACCACCTGGCCGGGCCGCCCGGCACGCCCCGCGTGCTGATCCTGCACGGGCTGGAAGGCAGCGCGTACTCGATACACACGCAGGGCCTGGCGCTGCTGGTGGCGCGCGCGGGGTGGCGAGCCACCGTGCTGAACTTCCGGTCGTGCGCGCGCGACGCGCGTGACATCGATCGGCGCCTGCCCAACCGCCGCGCGCGTCTTTATCACTCAGGCGAGACGGGCGACCTCGACTTCGTTGTGCGCACGTTGGTGGCGCGCGAGCCCGCGGCGCCGCTGTACGCGCTCGGCTTCTCGCTCGGCGGCGCGGTGCTGCTCAAGTGGCTGGGCGAAGTGGGCGACGCGAGCGCGATCCGCGCCGCGGCGACGATCTCCGTTCCTTACGATCTGGCGGCGTCGGCGCGCTACATGGAGCGGCCGATCGGTCGGTTCTACTTCAAGCACTTCATCACGCGCCTGCGGTCCAAGTCGCTGGACCTGCTGGCGCGCTTCCCGCGCGAGACCGCCCACATCGATCCCGAGCGCGTCCGTGGGGCGCAATCGTTTCACGAGTTCGACGACTGCCTGACCGCGCCGCTCCACGGCTTCGCCGGCGCGGACGACTACTATCGGCAGTCCAGCGCCCTCCGCTACCTCGCGCGCGTCACCGCCCCCACGCTGTGCCTGAGCAGCGAGGACGACCCGCTGATCCCCGGCGAGTCGGCCCACCGCGCGCGCGACGCCGCGGCGCCCGTCGTGCGCTTCGAGATCACCCCGTGGGGCGGGCACACGGGCTTCGTGGCGGGGCGGTGGCCCTGGCGCCCGCACTACTGGGCCGAGGAACAATCGATCGACTGGCTACGCGCGCACGCAGCCGCGCCGGCTTGATAGGTCGGCTAGCGCCCGTTGCACACGAGGAGGGCGTTGTACTTGTCGCTGCACGGGACGGGGACGGTGAGGCCGTCGCAGCGCGTGGCCGGCGGCGCCACCGTCTCGCAGCACAGATCCGCCGCCGTCAGCACTTTCACGCAGTCGTAGTACGCCTTGAACTCGTCGACGCACGTCGCGGGTGACGTCGCGATGGTGCCGCACTCGAACTCCTTGCACATGCCGCCGGAGGTGTAGTTCGGCGCCGAGCACGCAGCGGCCAGGTAGGCGTCGCAGTAGGCATTGCACGACGCGACCGCCGGGGCGGGGTCCGCCCGGTCCTCGCCGCACCCGACAGCGAGCATCGACAGCAGCCCGGAGACGGCGAGCGCGCGAACGAATGTCCTTTTCACGCCGCCAGTCACGCACCTTTGGCCGCCCCTGGTCAAGCGCCAAGGTGGCGGCCGGCGCGCGCGGCGCTACTCGCCGCCGTAGTCGCCGGCCTGGCCGGTGCCGTCGCCGGACATGTCCTGGTTTCCGGGCGGCGGATGGTGGTTGCCGCTGCCGTCCGTGTCCATGCCGAGCTGTCCGGGGCCGATGCCGTGATACGTGATGTCGCCGCCGTTGCCGTTGTGGACGCCGCCGCGCGCGATCAGCCGGCCCTGGTTGTCCATCCAGTTGTGCGTCTCGCCGTGCTGGCCGTCGCAGTTCAGGAAGATCGCGAACGTCTCTTGCTCCTCGGGGAACGGCGCCACGCCGCCCATGTGGTTGCTGCGCGCGTCGCCGCCCGTCGCTCCGTCGCCGCCCGAAGAGTCGAGGAGGCCGGTCGGCGCGATCAGCAGGTTTCCCTTCCCGACGTCGACGGCGTTGTGGTTGTCGTCGCTGAAGAAGTAGATCATGCCGCCGAGGCCACCGTTGCCGCCGTCGGTGCCGTCGCCGCCGCGCGTGGAGATCGTGCCCGCGATCGTCAGGTCGCCGTCCAGGGTGAACATCCAGATGTGCCCGCCCCCGCCCGCGACGCCGCCGATCGAGCCGCCGCCGTTGGCGCTGATCTTCGCCGACTCGTCGACGGCGACGACGCCGTCAGTCGCCTTCAGCTCGAAGTCGATGCGCCCCGCGTCGGCGCCGTTGCCGCTGCCGCCCTTGCTGATCGATCCGCCGTTGGCGCTCATCTCGCCGGTGACGTGCAGACCGCCGGCGCTCGTCCAGTTGCGCGCGCTCCCGGTCACCAGGCCGCCTGCGCCCGGCGTGGACCCGGCGTCGCCGCCGCTGGCGTCGATCGCCCGCGCGCCGTTGACCGTGATCGTCCCGGTGTCCGGCTCCAGCGTGACGCTGCCGCCGGCGCCACCGATGGTGTCGCCCGCGCCGCCGGTCGCGATGACGGGCACGCGGATCGTGATCGTCGCGGGCGCCGTCGTCTCACCGATGCGGATCGCCCCGGCGGTGCCGCCCGCGACCGCGCCGCCTCCGGCCTTCGACGTCGCGCCGCCGCCGCGCGCGTCGATCGTGCCCCCGATATCGACCGCGCCCTTGCCGTCGACGGTGAGTGTCGCCGCGGCGCCGCCCTGCGCGGCACCCGCGCTGATACCGGTGGCGGCGCCGCCGCGAAGCGAGATCGTGCCCGAGACGTTGATGTCACCCATCGAGTCGATCGTGACGGCGCCCGCCGCGCCGCCGGCTGTGTCGCCGTCGCCGCCCGACGCCAGCAGCTTGCCCGAGACGACGATCTGGTTCGCCGACAGGTGCAGCGTGCCGCCGCCCTGCCCCGTGTCCGCCGCGCCACTCGCGTCGACGGACCCGCTCACGTAGATCGTGCCGGTCGCCTTCAGATCGAGGCCCTGCCGGTTCCCGCCGAGATCCGCGGCCCGCAGCGTGCCCGTGACGTAAAGATCGCCCGCCGCCGAGATCGTGCGAACGGCATCGCCGCCGCCGGTGCTGACGTCACCCGAGATGACGGCGTTGCCGGGCGCGCTCACGTCGGCGGCGAGCGCGGCCGCGTCGATGGTCATCGCGTCGGCCGGCACCTGCGGCGTCGCCGGCGTCGCCAGCGCCGGCATCGACACCGGCTGCGCGGGCGCATCGATGGTGATGTCGCCGGTCGCGAGCAGGTGGACGGTGCCACCCGGCTGTCCCTGCCCGCCGGGCGACGTCGCCGTACCGCCGGAGACGCTCACCTCCGGTACGTTCGTGAGCACCGACGCGTCCGGCTGCGGCGACGACGATCCGCCGCCGCCGCCTCCGCAACCGAGTCCCACCATGGCCAGCTCGAGCATTGCCAGGCCCGCCGCCGCCGTCCCCCACATCCCCGACTTGCGTTGCATCGCGCTTGGCAAATGCAACCGCGGTGCCCAGCCGTGGCACCGGAAGATCCGCATTCGCCGGCCGTCGCCGTCACGATCTCGTGCACCGGCGCGCCGGCGATTTCACCGAGGCGTAACACAGCCCCGATCAGCGGAAGTCGCGCAGGTGCCGGCGTCCGCTCGGGCCCTTCGGGCCGTCGTTCGCCTGCTGGCACTCGACGCACAGCTCGACGTACGGCATCAGATCCAGTCTCTTGTCGGGGATCGGCTCCTCGCATTCGGTGCAGAGGCCGAACATGTCCGGATCGTTCTCCAGCCGCCCGAGCGCCGCCACCACGCGCCCGAGCACGCCGGATCGATTGCGGTTTCGGCTGGACGCGATCGCCTGCGACATCTCGGTGAGCGGCTGGGCGTCCTCGTCGCTGCCGACCGCCGTCGCGTCTTGCCGGCCGGGCTCGAGCTGGATGTCGCCCTCTGCGATGATCTCCGCCTTCAGCTCCAGCAGGCGCTTGTGGTGACGTTCGCGGGCGGCCGGCGTCATGTCGTCGCTCCGATCATTAACTTGATGGCGTGCACATGGCGACTGCGATCTTTCTGGGGTTTCTGATGGCGCTGTTCCTGACCAGCGTCGGCCTGCAGCTGCTCGGCCATCACGTCGGCGTGCGCTGGCGCAGCCACGGGCTGACCAGCATCAGCGAATCGACGACAGCCATCCAGGCGTCGCTGTTCGCGCTGCTGGGCCTGCTGATCGCGTTCACGATCTCGGGCGGCGAGACGCGGCTCGACACGCGCCGCAAGCTGATCGTCGCCGAGGCAAACGCGATCGGAACCGCCTACCTGCGCCTGGATCTGATGCCCCCGGCCGCGCAGCCGAACCTGCGCGAGCTGTTCCGCCGCTACGCCGAATCCCGGATCGCCTACTTCTCCCAGGTCTCGCACCTCGACGAGCTGGGCGAGATGCGCGCGCGCTCCGCAGAACTTCAGGACCAGATCTGGAGCGCCGCGGTCGCCGCCGCGCACGACGTGCCCGACACCCGGCCCGCGCTGCTGGCGCTGCCGGCGATCAACCAGATGATCGACGTGACCACGGAGCGCGACGCGGCCCTGCAAACACACGTTCCTGTCGCGATGTTCGTGCTGCTGGTCGTGCTGGCGTTCGCCTGCGCGTTCCTCGCCGGCGCGGAGATGTCGAAGCAGCCGCGTCCAAGCGCATTCCACGTGCTCGCCTTCGCGGGCACGCTGGCGCTCACTTGCTACGTGATCATCAACGTCGAGTTCCCGCGCTGGGGGTTCGTCCGGATGGGTGTGTTCGATCACCTGCTGGTGCAGGTGCGACATCAGATGGGGTGACAGCGTGATGCGCGATCAGGGACGGCCCAGCCGGAACAGGTAGCGCAGGCCGACCTCGATCGTGTAATCGACCTGGCGCGTGCCGAGCAGCTGCGTACCCGCGCGCATGAACAGGCCCACGCGACCGACGAGCAGCCGGCCCGCCTCCAGCCTTCCGAAGAAGGCGCCTTTGGAGTTCTCGAAGTCGACGAGCGTGTCGAGATCCAGCTTCAACCAGGAGTACCCCGGGCCGAAGGCAATGTTGCCGAGCCGCACCGCCAGCTGATTGATGTCCGGGCGCGCGGCGTCGCCTGCGACCGACAGCTGCTCTTGAACCAGCAGGTACGGTAACCACCAGCGCAGCGGCTTGAGCGCCGCGCCGCCGCCGAACACGAGCTGTGTCTTGCCGGCGCCCAGCGGGGGCTGGCTGGCGCTGTCGAGGATCACGCCCCCGATCACGACACCGACGAAGCGGCGGCTCGCGGCGAGCATGCCGATCGCGGTGAGCTCGGCGTCGCCGAACCCCGAGACCTGACCGGTGGGGCTGCTCACGACCTGCAGCTTGCCCTCGTAGCGAAGCAGCAGTCGATCGAGGAACTGGATGTCGATCTCTGTCGTCGTGACGTGAATCGACGCGCCCATCGGCAGCTTTGCGTACGACTGGCGCAGCTCCAGGCGCGGAATCAGCTCGACCGGAGCGACACCCGCGCCCGCTTTCACCTCCTCGGCGGCCGACGCCGGCGCCTGTGAACCCTCGTCGGGGCCGGGGCCGCCCGCTTCTTCGGCCGCCAGCAAGGCGGCGAGGAACAACGCAGGAGCCATCGACGCGACAACGTGGGGCCGGCGGGGGGTCGGGGGATCCCTCAAATTTTCCGACCGCGCTGACCACTTTTTTGCCTCCCTGACACTCAGGGGCACAACCGAGGCCGCGCTGGCCGCGTACTCGTTGGACAGGAAGCGACGTCCAATGCCCCCACTCGTCGAAGCTCTCCGCGGTTTCCCTTCATGTAGGTTTGCCCGAATGATCGCCGCCGGGGCGGCGATCGCCGCGGCCGTCGTCGGCTGCACCGGCAAGATCGGCGGCACCAGCGGCGGCGCCGCGGGGACCGCCGGATCGACGGTGCTGCCGCCCGGCGCGACCGGCCCGATCAACCCGGGACGCGTCGTCGCGCACCGGCTCAACAACGTCGAGTACGACAACACCGTTCGCGATCTCGTCGGCGTCGACCTGAAACCGTCGTCGACCTACGGCTTCCCGGACGACGCCTACGTCGAGGGGTTCGACAACAACGCCGACGCGCTGACCGCGCCGCCGCTGCTGCTCGAGAAGCTGCAGACCGCGACCGAGGCGATCGTCGGCGCCGCGCTGTCGACCGACACGGCCAACGCCGCGGTCCGCGCGCGGATCATGGTGTGCGATCCCGCGAAGACGGGCGAGGCCGCCTGCGCGACGCAGATCCTGTCGGCGTTCGCGACGCGCGCGTTCCGGCGTCCCGTCACCGCCGACGAGGTGTCGGGCTACGCGAAGCTGATCGACGTGGCCAAGTCCGTCGGCGACGGCTTCCAGCAAGGGATCGCCGCGGGCCTGCAGGCGATCCTGCTGTCGCCGCGCTTTCTTTTCCGCGTCGAGGGAAACCCGGGCGCGGGCCACAACGCCCCGCTCGACGACTTCGAGGTGGCGTCGCGGCTGTCGTACTTCCTGTGGAGCAGCATGCCCGACGACCCGCTGTTCGCGCGCGCCGCGGGCGGTGGGCTGCACGACGGCACCTCGATCGTCACCGAGGTCCGGCGGATGCTCGCGGACGCGCGGTCGTCCGCGCTGGTCGACAACCTCGCGGGCGAGTGGCTGGGCAGCCGGCAGATGGCGGTGCAGCAGGTGACGCTGACCGACGTCACCTTCGACGCCACGCTGCGCGCCGCGATGGCGGACGAGGCCTCGCTGTTCCTGGGCGAGATGTTCCGCGGCGGCCACGCGATCAAGGAGCTGCTGAGCGCCAACTTCCTGTTCGCCAACGACCGCCTCGCGGCGCACTACGGCCTGACGGGCACGGGCACGCTGGGGAGCGCGCTGGTGAAGCTGCCGCTGACCGACAGCCGGCGCGCCGGCGGCATCCTCACGCAGGCGAACACGCTGACCGTGACGTCGATGCGCGATCGCACCTCGCCGACCCGCCGCGGGAAGTGGGTGTCCGAGAACCTGCTGTGCGTGGTCATTCCGCCGCCGCCGCCGATGATCCCGCAGCTGGATCCGCCGTCGACGACCGCGCCGACCAGCGTGCGGGAGCGTCTGGCGCAGCACCGCGCGAAGGGCTCGACCTGCAACGGCTGCCACCAGTTCATCGATCCGATCGGGTTCGGGCTGGAACACTTCGACGCCGTCGGCCGCTGGCGCGACACCGACAGCGGCGTCGCCATCGACGCGACCGGCAACGTGCCCGGATCCAACGCGGCGTTCGACGGCGCCGTCAGCCTGGCCACCGCCGTTGGCGACGACCCGCGCTTCCTCGACTGCATGATTCGCAAGCTGATGACCTACGCGGTCGGCCGGACGCTGGTGATGACGCCGTCGACGGCGACGCCGATGGACGACACGGCCGGGCTGGCTGACATCCACGCGCAGCTCGGCTCGACCGACGCGCGCCTCGATCGCCTGATCGAGCTGGTCGCGAGCAGCCCGGCGATGACCATGCGCCTCGGAGAGGAGTCCCAGTGAAGAACTTCAGTCTGTCCCGCCGCGCGGTCCTGAGGGGCGCGGGCGTCGCCCTGGGCCTGCCGATGCTGGAGGCGATGCTGCCGGTCGGGCGGCGCGCGCGCGCGCAGGCCGCGGCCTCCGGCAAGCCGCTGCGCCTGCTGATCTGGACGTTTCCCGACGGTGTCCGCATGGACGCGTGGACGCCGAAGACGACCGGCGCCAACTACACGACCACGCCGATCCTCACGCCGCTGGACCCGTACAAGTCGAAGCTGAACGTGATCTCGGGGCTCGCGAACACGCCGGCCAGCGTCGTGAGCGGCGACATCTTCGCGGGCTCGCACGCGCGCGCGACGGGCGCGATGCTGACGCAGGTCCCGCTGACGTTCACGTCGGGGACGAACTTCAAGGCCGGGATCTCGTTCGATCAGGTGATCGCGAACGATCTGAAGGTGCGCGCCCCGGCGCTGCGCCTGCCGTCGCTGGAGATCGGCGCGGTGTACGCGGGCGCGACGGGCAACTGCGAGGACGGCTTCTCGTGCGCGTACCTCACGAACCTCGCCTGGTCAGGGCCGACGACGTTCCTGCCCAAGGAGACCAACCCGAAAGCCGTGTTCGATCGGCTGGTCGCGGGCGGCTTGCCCACCGCGCCCACGACGCCCACCACTCCGACGACGCCCACGACGCCGACCACGCCCACGACGCCGACCACGCCGACGACGACCGATCCTCCGCCGCCGCCGGCCTGCCCGACGGCGCTGGGCGTCAGCGAGGGCGAGTACTACACGTCGCTGTCACGCACGGCGCTGTGCCCCGGCAGGGTCCGCATCGAGCTGCGCAACACCGGCGAGGACCCGCACAACCTCGTGATCGAGGATCTCGGCGACGCGTCGGTCGTCGCGACGTGGGACGACGCGGGCCCCGGCGACGTCGCCGCCAAGCAGGTCACGCTGGGTGCCGGCACGTACAAGCTGTTCTGCGCGCTGCCCGATCACGAGCTGAAAGGGATGCACGCCGTCATCACGGTCGGGTAGCGTCGGCGCGTGTCCACTTATCCAGTCACGTTCGAGGCCGACTACGTCGAGCAGCGCAGCCGCCTCACCACCTTCTTCCGGCTGCTGCTGGCCATCCCGCACCTGCTGATCGTCGCGTTCTGGGGGCTGG
>Ga0070683_100000115_pt1 | contig 52440 bp, 54 predicted proteins | sample KBSC713LmetaG_FD_64662 | JGI IMG/M metagenome (GOLD analysis project Ga0070683, IMG submission 64662) | Corn rhizosphere microbial communities from Kellogg Biological Station, Michigan, USA - KBS C7.1-3L metaG | ecosystem: Host-associated > Plants > Roots > Rhizosphere ... | reverse complement strand
CCGATCACCGAGACCACCGTCTGCGCGAGGTGCGGGCAGCCGATCGAGGGGAAGGCATCCCGCCGGTGCCGGTGGAGGACGAGGAACAGATCCCCGGAGGGCGCGGACCGATGCAGGCGGTCGAGGCGCAGGCGCTCGATCGCGGCGAGCGTCGGCGTGTAGATCGCGTCGTACCAGTCCGCCGCGATCTCGGCGTTCTCGAGCACCTCTCCGCGCCCTCGCATCATGTGGTAGCCGTGCACCTGAATGTTCTCCAGCAGCTCGAGGTAGTGCGCGGGCCGGCTCACGGGTACACGCACCCCGGGGTGCGCCTCGGCGAGCCCGCTGTCATCGAGGAAGATCCGTTCGAGCTCCCCGAGGACGACCTCGAGCATGTCCGCCCCGGCCGGGAGAGGGACGCGGGCGATCAGCTCGGTCACGTCGGCGTCGATCATCTCCGCGCCTCTGCGTCGCGCCAGGGCCGCGCGGTGGTGGCCGTCGATCACGAAGTACGCCTCGCCCAGCTTGACCGTGACGATCGGCGGGAAGGCTCCGTCGGCGAACGCCCGCTCGAGCGAGCGCAGCCGGTCGCGGCTGAAGGCGTGAAGCGGGCGGAAGCTGCGGGTGAATGAGCTCGCGCGGCTATCTGTGCCGATCAGCGCGTCGAGCGGGATCTCGCGGACGCCCAGGTATCGGCGCCCAAACGGCTTCAGCCGCCGCTCGACCTCGGCGAGCTCCAACAGGCGCTCATGGCGATGGGCGCTCAGTCTGCTCATCGGTCACCAGCCCGCTCGTAATCACCGGCGAACGATCACCGCACCGGATTGAGCACACGGCGCCGAAACAGCCGCGCCAACCTGGGCATGCCGGCATGCCGGGGGCTGATCGATTCCTCGGGCTGCTTCTGCAGCGCAAGCTCCTGGAGGCGAAGGTGGCGCAGCTCCCGCTGGAACTCGAGCTGCCGAGTCTCGTGTGCAATGTGATGCTGATACATGATGGTGTCCTTCGGGTGGCGGATTACACTGCCGCCATTCTGCCCCGGCGCTTCCCGAAGCGCCGTAGAGCGGGTTCTACTCATCAGTCGTGCTAGCACCACCGGTGCGGCCGCCGGCGCGGACGCGCCGGCGGAACGCCGCTCCAAGTGGATCAGGCTGCGGGCTCGAGCCTGTCGGCGATCAGGCGTTGCAGCGACTGCACGGCGGTCGCCCCCTCGCCGACGGCTGCCGCGACGCGCTTGACCGATCCATGCCGCACGTCGCCGGCCGCGAAAATGCCCGGGATGCTGGTCTCATGTGAGAAGGGCCGGCGGTCGAGCGGCCAGGTGCCGCCCAGATCGTTCCCGGTCAGGAGGAAGCCGTGCTCGTCTCTGCAGAGGTCTTCAGGCAGCCACTCCGTGAGCGGGCTCGCCCCGATCAGTACGAACAGCGCATCGGCCGGCACGGTGGTCTGCCGGCCGGTCTCGGCGTCGCGGAGCACGAGCCGCTCGAGATGGCCCGTCCCGCCGCCGCCGGAGATGGAGGTCCCGGTCAGCACGCGCACGTTGGGCGCGGACGAGACGGCGCGGACCAGATAGTGCGACATGCCGGCCTCGAGCGAGCCTGCCCGCACCACGAGCGTCACCTCGCGGGCGTAGCGCGCCAGATGCAAGGCTGCCTGCCCCGCAGAGTTGCCGCCGCCGACGACGTAGACGTGCTTCCCCGCGAGCGTCGGCGCCTCGGACATCGAGCCGCCGTAGAACACTCCTGCCCCCGTGAGCTCCTCCAGCGCCGGAACCCCGAGCCGGCGGTAGCTGGCCCCCGTAGCGAGTATCACGGAATCTGCGCTGACCCATCGCTCGTCGTCGAGCGACAGCCAGAACCTGCCGTCGGCGGCGATCAGGCTGGTTGCCCGGTGCAGCAAGACGAAGCTGGCGCCGAACAGCGCTGCCTGCTCATACGCCTGTTCGGCCAGCCGGCTTCCGCTCACGCCCTTCGCGAAGCCCAGGTAGTTGCGGATCAGCGAGCTCGAGCGCACCTGTCCGCCGATGCCGGCCGCGTCGACGACCAGCACCCGCAGTCCCTCCGCGGCGCCGTAGACCGCCGCCGAGAGGCCGGCCGGGCCGGCCCCGACGACGAGGAGATCGAATGCCTCATGCTCGACACCCTCCGGTGCCCCGGCGGCGGCGGCGATCTGGGCGTTCGTGGGGTCGCTCAGGGCCGTACCGTCGGGCAGCACCATCAGCGGGAGCCGCGCGTCCTGACCGGCCAGTGCCAGCAGCTCGCGGCCCTGTTCGGAATCGGCCAGGCAGAACGTGTGTGGAACGGCGCAGCTCTCGAGCACGGCGCGGAGCTCATAGGCCCTCCCCGACCAGTGCTGACCGACGATGTGCACCGTGTGCGGGACGAGCCGCCGCTCGCGGGCCCATTCCAGCAAAAAGCCGGAGATCGCCTCGTGGAATACCTCATCCGGCGATTGGCCGGGCTGGCGCACGAAGTGGTCGATGCGACCGACCGCCATCGCCCCCCGGATCAGATCGACCCGCGCGGAACGGGTCAGTGCACCAGGCGATACGAGCAGCGCCCGCTTCGCATGTGGGTGAAGCCGGCGCGCCTCATCGAGCGCATCCGCACCCGTCGTCTCGAGCAGCGACTGTCCGACCAGTATGAGGGCGAGGTCGGTGCCGAGCTCGGCGAGCTCGTGCAACCGTTTCACCGCGCAGGCCACGCTCTGCGCCCGCTCGATCCGGTAACGGCGGTCGTAGCGCTCGGCAAGCTCCGTCTCCACGGCATCGAGAACATGGGTGCTCCCGTCGACTGCGATGATGACCGGCAGCGGCATGACCCCGACGGTACCCGCCGAAGCGCCGGATCGCGGTACGGCTACCACACCACCTGGGTTCGGCTGGAACGAGTCGTCGCGATCTCCCGGTCTGGCCGGGCCACCACCGAAGGCGCGGCATCCGGATGGATCGGACGGAGGCTACATTGCCCCGGCAAGCGCCTTGGTCTTGATCTGCTCGTACTCGACCTGGTCGATCGCGCCCGAATCCAGCAGCGCCTTGCCGCGCTCGATCTCTCCCGCCGCGCCGTCTCCGGAGCCGGCCGCCTCGCGGACGTGAGCGTCGAACTCCTCCTGCCGGATCCCCGCCCGCTCGAGGTTGCGATGAGCGACCGCGTCGCCGTTGGTCGCCACATAGCTGAGGAGACCGACCAGCGGCACCATCAGCAGGAAGAGCAGCCATGCGGCCTTCTTCACCCCGGATGCGTCGCGGCGTGCGAAGACGTCTGCGATGACGTGGAAGATCATCGTGAAGTAGATGACCATGAAGAAGATCGTGAGCAGGGACCACAAGAACTCGCCGAGGCTCAAGAGCGCCATCATGTACCCCTTTCCTGATCACGCACAGCATCCGGGTGCGAAGGCTGCCGGACGTCGCCCGAACGGGATGAACCGCTCCGGCTCAGAGACTCGGGGCCGCGATCACCGGCCGGACCCCGCCGGAGATGCGGGGATCGTGGCGTAGAGCCTCGTTCCTCCGTCGGCATCGCCATCCACGTGAAACGTGCCGCTCATGGTTTCCACGCGATCGCGGAGCCCACGGAGCCCAAAGCCGTCGTCCTCGTTGGCGCCGCCGATCCCGTCGTCGACGACCTCGATGTGAAGGATGCGGTCTTCCACGGCAGCGCGCACGCGTATCGACGAGGCATGAGCGTGCTTCTGGGCGTTTGCGACCGCCTCGGCGAACACGTAGTACGCCGTTGCCTCGGCGGCTCCGTCGAGCCTCCCCGCGGGAACATCGACCAGGGTGATGGGAACCGGCGACCTGCGAGCGGCGCTCCTCATGGCGCCGGCGAGGCCGTGGTTCGTGAGCACCGTCGGATGGATGCCCTGCGCGAGCTCACGCAGCTCGGCGATCGCGCGTGCCAGCTCCGTTCCCGCTTCCTCGAACAGCCCCGCTGCCTCGGCGGGCGCTTCGTGGACTCTGTCCTCTGCCAGCTGCAGCCGAACGGCCAGCGCCGTCAGGCGTTGCTGGGCGCCGTCGTGGAGGTTGCGCTCGAGCCGGCGCCGCTCGTTGTCGGCGAGCTCCACCATGCGGGCGCGAGATTCGACGAGGCCCCTCGCATATGCCTCGCGCTCGGAGGCAACGGCCGCCAGGCAGAGGGTCGAAAGCGATGCCACCGTGATGAACAGCTGCGTGCTCAGCACGCTGCGTGTGATCGAGTCGAAGGCGAAGGGGCCGACGTAGTGGATCGTGTTCCACACGGTCAGACCGGCGGTCGTCGCGATCGCCAAGGTCGCCCCTCGCTGCCCGAAGCGCAGCGCCGCCCAGGCGAGGCCGGGGAAGGCCAGGTAGGTCAATGGGCTGTTGCTTCGCAGCGCGAGCTCGCCCAGGCCAACCACGACGACGAGGAGGAGGAGCACGGCCTCGAGCGCACGTCGCCGATCCCAGCCGCGCAGTGGGGCTCCCCACCAGGCGACCGCCAGGGGAACGACGACCAGCGCGCCGCAGGCATCGCCGAGCAGCCAGGTGCGCCAGACGGTCGGGAAGGCGTCAGCCGTGATCACATCCCCGAGAAACAGCGACAGCGAGCCGATCGTGGCACTGACCGATGCGGCGACGACGATCGCCGTCACCATGCACGCGAGGCTGCGAACGCTGCCGAGCGGCGAGCGCCCCTGCAGCAGCCGGCGCAACACAAGCGCCGCCACAACGGTCTCGAGGACGTTTCCGCACGTCTGGCCGAGGGCGGAGCCGAGCGGGAGGGCGGAATAGTCGTTCGCGAGGATGTCGCCTGCCAGCACACCCGGCCACAGACGGAGCCCGCCCAGGTACAGGCAGGAGATGCCGACGCCGACCGGCAACCACACGATGGCGGCGACCGGGCCAGCGAACTCGAACTGGTAGCCGATGCGCGCCGCTCCGTAGTAGGCGACGGCAACTGCCACGATGCCGAGGAAGTAGCGGAAGCGCAGGACGCTGACCCGCCGCCACCCCGACGACCGTTCGATCACGACCGGTGAGGCGGGCACGGCACCGATCGTATACCAAACGGCCAAAGCCTCGCCAAAAGACGTCATGGGGCGAGGCCTCTCTCGGTGACCATCCCGTTCTCCCGGACCGGACCGCGGGGCGCACCGCCCGCACCGGTCACACGGCTACTGGCGCAGCGGGACTCGGCAGGCGACGTTGCAGCCAAGGCCGGCCTGCGACACGATCCACGCCGTACCGCCGATCGATTCCACCCGGTCGCGGATGTGGACCAGCCCGCTCGGGTTCCGCACCGTTTCAGGATCGAACCCGCGCCCATCGTCCTGGACGCTGACGTCGACGCCCTCGGCGTCCTGTGAGAGCACGATGTGGATGTGGGCCTCGGGCCCGGCATGTTTGGCGGCGTTCTGCATGGCCTCGAGGCAGCAGAAGTAGATGGGTGCCTCGATGGCGCGCGGCAGCCGGTCAATTGTTGCTTCGATGGTCGTGGGCAGCGCGGCCTGGGTGGCGGCGGCCGACAGCGCGGCGACCAGTCCATCGCTCTCCAGGAGTGGTGGATAGATTCCGCGCGCGAAGTTCCGCAGCTGGGAAATGGCGTCACCCAGCTCCGTGGACAGGCGATCGAGCAATAGCGCAGCGTCGGCAGGATCTGTGGCCAGGCGCTCCAGTGCGACGCCAAGCTTGACGCGCACCGCTGTCAGCTGCTGCTGGGCGCCATCGTGCAGGTCGCGCTCCAGTCGGCTGCGCTCGCGCTGCGCCGCGTCGGCGATGCGCAGTCGCGACGCCCGCAACTCCTCGAGCGACCGAGCGCGCTCGGTGATGTCCTGCACGACCCCGATGCTGCGCACCGGTTGGCCGCTCTCGTCGTACTCCACCGCGGAGTTGGTCGCCACCCAGATCACCTCGCCGTCCGCACGGATGATCCGCCGCTGCCATGAGACAGGTGCGCCGCTGCGGTATCCCGACTCCGCCACCGCCACGGTGTGGTCGAGGTCATCGGGATGGACAAAGCGCCTGCGGTACTCGTCGAAGTCGAGCTCGAGAGGTTCATGCCCGGCGCCGTAGATGGCCGCCAGCTCAGCCGACAGGGTCACCTTCCGCGTGCGGAGATCGGCGACATAGGTGGCGATGTTCGCCACTTCCTGTGCTCGTTCGAGGAACGCTGTCTTCTCGGACAGCATGGCCAGCGTACGCGCATACTCGGCTTCGGTCTGCTTGCGCTCCGTGATGTCCTCGACGATGCCTGCGTAGAGGCCCTCATCACGGCTCAGCACGGAGACGATCAGACGCGCCCATATCGTCGTCCCGTCTCCGCGCAGATACCGTTTCTCATAGCTGAGACAGTCGGTTCCCGACGACAGCGCCGCCGTCGCCGACGCGCCATGATCCTCGTCACCGGGAACGCGGAAGTCCCCGGTGGATCGGCCCAGCAGGCTCGCGCGACTGCGCCCCAGGATCCGGCAGTACGCCTCATTGCAGTCGATCAGCCGTCGATCACGATCGACAACGGCGAAACCCAGCTCTGTTTGTTCGAGCAGCGATCCGCGGCCGGGCGACCAATTGAAGACCGAAGCCGACATCTCACCCCTCCGTTGGCCCCACAGACGATACACCGCCTCCGAGGATGGCCTGGTGATGCAGTTCCGCCGGAGGGGTGCCTGCTCGTTCAGCCGGTGGACGCACCTACGGGATCGCCCTGCAGCGAACGGCGCCAGTCGGCCAGCAGTTCGTGCACCTGCGCGGCTCCGGTGATGGCGGCATCCGGCAGCGGCAGCTCGCTGGGAGCGAGGATGAAGGCCCTCGTCTGGGGTCCTCCGATCCCCCCGTGGAACGAGATCAGCTCCTCGAAGGCGCAGCCCTCGTCCAGATCGGGGTCGTAGAAGCTGCCGACCATGAGATCGGCCACGTGTGCGAACCCGTCCGTCCGGAGCAGATGCCAGGGCGCCCCCGGCGCGAACGACGCCAGCGGATCGAGTCCGTCGATCTTCCCGTCTTTCAGGTAGTGGACACCGTGCGCGCCGATCACGAGCGGTCCGTGTGTCGAAGAGCGGCCGAGGATCCAGCCGACGTGTGGGTGCGACCGGAGCGCGGGGATCAGCCGAGGGTGCCGCTCGTCCATCTCCTCGAGCGTCAGGCGGCGGGGCTCATCCATCAGGTAGACCAGCCCCAGGTTGCCCGAGCCGAGGACGACCGCCGGCAGCCCGGAGACGTCGTTCTTCGCCCGTTTGGGCGTCTTCTTCTTCCCGGTCGCTTCGCCGAGGGCGTTGCCGACCATCGCCGCCTGCTCGTCGCCGCCGGCGACCTCCGAAACGGGCGTCGACTCCAGCGCGCGTTCCACCAGATCATCGAGCCCGTAGCCGTTGCGCTGTTTGAACGTGGCGCCCTGCGTCTGGCCGTGGTCGGAAAGCACCACGATCGCGTAGGGGCGAGCCGCGTAACGCCGTGCGCGGTCGATACGGTCGAACTGCTGGTCGAGCTTGCGCAGCGCCTCCAGCGTGTCCGCCCGTTCCAGGCCGGAGTGGTGCGCAACCTCGTCGTAGCTCGAGAAGGTGGCATACACGGCAGGGCGGCCGCGCATCATGTCGGTGAGCACGCCGTAGACGATCAGGTCTCGGACGACCACGCACATCGCCCCGCGCAGCAGCGGATAGATGCCTCCGCGGTGTCCGCGTGGCCGCACGTCGCGGCGCTTCTCGCGGGCGGCGGCAGTCCATTCCAGGATCACCTCCCAGCCGAACAGCACCACCGCTCGGGTGACGTTGAACCCGTTGGCGAAGAAGGCGCGATATCCGGGGTTCGCCTGCTTCTCCGCGTCGATCCGGCTGACGGTGAGAATCACCTCATCGGCCTCTCCCGACAGGAGGTTTCCGCGGCTCGAACCACCGTTCCTGAGCAGGCCGTTGCCGGCGTGGCGGCGTTCGATCTCCTCGCAGTCCGCCGGGGCCGAGCAGGTCATCAGCCGACCCGTCTCCTTCTCGACCCACCTGAACGCCGGGATGTCGTCGTTGGAGCCGAGCAGGATCCCGGCCTGGCTGGCGCCGGTCTGCGACGAGAGGTCGGTCTCCCACTCCTTGAGCCTGTGCGTGCCCTGGCTCACCCATCGCGCCATTGCCGGAGCGTTCCCGTCACGCATCGCCCTGCGCAGGACCGGCAGCGCAAGGCCGTCGATCTCCAGATAGATGATCCCGGGCACGTCGGTGGTGACGCCGCCTCCCTGCCGCTTGGCGATCCGCTGGATCACACGAAGCGCGTAGGTGTCATCGTCGTTTGCGCCGATCACGATCTGGAGCAGCACGGTTGCCCCGGATGCGACCAGGGCCGTCAGAAGCGCCCAGCCGAAGTTGTCGACGGTGTAGCTGTGGCTGAGGATGTCGCTGGCCCCCAGCAGCAGGAGCGCGTCGGCGACCAGCAGGAGCACGAAGCTCGTTCCGACCATGAACGGCAGCCGGAGGGCGGCGAGGAGCGGTGGCACGATGGCGTTCAGGACTCCGACGGCCGCTGCCATGGTCAGCGCTGCGCCTGTCTGGTCGACCGCCACCCCGGGAAGGATCATCGCCGCGAGCCAGAGCGCGGCGGCGCTCAGCAGCCACGAGACAGCGAGGGTGGACAGCCGGAAGCGCGGTCGCTCGGGCTGCCAGCGAACCGCCTCCCCGTACCCCGCTGGATCCGTGGTCGCCGGCATGCCGCCCTCAGACAGCCGGGGACGGGTAGTCGGCAGGCGCCGGATCGACATCGGGGCGGCGGACGCTCGAGGTCGAATACACGCGCCACCCGGTCCACGCGGCTCCGGTGGTCACGCCCGCGCCGAGAGCGATCAGCGTCGCCCGGCGCACCGGGCGCCGGCGCCCGCGCTCTCCGGCGATGTCTGCGGCCTTCGACAGGTGCCGTCGCGCGCTGCCCAGGTGGATGGCCACGCGCCTGTCATCAAGCGCCCGAGCCGCGCCCACGCTCTGGGCCCGCCTCATCGCCAGCGCCGCATCCCAGGCGGCCCGTCGTGCCTGATCGTGGACCCTGGGATCGGAGACGGCGCGCTGCACCGGCACGGACAGGGTCCACACGCCATCGCGGAGCGACTTGCTGATGTTCGTGACCTGGTTTCGGCGGTGAGGAAATGGGCCGCCACGGCGTCGGCCGTGGGGAACGCGTGGATACTTCATCGAAAGACCTCCCTCAGGGTGTGCCAGCTCCGCAGATGAGCTTGGCCTCGCTCATCTGCACCGACATCATCCGGTTCGGACGACTTCTGCGCGCTTGGGTTCCGTCGCCGTTTCATCCCCATGGGGCGATGAGGCGCAACGCTTCACATGAGATCAAGGCCGCCATGACACTGGCATTCGACATCACGCTCGCCTCGCTGCTCGCCGCAGTGGGGGTGCTCGGGGTTGTGGTGGGGCAAGGCATAGGCATCTCGTCCTGGGCGGTGCTCGCCTTCGCCGTTCTCGCGCTGGTCAGCCTGGGATGGCTGTTCCGAGCGTGGATGCTCTACCGCAGGGCCGCCTGAGACCCACCATCCACGGCACACCCGCGGCCGGCGTGCCGTGGGGGGCACGCCGGCCGAAATCATCAGCTGGGTGTTTCCTGTTGCACCCCGGTCATGATCGCCCAGATGATCAGCATGTTGATGGCACAGCCGATGACGGCAGCGAATGGGGCGGCGAAGATCATGACGAACCACATGAAAGCCGCGATGCCGGCGATCGCCGCTGCAAGGCTGGCGCCGGTGACGCGGCCCGCCAGAAGCATGACGCCGGCGATGATCGACACGGCGCCCCAGATCAGAAAGGCCCAACCCCAGAACGTGAGGTTGTTGTAGATGACGTTGGTGCTGGCGAGATAGCTCTTGTGCTCGAGCGTGGTGTAGCCGTTCACGAGATGAAAGCCGCCGGCCAGGATCATGGCGCTGGCCGCAAAGCCCGCTCGAGCCGACAGCCGGATCCTGGGATCCCCAGGTGGCGCGACGCCTGCGGTTGTCATGGCCGTCTCCTTTCCAGAGAGAACATCGTCAAGGGCAGCAGACCCCATGCCGGATCGGTCGGCATCGCCCTGACCGGATGACGTCAGAGGCGGCGGTCATACCGACCGGACGCATCGGAACCCGATGTTGCCGCTGGAGGAGTCGGGAGTGTTGCCGCTGCGGGCGGCCACCCGGTACCGGCGGCAGTACGACCCGTGACAGAGGTACGACCCACCGCGCATCGACTTCGCGTCTCCTCGTGGAGGCCCGGTTGGGTTCGTGCGCCTGTCACGGGTGTGGAACGTTGGATGGAACCAGTCGCCGCACCACTCCCAGACGTTGCCTGTCATGTTGTGCAGCCCGAACCCGTTTGCCGGAAAGGCGTCGGCCGGACAGGTGCCGAGGAAGCCGTCGAGGAGTGTGTTTCGGTGCGGGAACGTCCCCTGCCAGACGTTCATCCAGTGCTCGCCGCCTGGTTCCAGCGCGTCGCCCCAGGGAAACCGCCGCCCCTCCAGCCCGCCACGAGCGGCGTACTCCCACTCGGCTTCGGTCGGAAGCCGGGTGCCGGCCCACGCACAGTAGGCCTGGGCGTCGTTCCACGACACGTGAACGACCGGATGGTCGGAGCGCCCGTCGACGCCGCTCCCATCACCTTCCGGCTGCCGCCACGATGCCGCGTCGACCTGGCGCCACCATTGAGCGGCGGCCACGGCGCGGGTGGGGGGAAAGCCGTCGGGCAACAGCCCGGCGAAGACGAACGACCACCCGAACTGCTCCGCCTCGGTCACGTGGCCCGTGGCCTCGACGAACGCGGCGAACGCCTGGTTTGTCACCGCTGTGCGATCGATCATGAACGCGTCGAGGTTGATCGCCCGCACCGGCCCCTCCCCGTCGTCCGGGTAGCCGACGTCGTCCACCGTGCCCATCAGGAACGTCGCGGCCGGGAGTACGGTCATGTCCCGCTCGACCGCCAGGGCGCCTCGTCCCGTCGCCTGGGTGGCGGTGGACGCGGCGGTGGGCGCTCGCCCGGCAGCGCAGCATGGTGAGGCCGAAGGGGCTCTCTCGTTCATCGATACCTGAGAGCTCGGGCGATCAGCGTGATCCCGAGCCTCCCCGGGGCGATCAGGATGCCTGCAGCATCCGACAGGATCGGCATCCCGTTCTCGATCGCCACGATCTCGGACTCGGCCCGGTGCATCGCGTCCTCGATGCCATGGTCAAGACCTGCGTGGACGAGCTCGGACGCCAACCGGCCCGACGTGACCCGGACACGCGCCTCGGCGGCATCGCGGGCGCGCTGGCATCGTTCCAGCATCTCGTCAAGCTCCTCTGGGCCGGCGCGCCACAACATGCCCCGGCCGGGATCCGTGCCCATGAGGCGGTGGATCAGGATCGCGCCGGCCCCGAGCCAGCCGGCGGATACGAGCAGTGGCGAGGCCCAGTTCGGCATGACGTTGCTCATCGAGACGACGGCTGCCCAGGAGAGCGCTGCCGCAGCGAGCAGCAGGCAGACAACGGCCAGCGCGGCCTGGGCGCCGTCGAGGGCCTGGCGGCGCAGCTCCGGTACGCGCTCGGCAGCGCTCAGCTCGATCTCGCACCGCAGCAGCGCCGCGCTGTCGGCTGCAAGCTGGCCGAGCAGCCGCTCGGCGTCGGACGGATGCGGGATTGCGGCTGACTGCATGGCTTTGTGTCCCCCCGCCTCTGACCGCCCCGCTGAACCCGGGGGCAGCAGAGGCGGGCCGGCCTCGTCCGCGCGTGCGACGTCAGCGTCGCCGGCCGACGCGGCGAGCGGTGCGGCGGGCGACTCTTCGAGAACCCATCATGGTTGACCTCCAACGGTCGTGGTGTACCGTCTCCTAGACGGCCGCGGCCTTTCGCTGCTCCAGCCTGTGAAGCTGCTCTGCTTCCTCGGCCGAGACCAGGCCGATCGCGATCAGATCGAGTGGGCTGATGAACCCGTCGCTGATGCGGAAGCCGCCCGCGCGAGCGATCGCGTTGCGAAGCGGTACCGCCCAGTGATGTTCGAGCAGGATGAGCGCTGCGGCGGAGTCGTTCGGGATGTCCTCGAGGACGTCCCACGCCTGCTCGTCCGAGAACACCTGCATGCCGTCGGCCGCTGCCTCGGCGCCCGCGATCGCACCGGCCTCGATTCCCTCCTCGCCCTCGATGCCCAGCCCGATCAGCGCGCCCACCTTGCTGCCAAGCTCGACTGCCTCCTCCTTCGAGAGGTTGCTGAGGTGTGCAACCTCAATCCCGCCGTCCGCGTCCTTGTGCACCGCGAGCGCATCGATCACGCGCACGGTGTCGCTCTTCTTCAACCGCTCCAGCTCCGCGACGATCTCGCCATGGAACTCCGGATGCTCGAAGCCCAGCACGATCAGCTGAACAGGTCCGATTGCCATACTCACTCCTTTGATCGAGCTTCCCAACCCGGCCGCAGCCTTCAAAAACGGCCCACCCGCACACACTGAGCCACCGACGAGTGTGGTGCATCATCCGGTTCGGATGACGTCTTCCGGGGTGCGTGAGCATGGCCGATATGGGCCCGCCGGAAGGGGTCGAAGCGCTCAGAGCTCGGCGAGCGCGGCTTGCGATGCGGAGGCCGGCAACGTCGCGTCGATCAGCCCCAGATCCGTGGCCCGCGCCAGAGCATCGGTGCGAGATGTCACGCCGAGCTTGCGGTAGATCGAGATCGCCTCGGTCTTCACGGTGTTGCGGGAAATGAACAGCCGTTCGCCGATCTCCCGGAACGAGAGGTGGGTGGCAAGCAGCGGCAGCAGCCGGAGCTCCGCCGGCGTCAACGTCGACACCCAGCCGCCCGCCGCCGTTCCCGCGAGCGCAGAAACCTGTGCCGAAAGCTCGGCGGCCGCCGCCCGCAGCTGACTCAGATGCGGCCGGCGGTGCAGGATGTCGTCGACCTCGAGAAGCAGCGTGCGGGCCTCGGTGGCGTCCGCCAGGCCGAGGTGGGCCAGGGCCAGCTGGAGACGCGCCTGCACTGCCAGCCAGGGGAGCGCGTGCGTCAGCCGGGGACGCAGCTCGGTTGCGCGTTCGAGATCTGACAGCGCCTCCCCCGGCATCCCGTCGCGGAGCGCGACGCGTGCACGGATCGCGAGCAACAGCGTCGTCGTGGGATAGACGCCGAGCTCACCGTGGGACAGCACTTCGGTCGCCTCGCGCACCAGAGCTCGGACCGGGCGATGCTCGTGGCGGTCAAGCGCCACGAGGGCACGCTCGGCCAGCGCCAACACATAAAGATCGAGCGCACCGCCGGCCGCCGCACAGTCGGAGGCGGCGGCGAGGATCGCGTCGGCCTCGTCGCGGTCGCCCGAGAGCAGCGTTGCCACACCTGTCATGACAAGTGCGGCCGGCCGCCATTCGTTGAACGGCGAGAGCTCATCCAATGCGCGCTGAGCGTCCCAGAGCATCTGGTCGACGCCCTGCTCGCACAGCGCAGCTCGCACGATCTGGAGGGACGGCTCGAGGGCGGCCGTCTCACCCCACTCGGTGCGTACGGTGGAGGCCCAGCGAGCCGCGATCTCCGCTCGGCCGCGCTGCGCGTGCACCCATGCGCCCTGAACACCGATCGCAGGGTGCCGTCGCAGCAGGTCTTCGTCGTCGAACGGCTCGAGCCATGCGTCGACCAGGTCAGCCCGGCCGGCGCCGAAGTGGCTGAGGGCATCCCGTGCCACCACGCTGGATGCGAACGTCAGGTCTCCTGCGCGATGTGCATATTCGACGGCGTCCTCGGATTCGCCGTCCAGGCGGCACTGAGCGGATGCTCGGAGATTGAGGACGTTGGCGAGACCGGGCTCGCGCAGGTCGAGCTCGTCTCGTAGCAGCTCACGGTACATGCGGTGGTACCGGTAACCGCCACGGCGGTCGTCCAGCGACAGCAGGAACGGATTCTCCGCCGCCACAGCCCGCAGCGTCCGGTCGGCCCCGGTGGTCTGCATCACAGCGTCACACAACGCCGGCGTCAGCCGGTCGAGGATGGATGTGTGCGTGAGGAAGCGCAAGCGCTCCTCGGATTGATCCGACAGATGCTCGTCCCGGATGTAGTCGCCTACGCGGCGCTCGCCGGGCCCGGTAACCGCGCTCAGCCGCCGCCGTCCGTGAAGGGCTTCAGCGGTGAGCCGCAGGGCGGCCGGCCACCCCTCGGCGCGGACGACGACGTCGGCGACCTGTGCCTGCGGCAGCACGACCCCGGCGTCGCGGAGCAGGCGCTCGCTCTCCCCGTCATCCAGCGCGATGTCGTCGACATCCAGGGTGAGAAGCTTGCCGGCCAGCCGCAGCCTCCCCTCCGGGATGGGGAGCTGTTCGCGGCCGGACAGGACAACCTGCGAGCCATCGGGGACGCAGTTGACCAGGTGGTTCAGGGCCTCGAAGCACTCCGAATCCACAAGAGCGTGTGCGTCGTCCAGTACGAGGACGAACGGCTCAGGCATGCCGGCCAAAGCTGCCGACAGCATCGTGTTCACGTGCTCGTCAGCACCGGGAGTGGTGTTTGCGGAGCGCGTCCGGCGCACCTTTCGTCCGCGGCTGAGCGCGGCGCGGATGCGTGCGACGAGGAGGTCGACAGAGTTGTCCGACTGATCGATGGTGACCCAGACGAAGGGACGGTCGTCCGCGAGATCCCACTGGGTGAGGAGGGCCGTCTTCCCGTATCCGGGCGGTGCGGTGATCGTCACGAGCTGCGTCCCGCTGGCCGCGCGAAGGCGGCGCACCAGGTCGGCTCGCTGCACCGGCTCTGCGGCGTGCGGTCCAGAGAGCACGGTCCGCGACGCGACTGTGGGGAGGGGATCTGTCATGACCAGAGTGCCTGCCTTCTGCTAGACAGCGTCAGGCAACGCTGTCACCCCTCGGACGCCGGCACCACCGGGCAGGCAGGCCGATCCGCACAGGTGCATGCACCCCCGACGGGCGGGTGCGGGCGCGTTGTCTCGGTCAGCGACAGCCGGTTGTTCGCTGTGCGAGCACCAGCTCTCGCCACTCGGCGGCGGACGACACGCACAGCGACTCCTTCTGCATCACCCGCACCGCTCCGCAGCACCCGGCCGAGGCCGGCACGTCCAGCGGGTCCTCCGAGGTGACGAGCACGACCAGGGCCGTCGGCCAGCGGTGCACCATTTGCCTGGTCGCCTCGATCCCGTCGATGCCCGCCATGCGGATGTCCATCAGCACCAGGTCGGGAGCCGCATCCGCGAATCTGACCAGAGCCTCGCCTCCCGAGCTGGCCTCGGCGACGAGATCGAAGCCTGGCAATCGCTCGACGAGGCTCCTCGCCGCGCCGCGGAACACCTCGCTGTCATCCACCACCATCAGCCTCAGCGCCGTCAGGTCGGAGTGCGAGGGAGACGGGTTCGGTTGGCTCAGCGTTGCGCCAACCGTCGTATTCTCAGTTCCATGCGTAGCCGTGCTCGCCGCCTTTGGGATAGGAGCCCCGTGGGCTCCGCATTGTTCACCAGATGGCCACGCTTGACCAGCCAGTCGGCCGGTCAAGCGATATGGATGGACGCACCCCTTGTGACGGCGGCATCGCTCACGCTAGTGTCGAAGCGGTCGATTTATGTCACTCGAGGAGGATGACACCGGCGGCGGTGTCCAAGAGGACAACGCCGAGCGTATCCGCGTGATCATTGCGGAGGACACGTTCCTGGTCCGGGAGGCGCTCGTCCAGGTCTTCGACGGCGCTGCGGAGTTCGAGATCGTCGCGCTGTCCGACAACCTCGACGATCTGATGCAGTCGATCGAGACGCTGTCCCCTCACGTCGTGGTCAGCGACATTCGCATGCCGCCCACGGGTGTGGACGAGGGAATCATGATGGCCGAGGCTCTTCGAGAGTCGCATCCGGAGATCGGCGTGGTGATCGTCAGCCAGTACCTGGACTCGACGTACGTCCTTCGCCTGTTCGAGCGTGGCTCTGGCGGGAGGGCCTACCTGCTGAAGGACCGGGTGGCCGACCGGAATCAGCTCAGGCGGGCGGTGGAGCAGGTCGCCGAGGGCGGGTCGATGGTCGACCCGCTGGTCGTCGACGCGCTCGTCACCGCCCGCGACGACGTTCAGCACTCCAAGCTGTCGGAGTTGACGCCGAGGGAGTGGGACGTCCTGGCACGGGTCGCGGAGGGGAAGAGCAACGCGACCATCGCCGAGGAGCTGTACCTCACGAAGCGGGCCGTGGAGAAGTACGTCCACGCCATTTTTGTGAAGCTGGACATGCCCGACGACGTCGAGGTGAGCCGGCGCGTAAAGGCCACGCTGCTGTACCTGCGCCAGGGATCCCCCGAGCTTCACTGACGCCGCAGCCCCGGTGCAGGCGACCGGATGCCCGGCGGGGATGGTCGAGGCGCTGATCCCCGTCCCGCGGGTCTTTTCACCCCATCCGGAGGACGCCGTACCTCGGGCTGTGTGACACGGTGGATCCTGGCCAACTGCCGGACGGTGCCCTGACTCAGGACACCGGGAAATCAAGGGAGGACGAGCGATGAGAGGTCGACGAAGACGCCCGCTTCTCCGCACCGCCATGGTCGGCGGCGCGGCCTACATGGGAGGCAGGCACATGGCGCAGGGGCAGCAGCGGGAGAGCGAGCAGGAGCAACGGCTCGGCGATCTCGAGGCTCAGCAAGCTCAGGCGCCCGCTGCCGCTCCTCCACCCGCCGCCGCGCAGGACGACACCGTCGCAAGCCTGGAGCGGCTCAAAGGGCTGCTCGATCAGGGTGTGCTGACACAGGACGAGTTCACCGCGGCGAAGCAGAAGGTGCTGGCCGGCGGGTGATGGGAGGACAGACGATGACTTTCGGACCGATGCAGATGCTGGTCGTCGAGTTCACCGACGGCAAGTTCAAGGGCGACATCCTCGCGGAGTTGAAGCGGCTGACGGACGAAGACATCGTCCGCATGGTCGACATGCTGGTCGTGAGGAAAGAGCAGGACGGGGAGCTGACCGTTCTCCAGATGAGTGACCTCGACAAGGACGAAGCGAGAGAGTTCGGCGCGGTCGTCGGTGCCCTGATCGGTCTCGGTGCGGACGGCGAGGAGGGCATGAACGTGGGTGCAGTTCGCGGCGCCGAGGCGCTCGGGGACGGTCACCTGTTCCACCAGGACGAGGTCTGGTATCTGGCAGACGCGATTCCCATGGGAGGCACCGCCGGCGTGGCGCTGCTCGAACACCGGTGGGCGATCCCGCTTCGGGATGCCATCGAAGAGGCCGGCGGAGCGGTGCTGGCCGATGAGTGGGTCCACCCGGCCGACCTGGTCGCGATCGGCCACCAGGCGACACATATCTGAGACCGAGATGATCACCGAAGGCGTGGAGGCGGGCAGGGCGCGGCGCGCCGATCTGCCACGGAGTGAGCATGGCCGATGGCAACCGGCCGCCGACAGGCGCGACCCGGTTGCCATCCTGGAGGAGCAGGGGAAGACTCGCGTCGAGGACCTCCTGCCGGTCCGGCATCAGCGCATGCTTGTGTCGCCGTTCACCTTCTATCGGGGCGGGGCTGCGATCATGGCGGCCGATCTCGCCGCCCAGCCGAACTCGGGGATGACCGTCCAGCTCTGCGGCGATGCCCACCTCTCGAACTTCGGCGTCTTTGCATCGCCCGACCGGCGACTCGTCTTTAGCGTCAACGACTTCGACGAGACGCTGCCGGGGCCCTTCGAATGGGACGTGAAGCGGCTGGCGGCCAGCCTGGCTGTCGCCGGCCGCGACCTGGATATCCCCGTCACCGATCGGATGGACATCGTCGCTCGCTGTGTGGGCACCTACCGTCGCGCCGTCCTCGACCTCGCCGGCCGACCGTTCCTCGACCTCTGGTACGCCCGGATCGACGAGCAGGCGATCGTCAACAGGCTCGACGGCCAGGTGAGCGCGAAGCGCCGTAAGCAGTTCGACAAGAACGTCGCCAAGGCGCAGGCGAAGGATCACCTGCGGGCATTGAGCAGGCTCACGGAGGTCGTGGACGGACGGCCCCGCTTCATCAGCGATCCACCGATCATCGTGCCTGTCGAGGAGCTGGCACCACCCGGCAGCGACGCTGCTGCGCTGGACGGCATGTGGCAAGAGATCTTCGCGTCCTACCGCGAAAGTCTGCCGCACGATCGCCGCCGGCTGCTCGAACGGTTCACGTACGCTCACGCCGCCCGTAAGGTGGTCGGCGTCGGCAGCGTCGGCACCCGGGCGTGGATCGTCCTCATGACCGGCCGCGACGGTAACGATCCGCTGTTCCTGCAGTTCAAGGAGGCGCAGGCGTCGGTGCTCCAGCCGTTCGTGGAGGAGAGCGAGTTCGGGAACTGCGGCCAACGGGTCGTCGAAGGGCAGCGCCTGATGCAGGCGGCCAGCGACGTGATGCTGGGCTGGATTCGCACCGCCGGCCCGGACGGGGTCAAGCGCGACTTCTACGTGCGCCAGCTGTGGGATGCGAAGGGCTCGGCGCGCGTCGAGACCATGGACAGCCGCACGCTCGCCGCCTACGCCGAGCTGTGCGGCTGGGCGCTTGCGGAGGCACACGCGCGGTCGGCCGACGTCTCCGGCATCAGTGGGTACCTGGGCACCGGCGAGTCGTTCGATCGCGCCATCGCGTCGTTCGCGGAGCTCTATGCCGACCGAAACGACGACGACTACCAGCGGTTCCGGCAGGCGGCAGCCGACGGGCGTGTGGCGGTCGCCTCCCCGTAGGCCCGATCGGGGCCGTCCCTCGGACGCAGCGCCTAGGCGGTTCAGCCCAGGACCATCGCTTCGCCGGCGTTCGACGGTACGGGGTCCGAGATGCGCATCATCCGGAAAGAGTTGATCAGCCCGGTGAGGCCGGCGAGGATCGGGATCAATAGGGCGACCTGGAGGGCCAGGTGCCGGGCGTCGGTGTTGATGCGGATGATCTCCTGCTGGGTCCGCTCGGGTTCACCGGCGATCTGCTCCTGGAGCCCCGTGTTGCTCATCACCTCCGCGTCCTCCTCGAGTGCGTCTCCGACGCGTTGCTGCTCAGCCGGGGTGAGCACTGTGCTCGATTCTGCCATCTGTGTGAACGTGAGCGACAGCGTTGCCAGCATGATCGCGCCGGCGAAGGCGAGACCGAACGAGAGGCCGAACGACCCTGCCGCGGAGTTTACGCCGGCGGCCTCGCTGACTCGCGCTTCGGGGATCGGGGCGAGCGTGTAGTTGTTGAGCTGGGAGACGAGAAGTCCCAGGCCGGCGCCGGTGATCACCAACGGGATCACCAGGTACCAGCCGGAATCCGCCCGCGGCACGATCGGGATCAACAGGATCAGACCGGAGCTCACGAGCGCAAAGCCGAGCCGGATGACGCCGGCCGGACGGCGCTCGCCGGCCTTCTTCTCGGCCAGCAGCGCCACCGCGAACATCGTCAGCGACAGCGGGGCGAGAGAGAGGCCAGCCTCCATCGCGTCGTATTCGAACACCATTTGCAGATAGATCGGAAGCACGATCATGGAGCCGCCCAGGGCGATCTGCTGGAGCATCTGCTGGGAGATTCCAAGCCGAAAGACCTTGGATCTGAACAGTTCCGGGTCGATCAGCGTCGCCCTGCCTTGCCGCTTGCGCCGCACCAGCCAGTAGCCCAGCCCGGCCATTGCAGCAGCCCCGACGGCAAGCAGCGCACCGACGGCTTCGCCGCCCTCCTGCCACACCAGGATGCCCATGACGACGCCGCCCATGCCGAGGACGGAGAGCGCGGCGCCGACGACGTCGACACTCCGCGATCCGGTGTATGGCACGTCGCGCACGAGCTTGATGTTGAGTAACACCACCAGGATGATGACGTCCTCCAGCAAGAATGCGATACGCCACGACAGATAGGTGGTGATGAACCCTCCCAGGAGCGGCCCCACCGCCGCCGCGATCGCAGCTGCCGCCCCGACCAGGGCGTACGCCTTCTTCTGCGCTGCTCCCTCGAAATTGCCGTGGATCAGCGACTGCATCGCCGGCAACAGGAGCGACGCGCCGAGCCCACCGATCACCGCCCAAAAAACGATGATCGCCGTCAGGTCGTGAGCCAGGGTCATCGCGAGGGCGCCGGTCGCATAGGCGCCCAGGCCCATCACATACGCCCGTTTGCGGCCGATCAGATCCCCGACCTTGCTGCCGATCAGAATGAACGCGGCGGACACCAGGGCCTCCAGCGCGATCGCCGATTGCACACCGCTCACCGTCGTGTCGAGATCCTCGACCACCGAAGAGATCGACACGTTCATCAGCGACGTGTCGACAACCAGCACAAACATCGCCATCGCCAACAGCAGCGGCAGCCGAGGATTCCCCGCCTCCTCAGCCACCGTCGACCCCCGACCCTCGGGCTCTTCCGCTGGTGTCAACCCAGCTCGACCCGCACAGCGCGCCCGCCGCCGGATGGCAGGGGCCGCGGATCGTGGCCCGCCGCCAGGCGGCCAAGAATGCGGACGCTGTCCCAGAGTCCCTCAGGCTCGAGCGCAGAGGGCGAAGCACCGGGGTGATCGTGGGCGATCCGGACACGCAGCGCGGCCGGACGGATGTGGAAGTGCAGGGGCGCCTCGAGCGTCACCGCTTCACCGTCGATGCCGGCGGCGATGGGGGTATCGCTGCGGACGTCGAAACTCGGAGCGGTCCACTCTCGCCAGGGGCGCTGCATTCGGCCGCCGTTCTCGCCTCTACCGCGTGGTGCGCCGACGACGGTGATCCCGAGCAGGCCGTCGTCGATACGCGGTCGCGTCCCCGACCCGACCGCCCGGCCGAGGCGGTAACGGTTGTTCGACACGAGGATCGCGGCGCCCGATCGGTGCTCGTGGCCGCCCTGGCCGCTCCACTGGAGGTCCAGCCCCGATCCGCCCGGGCCGAGGGCGTCGGGCACGGTGTCCATGATCGTGCGCAGCTTCGCGTCGCGGTAGCCATGCCGTTGGACGGCTTCGGCGTACAGACCGAGCGACACGTTGTTCACGAACACGCGCCCGTTGACATCGGCCAGATCGACCACGCGCTCGCCGCCGTCCACGAAGGCGTCGAGCGCGCCCACGACATCGTCGCGGTCGACACCGAGATCGAGCGCGAAGTGGTTGCGCGTGCCGGCCGGCACGCATGCGTACGGAAGCCCGTGCTCGGCGGCGATCGCCGCGACGACCGCCTGTGACCCGTCGCCACCGGCCATCGCCAACCCGTCCGCGCCGTTGGCGACGGCGTCCCTGACCAGGACCTCCAGGTCGGTGCCGGGGGTGAGTTCGATCGGCTCGATCCCGCGGTTTCGGGCCTGTTCGGGCAGATCGAACGCTGCGGCCTTACCACCCCCGGACCGGGGGTTGTAGAACAGCACCGGCCGGCTCGGCCGTGGCGCCTCGGGCAGATCGACATGTATCCGGAAGGCCGACCGCGCGGCCGTGAGGGTCAGCCCGCACGCTGCGACGATCGAGACCGTGAGCAGTGGATCCCGGCCGATCAGCAGCACGACCGCGACCGCGAGGAGAAGGACGGATGCAGCGACCGCGACGGTGCGCGCGACCCCGCGACGGCGGATGCCGTACCAGCCGGCGGCCAGTGCGAGCGTGACGCAGGCCACGACGAACACGCCCCGCGGGAACTCTTTGACCGTCGCCGTGGCCGCCAGGACAAACGTCGCGGCGCCGAGCGCGAGGGCGAGCCCCGCGGCCAGTTGCTTGCGGGTCACGCCTGGGTCTCCAGCCCCTCTGCCAGCCATGCCTTGGCAGCAGCCAGGTCGTGTACCGCGAACGCCCGCGCGCTACCGGGCATCAGGAACGACAACGCCCGGATCGCGGGTTTCATCCACTCCTCGTCCGTCACCACGGCAACGCGGTCAAACGCCGTGGCATGACGGGCCCGGAACTCGGCGTCCGCCTTCATCGCGTCGCCCTCGATGTCGTCGGCCTTCGGCCCCAGCAGGTAGAGCAACCGGACCTTCTTGCCGGCGGCGATCTCGCTTCGCAGCAGCGGCTCGACCGTGTGCTCCCAGTCGTCGTCCTCGACTTCGCCGATCGCCTCGAACCCGATCGTGCCTGCCGGCATGTCGTTGATCGTCCGCAGCATGCGTCCTCCGATCAGGTGGCCGTTCGCGCACCGACGCTCACGCCGGCCGCTACCACGTGAGCTCGATCTCCAGCTCCGTCTCCTCGTCCCCGACCTCGAACTCCACCTTCAGGTGCAGCTGATCGGGGACCCTCACCTTGAACTGCATGCCGCTACGTTCAAACTCGACGTCGTTGTGCTGTGCCAGGGAATCTGCGAGCGCATGCAGTCGCTGCGCGGCTTCCTCGCGGCCAAGCTGTTCCTTCTGGGAGACCTCGAAGAGTTCCATGCGTCGAGTCTACGCAGCCGCCTCGAGCACGCGTCTCATCCCGTTCGCATGACCTGACGCTCTCGGCCCCGGTGCAGAACGCGAACGGTTCGCGTGTCCCACCGGGCCGACCACGAGGCGTTCGAAGGGGTGGGGCGGTGGTTCCCCGCCGGGGAAATCGCCGGCTGCGCGTCCTCCGCTTCGACGTCAGGAGGTGTACTGCTCGAGCTCAGCGTCGATGTCGTAGCCGAGGGCGAGGCCGAGCTTCGGAGCCGCCGAGACGACCCGGTCTCCGCCCGTCGCCGGCATCACCGCAACCAGGGCTCCCACGATCTCCTCGGCGGTTGCCCCCGCGGCTCCCGCAACCTCAACAGCATGCGCATAGGACGCGGGCGCAGCGTCGAGCGCGACCAGCGCCGCCACGCGCACCAGCGCCGCCTGCTTGACCGTCAGGCCAGAGACCGCCAGGTTCGCTGCCTCGTCTCCCTCAACCGCAGTGAAGAACGACTTGTCGCGGACGGCCAGCATGCGAAGGATGAGGCGATAGTCCACGATCCCACTAAACCCCCGCAGGGCACCCGTCATCATCGTCCCTTCCGGATGAGATGAGCCGTCCGCGGATCACCCTCAAGGGGTGACGATGGCGGCGTCCGATATCACGACGATCCCGGAGAGGTCAACCGGCGGCGCGTCTCGACGGTCCAGTTCACCGTCGACAGCGGGGCGCAAACCACGGAGGAGAGGACATGGCGACGCTCACGGTCTGGATCTTCGATTCGCCCGGCGGCGCAGCGAGCCTGGCGACGCGGCTGGACACGCTCGCAAAGGAGGGCGCTCTCGACCTCGTCGACGGAGCCGTGGTGGAGTGGCCCGAGGCGAGCCGCAAGCCGCATGCAACGCAGCTGCGCGCCGGCGTGGAGCGCACGATCGGTGCTTCGCTTGGACTCGGGCGCTTGACCGGCGCGAGGAAGGGCAAGGTGGAGGCCTCGCTCCACCTGGCCGGGCTGGATGACGAGACGATCGAGCTTGTGCGCGGTGAGCTCACCCCGGGAACGTCGACGCTTGTGCTCTCGAGTGCTGAGGCCGACCCCGCGCGACTTGTGGAAGCGTTCGGCGGGCGCCTGACGCGGGCTCGGCTGATTCACTCGAATCTTCCGGAGGCCGAGGAGACGCGGCTTCGTGAGACGTTCATCGCGGGCTGACGGTGCCGGTCGTTCATCCCATCCGGGCGATGACGCCGGCGGTGGCCATTCCTAGTGTGACGTCGCAATCCGACGGAGCGAGGAGGCCACACATGACCAGTGCTACCAGAGCGACGGAGACCTCTGGCTGGAACGCCTTTGCCGGCGTTCTTCTCATTATCGCCGGCGCATTCAACGTCATCGACGGGCTGGTAGCCCTGGCGAACGCCAACTACTTCAACAATGTCGTCAACGGCGGCGGTGACCTGCCGATCACGGACAACGTCCAGACCTGGGGATGGGTCGTTCTGATCGTCGGGATCATCCTGGTGACGGCCGGGTTTGCGCTCTTCTCGGGCGCCACGTGGGCTCGAGCCGTCGCAGTGGTCGCGGTTGGTGTGAACATGCTCGTCCAGTTCAGCTACCTCGCGCATTTCCCGTTTTGGTCTTTGACGATGATCGCCCTCGACATCATGATCATCTATGGCCTCGTGGTCTACGGTGGCCGAGACGAGCGGGCCGTCTAACGTGCTCGCCGATGCCGTCGAGCCGGGGCCGACGACCACCCCGGCTCGGCGGCGCGTGTCCGGCGACGAAACCAGCTGATGGGGATCGCCGTGTGTGCAGCTGACGGTGCGACGCGCCACCATGGCCTCAATGGCCCGCCGCTGGGGCTCGGGCTGACATACGTGGGCCATGCGACCGTGCTGATCGCGATGGACGGCCTGCGGGTTCTCACCGATCCCGTTCTGCGGCAGCGGGTGATACACCTGCGCAGGCGATCGGGGGCCCCGGTCCCCGCCGTCGGGTCTGTGGACGTGGTGCTGCTCTCCCACAGCCACCACGATCACCTCGATCGGCGCTCGCTGGCGCGTCTTCCCCGCGGTACCCGCATCGTTGCTCCGCGCAAGCTCGCCGGCCTGCTCCGCCGGATCGGCGACCTCGACGTGGTCGGTGTCGATCAAGGCGATGAGGTCACGGTCGGACGAGCGCGGATCACGGCGACCCATGCGGAGCACGACGGCACGCGGCGCCCCCTGGGCCGCAATGCGGGTGCTCTCGGATACCTGCTCGAGGGTACGTCGACCGTGTTCTTCGCCGGGGACACCGACCTGTTCGAGGGAATGGCCACCGTCGGACGGGCCGGGATCGACCTTGCGCTGCTGCCGATCTGGGGCTGGGGCTCGAGACTCGGTGCAGGGCACATGGATCCGCGATCTGCGGCCGAGGCGCTCCGGCTGCTTCGGCCGGAGGTGGCGGTACCGATCCACTGGGGCACCTTTGCGCCCGCCGGGTGGCGTTCGGCCAGGTCGGGGCACAGCGACGCCCCAGCGGCGGCGTTCCTCCAGTATGCCGCCGAGCTGGCTCCCGATGTCGACGTGCGGATCGTCCCCCCTGGCGGGTCGGTACAGCTGTGACCGAGGAACGCGCGCAGGAAGTCGAGCACCCGCCCCGCCGCGCGCGGTGGCGGCGGGTCGCCGTGCCCGTGGTGGTCGTGCTGGCGTCGATCCTGCTGCTGGTGTCGGTGCTTGCCACCTGGATCGATCGCGTGGCGCTCGACAACGAGACGTACACCGATACGAGCGCGCAGCTGCTACAGCATCCGGAGGTGCAGCACGCGCTGGCGGTCTACATGGTCGACGAGCTCTATGCCAACGTGGACGTCGCCCAGCAGCTGGAGTCGGCCTTGCCGCCGCAGGCACAGGCGCTGGCTCCAACAGCCGCCGCGTTCCTTCGCGACTACGCGGTCCGCGCAGCGGAGAGGCTGCTCCAGTCGGCGCGCGTCCAGGAGTTGTGGGTGAAGGCGAACCAGACGGCGCAGGAGCGGCTGGTCCAGGTCATCGAAGGGGGCGGTCCGCGAGTCTCGACCGAGGGTGGCGACGTCACGCTCAACACGGGCGGGTTGGTGCAGCGCCTCGCCGACCGGCTGGGGCTGACGACATCGCCAGCGCTTGCCGGCGACGAGATCGTCATCCTGCGCTCGAATCAGCTGTCCACCTTGCAGACGGTGATCGACTGGCTGCAGACGGTCGCTGTATGGCTGATCTTCGTCGTCCTGGCGCTGTATGCCCTGGCGATCTGGTTGGCTCGCGGTCGCCGGCGCGAGGCGGTGCGCGCATGTGGGATCGGCATCGTCGTGGTCGGCGTCGTGCTCGTCCTGGTGCGGACGGTGGGCGGCGATCGCCTGGTCGACACGCTGACCAAGCTGCCCCAGAATCGTGACGCTGCAGCGGCGGCCTGGGACATTCTGACCCAGCAGCTCGCAGACGCGACGACCACGGTGATCGGGGTGGGGCTGCTGACGATCGTCTGGGCGTGGCTGGCCGGGCGGGGCAGGCGGCCGGTGACGCTCCGGCGCTCGCTGGCAGCGGGGGCCCGTTTGCACCCCAGCCGTGTCTGGCTGGCGTTCGCGGCGGTCGTGCTGCTCCTGGTGCTGTGGGCTCCGACCGATGCCGCCCGCCGGGTGCTGCCGGTCGTCGTGCTGACAGCACTCGCCGCGCTGGGGCTGGAGCTGCTGCGGCGGCAGTCGCTCGACGAGTTCCCGCCGGGCACGAGCGCTGGGATCACGCTTCCGCGGCTGCCGGGTCTCCGGCCGCGTCAGGAATCTCAGGCTGTCGAGATCGAACGTCTCGAGGCGCTGCATGACCGTGGAGCGCTCACCGATGAGGAGTTCACGAGCGCGAAGCGGAGCCTCCTGGCCTGAACCGCCAGGGTCATCCAATCCGGATGACGGCAGCCGGCTCCGTGGCCTGGATGCTGCGGGTGCACACTACGTCGGGGCGCCGGCCGCTCCGCTGGACAAAGGAGAAGCAACATGGCGGTTCTTGCGCTGGGCGATTTTCTTTGGTCGCTGCTTGTGATCTTTTTTATGGTGATCTATTTCATGATGCTGTTTCAGGTCATCGCCGATGTCTTCCGGCGCCGGGATATCTCGGCAGTGAAGAAGACGGCGTGGCTCGTGTTCCTTCTGATCGTGCCCGTGCTTTCTCTGATCATCTACAGCATCGCCAATGGGGACGGGATGGCGACTCGCAATCTGGACGCCGCACAGCAATCCCGTGCGCGATTCGACGACCACGTCCGTGAGGTGTCGGGTGCGGGATCGGCTGCTGAGATCGCAAAGGGTAAGGAACTCCTTGATTCCGGAGCCATCTCAGAGACCGAATACCAGCAGCTCAAGGCGAGGGCGCTGGCAGCCTGATCGCACCGGAGCGTCCCGCGGCGGCCGGCGACTGGCCCGCTGCCGCGGGACAGCTCCGCGGCTCTCGTGATCGTTGCGCCGGCGACGCTCGCGCTCGGTGCGGGCGGGGGCTCAAGCGCCAGGCGTGTGCGCACCCTGCGTCACCCGGCGCGTGAACCGGGGCGTGGTATGCAGCAGGAGTCGCTGTTCCCGGGGCCGTATCTCCACGACGTCCGCGAAGCGAACGCTGAACTCTCGTGATCGGAACAACCCGGCTCGCAGTGTCAGCAGCTCGCTCTCCTGCGATGAGTGCACGACGGTTCCGATCCTGCCGTCCCATCCGTCGACCCGGAAGCCCTCGCAGTGGCAGAGCCAGTACTCGGGATCGACGACGACATCGGCCGATTCAGCCTTCGCCGACAACGCGAGCAACACCGAGCGAGGAAGCGTCTTCACTCCTTCAGAGGTAGGGACGCTGATGATCGAACGGATGGTGCGTGCGCACATCATCCCCTTCGGGCGATGGAATCCATCTGATGACCCTTCTAGATTCGCTTGATGGAGCGAGCGCGCAACCCGGCGGCGGACCGCGTTGCGTGTCGCTCTGAGCGGTGGACAGGGGCACGGCCGTGCACTGGGTGGTAGCCGTTGTGACGCTGACGCTGCTCGGGTTCGCAGCGATCTCCGGCCGGATCACCGGCACGCCGGTTACGGCTGCGATGATCTTCACCGCGGTCGGCTTGCTGGTCGGCTCCGAGGCATTGGCGCTGGTCGAGCTGCCGCCGGCCGGCGAAGCGGTCAAGTTGCTCGCCGAAGCCACGCTTGCACTGGTCCTGTTTGCGGACGCTTCGCGGATCGACGTTCGCGCACTGCGCCGAGAACTGTCCGTGCCTGTTCGTCTGCTGGCGGTCGGCCTGCCTCTGGCCCTCGTGGCCGGGTTCATCATCGCCCTGGTCGTGCTTCCCGACCTCTCGTGGCCAGAGGCGCTCCTGCTGGCGGTGATCCTCGCACCGACAGATGCGGCGCTGGGTCAGGCCGTCGTCACGCTGCCAACCCTGCCCAGCCGAGTGCGGCAGGCCTTGAACGTCGAGAGTGGCCTCAACGACGGGATCTGCGTGCCGTTGTTCTGGATCGTGCTTGCGATCGCGCAGGCAGAGTCCGGATCAATCGGTGACGGTGCAGGCCTGCGGCTGGTGCTCGAGCAGATCGGATACGGCGTGCTGGCAGGAGTACTCGCGGGTCTCGCGGCTGCCTGGGTGGTGCTCATCGCAGGTGGCCACCGTTATGTCGAGGGCGCATGGCTTCAGGTGATCCCCCTGGCCGGTGCCGGCCTCGCGTTCGGGATCGCGGACCCGATCGGGGGCTCGGGCTTCATTGCGGCGTTCGTGGCGGGGCTCGTCTTCGGAGCGCTCCGCCGCCAGGGCGGGGGCGAGGTCGGCTACCTGATCGAGGAGGTCGGGGACGTTCTGAGCGCGGTCACCTTCATCGTCTTCGGTGCCGTACTCCTCGGTCCGGCGATCGGGGACATGACGTGGTCGATCGCGGGTTACGCCATTCTCAGCCTGACGGTCGTGCGTCTGGTACCGGTCGCGATCGCGATGGTGGGAACGGGGGCGAGGATGCCGACGCTGGCGTTTCTCGGCTGGTTCGGGCCGCGCGGGCTTGCGTCGATCGTCTTCGCACTACTGGTGCTCGAAGAGGGCGGCCTGCCGCACGACGGTCTGATCCTGGTCGCGACCTACGTCACGATCGGGCTCTCGGTGTTCGCTCACGGTTCGACGGCGGCACCGTTGGCAAACCGCTACGCCTCCTGGTTCGGGTCGCATCCCGGGGAGCTGTCGCCGCTCGAGAGCTCGGAAGTGCGGAACGTTCGCTGGCGCTTCGGCATCGGCCACCGTCGTGGCGCAACGTGACCGCTGGAGCCGCCGGCGCGGGCTCACCCGGTTCGGATGATGCTTCCGGCAGCGTCTTCGCCGTACGGTGTGCCCATGGGTCTCCTGCGGCATCGGAACGAGGAACTGGGGGGCGAACGGTTTCTCATGCGCGAGAAGCTGCTGTCGATCGGTGACGACTTCTGGATCGAGAACGCCGACGGCGAGCGCGCCTACAAGGTCAACGGCAAGGCGCTTCGCGTGCGGCACACGTTCGTGCTCGAGGACACCTCGGGACGCGAGGTGGCCCGGATCCAGGAGCGCAAGCTGAGCATCCGGGACAAGATGGCGATCGAGCGGGACGGCGGGCCGGGAGCGACGGTACACAAGGCTCTGGTCGGAATCCGGGATCGTTTCGCGATCGCCGTGGAGGGCGGGGCCGACATGAAGGCGCACGGGAACATCGTCGACCACGAGTACGAGATCGAGCGCGACGGCGACACGGTGGCGAGGATCTCCAAGAAGTGGTTTCGCGTGCGCGAGTCCTACGGCGTGGACATTGCCACCGGCGAGGACGCTGCGCTGGTCCTCGCGATCACGGTGGCCATCGACTCGCTTTCGACGCGAGCGGGCTGAACGCACCTCTTGATGACGGGCTGCCCGCATGACGGACAGCCTCATCGGGCCCAGTCTTGCTCGAAAGTCCAGTCTGGGAAGCTTTCGCAGAGCAGCGGCCCGGCGGTATGCCAGTCGGGCTGTTCAAGCGGGGTGGGCCGCAGCAGCGTGGGTTGGGTCTGAGCGTGGGTCGCGTATCCCCAGCGAAGCCCGAGGCACGGCCGCGAGCGGCGGCTGATCAGGCCGTCGGGACTCGCAGTGAGGAACGAGTCGGCGACGAACCGGATCTCGCTCTCGGTCGACGCCGGTGCATCGAACAGGGTCGGACACGATCCGAACGAGACGAATGGGACACCGAGTCCGCGCAGGTTCGGTGGGCCGTCGACCCATGCGTGCTCTCCGGGCGGGGCCTTTTCCCCGCCTGGCACCAGCGACTCGCTCGTTTCGGAGACGGTGATCCTCACGACCTGAATCCACCCCATGATCGTCGAGTAGCCGGCAGCGGTGTGGGACACCTCGGCGGTCAGTACAGGCATCCCGTTCGCCCAGGTTGTCGGCCACGGGAGACCGAGGATCGCGTAACCCCAGTGTTCCGGGTCGTCGTTGGCCCGGAACTCGACGGTGACAGCGCCGGCGGCGCCGTGAAGGACGAAGGGAAATGCATCTGGCATCGGTGGTTTCCTTCCAGTCGGTACCCGAGGACTGCGGCGCGCTCGACCGACCGGCCTGCGCCGCAGCGAGGCGACGGAGGGGAGTGCCCGGTCGGCTGTGAGCGCTCCCCAGGGAGCGGCGCCCACAGATCAGCGGCCGTGCCGCCTCAAAATGGCTCCGGTACCCAGCGGACGGTCAGGTCAGGCTCGACGTAGCCGTCGGAGTCCTGACGCTCCGGAAGCTCGACCTTCTTCGGCTCGAGTGGCTCGTAGGGGATCTGACTCAGAAGATGGCTGATGATGTTGAGCCGGCCGCGCTTCTTGTCGCTCGTGTCCGCGATGTACCAGGGAGCCCAGTCCGTATCGGTCTCCCTCAGCATGGCGTCCCGGGCCCGCGAGTACTCGTACCAGCGGCTGTACGACTCGAGATCCAAGTCCGACAGCTTCCAGATCTTTCGCGGGTCATCGATCCGCGACTGGAGGCGTCGCGTCTGCTCAGAGGCATCGACTTCGAGCCAGTACTTCAGCAGGATGATGCCCGAGTCGACCATGAACCGCTCGATCATCGGCACGCTCCGGAGGAAGTTCACGGCCTGATCTTCAGTACAGAACCCCATCACCCGCTCCACGCCGGCGCGGTTGTACCAGCTGCGGTCGAAGATCACCACCTCCCCCGCGGCTGGGAATCGCTCGACGTAGCGCTGCGCGTACATCTGGGACCGTTCCCGGTCGGTTGGCGCCGGTAGCGCGACGACCCGAAAGACGCGCGGGCTGACACGCTCGGTGATCCGCCTGATCGTCCCGCCTTTTCCGGCGGTATCGCGGCCCTCGAAGACGATGCAGATCTTGGCGTCGGTCGACTTCACCCATTCCTGCAGCGCGACGAGCTCGCCGTGGAGCACCCTCAACTCCGCCTCATACTTCTTGCGCTTCATCGGCTTGTGATGTCGTTCGGTGTCCAAAGGAAGCAACGATCCGCCCAACCCCGCCAGCTCATCCGCGTCGTCGACCTGGTTCTGCTTGATCTTCTGCTTGCTCATGTCGTTCCTCCGGCGTTTGACAAGCGGTGAATCCACTCGGCGTACGACTGCGCTTCGTCCGCCCGGAGCGGCGGCGAGACGGGTGGCGGTTCGGCAAAGACCATCGCCGCGGTGCGCTTGATGCCACGCACGTCGCGGCGACCGCGGGATTCGAAAGCGAGTGTCCACCAGCTGTCGTCGGCGGCCTCAACCTCGGTGAGCTCGACGGAACACGCGGACGCGTGCATGGAGTCCGACCTGCGTAGCCGGCCGATCGGGAAGGAGCTGATCATGCGGCGCTTGGCCACCCGGCGCCAGGCCGGTTCGTCCTGGGTGGGCAACGCCTCGTCGGCGAGGAGGAAGGAGAGCTTCGACCACGAGCCGATCTGGGCCGCGCCCACCCCGTCCACCTCCAGCGCACCGACGACTCCAAGCCGCTGCTTGATGTCCAGGCTCGATCCGCCGCGGATCTTCACGGAGAGCCCGGGCATGGGCGGAGCTACCAGATAGTGGTCATCGCGGGCCTCTGACACATGCGAGAACCGCGAGAACCACTCGGCGACGTCACCGCCGAGGCGGCCCGGTCTGATCCAGCGCACCTCGTACGTCAGCTGCTGGAGCGGGAAGTCTGCTTTGGCACCACGGTAGGCAGGCTCGATACCCCTCACATCGGCAGTGTCCTATGCGCCGGCCGCCCGCTCATCGCCCAGAACGGACGAAAACCGGTTCAGCCCATCGTTCATACCGATCGGGTGACGAATCGCGCACGCAGCGTTGATTGAATGCACGCATCCAACAGCTGTACCCGTGTTGGCCGCCGAGCCAGGCGGCCTGGGCCGGTTCCGGCCGGCCCGAACGGACGGCATGGCGCGATGCGGTAGAGCGACCCACAACGAAGGAGCACGAGATGGCTAACCAGACCGTGGAAGTGTTTGTCGCCACGTACGGAACCGAGTCCGAAGCGGGCGAGGCGTTGAGGGACTTTCAGTCGGCAGAGCGGGCCGGCTCGATCGACCTGATCGACGGCGCCGTGGTCGTTCACGAGCAGGGCGGCAAGGTCGAGTTCGAGGAGACGGCAGATCCGAGCGGCAAGAAGTGGGCAAAGCGTGGGGCGATCGCCGGTGGTGTCGTCGGTCTGATCTTTCCGCCCAGCATCATCGGAACCGCCATCGTCGGCGCTGCCGGCGGAGGTGTGTGGGGGAAAGTCCGCGACAAGGGGTTCAAGGACGAGGATCTGCGGGCGATCGGTGACAGCATGCCGCCGGGCACGAGCGCGATCATCGCCGTCGCCGAGGACCGCATGATTCAACGGTTGGCAGACGGTCTCGAGGGCTACGAGAAGATCTCGCGTCACATGGTCGACGCCGATGCGGCCGCGGCGATCATCGCCGATGCCGACGAGGAGCAGTAGCCGGCGCTCGTAGAAACCGGTGGCCGGAGAACGGGCGACGTGAGGGCGATATGCTTGGCGGTATGTCCGCCGCGCTCATCGCGCTGATCCTGATCGTGCTCTTCATAGCGTTCGGGTTCGGCCTGCTCGGGTTCGCGCTCTCGGTCTTCTGGACGCTGATCTGGTACAGCGTCGTCGGCCTGGTGATCGGCGGCTTGGGCCGGTTGCTCGTCTCGGGTCGCCAGCAGTTGGGCCTCGTCGAGACGGCGCTCTTCGGCATCGCTGGCGCACTGCTCGGCGGCATCGTCGCAAACGACATCCTCGACGTCGGATGGTTTGGCCAGTTCCTCACGGCGGTGGTCATCGCCGCGCTTCTGGTGCTCGTCACCAGAGCGGGCCAATCCCGCGGGCGGACCGCCTAACCGACTCCGCGAGGTCCTCACCGATTGCGTTCCGACGGCAACCGGCGCGAATCCCGACACTCGCCAGCAACGAGCATTCGAGTCAGCGCCGCAGTGGAACGCGACCTCGGACGGATGTTCCCTCGCCGAGGTGGGAGACGACGTCGACGCTGCCCCCGAGCGCTGCAACCCGCTGGCGGATGTTGGTGAGTCCCGACCCGGAGGGGGTACGTGTGGGGTCGAACCCTCCACCGTCGTCGTCGATGGCGAAGCGCAGCCCGTGTTCTGAGTGTGCGATCCACACGGTCGCTGTGGCACCGCGTCCCGCATACTTCGCGGCGTTCTGGAGGGCCTCAACGCAGGTGAAGTAGACGCCGGCCTTTACCTCATGGGAGAGAGCGGGCATGTCCGGCTGCGATCGAACTCTCACGATCAGCGGGGACGCTTGCCGGGCTGCTCGGCGCAGCGCTCCCTCCAACCCTTCCTCAGCGAGTCGAGATGAATGGGCTCCTTGGCCGAAGCGGCGGAGTTCGTTCAGCGTCTCGCCAACGTCGGCGCCGAGCTCTTCGAGCAGTTGCCGGGTTTCCCCATCCACCTCCTCGGCGGCGATGCCCAGCCTGATCCGCAGAGCGATCAGACGCTGCTGCGCCCCGTCGTGGAGGTCTCTCTCGAGCCTCTTTCGCTCGTCGGCGGTGGCGCTGAGCGCGCGCGCTCGAGCTTCGACGATCTCGTCTTCCATGTAGATGGTCGTGCGGGCGATCAATGTCGCTCTTGCCGCGGCGGCGAGCAGCTCCGGATCCCCGTCGAGTGCGGAGTCATGCAGAATCCCCGCAGCCGGTCGACCACCCTCGTCCACAGAAAGCCACCGCAGGTCGCCTGTGCCGCGTTCGCCGTCGATGTCGCGGCCGTCGGTGCCGATGTAGCGAGCTTCCTCGACCGACCAAAAACCGATTCGGAGCCGAGGGTCGTCAAGGGCCGCCGCCATCTCGATCTCCCAGTCTCGCACCGTTGGTCGCCGCGAAAGCACGTTGAGCATCCGCCGCAAGGCCCGGCCCGCAAACATGTCGGCATCCACCAGCGCCGCGATGAACGCCCACGGAAGGAGAGTGCGCAGCACCGCAAGGCTCCACCGAGCCGGCTCGGTGACATCCGGCGGCGCGTCGATCACGAATGCCGTCAGCTGGCGAACAGCAAACACGACGGCAAAGGCGATGCCGGTGCAAGACACCCAGATCAGCGTTCTTCGCCGGGGCCGGCTGGCAACGACGAGGCCGTACAGCAGCCATGCCGCGAGTAGGGCTCCGCCGATCGTCGCACCGTACGCTTCGAGCCTGCCGATCTCAAGCAGGCCGTCGAGGGAGATCGCTCCCACCTGAAGCCCATTGTCGGGGCACACGGGTGAGCATTCGGCCAGTGGGTGGCCGCCGGTGATGACTGGCGAAAGCAGTACGTACGGCAGGAAGAACAGGGCGAGCACCGCCGTGAAAAACCCGATGATCAACCATCCCGTCCAGCGGGTGATTCGGCCGCTGGGGAACGCCACGAGCACGTACACCGTCGCAATGAACGCGGGCCAGTCGCCGAGCACGCCGATGCTGAATATGAGTGGCTCTTCAACGCTCTGGAGAGCGACCACCACGCCGGTGGCGGCGAACATCGCGAGCGCCAAGCCCATGCTGGAATCCGGCCGTTTCACCATCCAGGCGGCACCTGCGATGCTCAGCCCGAGGATCATATTGGCCAGGAACACGGCATCCGCCGCCGGGTATCGAACGTGGCTGCTATTCAGAGTCGCCACAACGGCAAACACTGCGCCGGCCGATCCGAGCACCAGCGTCCACTTCACCGTCTGGACACGCCTCCGGCCAACCTCCGGCACGCTCCGCAACCAGCCGGCAGTTGTGCTGTCTCGCGAAGCACCTTCCGAGCCGTACCGATCCTGCATCCCCGCCTGTTCCGCGGAGATCAGGCGAGACCGTCGTCCGCCCATGCCTCGAGCGCGTGATCGACGTCGTATCCGACAGCAAGGCCGAGGCGGGGTGCCGCCTTGACAACCAGAGCCGCGCCGACCGGGGGCAGCACCGCTATCAACACGCCCACGATCTCCGCCTCCGTGGCGCCGGCTTCTCGCGCGTTGTGCACGCAGAATGCGTACGACGGCGACTCAGCTCCGTCCGTGACGAGCGCGCCCAGCTGCACGAGGGCATGGGTCTTTGAGTCGAGCGCGGAGACAGAGCGATTCCGGGGGCCGTTGACCATGACGTCGTCGATGAATTCCTCGTCCCTGACCGCGAGCCTGCGGAGTGTCCTGTGAGCGTTCGTCACTCGGGCATCTCACCTGGTAAGCCCCGCGCCCGTCGTCGTCCCATGGGGGTGAACCGCGCGTTGGGGTCGCAGCCCGAGTCGCTCTCGTGCCGCTTCTGGAAGCGGCTCGGCCTCCGTACGGCGACCGAGACGGTCGCCGATCACGCCTCCCGGCAGCGGTCAGGCGTGTCTGATGATGTCGATGAGTTCGTCTGTGCGGTAGCCGTGGCTGCGCGCAAGGTGGACGAGTTCTCGGGCGCGGATCAGGAGTTCGGTGGTTTGGGGGTTGCCGGTGACGGTGACGCCGCGGCCGCGGCGGAATTCGAGTAGGCCCTCGTCGCGGAGGGTGCGCAGGGCGCGCAGCACCGTGTTGGTGTTGACGCCGAGGACGGCTGCCAGGTCTTTGGCTGGTGGCAGTCGCTCGCCGGGGAGCGCTTCGCCGTCGGCGATCGCGCGTCGGAGCTCGGCGGCGACTTGTTGGTGCAGCGCGAGCGGGTCGTCGCGGCTGATCTTGACATCTGCCATGGTGCTATGCATACTAGCGTCATTCGATGAGGGTTGCATCCCTGCGATGAGTATTTTTCCGCCACCCGAGCGCGACCTGCTTCCAGCCGAGCCGGGGTCTGATCCGGATGATCTGGAAGCCATCATCGAGGAGGCACGCTGCCGGGCGCGACGGCGGCGCCGTGGGTACGGCGCTTGCGCTCTTGTGGTCGTGGCGGCTGGCTTGGTCGCGTACCTCGGCTTCAGCAATGGCGGCTCTGCGGTTTCCAAGGTCGGACACGATCGGCCTGCCGTGGCGCTTCCCCCGGCGGGCCCGGCCGGCTTGACGCCGGCGGCGGACATCCAGGGCGGCGAGATCACCGCGCTCGCTGTTGATCCGCACTCACCGGAGACGGTGTTTGCGGGCACGCGTACCGTGGGCCTGTTCAAGAGCACGGACGGGGGCGATAGCTGGCAGCCGCTGACCAACGGTTTGCGCGCGACGCTGATCGGCTCGCTGGCGATCGCTCCAACGGATCCCCAGACGGTCTATGCCGGCACCGGTGTCGGCGTGTTCAAGACCACGGACGGTGGTGCCACCTGGCGCGCCGCAAGCGAGGGACTGTTTGGCAAGGAGAGTGTGTATCAACGCCAATGGCGGCTGGAAGAGGGATACGTGCGGAAACTGGTCGTCGACGCTCGCGACCCCGACACGGTGTACGCAGGCACCTACCAGCGAGGCTTTTTCACAACCACCAACGGCGGGACGAGTTGGCAACATGTCAGCGCCCGCGGCGTGGTGGCAATCGACCCAAACGACCGCGCCACGATCTATGCCGCAGGAAACGAGAAGGCGCAGACCGTGCGTATCTCGAGGAGCACCGACGCCGGCAGCACCTGGCGCACTGTCGGTCCGCGGCGAGCGCACTGGCCCCTCGACAGCATCGACATCGATCCGCAGGATTCGCAAACGCTTTATGCGAGCTCGGCCTACGGTGTGCACAAGAGTGTGGATGGTGGGCGCACGTGGCGTGCTCTCAGTCTGCCGGGCAGATGGGTGGAGTCGTTCGCCATTGATCCGCGGAGTTCAAAGACGCTGTATCTGGGCTTTGACGCCGGCCTTTTCAAGAGCAGGGACGGCGGTCGCAGCTGGAGGGTGCTCCATGTCGGGCGGGCGGCTCGTAGTTCGATCGATGCGCTGGCGATCGCTCCGACGAGTTCCGCGACGATCTACGCAGGTACCCGAGCCGGCGTCCTCAAGAGCAGCGACTCGGGCCGAAGCTGGGAGGTCGCGGCCGCAGGCATGACCGCGGCACGGGTGGGCGCCCTTGCCGCTCCCACTCGCGATTCTGCGTACGCCCTCGTCTGGCAGCAGGGCCTGTTCAAGCGGGTGCATCGCGACTGGCGACCCGTCCTCGTTGGATCACAGGGTGTGGATTTCAGGATGCTCGCCGTCGACCCGCAAAGGCCCAAGACGGTCTATGTGGTCGAGTGGGATGGTCCCATCTTCAGAACGAGGGACGGCGGCGAGCACTGGACAAGGCTGCCCAGGCCGCCGGTTTCGAAGAACACGGAAATCACGGCGCTGGTGGTCGACCCGCGAAACCCGCGGATCCTGTACGTGGGCACGAACGCGTATGGCGTCGGGGTCGACGGAGTGTTCAAGAGCAGCGACGGTGGCGCGACGTGGCACGCGCTCGCGAGGAACGGACTCGGCCCAAGCGAGGTCTCGGTGCTCGCGATCGACCCACGGTCTCCCAATGTCCTGCATGCGGCCGGTGTTTCCTATTTCAACTCGAACGATGCCGGCGCTACCTGGAATGACCGCCCCTACGTCGAGCAATCATCTGGCGATGTGCGCGTGCTCGCTCTCGACCCAAGCGAGCCGGCGACGCTCTACGCAGGTACCCAAGGGGCCGGCGTTCTCACGACGGACGGACGCGTAGGTACCGCAGGAGCCGGCGTCTTCAAGAGCACAGACGGAGGCACGCACTGGCGCGACTTGAATGTGAGCTTCAAAGATCAGCCCATCAACGCGCTTGCCGTGAACCCGCAGGCCCGCCAGACGGTCTTCGCCGGTACCGATCAAGGACTCTTCGTCAGCATCGACGGCGGCAGGCATTGGGACCGCTACCAGGCCGGCGAGCTCCTCGCACGAGGCATCAACGACCTCGCCATCGATCCGACGGGGAGCATCCTCTACGTCGGCGGCAACGCCGGTGTATTCGAGCTGCGCCTTGCCAGCCACTGAGCGCGGGGTACCCGACCGCAGTGGAGGTCGGTGGGTCTCTGGAGAGCTGCCAGCCCTTCGGCGCGACGTTGCCGGCCTCCGCATCGCAAGCCGCGCTCGCCGAGCTCTGAGCGTTTCGACCGGCGCCCGAAAAGACGTCATCCGAACCGGATGATGCACCGCCATCGCCGGTGGCTCAGTGTGTGCGGACAGCGTGCCTTGGTTCCGGTCGACGGCAGGGGCCGCTGGTCGTAGTTGAGGATGTTCTGACATCCCGGTCAGCCGTTGAAGGCGCCGGCCGGGTGGGGAACCTTGATCGATAGAGCAGGAGAGCTCGTAGGGTCGCCACGCTCGGGTTTGCTCTTGGCGACGAAGGAGGAGGCGTTGTCGTGAATACCACGGCATCTGAGATGGGTGCAAGCGGCGTCGGGAAGGTCGCGGCGAAGGGTGGGCGTGCGAGCGGATCGCGGGCGGGCGGTGCGGTCGCTCATCCGAGCCTGTCTGAGCGGTCGGCACGGGGGCGGGCCAGGCGGAAGGACGTCCCGCGATCGAGCCATGCCGAGTTCGAGCCGGGGCCTGACCGGCCCGACCCGGTCGGTCTGCTCCAGAGTCAGGCGGTGTCGCGGGTGCCGGAACTGGTGCCGATCCGGTATGGCCGGATGCTGGCGTCGCCGTTCGCGTTCTATCGAGGTGCGGCGCTGATCATGGCGGCGGACCTCGCGCATACTCCCGACTCCGGGATCCGGGTTCAGGCGTGCGGCGACGCGCACCTGTCCAACTTCGGCGTGTTCGCCTCGGCCGAGCGGAAGCTGACGTTCGATCTGAACGACTTCGACGAGACGCTCCCCGCTCCGTGGGAGTGGGATGTCAAGCGCTTTGCCGCGAGCCTCGCGGTCGCCGGCCGCGAGAACGGCTTTCCACGACAGGATTGCGATGCCGTGGTGCGACATGCTGTCCGGGAGTACAGGTACGCGATGCGGCAGTTCGCCAGCATGCCGAACCTGGCGGTCTGGTATGCCGCTTTGGACATCGAGGCGGAGCTTGCGCAAGTGCGCTCCCAGTTCCGCGCGAAGCGCATCAAGCGCACCGAGAAGAACCTCGCCAAGGCTCGGACGCGCGACAGCATGGCCGCCTTCTCAAAACTCACTCACGTGGTCGACGGCGAGCCCCGCATCATCAGCGACCCACCGCTGATCGTCCCCGTCGAAGAGCTGTATCCACAGGCGACGGCCGACGATGTCCTCGGGGTTTTGCGGGAGTTCATCCGCGGCTACCGGCGGTCGCTGCAGACGGACCGTCGGGTGCTGCTCGAGCAGTTCCGGTTCGTCCACCTCGCGCGCAAGGTGGTCGGGGTCGGCAGCGTCGGTACACGCGCCTGGATCGCGCTGTTCCTTGGCCGCAACGGCGAGGATCCACTGTTCCTCCAGGTCAAGGAAGCACAGGCGTCCGTGCTCGAGGAGTTCGCCGGGAAGAGCGTTTACGCCCGCCACGGCGAGCGGGTCGTGGCCGGGCAGCACCTCATGCAGGCCTCAAGCGACATCTTCCTCGGATGGCGCACGATGGCCAACCCGATCGAGGGCGTCGAGCGAAACTTCTACGTGAGACAGCTAAAGGATTGGAAGGGATCCGCAGAGATCGAGAGCATGGATCCCGCCTCAATGAAGGTCTACGGCAGACTTTGCGGCTGGACGCTCGCACGCGCCCATGCGCGCTCCGGTGATCGCGTTGCGATTGCCGCATATCTGGGCAGCGCAGACACATTCGACCAAGCGATCGCGTCTTTCGCCGAGTCGTACGCCGACCAGAACCAGCGTGACTATGACGCGCTGCAAGCCGCTGCGGACACGGGCCAGATCGAGGTGCAGACCGGGCTGTAGCCCGCCCCACACGCATTGCGCAATGCTGAGTGCCTCCTCAGGACTCGGTGGCGTGGGTGGTCGGCCGCTGTGCGGGGAGACCTGCGTGTTCCGCTCAACCAGGGGGTTCCCATGCCAACTTTCCGGGCGCCCGCTGGCCAGCGGCGGGCCTGATGAACGCGCCGATGGGTCGGTTACGAGCCGACTGGGTCTGTGATGCCGGCGGGCCCCGGTTCCTGCCTGGGGAGGCGTAGTGCGGCGAGGAGTCCGAGGAGGGCAAATCCGACGAGGACGATGATGGCGACGACGTACGACCTGGTTCCCAGCGAGATGGCAGAGACGAGGATCGTGCCGGCGATGGCCGTGCCGAACGAGGAGCCGAGGTTAGAGACGCTGCGGGAGAGCCCCGAGATCTCGCCCTGCCGCTCCTCGGGGAAGCTCGACTGGACGACGTTCACGGACGGCGTCAGCATCGCGCCCACGCCGAGTCCGAACAGGAACAATCCCAGCAGGAACGCGATTGCTCGCTGGGATGTGTCCACAAAGGGGATCATGAGCGCCAACCCGGCGACTGCCGCGACGAACCCGGCGGCGATCAGCCCACGCTGGGAGTACCGTGCCGCCAAGCTGCGTGCGGCGAGCGACGTGATCAGGATGCCGGCGGTCGCCGACGTGAAGATCAGCCCGGTTCTGATCGGGCTGTATCCGTGCACCTCCTGCAGATAGACGGAGACGACGAAGGACGTTCCCATCATGATCAGCCATTGCATGTTCTGCGTGGCCAGCGCCAGGTTGCAGGTCCGGTTTCGGAACAGGCTGGTCGAGAGCAGCGGCTCCCGCCCGGCTTGTTCGACCCGGCGGATGTAGGCGTAGAAGCCGAGCAGCAGCGCGACGCCGACCGCCACGAGTACCCCACACAACGCGTTGTTGACGCCGGCCTGGAGGATGCCCGCCACGATGAAGAACATCCCCACCGCGGATAGGACGGCCCCGATCAGGTCGAAGGGTCGGTTCGGATCAGCGGGGAGCGGATCGGTCAGGTTGCGGCTGAGCAGGACGATGACGACCACGATCAGGGCCTGGAAGATAAATGCCGCCCGCCAGTCGATCCAGGTGGCGATCACGCCGCCGATCAGCGGACCCGCCGCTGCGCCGATTCCGCCCATGCCGCTGATCGCGCCGAACGCCCACGCCCGCGACGTCGTGTCGGTGAACCACAGCGTCGCCAGGATGTACACCGGCGGGATCAGGAGCGCCGTTCCGACGCCCTCCAGGATCGAGTTGCCGATGATCAGCACGCCGAGGCCGGGCGCGATCGCGCTCAACAGGGCGCCGACGGCGAACAGCGCCAAACCGCCGATCAGGCACCGCTTCCGGCCCCAGCGGTCGGTCAGCTTGCTGCACGGGATCATCAGGATCGCCATCGTCAGCAGAAACAGGGTAATGACCGTCTGCACGCCCTTGACGTCCGTGTCCAGATCGTCGCTGATGTCGGCGATCATCACGTTCATGTTCGAGCCCGCGAAGCTGCAGATGAACTGCGCCAAGGCCAGCGGCGCGATCAATCTACGCGAGCTACGAATCGCCTCACCAGCCGAGGAGCTCATCGGCGCGCCTTCCGATCTGCGGCGCGACCGAGCGCCGTCTGACCCCACGGCCAAACTCGGCCGCCATGCCGAGAAGCCGTGTCGGTTGGGCGAGATTGCGCACGAAACACGAGAACGCCTTTCGTCGGACCCGACTACCCTAGCCCTTGGCGTCCTCGTTCCCCGGCACATGTCTCGTTGTTGAAGCAGGACGACGTCGCGGTTGCGCCTCAGGGGCGTCGGCACGCGGCGAATGGAAGACCTGGACTCCTGTCAGCGGGCGAGAGTGGGCGACCCACGTTGCCGGGCCGCCCACCCGTCAATGCGCGCTAGAACGCCGTGCGGAACTTCTCCAGCACGCCGACCCAGCCGCCGTCGTAGTTCGACCGGCTGGTGGCGCCGTTCTCCAGGCGCTGCCAGCCGCCGTGCTCGAGCTCGACCCGCGTTCCTTCGCCCTCGGGCGTGAACCGCAGCTCCAGTTCCGTCTCGGCCATGTCGGCGTCGAAGCCCGGGCGCCACGTCATGCGAAGGCGCCGCGACGGCTCCCAATCGAGGACGCGGCCCCAGACCTCCTTGCGGCCGTCCTTCGCGGTCTCGACGAGCTCGCCGTCGATGAAGGCCAGGCGCTCGGCGTCGTCGCCGAAGACGCCGTGCGTGGCGAGCGGCCACCACGTCTCGATCTGATCGGTGAAGACGCGGAACGCCGTCTCGGGGCTCGCGTCGACGACGATGGTCTTCCGTACCGCCTCGGTCGTTTCAGTCGTGCTCACTTCTTCCTCCCTTCGTCCTGTTCGACCGCTTGTTTGAAGCTCTCGAGCGCGTCGGACCAGAAGCTGTCGAAGTAGTCGCGGAGCTCGGCGAGGCTCGCAGTGTCGACGCTGTAGACCCGCCGGGTTCCGTCGCGTTGCTCGGTCACGAGACCCGCCTCCTTCAGCACGCGGAGATGCTGCGACACGGCGGGGCGGCTGACCGGCAGTCCGCGAGCGAGCTCGCCGACCGCGCGTGGGCCGTTGCGGAGCCGCTCGAAGATCGTCCGTCTCGTTGGATCGCCGAGTGCTTGGATGGCCACTGAGTAAGCCATGACTTACAGTAAGCATATGCTTACGGATTGACGGTGTCAAGTAGCTGCGGGTGGAGGGCGGTTGGAGGTTCGAGGCAAGCCGCGCGGGCATGCCCGTCTTGGAAAGCGCGGCACTGCCGGGTGGCGCCATTCCGGCGATGAACCGCGAGCTCGAGGTCGTCGCCCAGCGCCGGCGCCAACGCGACCGGAAAAACCACATCACCGCGCCTACCGGCGCATGATCGAAAGGCGCCTGCGGCTGGGACTCGTCGGCGCCGGGCGCGTGCCACCCCGCAATCGCGGCGCGCCTACCGGGCGCTGGGCCGCTCCCGCGGACCAGCCGACGCTAACGCCGCCACCGGGGCGGCGGCGGCATGGTCCTGGTCGCTCAGCGAAGCCAGCGTTCCCACCGAACATGCGGAATCTCGCTGGCTCGGCGAGCTTGGAGGCCGTTCAGCGCTCCAAAATGGAGTCTCGACTCGAAACCCGGCCAAACCTGAGAACGGATACGAGAACAACGGAGGCTGCGGGGCAGGGACTCGAACCCCGACTACCTGATCCAGAGTCAGGCGTCCTACCATTAGACGACCCCGCAAAGGAGGTGCAGCTTACCAAAGGGCGTGATCGGCCCTGCTGCCCGGGACCTTAGAGACGGAAGCTCGAGAGCAGCCGCTTCTCGGTCTCGCCCTCGATCTCGACCTCGACCTCGATGTGGTCTTCCAGCCCCGATCCGCGCAGCTTGGAGCGCAGGAGGTTGTCGACCTGGTAGAGACCGGAGGAGTTGTTCATGACCACCTGGACGAGCACGCGGCCGCCGCTCTCCGCGGAGCGGATGTTGACCTCCTCGATTGCCGCTGCCGACAGCGAGTGGATCGAGAGCCGGCCCGACTCGAACGGGATCCGGGAGCGGCCCTTGGCCATGTCGAGGGCGTCGGCCACGCGGACGACGCCGGCCTCCACGGACAGCGGCTGACCGTCGGAGCGGTGGCAGATGATCGTCTGCAGCACCTCGGCCTGGATGATCGTGCGCTCCGGCTCCTCGTACAGGCCCTCCAGCAGGTCGGGTAGGCGGTCGGCGGCCAGGAACAGGCTCATCTCCTCGTGGTTGTGGCGGTGGATGGCCATGCCCAGGCAATGGGTCAGGCAGCCCAGCACGACCACCACCTCGGCGTCCTCCTGGCGCATGCCGTAGTCCTTGACCATGCCCGGCTCGACGCCGGCCCGGCGCAGTTCGCGCAGCAGCTTCAGCCCGATGTTGGTCACGATCTGGATGTGCACCCACGAGTGGTCGTTGATCTGCAGCCGGGTGACGGCGTTGACGTTGGCGGCGTGCCACAGCGCCTTCAGGCCGGCGTCGGCGTTGGCCCGGTCGACCACGTCGCGCAGCGTGCGATTGCCGCGGGCGGGAAGGTTGATCCGCATGTCCCGCACCGCCTCGGCGGGGGTCATCCGGGCGCCGCGCTCGGCGCGGACGCTCACCGGGGTGCCGGGGGCCGGCTCGGAACCGGCGGGGACTTCCTCGGGGTCTGGTGCGGTCGGCTGGTCTGATGCCTCCACTGGCGGGAGGCTATCTCAGCGGCCCTTCGGCAGCACGCGCCAGCCAAAGGCGAACGCGTCATGGAACCACCCGGCGCCGTCGCCCATGTAGTCGAGCGTGACACCGGCGCCGCTGCCGTGGCTGTTGATCGTCCAGCCATTTCCCAGGTAGATGCCGGTGTGGTAGATCGTGCTCGAGTCGGTCAGTCGGCCCCTGGGGTTCGAGCTCCAGAACAGGATGTCGCCGGGGCGCAGGTCGGCGCGCGCGATCCGCTTGGCGAACGGCACGTGCGCCGACATGTCGTAGGTGGTGCGCCAGGCGATCTGGGCATCGCCACTCCAGCTCGTGCCGTCGGCCAGGGTGTAGGTCTGCGACTTCAGCACCCACCAGACGAACCCGGAGCAGTCGAACCCGCCTTGGACTCTGGTGCCGAACAGGGTCTGGGGCGAGGGCGATGTGCCGCCCCAGATGTAGGGCGCCCCGGCGTACCGGATGGCGAAGCCGAGCACCTGCTTCTTCAGCGGGGTGTAGGCGGGAAGGGCGGTGGTGACCGCCTCCTGGTTGGTCACCGCCCAGCGCCACCAGCCGGACAGGTGACCGAGCTGGTAGGCCTGCACCGCCAGATGCGTGCGCTTGAGCTGGGACGACGGCCAGGTTTCCCAGTCGTCCGCGCCCGCCGGCGCGTTGTAGCGGCCGCCCGCCTGGCGGACGGACTGCTCGGCGCCGAATCCCCTGGGCAGCGGCGGCCGCCAGCCGTCGGCGGCGCGCAGCGTGTTCAGCTTCCTGGCTGAGCTCCGGATCCCCAGTATCCGCACGGTCGCGCGGTCGAACTCGAGCTGGGTGATGGCGCCGCGGGGGCCGTCGCCGGCGGTGATCCACCCGGCCGTGACGGCCTGGGTGAAGGCGTCCGGCTGGAAGGGCACGTTGTTCACCCGCTGGTTGGCGTGGGCGAGCACCCGGGCCGCCGCGGCCCTGGTTGCGAGTGCGCCGGGCCGGAACCGGCCGTCGCTCAGCGCGCCCATCCATCCCTGGTCGACCGACCAGACGATCTGCGATCGCGCCCAGAAGCCGCTGGCGACGTCGGACGGCGCGGCCGCCGCGCTCGCCCCGGAGGGAGCGGCGAGCGCGGCGAACGCGACGGCGCTCGCGATGATCCCCGTTCTCAGACCCACAGTGGATCTAATCGAACAAAATGCAAGAAGTCTTTAGTAAGGAGACTGTTACCCCGGTTGCTGGAGGAGGCGGAGGATGATGTCGGTCTTGCCGTTGCCGTCGAACGGGACGAGATCGGCGGCGCTGCTGTCGAAGCTGGCCGTCGTCCCGTCGGCACTGACCCAGACCGCGGTCGACGATCCGCTGCTGGGGCTCTCGCCGGCCATGCTGGCGATGATCGCCCGGCCCGCCGAGACGTCCCAGACCACGGCCTGGGTGGAGCCGGCGGGGAGTCCCGGCAGGGACGCATCGTTGCTGGGGAAGGCGACGTAGCGGCCGTTGCCGGAGATCCGCGCTGTCGACGGTGTCGTCAGCGGGATCCGGGTGAAGCCCTGGCGCGAGCTGACGTAGATGTCCCAGCTGCCCGCGCGGTCGCCGCGCGCGAGCGGCGCCATCGTCATGAATGCCACCCGCCGGCCGCTGTCGCTGATCGTGGGGAAGAGGCTGCGGCCGCCGGCGCCGGAGACGCGGCGGAGGGTGCCTGTTCCCCTGTCGGCCACGTACACGTCCCAGCTGCCCGGCTGCTCGTGGGCGGCCAGGTTGGAGGCGGTGGTCGAGAAGGCGATGAAGCGGGCATCGGGCGTCATCGACACCATCTGGGTATCGCTTGGGCCGTTCGCCTGAGCCCCGCCGGGGCCGGTGCTGATCCGCCGGGTGGTTCCGGCCACCCGGTCGCGCAGGAAGATGTCGGCGGCCCGGTTGGTGTCGCCGGCCACCAGGTTGGTCGCGAACGATGCGAAGGCGACGTAGCGGCCGTTCGCGCTGACGGCGGCGGCGCCGGAGGGCAGGTTCGCGGGCTGGCCGGCCCCCGACCGGCTGACCAGCTCGGTGGTGCCGGCGGTCCGGTCACGGAGATAGATCTCGACGTTGCACTCCTGCCCGGTCGGGCAGGGAGAGGGCTGGGCGTCGGCGGTGAGATCGCCGGCCGTCGAGGCAAAGACCACGAAGCGCCCATTCGGGCTGACCGCCAGCGGGGTGCTGCGCCCGTCGGCGGGGTGGGTGGAGGTGCCGGCGCTGACCAGGGTGACGGTGCCGGCCGCGCGATCGAAGGCGAACACGTCGTCCTGGCCATTGCGATCGCCGCGCACCAGGTTGGTGGCGCTGGACTGGAACACGACCACGTTTCCGCCTGCGGCCAGGATCGGCGTGCCGCTGGCGGCGTTGGCGTCTGAGCCGTCGTTCGTGGCGCTCGACCGGAACGTCGTCTGCTCGCCGGCGGAAGCGCTGGAGTGCCCGCCCAAGGCGAGGCTGACGGCGAACGCCGACAGGGTGAGCACGGTCGCCGCTCGTCGCAGCAGGCTGCCGCCGGGTATGCGAGGACCCCTCATCGCATCTGTACTATCGGTCGCGAAGCAACAGCGTCTGAGTAAAGAACCTGTTAGGCCGCAGCCGGCCGCCAGATCAGGCGACGGCATCCACCCAGTCGTCGTAAAGTGAGAAGTAGCGACCGCGGGCTGCGATCAGCTCATCGTGGGTGCCGGACTCGATCACCTCGCCGTGCTCGAGCACGACGATCAGGTCGGCACGGCGGATGGTCGACAGGCGGTGGGCGACCACGAACGCCGTGCGGTCGGCGAGCAGCGTCTCCAGCGCCTGCTCGATCCGCGCTTCGGTGGGGATGTCGACGCTGGAGGTGGCCTCGTCCAGGATCAACAGCCGTGGGTCGGCCAGCAGGGCGCGGGCGAACGCCACCAGCTGTCGCTGGCCGATCGAGAGCCGTCCGCCGCGCTCCTCGATCGGAGTGTCGTAGCCGTCGGGCAGCTCGACGATGAAGTCGTGGGCGCCGACCGCGGTGGCTGCGGCCACGATCTGCTCGTCGCTGGCGTCCGGGCGCCCGAAGGCGATGTTGTCGCGAACGCTGCGGGCGAACAGGAAGCCCTCCTGGGGCACCATGCCGATCTGGCGCCGGAGCGATTCCATCGTCACCGAGCGCAGATCGTGGCCGTCGATGGTGATCCGGCCGCCGGTGGGGTCGTAGAAGCGGGCCAGCAGCTTGACGATGGTCGACTTTCCGGCGCCGGTGTGGCCGACCAGGGCGATGGTCTGGCCCGGCCGGGCCGAGAACGAGATCCCGTGCAGCACCTCGGCGTTCTCGCCGTATGCGAAGCGGACGTGGTCGAAGGCGACCGCACCGCGCACCTCCGGCAGCTCCCAGGCGTCGGGCTCGTCCAACATCCGCGGAGGCGTGTCGAGCACGTCGAAGATCTTGTCCAGCGCGGCCGTGCCGGCCAGAAACGTCTGGTAGAACTGCGACAGCTGCTGCACCGGCTCGAAGAAGTACGACAGCAGCCCGATGAACACGAACAGCTCGCCGGCCGTCATGTCCCCGTCGAGCACGCGCAGGCCGCCGTATCCGAGCACCACCGCCATCGCGGTCGCCGACAGCAGGTCGACCACCGGGAAGTAGACCGCGCTGACGTTGACCGTCTGCACGTTGGCGTCGCGGTAGGAGCCGTTGACGTCCACGAACCGGCGGTAGTTGGCCCGCTCGCGGCGGAACGCCTGCACCACGCGCACCCCGGAGATGTCCTCCTGCAGGTTGGCGGTCACCTCTGCCAGCCGCTCGCGGGTGTGCCGGTAGGCGCGGGACGAGTAGCGGCGGAACAGCGCCGTCGCCACCGTCATCCCAGGGAAGATGGTCAGGGTGGCCAGGGCCAGCCGCCAGTCCAGGTAGAGCAGCACCGCGGCCGACCCGATCAGGGTCAGGGTGTTCTGAACCAGGGTGGTCGGCCCGTCGGTGACCAGGGTGTTCAGGGCCTCCACGTCGTTGGTCAGGCGGGAGATGGTGACGCCGGCCCGGGTGCGCTCGAAGTAGCCGAGGTCGAGCTTCTGGATGTGCGAGAACAGGTCGACGCGCAGGTCGGTGAGCACACGCTCGCCCACCCAGCTGGTCAGGTAGCTCTGCAGCGCGCCGAATCCCAGGCCGGCGATGGCGACCGCAACGAACACCGCCACCCACAGCTCGATCTGGCCGCGGTCGCCGGGCACGATGCCGTGATCGATGGCCTGGCGCGCGATCACCGGGCCGGCGATGGTGGTGGCGGTCGACGCCAGCAGCCCCAGCACGGCCACGATCGCCCGCCCCCGGTACGGCGCCATGTAGCGGATCAGCTCGCTGACCCGGCGGACGGTGGCGCGCAGGCCGAGGCTCTCGGCGCCGGCCCGCTCCAGCCGGCCGGCGAAGGTGGTCGCCCTCATCCGACGCCCTCCTTCTCGATCGGCGCGCCGTCGGGGTCGAGCTGGACGAAGGTGCGCTCGATCAGACCGTGCTCGTAGATCTGCTGGTAGACCGGGCTCTGCTCGAGCAGGACGGCGTGCTCGCCCCGGGCCACGATCCGGCCTCGGTCGAGCACCACCACCTCGCCGGCCAGCGAGATGGTCGAGAGCCGGTGGGCGATGATCAGCGTCGTCCGGCCGCGCATCACCTCGGTCAGCGCACGCTTGATCTTGGCCTCGGTGCTGGCGTCGACCGACGCGGTGGCGTCGTCCAGGATCAGCACCCGCGGGTCCATCAGCAGGGCGCGGGCGATGGCGATCCGCTGCCGCTGGCCGCCCGACAGCGTCAGCCCGCGCTCGCCGATCTGGGTGTCGTAGCCGTCGGGCAGGTCGATGATGAAATCGTGGGCCTGCGCCCGCACGGCCGCCTCGCAGATCTGCTCCGGGGTCGCGTCGGGCGTGCCGAAGGCGATGTTCTCGGCCACCGTGGTCGAGAACAGGAACGTGTCCTGGCCGACGATCCCGATCGCGCCTCGCAGCGAGTCGAGGGTCGCCTCGCGGACGTCCATGCCGTCCACCCGCACCGCCCCGCGATCGACGTCGTAGAAGCGGGGGATCAGCGCGGTCAGGGTGGTCTTGCCGCAGCCGGTGGGGCCGATCAGGGCCACGGTCGAGCCGGGCGGGATGTCGAGGTCGATCCCGTCGAGCACCGGCCGGTCGGCGTCATATCCGAAGCCGACGCCTTCGAACCGCACGGCTCCGGGGCCGTCCGGCAGCGGCTCGGCATTCGGCCCCTCGACCACGTCTCGCTGCTCGTCGAGCACCTCCAGCACGCGTTCCCCGGAGGCCATCGCCCGCTGGTACTGGCCCACCCACATGCCGATCATCCGAAGCGGCATCACCAGCAGCAGCAGGTAGGCGTTGATGGCGAAGAAGTCGCCCAGCGACAGGCTGCCGTTCACCACCTGGAAGCCGCCGACGAGCAGGACGCCGGCGATGGCGACGCCGGGAAGCGCCGACAGCAGCGGCACGTAGGTCGCCTGCTGGCGGGCGGCCACGATCGCCATGTCGAAGATCCGCTCCGAGCCCCGGCGAAACCGCGCCGTCTCCCGCCCCTCCTGCGCGAACGCCTTGACCACCCGCACACCGACAACGTTCTCCTCGGCCTGCGCCGTCACGTCGGCGACCCGCTGCTGCACCTCCTTCAGCACCGGATGGCTGACCCGCGAGTAGCGGTAGGCCAGGTACACCATCAGCGGGGTGATGGCGAGGGCGATCAGCGTCAGCTGCCAGGACAGCAGCGACAGCGCCACCAGCACGATGGTCACCGTGATCACGTGCTGGGAGAAGAAGATCAGTCCATAGCTCAGAAACACCCGCACGGCCTGCAGGTCGACCGTGACGCGCGACATCAGCTGCCCGGTCTGGTGGCGGTCGAAGAACTTGTACGAGAGCCGCTGGAGGTGAGCGTACATCCGGTTTCGCAGGTCGTACTCGACCGCGATCGAGAGCCGGCCGGCCAGCCACCGGCGGAAGAACATAAGGATCCCCTTGATCACGCCGGCGGCCACGATCAGGGCGGCCAGCGTCAGGATCTGCCGCCGGCTCTCGCCGCCGTCCGCCGCGTCGATCACGCGGCCGGTCAGGTAGGGGATGGCAAGCCCGCTGGCCTGGGACAGGATCGCGAGCACGGCGGACAGCGCCACCTGCCCGCGGTAGGGTCGCAGGAAGCCCAACAGTCGGCGGAACGTCACTCCGCCAATGTAGCGGGAAGCCGGTTAGCCGCCGTTGCGAAGCTGCTCGAGCAGCACCTGGAAGGACACGCCCTCCAGCTGCGCGACGACCCAGAGGCCGCCGATCACAAGGATGCCGACCACAGTTGCGCCGAACGTCAGCTCGCCGACGACGCTTCCGCGCTCATCGCCAAACCACCGCTGCATCTCTGACCCCCTGAGCCTGGAAAGCTGTTCACCGGCGCACGACCCCCGTGCGCCATAGGGGAAGCATCGGCTGCCGCGAGCCGCGGCCGCATCACCCAAAGACGTGGTTTGTCAGGCCGGCCGGTCGGATGTCCAGCGCTCGATCGAGCGCCGCTCACGCGCCTCTGCCCAGGCCGCCAGCCGTTCCGGCCGGCGCTCCTGCTCCGACCCCGCTGCGTCGGCCTCCTCCGCCACCTGGGCGATGGTCTTGCGGTCGAGGTCGCCGATCTCGGTGATCTCGCACCCGATCCGGTGGCGGCCGTAGGGAGCGGGATCCATCCTCACGACCCGGGCCTCGACCTTCAGCCGGCGGCCGCCCAGCGGGAACACGAGCCGTAGCAGGTCGCCAGCCGACAGCTCCCGCTGCGACACGAAGGCCAGGCCGGTGGCGGAGACGTCGACCAGACGCACCTCGAGCTCGGCGTCGCGGGCCAGCGTCCTGCCGTACAGCATTCGCGCCACCAGCGGCACGGAGACCGTGACGCGAGGCGAGGCCCGGCGAGCCTTGCGGCGGGTGACCGAGGTGACCTCCAGGTGCACCAGCGTCTCAGCGGCGGTGTGGAAGAACGCATCGGCAACCAGGAACTCGACCTCGTAGCGGCCTCGAGACTGGTCGAGCACGCGGGCCAGCAGCTGCAGATCGGGGCTGACCGTACCGGCGGGCACGAAGCCGTGCAGCAGGTCGCCTTCCGGGTGGGACAGCGTAACGGTGAGGCCGCCGCCGGCAGCCGACAGCACGTCGACGCTCCCGGGGAGCTCCGGGAGCACGCCGAGGGCCAGCGCGAGCAGCTGTTCGCGATTTGATTCCGACATGGATCGACCCTCTCATCGGCCGCAGATAGCCATCCCTATAGATGCAGACGCCACCGGCGCGATACGCTGAGGGGGTGGGAACGGCCGACGCCTGGATGGTGATCTTCCTCGCGGTCGTCCTGAAGCTTCCGCTGCTGCTGATCCTGTGGGCGATCTGGAAGGCGGCACGGCTGGCCGACAGGGCGGAACCGCCGCCTCCCGTGCGCATCAAGCGGCTGGCCCTGTGCGGCTATTGCGGCCACCGGATCGCGGTCGGGTACGACGCCGTCGACATGCATCGCCAGGCCGCCACCATCGCCGCGTCGACCGGTGAGGCTCCGTTCGACGTCGAGACGCGGCTGATCCGCGCCGAGCTGGCCCAGCCGGACTCGTTCCCGGTCGAGCCCACCCGCTGCCCGGGCTGCGGGGAGGCGGGAGTGTGGGCCCCGATCGAGACGCTTGATCCGATCGCCATGCGCGCCATCGACCAGGCTCGCCGGCTGCAGGGCTCCTAGCCGCCGCTAGTAGCGGGGAGCGCGGCGACCGCCCAGCGTCTGGCGGCGGCGGGCGCGCTCGAGCGTGTCCAGGATCTCGGGACGGCGGTCGTCCTCGCTGCCGGCCTGCTCGCTCAGCGTGGCCAGCAGCCCGATCGAGTGGCGATCGGCCTCGAGGATGGTGGTGATCTCGCAGCCGACGCGGTTGCGTCCGTAGACGACGGGCGCCGAGGCGACGACCCGGGCCTCGAGCCGCACGGGGCGGTCGGGCAGCGGGGCGATCACCTCGATCACGTCGCCGGGATGGAAGCGGCGGTCGGTGATGAAGCCGATGCCGGTGGTGGAGGCATCGACGACCCGCACCTCGATCACCTCGTCACGGTCGAGCTCCCGCGCGTACAGGATGCGGGCGGTGGCCTGTGGATTGAGCGGTGCGCGGGGGGCACCGCGGCTGGCGTAGTGCTCCTCGATGCCGCTGACGTGAAGGTGCAGCAGGAGGTCGCTGCCCGACTGGAAGAAGGTGGTCTTGATCAGGAAGCGGATGTCGTGCCCGTCGCCCTCGCCGTTCCGCATGCGGTGCTCGAGCGTCAGGCCCTCGCGCACGTGGTTGCGATCGCCGTACGCGTAGATCAGGGCGTCCTCGTGGTCCGCCAGCGTCAGCATGAACGACCCGCCGTCCTCGGAGAACACCTCGATGGAGGCGGGCATGGCCGGAAGCATCTCCAGCGCCAGGCGGACCAGATCTCGGGGCGTATCGAACACAGATCGGATATCGACCGGACGCGCAGGAGGCTTGAGCATCGAACGTCCATCAGCACGGCAGGCACAGCGATGCCCACCAGCGGGCGTAGCGGGCGTAGTGCGCGCGATCACCGGGGCGGCCGGTGATGGTGGCCTCGGGATCGGTCCAGGCCGCCTTGTCCCAGGGCGGTACCGCGCCGGAGCCGAAGGCGGGGGCAGCTGCCCGGGCCTGGTCGGCGGGCACCAGCCGCGGCGTCACCGAGCCGCCCGGGCCGTCCCAGCGGTCACCGGCCAGGTCGATGCCCGCCTCCCGGAACGAGCCGGCGTGGCTGCCCGCCGCGCGGTACACCGGAGCCGGGTAGGGCGCCCAGTCGCCGGGCGCCAGCTCCCACCAGGGCCGCGTCCCGTTCCAGCCCAGATGGGCGGAGGCGCGGGCGCCGACCACGGTGCCGTCGGCCCGCAACTTGACGATC